>Ga0316187_10000842_pt1 | contig 25383 bp, 18 predicted proteins | sample CroRivburrow1_MG_FD_204927 | JGI IMG/M metagenome (GOLD analysis project Ga0316187, IMG submission 204927) | Coastal sediment microbial communities from Maine, United States - Cross River worm burrow 1 | ecosystem: Environmental > Aquatic > Marine > Coastal > Sediment | place: USA: Maine...
GCTTGAGGGTCTCCCGCTGGATCTGGAGATCGTTGAAGTCGCCGAGGTTGTCCTGGAGGCGCTTGAGCGACTTCACCACCGGCTCGACGTCGTGGGGATCGTACAGACTCCGGAAGAACTCCAGGAGGTAGCGCAGCTTCTTGCACTCGATCCGCAACCGGTGGAGCCGCGCCGGTGGCGAGTCGTCTTTGATCGCCCGGCCTTTCTTCAAGACCCTCCTGAAGCAGCGCGCGATCCGTTCGGAGGCGACTTCTCGGACCGGACGTTTCGCCCCGGGCAGCGCGGGGTCGTCGGGTAGCGGCGCTCCGAGAAACTCCCTCCAGTGCCGGATCAGGTCGGGGTACCGACTCGAGTCAAGCCCGGCGGTGAGCTTGTTGTGCTCGATCTCTTGATGCCTCCGGAGGAACTCCTCGAGGGGCCGGAGGTCCCGCTGCACGGCTTCCGGGAGCGTCGAGCGGTAGTCGTCCATCTTCAGGAGGTAGACGTCCATGTCCCGGGTCGGGCCGGTGAGTGTCCCGATCCACGCGAACTCTTTGCGGAACTTCTCGACCGGCTCCGGGGGAAAGACGCCTTTGATCTGACCGAGACAGGAGCGCGTCCGGCGAACCGAGACTCGAAAATCGTGCAGGAACTCGGTGTCGACGTCCTGTCGCACGCCGTCCTCGTTGGCGAGCATCGTCTCCAGAAGCGCGCGATGGATCTGCCTCGCGGCCTCGCCGGCCGGCATCCCTGGATCCAGGGTCAGACGAAACTTCGACGTGTAGCTCCCGGGGGCTTTCCCGATGCCGGCCAGCGCCCGGGTGAGGTCGTCGGTCTCGTCCCGCTGCAGGCCGAGGTCGGCCTCGACGATGCTCACGACCTGGTCGAAGGCCCGGTCGTAGCCCGTGACGGGCACGACCCGGATACGTGGGGCGAGCGCACGAGCTGCCGCCGTGTCGCCGGGCGGCGAGGCGGAGGCGAGCTCGAGCTCGATGCGGGCTATCGTCTTTTGCTCGGCGTCAAGGACTCGGAGCGTGGGGCTCTCGCTCTCGAGCTCGACCATCGGGAGCAGCCGCCTCATCTCTACCCGCGAGGCGAGGGCGTCTCGGAAAGGACCCCCGGGAAGGTCCCAGGCAAAGCCGGGCGTCTCGGAACCCGTTATCTGTTGCCGCGCGGCGCCGTCGCTTGCCCTCCAGGTGAGCAGCCACGAGCCGTCCGAGGTGGTCGACGTCAGCGTGTCGCCGTCCCGGTGGAGGCGCCAGTCGAAGGTGTCGTAGTAGGTCTCGTGCCGCGACGTGCCGCTGTCGCGCCGCGTGCGGAGCCGGCTCTCGAGAGCCCTCAGCGCCTCGCGGCCGGCGGACCGGCTCGCCACGGCATAGGGGGTCGGCGTGCGGCTCAACTGCACTGCATCCCACATCCGGAGTCCCGGCACAGGCTTCCCCGACGTGCCGGGAGGTGTCCTTCGATCTCGAGCTCGAAGCGAAACGGCGCCCGACGACCGTGCCCGGTGTCATTGTGCCACATTCTCGTGAATCGGAGCGGCGACGCTACGAGGCAGGAACGGCGATCCGGACCTCGACGACATTCCTCCCGTCGGAGCGCCGGTAGTCGAGACTCTCGGCGAACTCGCGGACGAGGTGGACCCCCAGCCCTCCCGGCTGACGGCTGTCCAGGTCTCCCCCGAGGTCCGCGGGCGGCGCCTCCCGAGGATCGAACTCGCGGCCGTCATCCTCGACCCGGATCACAACCGTGCGGGGTTCCAGGGAGAGCCGCACGGAAATCTCGTGAGCCGCGTCGTCGACGTAGGCGTGCCGGATGATGTTCGTGACCAGCTCCTCGAGGATCAGCGCCACCGTGTAGATCGTGTCGGGCGGAACGCTGCCTCGGTCAAGGAAGCCCCGAACGGTCGGGCTCAGCCGGCTCAGCGATTCGAAGTCGTTGGGAAGCTCGAGTGCCAGTTCGTCGGCCACAGAGTTCCTCCGCGTTCGGTCCATCCGGGGGCGCTATTCTACGCTCTCGAGCGGCCGGGGACAGCCAAAGTCGGCGCAGGCGGTGCCCGCGGACCAGGTTCTTGCGCTGGTTGCCGGCATTGGGTGGTAGCCTGAACACTGGAGTTACTGGAATGCCCCCGATTAGCGCGATCCTCGCGAGCGTTGTCTTGCTCGGGCTCCCCGTGGAGGTGGCGGAGCTCGTTCTGCCGGATCAGCGCGGCGACCGCGACAGCCTCTCCGCGCACCGCGGCAACGTGGTGGTCGCCATGGTGGTCACCGCACGGCGACTTCGGAATCTCAAGGGTTGGGAGCGCGACCTTCGCGAGAGATTCGAAGAGGTGGAGTTCCTCAGGGTGGCGGACGTGCCGGAGGACCCACCGGTGACCTACCGCGACGTGGCCGACAAGTTGGCGGATCGAGTACCCGAAGAGGTGGCGGTCCTGATCGATGTCGACCGTCGCTGGGCGAACGCGCTCGGCCTCGACACTGACCGGCCCAATATTCTGCTGATTGATCGCCAGGGCCACCTGGTCGCGCGCTTCAGGGGCCGGTCCGAGCCGGAGTTGGTGGAGGAGGTTTCACTACGAATCGAGGAGCTTCTTCGGGAGCCATGATCACCGAAGTCGATGTGATCCTCGTCGGGGGCGGGCTCGCCAATAGCCTGATCGCCTGGCGACTACGTCAGGTGCGGCCGGAGCTGGACATCGTCGTCCTGGAGCGCGGACCCCGGCTTGGGGGCAACCACACGTGGTCGTTTCACAGCGGCGATCTGGACGGCGAGCAGCACGCGTGGATCGCTCCAGCGGTGGTGCGGACTTGGGGCTCCTACGAGGTCCGGTTCCCGGGATACACTCGCCGACTCGATAGCGGCTACCACAGCATGACCTCCAAGCGGCTGCACGAGGTCGTCGCGAGTGCTCTGGGCGACCGGATCCGGACCGCCGCGGAGGTCGAGCGAGTCGGTCCGCACGAAGTCCGTCTCGCAGGTGGCGAGACCCTCCGCGCCGGTGCCGTCATCGACGGCCGCGGCGATCCGGGAAGCGAAGCGATCCGCATCGGCTACCAGAAGTTCCTGGGATTGGTGTTGGACCTCGAGGACGAGCACGGCCTCGACGGGCCCATTGTGATGGATGCGACCGTGGAGCAGAGAGACGGCTTCCGGTTCCTCTACACGCTGCCCTTCACGGGACGCTCGATGCTCGTCGAGGATACGCGTTACAGCGACACCCCGCACCTGGACGACGAAGAGCTCCGGCGCGAGATCCATCGTTACTGTGACCGGCAGGGACTGCGAATCCGACGGATCGAACGGGAAGAGCGGGGTGTGCTTCCGATCGTGCTCGCAGGAAACATCGACGCCCTTTGGAGCGAGGGTGAGCCGGGAGTGCCCCGCTCGGGAATCCGCGCCGCCTTGTTCCATCCCACCACGGGTTACTCGCTGCCCGATGCGGTGCGGCTGGCCGACGACCTCGGGGCGTCGAACGGGCCCCTCGACTCTGCCGAGCTGTACGAGAGGATTCGCAAGCGCTCCCGTCGGGTCTGGAGAAGCGGGCGCTACTTCCGCTTCCTCAACCGCATGATGTTCCGGGCAGCGGAGCCATCGAATCGACATCGCATCATGGAACGTTTCTACCGACTCCCGGAACCGTTGATCGCGCGGTTCTACGCTGGTCGGCTGACCTGGCGCGACCGCGTCCGGATCCTCAGCGGGAAGCCTCCGGTGCCGGTGGGTCGTGCGCTTAAATGCCTGCTCGAGCGCGAGACGCCGGCCCCGGCTGCGTTGCAGCGGAAAGGACGAAAATCGTGACCCCACCCAGAATCGCCGTCATCGGAAGCGGCTTCGGAGGCCTGGCCCTGGCCGTCCGGCTACAAGCCGCGGGACTTCCCACGACGCTGGTCGAGAGACGGGATCGCGCCGGGGGTCGGGGCTACGTCTACCGCGACGAGGGCTTCACCTTCGATGCGGGCCCGACGGTGATCACCGCCCCCAAGGCGATCGAGGAGCTGTTCGAGGGCGCCGGGCGTCGAATCGACGACTACGTCGAGATGCTTCCGGTCAAGCCCTTCTACCGCCTGTACTGGGAGGACGGCTACTCGTTCGACTACTCCAACGACATCGAGGCCACCAACGAGCAGATCGCGAAGCGAAATCCCGCCGACGTCGACGGCTACCGCCGATTCCTCGATTATGCGGACGAGGTCTTCGACGAGGGCTACACCAAGCTGGCCCACGTCCCGTTCCTGAACTGGTGGAGCATGATCCGCGTGTCGCCGCAGCTCGTTCGGCTGCAGTCCTACCGCAGCGTCTACAGCGTCGTCTCGCGGTTCATCAAGGACCCTCGACTTCGCGAGACCTTCAGCTTCCACTCGCTGCTGGTCGGGGGGAATCCATTCACGACCTCGGCGATCTACACGTTGATTCACTCCCTGGAGCGGCGCTGGGGCGTGTTCTTCCCCCGAGGCGGAACGGGTGCGCTGGTCGATGGTCTCGTGCGTCTATTCCGCGATCTCGGCGGAGAATTGCGGCTCGACTGCGACGTCGATGAAATCGTGACCCGCAGCGGACGCGTGACCGGACTCAGGGCTCGCGACGGCTGGGCTCAGGATTTCGACGTCGTGGCGAGCAACGGTGACGTCGTCCACACTTACCGGCATCTCCTGCGCTCGGAGCCGCGCGCGAGACCGGCCGCGACAGGCCTCTTGAAGCGACGCTACAGCATGTCGCTGTTCGTGATCTACTTCGGAACGCGCCGACGTCACCCCCACCTGGCGCACCACAACATTCTGTTCGGACCGCGCTACCGCGAGCTGCTCACGGACATCTTCGATCGCGGCGTCCTGGCCGATGATTTCTCGCTCTACCTCCACGCGCCGACGGTGACCGATCCCTCGCTCGCCCCTGAGGGCTGCGAGGCGTTCTACGTCCTGTCGCCGGTCCCCCACCTCGGGAAGGCCGATATCGATTGGAAGGTCGAGGGCCCACGGTACCGCGATCGGATCTTCGAGTACATGGAGCAACGTTACATCCCGAACCTTCGCCAGGATCTCGTGACCTCGAGGATCTTCACCCCGGACGATTTCAAGCAGGTATTCGACTCGCACTTCGGCTCCGCCTTCTCCCTCGAGCCGATCCTGACCCAGAGCGCCTACTTCCGCGTGCACAACCGCGACGATCGCATCCGAGGGCTGTATTTCGTCGGCGCCGGAACCCATCCTGGCGCGGGAGTGCCGGGGGTCGTTTCGTCGGCCAAGGCAACGGCCCATCTGATTCTCTCCGACCTCGGCGACCGAACCGGTCCGTCGTCGTGAGCGCGCCGTGACCGATCCGGTCGTCGAGCTCAGCCGCGAGATGATCGCGAAGGGCTCACGCAGCTTCGCCGTCGCGTCTCGTCTGCTGGCTTCTGAGACCCGCCACGGCGCGTGGATGCTCTACGCCTGGTGCCGTTACTGCGACGATCGCATCGACCAGCAAGATCTCGGCCGCGGCGCACCGGGCGGCACCGACGAGCTGGCAAGTGAGCGTCTCGAGGAGCTGCGCGACCGGACCCGTGGAGCGCTCGCAGGCGAGCCGGTCGAGGAGCCCGTCTTCGTGGCGCTCCAGCGGGTCGTTCAGCACCACCGGATCCCCGACCGCTATCCCATGGAGCTGATCGAAGGATTCGCCATGGACGTCGAGGGGCATCGCTACCTGGAGATCGACGACACGCTGAGATACGGCTACCACGTCGCCGGCGTCGTGGGCGTCATGATGGCCCACGTCATGGGAGTCCGCGACCGACCCACCCTGCTGCGCGCCGCGGATCTGGGGATTGCGCTGCAGCTCACCAACATCGCACGGGACGTCATGGACGACGCCGAGGCCGGACGGGTCTATATGCCGACGCGCTGGCTCGAAGAGGCCGGTGTTCCGTCTGCCGAGATCACGGCACCGCACCACCGGCGCGCCGTCTTCGAGGTCACCCGGCGCCTGCTGAACGTTGCGGATCGGTATTACGATTCCGGAGGCGTTGGCCTTCGCCACCTGAGCCTCCGCTCGGCCTGGGCCGTGGCGACGGCGCGAGACGTCTATCGCGACATAGGCCGCCTCGTCCTCACCCGGGGAGACCGTGCGTGGGACGAACGAGCGATCGTCGGGAAGGGTCGCAAGCTCTACCTCGCCGCCCGATCGTTCTTCGAGGCGATGGTGGCCATCTTGGTCGCGCGCCACAGCCCGACGTTGCCGCGCAAGGACCTGTGGACCAAGCCGTGAGCGCTACTCCCGCCTGAGCCTGGCCAGCGGCGGCGCGTAGAGAAAACCGAACGACACCGCGCCGCCCTTCGTGAGGGTCTTGTGGTGGATCAGGTGCGCCTGGATGATCCGGCGCATGTAGGTGCCGCCGGGGCGGTACGACAGGCGAAGGCGACGGTGCACGACGACATCGTGGAACATGACGTACAGCAGACCGTAGGCTGCCATGCCCAGCCCGACCCACAGAGCCCGCGGGTGACCGTGGGTCCCGAGATAGATGAGCGCGATCGACGGCAGGCTGAAAAAGACGCCGAACAGATCGTTCTTTTCGAACCGGTTCTTGTGGGGAACGTGGTGGGACTCGTGAAGGAACCACATCGGCCCGTGCATCAGGTACCTGTGCGACAGGTACGCCACGCCTTCCATGGCCGCCACGGATCCCAGAAACAGCACGAGATTGATCAGCACCGTACTTCTCGATGTTCGACCGACTGTCCCATCATAGACGCCGACGCCAACGGTTCACAGAACCTCCATGCGACGGGCGAGTCGCCGTGCAACCACGAGACCGAGAATCGCGGACGCGGCCAGCACGATCCACGGGACGATCAGTGTCCCGACAGCTTGATCCCTCCAGAAGATGGCCGTGTAGGCCTCGATCGCCCAGGTGTTCGGCGTGATCCAGCCGATCTGCTGAAGCAGATCGGGCATCAGGAACCTCGGGACCATGCTGCCCCCGAGGGCGGACAGGATGAGGATCGCGACGTTGGAGAGCGTCTGGGCCTGGCGTCGCGTGCGGCAGGCCGTGGCCACCACGAGGGCCATGCCGGCGGCGGCGGCAGAGGCGGTCAGCGTCGTCAGCGCCCAGGGCAGCAGGTGGCCCGGGAGGTCGATACCGTGGATCGCCCACGCCAGCACAAAGATGACGGCGATCTGCATGAAGCCCTGCGCCACGAGGAAGAGGAACTTGCCGTTGATGAGCACGCCCATGTGGCCCGGACCTGCAAGTATGCGGTCGATCAATCCGGATTCGCTCTCCTCGAGCAGCGTGATCGCACCGTGCACGGCGGAGAACAGAAGGAAGAGAACCGCGATGGCGCCCGCATAGTAGGCGACGTGGTTGTGGCGCGCGGATCGTCCCGCCACATCTTCCCGCTCGAAGAGCTCCTGGAAACCCCAGCCCGACACCCGCCCCTGCTCGACCGCCTCCATGGCCTCTTCCCGTAGGTCCGCAAGACCGAGCTCGACGTCGCGTTGTTGATCGTCGTCCAGTTCGAGAAACTCATTTTCGAGAAGCTCGATCACCCCGCCGAGGGCGACGTCCGGAAGCGCGGAGAAATACGCTCTCTGCACCTGACCTGCGAGCATCGGGACGGCCGCGCCCCGCGCGGGATCGCTGACCAGGATCAGGGGCGCGGGGCCGAACCCTCCCAGCGACTCGAGGGACGTGCCTTCGCGGAAGATCAAGCCGACGTCCGCGGTTCCCCGCCGAACCAGCTCCCGCACGCGCTCCGCTGTCAGGTCGCGGTCGCCGATGAGCCGGAGGGAAGGCTCCCGACCCAAAGCCTCGATCAGACGCACGGAGGTCGAGGATCGGATGCCGTCGGCGACGGCGACCTCGAGACGCAGTTGCTCGCCGGTCGCCCCGGAGAAGATCGCGGCGAAGATCAGGAAGACGAGTCCCGGCAGGATGAAGCTCATGGCCAGCGCGGCGCGATCCCGCAGCAAGCCCAGCAGCATGGCGCGAAAGACCGCGGTGCTCATTCGTCCAGCTCCTCGCCCGCGGTCCTGAAGAAAACCCCCCGCAGGCCGGGCTCGCGCACTCGGACCTCGCCAACCTTCAAGCCCGACTCCGAGAGTCGACGGCCGAGCTCCGAGAGTGACTCGAACCCGCCGTCGAGCGCCCCGGTCCAGATCCTGTCTTCCCGCGCGGCTGTCAGTCCTTCGCGTTGGAGTGCGGCTCGACCCCGATCGTCCGGATCGAGAGAGAGCGAGACGATCAGCTCCCGAGCGTCGCCGAAGGCCGATCGGACCAGCGACTCCGGAGATCCCTCGGCCCGGATGCGTCCGTTCACGAGGATTCCGATCCGATCGGAGAGGCTCTCGGCCTGCTCGAGATCGTGAGTCGTGAGCAGGATCGCGAGCCCGCGGTCGCGAAGGTCTCGCAGCAGCTCGTGGATCTTCTCCCGCGCCGCCGGATCGACCCCTACCGTCGGCTCATCGAGCAACAGCACTTCCGGGCCGTGAAGCGTTCCCGCCGCGATGTTCAGCCGGCGCTGCATGCCCCCCGACAGGGTCGAAACGCGATCCCGCCGGCGATCTTCCAGCCCTGTCCATCGCAGGGCGCTGTCGACCGAGGCCGCCAGATCCCGGCGCGCCACCCCGGCCAGGCGCCCGAGGATCTCCAGGTTCTCACCCACGGTCAGCTCGAGGTAGAGGGCGATCTCCTGGGGGACGATGCCGAGTTGGCGGCGGACTGTCGGTTCGCGACGCGGATCCGCCCCGGTGATCCGGACGGATCCGGAATCGAGGGCCAGTCGCCCGCAGATTGCCCGCACGAGCGTGGTCTTTCCTGCACCGTTCGGCCCCAGCATCCCGTAGATCTCGGCGCGGCGCAGGCGCAGGTCCACTCCCTGGAGGGCGGGGCGGTCTCCGAACCGCCGGTGCGCATTGCGAACCTCGACCGGCGCGCCGTTACCGGGGCGATCGTCGGAGTCTCGGGCCGAGACCTCAGGTGAGCCCATCTCGCCCGTATTATCGTTGAGTTGGAGCGTTAATTCGAGCCGGATCCTCGGGCCGAATCCAGAAGGGTCTGCGCGAGGCCTGCGAGAGGGGCTCCCGCGGGCCCTACGGGATCGAGCGCTCGCGCGGCCGCCGTGGCGAAGCGCTCGGCCTCAGATCGGGCTCGCTCGCTTCCCAGGGCCGATACGAACGTCGCCTTGTCGACGTCCTTGCGAACATCCTTGCCGGCGTCCGCCGGAGTCGAATCCTGGTCGATAAGGTCGTCGAGAGCCTGGAACGACAGGCCGAAGTTGGCCGCAAACAAGCGTATCGGCTCGAGTCGGTCCTCGGTCACCCCCGCCACCCTGGCCCCGATCTCGACCGCCGCGACGAACAGCGCGCCGGTCTTCCGTTGGTGCATCCCCTCGACTTCGCTGGCTTTAGCGGTGCGACGGTCCGAACGAAGGTCTTCCATCTGTCCGGCGATGATGCCTTTCTCGCCGACTGCTCCGGTCAGCTGCACAACCAGGTCGATTCTCGCATCGCTCGACAGGTCCTCGGTCTGCGCGACCACGGCGTACGCCTTGTTGAGCAGGGCAAAGGCGGAAAGTGTGGCGACGTCTTCGCCGAACAGGCGGTGGTTCGACGGGCGACCCCGGCGCGTGGCGGCATCATCCATCGACGGCATGTCGTCGAGTATCAGCGACGCGGCGTGGACCATCTCGATCGCGCAGCCGGGATCGAGCGCTTTCTCGTCGCGACCGCCGAAGGCCGCGGCGGCGAGCATCGTCATGACCGGGCGCAGCCGCTTGCCGGGGGCCAGCAGGCTGTAGCGCATGGACTGGACGACCGGGTCTGAGCCCGGACGATCGGGGACCAGCTCGTCGAGCCTCGCGTCGATCCTCCGGCGTAGCTCCCGGAGCTGGCTGTCGAGTTGGATTCGCGGATGGTTCATCGTTGCTCCCGCCGCTCTCGGTGACCGAGAGTCCGTTGCATCTATCCTACGACCCGAGCGCAAATAGGACTCTTATGGTACACAAAACTCGCGCTCGCCGCTAACGGCATTAATTAATTGTAATTAGTTTATTTAATTGAGAGGTGGGAACGCAGTGGGCTTGATGGGCGGAGCGGCCCGGGCCGGCCGCCCCGCCCCATCTGCCGCACGGTAGGTCAGATGCCGCCGTCGTAGACCCAGCGGCGCTGGTGGTTGTCGTTTCTCAGGGCCAGGTTGTACTCCTTCACCCGCCCTTCCTTGCCGAACCGCACGCGGCACGGGACGTAGACACCGGGGTAGTTCCCGCCGCGGAACGGCTCACCGAGGAAGAGAAGCTCGGTCGGGCGGTGAGCCTCTTCGAGCAGCCAATCGACCATCGACGGCGAGCCGCAGTAGAGCTCGAGCGTCTCCCGATCGCCGCTCTTGGCGGCCTCGAAGAACCGGATCGCGACCTCGCGGGGCCCGAGAGCGAGCACCTCGATCGGCGCGTCCTTGACGCCGCCCCAGCGGACGTCCCCGGGAAGGTCGAGACGGAAGATCTCGTCGTCAACGGACTCGAGGTAATCGATCGACTCGAGCTCGGAGAACAGCACCCGTTGCCCCTTGTGATAGACCCACCGCCGCAGGCCGGTGAGCAGGTGGGTGTCCGTGTTCCACTCGACCTCGATCTCGCGGTCGAAGTCACCGAGGAACGAGGGATCGAGGCCGTCGACCGGTGCTCCCTTCTGCCGCAGAACGAGCGAGCCCTTGCCGCCGTTCTCGTAGTGCTCGACCACCTCGACCTCGCCGGTGGGGATGCTCCTGAGGTAACGCACCCACGCGGCCGGCCAGAACAGGTCGTGATCGATGCCGCGGCCACGTCCCTGGAACGCTTCGTTTCTCTTCGGATGGTAGAAGACCGTCCCGGTACCGTCGAAGTTGTAGATCCGGTCGGTCTTGTCCATCCTCGCCCGTCCGGGCTCGCCCGGACCCTGCGGCCACTCGATCCAGGCCTCTACTCGCTCGGGCTCTCCACCGAGATTGACGTACGAGAAGTCCTCGCCCTCGCGCGTCAACATGCGCAACACCACGTGCACCGCCTGGATCCGGTCCGTGGCCGCCGCCACCGGCGCGAGGACGTTTGCCACCACCGGGGGACCGAACAGCCCGAGGATGAATCCCGTCACGAGCCAGAGTGTGATCGTCGTCGCCAATGTTCCCGCCGCTACCGCTGCCAGCTTGGGCATGGTCCAAACCCTCCAGGGGCGCCCTGTGGACTCCGGCTGCCGCAGGGTGTCCGGGATGCCCCGCTCCAGGCGGGACCCGAGCTCCGTTGACGGCGCAGGCTCACGAAGGGCGCGCAGCCGCTTCTTCAGCTCTTTGTCTCTCATGGTCCGCCTCCGTTTGCTCCAGCAGCGCGCGTAGCTCGCCGAGGGCGCGGTGGATCCGGGACTTGACGGTACCCGCGGGGATTCCGAGAACGGATCCGGTCTCGCGATAGCTGAGATCCTGGAAATAGTGCAGCGCGACCGCCTCCTGCAGCGCCGGCTCGAGCCGACCCACTGCTCGACGAAGCTCGCGGTCGCGCTCGGAGTCGATCATCTCGCTCTCCACCCCTGGATCCGGATCCTCGATCTCCGGCAGGTCCTCGCATCCTTCCGCGTCCGGACGTTGCACGCGCAAGCGCTGGAAGAACTCGTTACGGGCGATCGTCAGCAGCCAGGAGCGAAGCGAGGCCGCGTCCCTCAACGTCTCGATGCGCCGCCACGCCTTGGCGTAGGTCTCCTGGGTAAGATCCTCCGCCCGTGACGGTTGCGCGCCGAGGCGCCGCAGGTAGCCGTAGACGCCATGGTGGTGGAGTCGAATCAGCTCGCGGCAGGCATCCCGATCCCCCTTTCGGAGCCGGCGGACCAGGTTGCGCTCGCTCAGTCCCACGATCGTCCTCCTTCACCCGGATGGATGCGGATCGGGGCCGAGGTGTTCACAAGTTGGCGGGAACAGCTTGCCACGGATGGGATGTGGGCCGGAGATCGCGCGCAATCCCGGTCGATTGCAGTCGAGCCGGCGAGGCCGAGACTGGAGGTTGTGGGCCCCACGCGGCTCGCCTCGCGGTGATCTCGCCCAATACGGATGCAAACGGTCCAAATAGAGCCCGCCGGTCGGACGGTAGCACCGTAGACTTCCTGGAAGAACTTCGATTCCAGCGGCTTCACGGGGTGAATTCCCCGGAGGGGGGGGCCATGCTCAAGGCCACGCATGCCGTCGTCGTGCTCCTGATGGTGCTCACGATCCCGTCGCCGGCTCTCGCGGCGCGCGATCTGACTCTCGAGGAGCGCGTCGAGGCCCAGCGGGCGATCGAGGAGGTCTACTGGAAACACCGCATCTGGCCTGACGAGAACCCCGGCCCCAAGCCTCCGCTCGCGGAACTGCTGCCGGAATCGGCCCTCAGGACGCGGGTCGAGGACTACCTCCGGAAGTCCAACCTCCTGGCCGAGCGCTGGGGCCAAGAGATCACGAGCGCCGAGCTCCAGACCGAGATCGACCGCATCGTCCGTGAGACGCGAGCCCCCGCGGTCCTCGACGAGCTCTTCGCCGCCTTGGGCAGCGACCCGTGGCGGATCGCCGAAACGCTCGTCCGCCAGAAGCTGGTCGACCGGCGCATCCGTGAGCTCTACGCCTACGACCCGGCGCTTCATCGCGATCTCCGGGCGCACGCCGAGCTAATGGTGTCAGAGGCTTCCTCCATCGAGGGCCTTCGGGACACGGCGCCCATCTATCGGCGCGAAACATGGCGGCTGGAGTCCGCCGCCCCCGGGGGTCCGCTCGAGGAGCCCGGCGAGGCCTTGTTCGACGCCGATTCCTGGGAACGGCGACTCGTGGAGCTCGAGGCGACCATCGGCCCGGGCCTTCCACGTCACGTTCTCGGCAACCTGGAGGAGAAGCGGACGCGCTTCTCGGTTTCCGTCGTTCTGGATCGCGGTTCCGACTGGATCGAGGTCGCCGAGGTTGCGTGGCCCAAGCGGTCGTTCGACGAGTGGTTCTCGCAGGTAGGTTACGAGGTCTCCCTCGAGATCGCGTCGCCCACCGGGCCCTACGAGTTGAGCTCGACGGGCGTCGACGAGAGCACGTGCGTCAACGACCATTGGGAGTTCCGCCTTGCCGAGCCACCTCCGAGTCCCCGGGAGTATCACACGGCCGTGTGGACCGGGTCCGAGATGATCGTATGGGGAGGGTACACGGGGAGCTCGGCGCTCGGCACCGGAGGTCGCTACGACCCATCAACTAACAGCTGGGCCGCGACATCGACGACGAACGCTCCGTTCGGCCGCCTCAACCACACGGCCGTATGGACCGGCACCGAGATGATCGTCTGGGGCGGGGGGAGCAGCCATACCAGCGCATCGTCCAGTGGCGGCCGCTACGACCCCACGGACGATACCTGGGTGGCTACACCGACCACGGGTGCGCCCTCCTCACGAACCCTCCACGTCGCGGTGTGGACGGGGACCGAGATGATCATCTGGGGTGGGCGCTACATCAACGACATGCTCGATACGGGCGGTCGATACGACCCGTCCATGAACAGCTGGGCGGCGACGACCACCGTGAGCGCTCCTACCGGTCGGATGAACACCACGGCCGTGTGGACCGGGACGGAGATGATCGTCTGGGGAGGAAGGGACCTGCTGGGGACCGAGTTCAATTCGGGGGGACGCTACCGTCCCGACCTCAATAGCTGGACGGCGACCGAGACCGCCGGAGCTCCCGGGGCTCGCTACCTGCACACCGCGGTGTGGACGGACACCGAGATGATCGTCTGGGGAGGGTCGCCCGGCTCCGGATCCCTCGACACCGGCGGTCGCTACGATCCCGTGGGAAACTCGTGGAGCACCACCACGACGACCTCCGCCCCTACCGCCCGTTTCGGGCATACCGCCGTCTGGACCGATACCGAGATGATCGTCTGGGGAGGTATCGGGACGTCCAATGTCAACACGGGGGGACACTACTTCCCCGCCACCGACACGTGGACAGCCACGCAGACCTCCGGCGCACCATCCGCGCGTCGCTATCACACCGCGGTATGGACTGCGAGCCGGATGATCGTGTGGGGCGGAAGGATGTCGAGCACCACCGACACCGGGGGTCGGTACGCGCCGTTGACCCGCAGCTGGAGCCCGACCGGAGATTTCGACGCTCCCGCGGCGCGCTACAGCCACACCGCCGTGTGGACGGGCAGCGAGATGATCATCTGGGAAGGACAGTACGCCTCGGGAGGAAGCCGGTACGATCTCGTCCTGAACCTATGGACTCCCGTGAGTACGATCAACGAACCCTCGTTGCGGGACTATCACACGGCGGTCTGGACCGGTCAGGAGATGATCGTGTGGGGCGGTGAGAGATCGGGTCTGCGTTTCGACACCGGCGCCCGCTACGACCCGGGTGCGGACACGTGGTCCACCCTACCGACCCTCCACGCTCCAACGCCCCGCTCGCAGCACCGTGCGCTGTGGACCGGAAGCGAGATGATCGTGTGGGGCGGCCGCGAGACATCGGTGGACATCGCTGTCGGAGGCGCTCGCTACAACACCCACGAGGATGCTTGGGTTCCCATGAGCAGCGTCGGGGCACCGGCACCCCGCTTCAACTTCTCTGCCGTATGGACCGGTGAGGAGATGATCGTATGGAGCGGGGACGACGATATCTCCCTGACCGTCGACGGCGGGCGCTACGATCCAGCGACGGACATGTGGTCGCCGATGAGCGTTTCGGGCGCACCGACGCCACGCAGGTTCGGTGTCGACGAGTGGACCGGGACCGAGATGATCGTGTGGGGCGGACGAGGGGACGCCGCCCCGCTCGCCGACGGCGGTCGCTATTCGCCCGCTACCGACTCGTGGGGCACGGTGACGGCCACCGGCGAGCCGAGCGCCCGGCAGGCGGTCACCGGGGTGTGGACCGGACTCGAGGTCGTCGTGTGGGGCGGTGACGACTTCACCGGAACGCGTCTCGGCGACGGAGCACGGTACGACCCGTTCCTGGATGCGTGGGCGCCGGTCCCCTCCGTGCTCGCTCCTTCGCCCCGCGGCTGGCACACGTCGGTCTGGACCGGCGACTACATGCTCGTGTGGGGAGGGGTAGACGACGATCCGCTGAACAGCGGAAGCGCGTATTGCGCTCCGACCACCGACGATCCCGACCGGGACGGTCAGGGGATCGGAGACAACTGCCCCGGGGCGGCCAACCCAGGACAGGAAGAGTCCGACGGGGACGGCATCGGGGATGCTTGCGACAACTGCCCGGCGGTGGACAATCCCGCCCAAGCGGACAGCGACGGAGACCGCGTCGGCGACTCCTGCGACACCTGCTTCGATCTGGACCGTGACGGTGCCGGGGATCCGGGTCATCCCGGGGACACCTGCCCGCTGGACAACTGCCCCGCGGCCTCGAACCCGGACCAACAGGACACCGATGGTGACGGCCCCGGAGACGTTTGCGATACCTGTACCGATCCCGACCTGGACGGTCTCGGGAGCCCGAGCCCGGCGCGGACGTGCGACCTGGACAACTGTCCCGACGTCGCCAACGCCGATCAGACCGACACCGACGGTGATCTCGTCGGAGACGTTTGCGATATCTGCACCGACCAGGACAACACCGACCAGGCCGATTTCGACGGCGATCAGGTGGGGGACCTGTGTGACAACTGCCCGCTCGTCTCCAACGCGGGACAGGCGAACGCCGACTACGACATCCAAGGTGATGCGTGCGACACGGGCGACCCCGTGCTCTACAGCGAGCTCGCGAACGCCGAGACCGATCTTAGCGCGGGCCTGCCGGCCGTGGGCGGCCACGATAGCGCCGTGTTGGTGTTCGGCCTGACGGACGGGCGAGCCTGCGCCCTGACGTTGGAGGATTTCAAGGTTCGTTCGCACCACTCGTCCGACGCGGGCGCCACCTTCGGAAGCGGAGTGGAGGTGTTCGGTGGTCCAGGCAGCTCCGAGGTGCACCGCGTCGAGGCGGCGCTCGCCCCCGACGGCGACATCCACGCGGCGCTGCTGGTTTCCGACCCGAACGGCGGATGGCGGATGCTCGCCGTCCGCAGCGGCGACATGGGTCTCACGTGGACGTCGGCCACCGTCGTGGTCGAATCCGGCGGTCCGGCAGCGGAATCCACCGGTCTGGCCATCGCTGCCGCGGCGTCCAACGTGGCGATCACCTGGCCGCGTTACCTCGCCGACGAGATCTGGGTGGCCGCGAGCGACGACGACGGCGCGACGTGGACCCTGAACCGGGTCGACCAGGGTCACGGCGACGTGCTGGCTGCCGACGTCGTGGTCCTGCCGAGCAGTGGCGACATCGTGATCGGCTGGGGAGCCGCCACCGCAACGTCCGGCGGACTGTGGATTCCCTGGACCGCACGCTCGACAGACGACGGCGCCACTTTCCGGGATGTGACCGACTACGGCTCGCTGCTCGGTGGCAACGCGGAAGCGTACTACCCCCTCATGGCGGTCGCGGGAGACGGCAGCGTCCTGATGGCGGTGCCGTACAGCGACTTCGGTATCCCCCAGGACGGCGTGCGCGTGCTTCGATCCACCAACGGTGGCCGGACTTTCGCAGAGACGCTGAATCAATCCCTCGGCACGTCGGGGTCGAGCGCCGTGTATTCCTTCTTCCGGTTGTTCCCGGATCCGAGCGGCTCGACCGTTCTGTTGTCGTACGAAGCCCCCGGCGACTCGGTGGTGGTGCAACGATCCGCAAATTACGGGGCGACCTTCGGCGGACAGGTATTCCTCAACAGCGGGACCACGCGCTATTACTATCAGTATCCGGAGGCTGTGGCCCGCACGTCGAGCGGGAACTGGGCCGTCGCGTGGGAGGACGATCGAGCGGTAACCTCGACCTCCACGACTCAGGGTCCGGACATCTACGTCAGGGTATCGACCGACGACGGCGTCAGCTGGGGAGCCGAGCAGCAGGTCAACGCGACCGCGACCGGGCAGTACTCGGCGACGCTGCCGACCGTCGCCGCCACCGGATCCGACGAGATCATGGTGGCGTACGTCGACACTCGCAGCGACCCTCGAGGGTCCGCGGACGTTTTCATGGACGTCTCCACGGCAGCATCCGCGTCGTTCGGAAGCGATGTTCGCGTGGATGACGACGCGGCCACGCCGTCCGCCGGCGTCGATGCCGGCAGCATCGTGATGGCGGGGGACGGCGACCAGAACGTCTACGTCGCGTTCGCGACGGCCGGTCAACGGGATATCTGGGTGCGGGGCAGCGGCGACCAGGGAGCGTCGTTCTCGGCTGCCGCGCTGGTCACCACGGGTCCCGAGGCGCGCACCCCCTTGGCCATGGCGGCGACGTCGGATGGCCGCGTCTACGTGCTGTACAAGGTGGCCAATGCCACCACGGCCGATCTCCGCCTCGACGTGTCGACGGATTTTGGTGCGAGCTGGAAGTCATCGGACACCGTGCTGAGCACGAACCTATCCGGAAATCCCGACATCGCCGTGGAGCCGGCCGGCCTCGTTCACGTGACGTGGTCGGACGGAAGCGAGGTGCTGTACGCGCGCTCCGACGATGAAGGGAGCAGCTTCTCCACGATGGAGCTCCGCCCCTGGTTGACTTCCCCCGACACACGGCCCACGATCTGCTCCAATGGCGCGCAGGTTTTTCTCCTGTGGTCCGGCAGGCTCGGCGTGACCACCAAGCAGACCGTGCTGGCGCTCATCAGCAAAGACAACGGTCTGACCTTCGGCGATGAGGTCGATCTTCGGCCGGACGGAAGCAGTCGAACCATCACGTCCGTTCTGGCTTGCGACGGTGTGAGCGGGGCGCTCGCCACGTGGACCGAAACCGTTTCGGGAAAGAGCCGGGTGCTCACCAACAGGTTCGACGGCACGCGTTGGAATGGCGACGAGGAGGTCATCGGACCGCCGGGAGTGTCACTGTACCAACCCGCCGTGACCTTCGCCGACGCTGCGGCGTCCGTGGCCGTCGTCGCTTATCGCACGGTCCGAGAGGCTTACGTATCTCGTTCGTCAAACGGCGGTCGGATCTTCGACACCTACACCCGCCTGGACCTGACGGCACCCGCCCCGATGCGCCGGGTCGACGAGGTCTCCGTGGCCGGCGATCATCTGGACCGGCTGTGGGTCATCTGGCTCGACGAGAGCATCGACCCGTGGTCCAACGTTGCCATGGCAGGATCGACGGACGCCGGGACTACCTGGGATCCGGTCGTTCGGATCAACCGCGACCTACCCCAGGGGGCCAAGCGAAACCGCTACACCCTGGCCGGCCGGTCATCCGCAGCTCTTCCGGGGGTCGGTTTGTTCGCGTGGGGCGGCCAGCGCGAGTCGTCACTGTTCGACGCGATGTTCAACCGCCAGGTTGTCGACGGCGACGGCGACGGCTGGGTCGTGGGGATAGACTGCGACGATACCGATCCCGACGTCCAGACGCCCCCCGACGAGGTTGTCGCCGTGACCCTGGACGAGGCCGGCGGAACGCTGCTGCAGTGGCAGGGTTCGGGGCCGGGGCACCGCTACGACGTTACGGGAGGCACGCTGGCCGAGCTGGGCGTTGACGGTGGCGTCTCCTCGGCAGTTTGTCTTCGCGACGACGAGCCCGACGCGGACTGGGTTGATCTTCGACCGGACCCGGCCGGGGGCACGGGCTATTACTACCTCGTGCGTGAGCAGAACGTCTGCGGCACGGGAACGTATGGCACCGACTCGGCCCTGGCGGAGCGGGCCCCCGGTGATCCGTGCCCTTAGTACCGGACGCGCAAGCGCTGGAAGAACTCGTTACGGGCGATCGTCAGGGACAGGGCGACGCGATGGCCTGAGTGGCGCAGGTAATCACGCCGAGTCCTCGTCGGCCTCGGCGCCCGGATCGTGTAGGTGTTGGGGCTCAGGATCTCGTCGTACGCGAGGCCCGGGCCGCCGAAGTGATCGAGCAGGAAGACGGGCCCCGAGCCCGAGGGATGGGACAGTTGCACCTGCGCATCGTCCACCGGGCCGTTGATGGTGGTCGGGTAGGCGATGTCGGTCGTGAATGTGACCTCGAAGAGCGACCTGGCGGTCCCCGTCGAGGTGTTCAACTCGCACGGATCAGGAAGCCCTGCGTTGGCGGAGCCGATGGCCCTCATCGAGGTCGCCAGGATCGTCGACAACTGATTCGCCGAGGTTGGGCAAGGACGGTCCAGCCTCCGCCTTCCGGATCGTCGCAATCGTTGACGGACAGGGCATTAACGACATCGTTGAAGTCCGCCGAGAAGCCGGGGGAGTCGGTTTGCTGGTCCGGTGAGCCGCCGATGGTGGATACCTCGGCGTGGATCATCCGGTTGTCCTGGGTGGGCACAACCGCTGCGCGGCCAGGGAAGACAAGGGTGAAAGAGACTCCCGCTACGAGCACCGAGTACGCCAGGGACCGGATTTTCTTGGGTCAGCATGATTCATCCTCCGTAAGTCGATTCGCACGGCGGCCGGGATCGTTACAGCCGCCCCTGATACACTTCGCCCGGCCTGACGGGGAGGAGACGAATCATGATGCACCGATTGCGGAACGTTCCGGCGTTATGGGTGCCGGGCGTCTTGTTGCTGGCCGGACTCACGACAATCCTCGCCGCCGAACAGCCCGACGACATCGATCCCGTGGTGCAGGATGTGGCGCGAATGCTCGAGGCCGAGATCGAAACAACCGTGATCCTGCAGTGGCTGCAGCAGGTCGAGACACCCCCGGAGACGATCTCGGCCGATGACTTGATCCTCCTCAAACGTGCCGGCGCGCCGCAGGAAGTGGTCGAGCGGCTCCTCGAGATGTCGGAAGGAGCGCCGACACCGGAGCTGATCGCGCCCACGTCGACTCCCCCACCCTCGGTCAGGGTCACACCCCCGGCCATGGATGAAGATGCAATCGAAGAATGCTGCGAGGTTGACGTCTCGGTGCTCTTTCGACCGTTCTACCCACTGGACGACCTCGATGAGGACACCGGCTGGGACCTTTACGTCTACCTCGACGGATCGCTCCTGGCCCGAGCCGTTCGCGACCGCGCCGCAACGACGCTCAGCGCACGACTCTCGCCAGGCGAGCACACGCTCCGTCTGCTTTGGGAGCTCCATGCTCGGCAGGGACGAGGCGAGTCAGCTACCTGGGAGCACGAAGCGCGGGTCGCTCCGGAGACCCTCCGATTCGATCTCCCTCCCGCCGAGGGGTGGAAGCTCGAGGTAGTCTGGGACGAGGGTCGGTTCGGTTCGAAGAAGAAGCCGCTGAGCTGGAACCTCGTCATCAACGGCGGTCCAACGATGGGCGAGAGCGCCCTTGGTACGCCGCGCGACCGCTGGCCGGTGCTGTGCGACGAAGTCGAGGCCAGTATTCCCGAGGGCAAGGACACGCCCGGGTGGGCACGCCGCGCCATGAAAGGCTGCGTGAGCTGGTCGAGCCTGTGGGAAGGGCTCGATACGGTCCCCGGCCGCGATCAGGCTCGCGACGAGGCCATCCGGTCAGCGGAAGACTAGCCGGCCAGGCGAGGCAAGGCCCGGTCGTCCCCGCTATTCGTCGACTTCCTTGAAGCCCCCGGTCAGCCGGACGTAGATCGCGAGCACGATCATGCCGACGGCGAGGTGGGCTGCCAGGTAATACCAGACGTGGTCGGGGCGGCCGAGCTCCTCCAGGTAGCCGTAGAGCCGCGTATAGGTCGGTCCGGAAAAGGCACCGATCGCGACCGAGGCCGTCACCAGGCCCATGTACATGCCCGCTTTTTCCTTGGGAGCCAGGTAGGTGATGTACTCGTCGAAGCGCGGCGACGAGATCATCTCCCCGATGGCGAAAACCAGGATACCGAGGAACAGCAGCATCGGGTTGCCGCTGAACGCGAAACCCAAGACCATCATCCCTGCGGCCGTCACGATCAGGCCAAAGACAATCGACGGCAGGGCCCGGAACCGCTCGCTGATACGTGACACGAGCAGTTGGAAGACGAGGATGATGTAGCCGGTGTGAGCGATGCTCTCGCCGGCGATCCGTCGCACACCCGTCGTCTCGTCTTCGATAGAGACGAAATTGACGACGTCGCCGAGCACCGAGTGCAGCTGCTGGTAGATCCGGGCGGTGTCCAGCTGCGTGTCCACGTAGACGGCCAGGATGTTGTAGAAGGCCCAGAACGGGATCCAGTACATGACCCCCATCAGCACGAGGAACATCGAGAACTTCATGTCGGCCAGCACCGAGAACGCTTGCCTGACGTGCTTGCCGAAGGACTCCTGCGATCGGGTCCGTTCCGGCTCCTTGTAGAAGATCAGGGTTACGATGAACATCAGCACGACACCGACGGCGGCTGCCGAGTAGGCCAGCTCCCAGCTGATGACCCGCAGCGAGGCGAGCACGATGGGGCCCAGCGTGCCACCGACGTTGACCATGGCGTAGAAGATCCCGAACCCGATGGTCTTGTTGGTCTTGTCCGTGGTGAGCCGCACCGTACCGGCCGGGAGCGGCTTGAACAGCGCGGCCGCGGCGCTCAGCAGAACCAGGATCAGCGCGATGCCGACCAGGTCCTTGATGAACATCAGCAGGATGAAGGGGGGCAGATAGAGCGCGTACGACAGCAGCAGCATGTTCTTGAAGCCGTACCTGTCGCCCAGAAAACCGGTAAAGATCGTCAGGCCGTAGGTGAAGAGCAGAAGGATGAACTGCAGATTCCCCAAATCGGCCTTCGAGAAACCCAGGCTCGTGAGATAGATGCCGAAGCCGAAATAGAAGCCGTAGTAGACGTAGCGCTCGAACACCTCGATCGTGTTGGCGACCCAGAAGACCTTCGGGAAAGGCGTGCGGCTTCTCATGCGATGCTCCTGACGTTTCCTACGCGGCTTCGTCTCCCGTCGCGCGGTTGCCGAGCACCTGCCGGACCATGTAACCGACCGTCGCCAGCCCCGCCACCAGCAGCAGCGCGAACAGGATGAAGTTGCCCCACTGAGGCGCCGTGGCGATGGTGTACTGCGAGCTGAACGGCTCGAGGTAGAGCTCGCGCACCTGGTGGCGCGTGATCGACATCACCGCGATCGTCAAGATCATGGCGCCCAGCGTGCCGTTCACGGCTCCCGCCTTTTCCACGGGGTTCGAGACCTTGGCCATCATCATCAGAAGTCCGATGGCCAGCAGGATCGAGACCGTCAACGGCCCGAGGGTCGCGAGGCCGCCCTGCATCACGCCGAGAAGTACGTTTTTGGGCAGGACGAACAGCAACAGGAAGCCGTCCGCCACCTGGATCACGGTGGTCCACAATGCCCACCTCCACGCGTGGCGCGCGATGGCGGTGTTGAGCTCGACGTCCTTCCCGACCGACGCCTGCCGCACCGCCCACCACACGGCCACCAGCGCCGTGAAGCCCAGTGCCGCCAGCACGAAGTGCACGAGGCGTGGGAAGTACGCGGCGTCGCCGAGAATCGACCACGGATTGGCCGCGATGGCGGCCCACTTGTCGGGCTGGGAGTGGATCAGGTTGACCGCGACGTGGACCATGGCGATCAGCAGGAACATCAGGGCGGCAAAGCCGAGCCAGCCGGCGCCTCCGCGACCCGCCGGAACGCTCTTGTACTTGTAGACATAGACCGCGTAGTACCCGACCATCAGCAGCACCAGGAAGAACAGCCAGACCCACGCGATCAGGATCGTCGCGCTGTAGAAGTACTGCTGGTAGAGCACCTGTACGAAAAGCAGCGGCGCGATGCCCGTGGTGATCGCCAGGGAGATGCCGTAGGTGTTGATCCCCATCAGGCGGCGCGCCAGCACCGCGCGGGGATCTTCGGAGCGGCCTCCGGAGACCATCTGCGCGAAGGCCGCGATCAGCGTCCCCCCGAGGGTCAGGTTCATGAAGATCGCGTGCAGGATGAAGGTGAAGACCAGCAGGACGTGGAACAGCCATGCGGGCCCCGGGATCGGGGTCGGGTCGACGGCGGCAACCAGGTTCTCGCCCATCACTGTTCCTCCCTCATCGCGACTGCCGTTCCGCTACCCGAAACTTCGCCGAGGTACTCCGCGAGGGCCGCGAGCTCGTCCTCGGTGCCGACGAAGGGCGGCATGTAGGGATAGTCGAGCGCGGCCTTGTCCACCGGCTGGCCGGGCTCGAGCGATGTGTACGCTTCACCCTGCTCCCACAATGCGAACAGGACCCCCATGATCATGTCCGGGTCGTCCGGGAGGAGCGCGTTGATCCCCTGGTAACCTTCAAGGGTGTGGCAGCTCGCACACTGCGCTCGGAAGACCGCCCTCCCCTGGTCGATGGTGTCATCGCCCGCCTGGTGCGCCGCCCAGCGCGCCTTGGACAGGACCCCCTTTTCGTTCAACTTGGAGATCTCGTCGACGCGGATCCCGTTCGAGAACATGAAATCGTGGATCAGGAAGGGCTTGCGAGTGCCCTCGCGCAGCCGCTCGTAGCCGCCGAAGAACGAGAACCCGGCCAGCATGACCAGGATCGCGACGGGGACCCGTGCCGTCTTCGGAAGTAGCAGCAAGAAGACGACCGCGAGCGCGAGCGTTGCGGCCACCGCCCACATCAGGAAGCTCCGCGTGCCCGCCAGGGCGGTCAGGGCCGGCGAGGTGCCCATGAAGAGCGCCTGGACCGTCTCCGGCAGGGCCGCCTCCCACCAGCGGTAGCCGCCGTAGGAGATCAGGGCGCCTGCCACCAGCCACAGACCAAGGTAGCGAGCCAACCTCGGCCGGGCCTCGACCGTCGCGCGGGTTGCCGGGAGGAGCATGAACGCCGTGGCCATGATGAGGGTGATACCGGTTCGGAGCACCAGGCTCGGCCAGTAGGTCGGGTTGAAGAAGCCGTCCCAGAACGCGCCGGTCTCGAGCCACTTTCCCGGCGTCAGCATGAAGGTGACGATGCCGTTGATGATCACCAGGGAGAGATAGGCCGCGATGAAGTAGATCCAGCCGATCATGACGTGGACGCGCTTTGAGACCTTGTCCCAGGTGGCAAAGTAGACCAGCGCCGCGACGATCTCGACGATGAAGAACACCCACTCGATCGCCCATCCCCAGACGTAGTTGCGGATCAGCGCGGTGATCGCCGAGGGTGAGATCAGGCCGGCCACGACCCAAATCCCGACACCGCTGATGGCCCCGAAGACCGTCGAGACCAGGATCAGCATGAATGACGATCGACGGGCCAGCTCGCGCATCTCGTGGTCGCCCCGCCGCACGGCGAGCGTCTCCGTGACGGCAATGACCAGCCCTCCTCCGATGGCGAAGTGGGAGACGATCACGTGGGTGACCGCGACGAGCGCCATCAGCATCGAGCCGCCGATAGCGATGTCCCAGAGCGGATAATCCATGGGCTACTCCCGTGCGGCGCAATCTCCGGTCTCCGCGACCGGCGGGAACGCACCGTGAATCCGATTCTATCGCTGTTCGCGAGGCGCCCGGGAAAATCGGACCGTTAATGTCAAGATTTGTAAACTCGGCGAGGTCCACCGACCCGAGCCCGCCGACGGCTGGTATGCTCGGGGCATTCGAGGCAAACCAGAAAAGAGGAGGAATGACGATGGGTGGGACCTTGAAGCACGCCCCCGGTACCTTCTGCTGGGCCGAGCTCTTGACCGGCGACACCGACGGGGCCAAGAAATTCTACGCGGAGTTGCTCGGGTGGACGCACCATGACGACCCGATCCCCGGCGGGGGCGTCTACACGATGCTCAAGCTCGGCGACGGCGACGTCGGCGCTCTCTACGAACTGATGGACGACCTCAAGGCCGCGGGCGTTCCGCCCCACTGGCTGGGCTACGTGACCGTGGAGGACGCGGCGGCGACCTCGGCCAAGGCGAAGCAACTCGGCGGCACGGTGCTCAAGGACGCCTTCGACATTTTCGACATTGGCACCATGGCCGTGCTGCAGGACCCGACGGGCGCGGCCTTCGCCCTGTGGCAGCCCAAGAAGCACACCGGCTGCGACTACAACGACGCCCGATCCGGCACCGTGTGCTGGAACGAGCTTGCGACCAACGACGTCGAGAAGGCCGGTAAGTTCTACGCCAAGTTGTTCCCGTGGAAGCGGACGATCATGGATATGGGGCCCGTGCCCTACACGATGTTCATGGCCGGAGAGGCGAGGGTCGCCGGCATGATGGAGATGACCGAGGAGTGGGCCGGTATTCCGCCGCACTGGATGGTCTATTTCACGGTGGACGACTGCGATGCCGCGGCAGAAAAGGCCAAGGGCCTCGGCGGCGCGGTCAAGGTCCCACCCACCGACATCCCCACGGTAGGCCGCTTCGCGGTGATCCAGGACCCCCAGGGAGCCGTCTTCTCGATCATCAAGCTCGGCTAGTTCACCTGAAAAAGGGGACACTCTCACTGCTGTCCAAAATAATCGGCCCCGACGCCACAGGGTGTTCGAAATCAGGCGAATAGACTGCATTTGGACAGGTTCTACCAGGATTCGCAATCCCGGTTGCCAGGTGCTGTCCAAAGCATCGCAG
>Ga0316187_10000843_pt1 | contig 25372 bp, 19 predicted proteins | sample CroRivburrow1_MG_FD_204927 | JGI IMG/M metagenome (GOLD analysis project Ga0316187, IMG submission 204927) | Coastal sediment microbial communities from Maine, United States - Cross River worm burrow 1 | ecosystem: Environmental > Aquatic > Marine > Coastal > Sediment | place: USA: Maine...
CAAACTGCAGAAACCCGCCTTTAATTCTGTGAGGAATATTCAGTTACGATTACCGTGATCCTTGAAGACGGTAATGCCAACATTACTACCATTATTGCTGAAAGAGACGAAGATAAAGACGACGATAGTAAGGATGACGATAGTAAGGACGACAGTAAACTATAATGTCCTGACTATATTTCCACAAAGCCCTGTAATACACAGGGCTTTTTTTTGGGCTGCTGGCAGGTTTCGGGGTTGCGTTCCGGCATCTCCGCTTCGTTGACTGTCCATCCGCCCGGTTGCCGCACATGGCTGACCGTCTATTTAACCCGCGGGCGCCTAAAGTATTTTCCCCTCTCAGTCGACTATCTAAAAGGAATGGACGGTCCGGGCCAGGATTCTGTATAGCAATCAATGGGCGTCACCTGTTTTTTCCTGTGTTTGGCGTAACAGATCTCGTTGTACGCGGTATGCGGAAAAATGAAGAAGTAGGAGTTTTAGTTACAGTGGCCAACAATAAACCAGGCAGACTGCTCGACCTGAATGCCCTGAGCGGCCGCTATCTGCTGGTGACGCTTGCGCTGGCAGTTGTCGTCACCCTGTCTGTGGGCTGGGCAGGTTGGGTACTGGACCGGGCGACGCACTCTTCCACCAACAGTCTGCAGGCGCGCAATCGGGTTCAGCAACTGAGTGCCACTGTTCGCAGTTCCGTCTGGCAGTCCAACTTCGCCCTTCAGGCTTACATGATTTCACCTTCGGATGATACTCAGCAACAGGTGTTGCAGGCGATCCGGAGTGCGAAGGAAAAAGCCATCGAGCTCGCGCGAGTGCAACTCGAAGCATTGGACAGTGAGGAAAAAGCCGAACAGCTTGAGGAGAAACTCGGCAAGCTGTACCTGCAGCTCGACCGCTTGATGGAAATCCGCAGCAATCCACGGCAATTGCATCCGGCCATGGACTTAATGTCAAATTTCATGCTGCCGACCAATGATGCGTTCCTGACAGCGGTCAACCTGGCTATGACCGAACTTTCTAATGGCAGTGCAAATGTGCTGTCATCGCAGGAATACCTCTTACTTGATCAGATTCGTGACCGTTGGCGGCAAATGGTCGGTTACTATCGAGTGATGGTGGCCAATCGTTTCGGGGCGTTTTCGGATAGCCAGGCGGGCTTTGATAATCAATCGCACAATGTCCAGCTTTTTTATAAACAGATCCGGAAGGATCTGGAGCAACTTGCTGATATGGATAAAAGCGATAACCTGAGCCTCCAGACCAGCGACGCACTTGGCGAGATGCAGGTGCAGATCGATCGCTGGTACAGCTACTTCCAGAAAGTCAGTGGCATGTATGCCTCTGACGACTGGCGTAGCGATCTGCCATTTCTGCGCGATACGGTACAGCCACTGTTTGATAACGTATGGCAGTCGCTGCTGGCGGTCGAGGCAGCCGTTGAAGAAAAATCAAATCAGCAGGTTGCCCATCTGAGCACTGCGGGTAGCGCCATGGGTACGACCTTATGGGTGCTGGCGGGTCTACTGTTTTTTCTGCTGGTCGTCGGTTACGCCGTACTCGACCGGATGCTGCTTGCCCCTATTGCGCGTATTTCGCGCGCCCTGGCGTCGGATGTTGATATCAAATCCGACTACACGGTCAATGTCCCGGTGGCCGGAACCCGCGAGATTCAGCAGCTGGTCACAGCGTTTGAAAATATGCGCAGCGATGTACAGCAACGCCGCCTGGCGCTGGAATACCAGTCCCTGCATGACAGCCTCACCGGGCTGCCGAACCGGGCCTGTCTGCTGCAAGAGCTGAGTGAAACGTTGAACAACGCGAACAGGGTTAACCAGGGCGTCGGCCTGATGATCATGGATCTGGATCACTTCAAGGAGATTAATGATACTCTCGGTCACCCGGTCGGCGATCTGATCCTGCAGGAAGTCTCGAAAAGACTGGCCAAAGCCATCGGTAACAGCGGCCTGACGGCGCGCCTGGGCGGTGATGAGTTTGCCGTGATATTACCTTGCACTGACCAGAGTGGCTGCGCCGAAACGTCCGCAGCTATCGCCAGTGCGCTGGAGCGCGAATTTCAGGTTGGTGGCCACAAACTTTATGTGGGCGGCAGTGTAGGCGTGGCAATCTACCCGGATCATGGTGCCGAAGTCTCGGTGCTGATGCGACATGCTGACGTGGCCATGTACATGGCCAAGCATACAGGTAAACACACAGCGTTTTACGATGATTCCCAGGACGAAAACAGTCTGTTGCGTCTGCAACTGGTCAAGGATCTCAAGGACGCCATCAGTAACGACCACCTTGAGCTTTACTTCCAGCCAAAGCTCGACATCAAGCGTAATGTGATCAGTTCAGTGGAGGCATTGCTGCGCTGGAAACATGCTGAATACGGCATGGTGCCACCAGACCGGATCATTCCCATAGCCGAACAGACCGGCGTCATTCAACAACTTACCCAATGGGTGCTGCGAAACGCACTTGTACAGCAGGCGCGCTGGCGCAAAGCCGGGAAAAATATTGGTGTGGCAGTGAATCTCTCTGCCTACGATTTGCGTGATACCTTGCTACCTGAAACGGTTGCAGAGTTGCTGGTCAGCACCGGTACGCCGCCCGGGAAACTGACGCTGGAAGTTACCGAAAGTGCCATGATGTCTGATCTGAGTAATGCAACCAGTCTACTGTTGCGAATAAAGGAAATGGGTGTCGGTATTGCTATCGATGATTTCGGTACCGGTTTTTCATCATTGTCCTACCTGAAAAAACTACCGGTCAGGGAGCTGAAAATCGACAAGTCGTTTGTTATCAATATGAATTGTGATGACAACGATGCGATGATTGTACATTCAACCATAGACCTGGCGCATAACCTGGGCTTGAGCGTGGTTGCCGAAGGCGTAGAGAACCAGGAAACGCTTGAGCGCCTGCATGCGCAGGGTTGTGATCTAATCCAGGGTTACCACCTGTGTCGCCCCCTGCCACCCGAACAGCTGGAAAACTGGCTGCTTGAACATTCGAAAAAAATAACAGGTTTACGTAAGGTCGGCAGCGTCGTCTGATTGAAGATCTCTCATAGCTAGAGAAATCAACTACTCGTCTGCACTGACGAGCCGCCTGCTCATGTCTGGATTACGCATTATTTATTCCCAGCGCGGATAGAGCGGGGACAAGGTATAGGTTGGAGATGATGTCTCAGTGATCTTGCTGTCATGCAGGCCCTGCCTGAACCTGTCCCACAAGGCCTGCCCGTTCCAGGCGCTGGTTTCAGTACCATATAATGCCTTGTCGAGTTCAAGAATTTCATCGGCGCCCTTGTCCACACGATGGGCCAGCGCACCCAGGTTAAGCGGTGGCGTGTCCGGCCATTCTCCGGCCGCCCAGATAAGCAGCGCCTGGGCAGCTGCCTGTGGACTATTCTCTTCGCAGGCCTTCTGCAGTTCACGTCGGGCATGGTTTGAAGCAAACGTACCCTGCGTTCCCGGTTCGGCTGCCGTGGTTTGAGCAGCTCCGGATTTCGACTGCAAATGTTTGCGGTAAAGGAACAACAACGTTGCCAGTAGAGCAAGCAGACCACCTGCAAGTAACAATTTGCGAAACCTGGTGATCTCCCACAGAGATGAAGCAGCAGCGTCGTCAGTTTCACCAGAGTCAACCTCGTCCTGTTGGGCGTCGGCTTCGCTTTGGGGAGCAGGCGTAGCGTGCCCGGCGACGCCCCCGGCAGCGGGCAGGACATTGACCTCCCACGATGGCAACAGGGTGCTGCGTTGCCGTTGTTCAGTTGTATCCCACCAGTCAATCCTGACTTCGGGCAGTGATACGCGTCCCGAACGGGAGGGCACATAGGCTATCGACTGTTTGCGCGTCCCGAATACCCATTCGCCATCGGTGCGGTTCTCTGTGACCGCCTGTTCAGGGTACAAGCGCATGTTGTCTGTTTCCGGAATACTTATATCCGGCAGGTGAGATGACTCCAGCCCTTTTGCCTGCAACGTAATCGTTCGGGTTGCCGGCTCACCGACGCGCAATTCCGGGGGGGCTTCTTCCCAGCTGTCCTGCAACACCAGACCGGCGCTGGGTAACCAGTGCTCGGCCTGGTAATCCACGGGTCGGGGTTTGATGTCCAGCGTCAGCGCCTGGCCACGCACGCGAATACGTTTCCCCGCATTAAAGCGGTTATTACTGCCAAAGAAGTGTTCCATCAGTGAGTCCATCTGGCTGGAATTCGAGCTGCTACCGGTACGGGACATTATGCGGCCGGTAAAGGCCGCTGCCGGTATTGTTAACTGGCCGCTTTTTTCCGGGAAGATTGCGTAGTGACGTTCAAGCACCTGGTAGCGTTTTCCATTTACCATAGACTGGTATTGCCTGTCTTCACCCAGGCGTTCAACCAGTGCATCGGTAATATCCAGGTCGGAAAAGCTGCCTTCTACCAGAGGTACACGGTAGTACATGCGTACGGTGTAGTAAATCTGCTGCTGCACGAACGGTGATGAGCTCTTATCGTCAACCTCGTTTTTTATAAAAACAGGTTGATCTGCACTCGCACCCTGAACGGCGGGTTGTTCCGACACTTTCAGAGACAATGGCGATGTTGTCGATTTCCCAACGGGGATTGCCGGTACTGTCAGCGTCCCCTTGCGCAGGGGATCCAGTTCGATTTGCCACTGGTGCTGGTCGGAACGCTTCCCGTTAATGAACTGAAGCCTGCGGCTGCTGCTTGTACCCAGTACGGCAAAGTCCTTTTCCAGCACAGACATGTCCGGTTCAACACCCATGTCTTTGCCATTGGCTTCAATCGTCAACGTAACGGTATCGCCATCGTAAATACTGTTGCTATCGAGACTGGCCCGTACATCTGCCCACAGTGCCGGCGCTGACATAAGCACCACCATGAACAGGGTTACACGTTTCATGAACATCCTGTTACTCCCTGTTACCATGCCTGTGATTCAGCATTGTCGGTCTGCGCAGCGCGCTGCCGGTACTGGTACAGGAACTTGCGCCGTAACAGGCCACCGGGATCATCCGGAATGCGCCGCAGCCACTGTTCCGCTGCCTGCTGTTCTTCGCTATTCAACGGGTTGGCTTCGGCCTGCTGCGTGTCGCCGGATTCCTGTTCATTTTCTTTCTGCTCGCCGTCTTTTCCGCCCCGGGTCTCGGGTGACTGCTCTTTGTCACCATCCTGTTCAGCCTGTTGCTGTTGTTCTGACTCTTTCTGCTTCGCGCTATCTGACTGTTGTTCTCCCTGTTGAGTTTCATCCTGTTGTGAATCCGCTGCTGAAGATTGCTGCTGGTTGTCTTCGCCCTGGTCATCCCTGGCCTGATCACCTTGCTGACTGGAGTCTGACGCATCCTGTTCAGACTGTTCGTTATCGCTGTCCGGTTTGTCCTGCTGTTGTTGATCCTGTTGCTGCTGTTGTAAAAGCTTCTCAACCTCGGCCTTGTTATGCACGGCATCGCTCATATCCGGTTGCGCACCAAGTGCCTGCTGGTAAGCAGTAATAGCTTCCTCGTAGCGACCCAGCCTGGCGAGCGCGTTCCCGCGGTTATAGTGAGCGTCCGCGTTTTCCACCGCGGAGAAATCCTGCAACGCCTTGTCAAATTTGCCGGCACGGTACTCGGCTGTTCCGCGTAGTAGCGGGTTCTCTGCCAGCTGCACGGCCTGCTCCAGTTGACCCGCCTGCAAAGAGCGGTAGGCCTGTTGATCTCGCCGTTGCCACAGGTCATCCCAGGCAGACGCCATGGCAGGTTGTGGCGCGCTGACTGTGCCGGCCAGCATAACGACCAGTACCAGCAGCCAGCCACGGCGAAACACCAGGGCCGCCAGCGGTAGCATCAGCACCACCAGCCAGGGTCCGCGTGATTGCCACATATCGGTTTCCTGGTCGCTCTTTTCGAGTTCGCTACCGGGTTGTACACCGGAACCGGACAACAGGTATTCGATATCGGTTTCACCCCCGCTGATCGGGGCGTAACGGCCACCGCCGGCAGCGGACAGCTTGCGCATGGCATCGGTATCAAGTTTCGGCATCACGATATTACCGCCGGTATCCCGAACGTAACCGCGCTGCCCGTCAGGCAGTGGCGCACCCTTTGCAGTCCCTGCGCCGAGCACAGAGACCCGGTAACCCTGTTGTTTCAGTTTGCGTGCTGCATCGATGCTGCGCTTGTCACTGTAACCGTCTGCTATCAGCAGGATATCGCCACGCGTGATACCGGCCTGGCGCAGCAGTTCGCCTGCTTTTAGCAGTCCAAGGTCTGCACGGCTGCCCTGTACCGGCATCAACACAGGTTCCAGTGGTACCAGCAACGCCTGGATGGTGTCGCTGTCGCTGGTGAGTGGTGACACTGCGAAGGCATCACCGGCAAACACCACCAGCCCGGTCTGGCCTTCCTCACTGTGCCTGAGGATGTCGGCAACCTTATAGCGGGCGCGTACCAGGCGTGACGGTTTGAGGTCCGGCGTCAGCATGGACCTCGACAGGTCGAGTACCACTACACGTGCAGCCTGGTTGCGGTATACCGGTTGCGGCTGTTTTTCCCACACCGGGTTAGCCAGTGCAATGACTGCCAGCAGCCAACCGGCCGCCAGCAGCCAGACTGGCAGATGACTGCTGTGGCCGCCGGGGGTAATCAGCAGGTGGGGCAACAGGCGAGCGTCGACAACACGGCGCCAGGCGTTATCACTGTTGACGGGCTGGTACACTCGCCATACCAGCACGGCCAGCGGTAGCAACGCCAGGAACCACAGCGGTTGTAAAAAATGAAACTGCTCAGGCATGGCGTGCACCGGTAACCGGCAGGCGGCGTAACAGTCCACTGCTGCTCAATGCAATCAGTACACTGACCAGTAATGCAGCAGACAACGGCCAGCTGTACAGTTCGTGCACCGGCCGGAAGGTTTCCTGGTCGACGCTGACAGGTTCCAGTTCATCGAGCAGTTGATAGATTTTCTGCAGTCCCTCGATGTCGCGTGCGCGGAAATAACGGCCACCGGTTTTTTCTGCAATAGCAGTCAGGCTGCGTTCGTCAAGCTCGGTATTGACCACGCGTTGGGCGCCAAAAATACCCTGCTCAATTCTTTCGTCCGCACCGACACCGACGGTATAGACACGCACACCTTCGCTTGCTGCAATATCGGCTGCCTTGAGCGGCTCGACACTGCCCGAGTTGTTGGCGCCGTCGGTCAGCAGTATGAGTACCCGGTTTTCCTGTGGCTGGTCGCGCAGACGCTTTACTGCCAGGCCAATGGCATCACCGATGGCGGTGCGTTTTCCCGCCAGGCCGACGGCGGATTCGTCAAGCTGGGTACGTACAGTGTTGCTGTCAAAGGTAAGGGGTGTCTGCAGGTAAGCCTGATCACCGAACAGGATAAGGCCGAGACGATCGCCCGCACGTCGTTCTATAAATTCACCGGCGACCGCCTTGACAGCACGCAGGCGGGTTGTTATCTGCCGGCCGAGCACCATGTCCTCAACTTCCATGCTGCCCGAAATATCCACAGCGAGCAGCAGGTCGCGGCCGCTGACTGGTAACTGCACGGGTTCGCCAAGAAATTGCGGGCGCGACGCGGCAAGCACCAGTAACAGCCAGGACAGCACCGCCAGCAGCAGGCGCAGTCGCGAACGACCGCTGTGTGAATCACCGACAGCTGCCTGCAAAGCGGCATAGAACGGCATGCGCAGCGCAGCACTTGCATGCTCGGGCGCACGTGGCAGCAGCCATGCTACCAGCAGTGGCAGGGGCAGGGCGGCAAACGCCCACGGCCAGACAAACTCAATGTCCATGTGCAGCCCCCAGGTTCTTTTTTATCCAGGATCGCGCCAGGGCCAGCAAGCGATCTGCCGATATGCTCTGTGGGTGTAAGATGTAGGGGCCATCTGCCAACACCTGTCCCGCACCGGTCACAAATTCACCGCCGCCACCGGTTTCATCGAGAAAGCGCAACCAGTCCATGCCACTTAGCGGGGCAACCTGATGGCGCGCGTAACGCATCAGCGCCACCCGCCTTAGCAGCGTGGAAACGGCAGTAGTGAATTCAGCGGCCTGCCGGTCTGCATCGAGTGTATTGATGCGGTCAAGTTCAGCCAGCACCTGTCGCCGCCGGCGGTACAAGCGGTAGCGCCGGTACAACCAGACTGTAGTCATCGTGAGCGCGGCAATGACGAGCACGCCCAGCAGCCACCAGCCCGGTGCCGGTGGCCAGAACTCCGGTGGCGGTGCGGTGTGGATGTCACGCAGGTCCAGCGCGGGTACAGCGTTGTTCATGCGGCATCCTCGCTTGTATTCACGGCATCCATTGGAGCGCTGGCCAGTCCCTTACGCAGGCGCGCGGCAACGTCGTCACTGGTGGTTATGCGCAACAACGGAACGGCACATTTCATCATCAGCTCTCTAACGGCCCGGTGATGTTCGCTGAAGTAGTTTTCCCATGCCTGTCGGCGCGCCAGTGTGCGGGTGTCCAGCGTGCCGGTGTGGATTCCATCGCTGACGGCATAGCGCCCGGCTGGCGGCGGCGTCATCTCCAGGCCATCGACGATCTGACAGGCTATAATATCGTTGTGACGACGTAATTGCTGCAGATGACGTCGCGTATCCGCATCGATGGCATAAAAATCACTGAGTATGAATACCAGGCTGCCCGGTCGCGCGACCCTGCGCAGACGCAACAGCGCATCGTTCAGATGGTTGCTGTCAGTGTGTGGTCGCAGACCGCCTGCCGGGTTGGTGGCGGAAACCAGTTCGCGGATCAGGCGCAGCACACCGCGCTGCCCCCCCAGTGGCCGCAATTCATGATGTCCGCCATTAAACAGCAGCGCACCGATACGGTCACCGTTGCGCACCGCTGCCCAGCCAATCAGGGCCGCGGCGCGTGCAACAATAACTGATTTGAAAGCCCCCTGCGTGGCGAAAAACATGCCCGGACCGAGGTCGGTCATTACCACAACCGGTCGCTCGCGTTCTTCCTGGTAGACCTTGATATGCGCATCACCGGAGCGCGCTGTGACGCGCCAGTCCATGTTGCGGATATCGTCACCCGGTTGATAACCGCGTGATTCCAGGTAGTCCATGCCGCGCCCGCGAAAACGCGAACTGTGTACACCGGCAATGACACTGCGCGCCGCTTGCCGTCTGTCCAGGCGCAGTTCACGCGCCTGCAGGCGCAAGCGGATCAGTTCCTCGCTGCTTACCTGAACTGCCGCAGCAGCAGGGGTATCGAGCGTCGCTGCTTTATCAGGTGATGACAGTCGCCAGCCGAAAAGGTCCCGCAAGGCCATGATTCAGGAAACCGGTACCCGCTGGATCAATTCACGAATCACATCATCGCTGGTAACGCCTTCGGCTTCCGCCTCGTAAGACAGCAGAATACGGTGCCGCAGGGTATCGTAGGCAACGGCCTGTACGTCTTCGGGGGAAACATAGTCGCGCCCCTGAAGCCAGGCATTGGCGCGTGCGCAGCGATCCAGTGCAATGGTGCCACGCGGGCTGGCGCCGTAACTGATCCAGCGTACCAGGTCTTCGCCGTAAGGTGCCGGGTTGCGCGATGCGAGCAGCAACTGTATGACATATTCCTCGACCGCCGGTGCCATGTGCAGTTGCAGCACCTCTTTCTGTGCATCGAATATCTGCTGCTGGGTCAATAACAACTTGCTTTCGGATTCGCTGTCTGTGTTCAGTGCCTGTTGGCGCGCCAGTTCCAGAATCTGTTTTTCTGCCCTTACGTCCGGATAGGCGATACGCACGTGCATCAGGAAGCGATCAAGCTGTGCCTCTGGAAGCGGGTAGGTGCCTTCGTGTTCAATCGGGTTCTGGGTGGCCATAACCAGGAACAGCCGGGGCAGGGCATAAGTCACCTGTCCAACCGTGATCTGCCGTTCACCCATGGCTTCCAGCAGTGCTGACTGCACCTTGGCGGGTGCGCGGTTGATTTCGTCGGCCAGCACCAGGTTATGAAAGACGGGGCCGCGCTGAAACTCAAAGACGCCGGTCTGCGGCCGGTATATATCCGTGCCGGTCAGGTCTCCGGGCAGCAGGTCGGGTGTGAACTGGAGGCGATGGAAATCGCCCTCTATACGGCGTGCCAGTTCCTTTATGGCGGTGGTCTTGGCGAGACCGGGCGCGCCTTCCACCAGCAGGTGGCCGTCGGCCAGCAGCGCAACCAATAAGTGTTCAACCAGGGTCGGCTGGCCGATGATGCAGTTCTCGAGCTCGCGGCGCAGCCGGTCGAAAGCCGCCTGGTTCGCGTTGCCTTGTGTATTCTGTGCCTGTAATCCCGTGTGTGTTGTCATTTTCCACATTCTCTATCTGCAAACTGTTTAGCGTCTGAGGGCTGTTTCCGGTCCAACAGATTGACCAGTAATTCAGCAATTAGTGCCCGCTGGACGCGTGCCGATTCATTAAATCCCGTCTGACAATTTTTCCAGCAAATGTTCAATCAGGGCCCGGTGTTCGCCGTGTACCGGAAATACGGCGTACGCCTTGAGTGATATCTCCGGCGCCTCCGCGACGCGGTACAGCTTGTGCCGTTCCAGTTTGTCTGCCACCAGTGACTCTGGCAGGTAGGCGGCACCGCCACAATTCTCCACCAGGCTTAGCGCGATGCTGCCAACATTGGCGCGCACTGCGGCAATCGGGCGTTGCGGAAAATGCCCCTGGTGCAGACTGTTGAACGAAGTACTCCAGTCTACCCGAACATAATCGTCGGCCAGTGCGTCCGTTACCACCTGGTCCTTCCGGTTCGAAACCATGATCAGCGAAATGTCCCTGACTGCCTTAATGACCATGTCCCTTAGTTGCGGGGGTTCATACAGAAATCCAAGATCAATGACGCCTTGCTCCAGTTTTTGTACGATGCGCTTGGCGGTACTGGCTTCAGCACGCAGCCCGATCAGCGGGGCGCTGCAGTGAATACCGTTCAGCCAGTTCTGCAGGAACATCTCCCATAGACTGGCTAACCCGGCGATTACCAGGCGTTTGTCCACCTGCTCGCTGAGTGCGACTTCTTCGTGGGCGCGTTCCCAGGCACCGAGTATAAACCGGGCATGGCGCTCGAAGCGTTCCCCGGCCGGAGTCAGGCTGACTTTCTGGCGATCTCGGCGAAACAGTGACAGCCCCAGAGTCTGTTCCAGCTGCCGGACACGCGCACTGACTGCCGATGGCGAGATATTAAGATTCTCCGCAGCCTTGCGAAAGTTACGCATACGACCGACTTCAAGAAAGGTTTTAAGCTGTTCAATATCCACGGAAGCTGTGCAAAATATATGTTCAAACTGCCCTGTTTATTTCGCTTCTCAGTATACCCGGGGTTGCGTAGCATTGCGCGCTTGCAATTTTAGAACTTCACGAAATATTAACATTGGATCCTGATGCGGATTCAGTAAAGGTTTGTTATGGTTGAAAATAGAGCATCTTTCAGCATGCGGCAGGGCATTGCTGCTGTGGTTTTTCTGGCGCTGGCGCTGGGTCTTGCCACGCTTACCCCGAGTATAGAGGTCGCCTGGGTCACCGGATTGCTGATGCTGACCATCTATCTGTTCGCCTTTGAGGTGGTTGGTGTGGATGTGGCGGCACTGACCATCATGGTTCTGCTGGGGCTGACTACCTTGTTTGCTCCCTACATGGGGCTGGAACACGGGCTGGTGGACACCCAGAGAATTTTCGACGGTTTCGCCAGTAATGCGGTGATGTCCATCATCGCGGTCATGATCATCGGTGCCGGGCTCGACAAGACCGGCATCATGACCGAGGTGGCAGCCTTTATTCTAAAGACGGGCGGCACCACAGAGGCTCGCATTATTCCGATCATATCCAGTACCGTGGGTTTTATTTCCTCGTTCATGCAGAACGTCGGAGCCGCAGCACTGTTTCTGCCGGTGGTCAGTCGTATCTCGGCGCGTTCCGGATTGCCGATGTCGCGTTTACTCATGCCCATGGGTTTCTGTGCCATTCTTGGTGGTACCGTAACCATGGTCGGTTCTTCGCCGTTGATCCTGCTAAACGACCTGATTACAACCTCAAACCACGCCATGCCGGCCGACCAGCAGATGCATGCCTGGTCACTGTTCTCGGTAACGCCGATCGGTGTTGCGCTGGTGATAAGCGGCATTCTTTATTTTGTCATCGCTGGCCGCTTTGTATTACCCAGCGGTGATAAGGACAATGGCACGACCGCGGCCAACACAATGGATTATTTCCAGGATATTTATGGCATCGACTACAACCTGTTCGAGATCGTGGTGCCCGACGACAGCGAGCTGGTCGGAAAACATCTGGAAGATGTAGAGTCTTGCAACCGCATTCGCATCATAGCCAACAAGCGCTCCGGGCAGGAGACACGCATAGGTCCCAATACACTGGCGCGCGATACCGGCATTGAAGGAGGCATGGTGCTGGGCGTAGTGGCTGCACCCAGAAATCTGAAAAACTTTGTCGAGAAATTTGGTCTGAGGCAACGCCGCGAATTGCGTTCCTTCTCGGAATCCCTGTCCGCCGGCAAGGCGGGTATCGGTGAAGTGGTCATTCCACCCGGCTCCCAGCTTATCGGCAAAAGTGCCCGCGATGTCTGGATGCGCAAGACCTACGGTATCGCCCTGATTGCCTTGCACCGCAACGGTGAAACCCTTCGCGAAGGTGATAACATCCGTGACATGCCGCTGGCAGCCGGCGATACCCTGGTGGTACACACTGCCTGGGATGCGCTGGCACGACTGGAACACGACCGTAATTTTGTGGTCGTGACCACCGAGTACCCGCACGAAGAGGCGCGCCCGCACAAGGTAGGGTGGGCCGGGGTTTTCTTTACCATTGCGCTGTCACTGGTACTGTTTACCGACCTGCGCCTGTCGGTGTCTTTGCTGACCGGTGCCATAGGCATGATCCTGTCCGGCGTGCTCAAGATCGAAGAAGCGTATGAAGCTGTCTCGTGGAAGACGGTTTTCCTGCTGGCCAGCCTGATCCCGCTGGGACTGGCAGTGGAGACTTCCGGTACAGCCAGGTGGATCGCCGAACAAACCCTGCTGGTGGTGGGCGAGATGCCGGTCTGGGTTATCCAGTCAGCTGTCGCCGTGCTGGCCACTTTCTTTACCCTGGTAATGTCGAACGTCGGCGCCACCGTGCTGCTGGTACCGCTTGCGGTCAACATCGCTATCGGGGTGGGCGCTGACCCGGCGTTGTTTGCCCTGACTGTCGCTATTGCAACATCCAATTCCTTCCTTATCCCCACACACCAGGTCAATGCCTTGATCATGGGACCGGGCGGTTACCGTGTGCCGGACTTCATGAAAGCCGGTGGCATCATGACGGTACTGTTCCTGGTGGTTTCCATGGTCATGATGAATATCGTTTTCTAATGAATCTCTGAAAGACATGTCGAAGCACCGTAGGAGCACCCGAATAACCGTCGGGCACTTGTGACCTTTAGTTTATAGACGCCGTCCTTCGGCGCGATTGTTGGTAATGTAACCCATCGCGCCGAAGGACGGCGCTCCTACACATATAAACGCGGCGCATCGTTCTGGCGGTTGATCGGGTTAATCATTTTCCTGAAGGATACCCTATGTCAAAACTACTCAATCCAGTTTCCCGGTTCGCAATGTTCGTTGCTGCACTCTTACCTGGTCTTGCACTGGCGGCAGGAGAGGGGACTGAACACACCCGGCTGGACCTGACTCAAAGTGGTATTGGCTATGCGGCGATTGCTATTTTTGTATTCGCCTATCTGCTGGTAATCGGCGAAGAGTTCATTCAACTGCGCAAGTCAAAACCGGTCATTCTCGGTGCCGGGCTGATCTGGGCGATTATCGGCTGGGTCTACGCAAGCCATGGCATGTCGGAACTGGCCGAGCACGCGGTTCGCCATAACCTGCTGGAATACGCCGAGCTAATGCTGTTCCTGCTGGTGGCGATGACCTATATCAACGCCATGGAAGAACGGCGTGTGTTCGATGCGCTGCGTTCCTGGCTTATCCGTAAGGGCTTCGGCTTCCGCCAGCTATTCTGGATGACCGGTATCCTGGCGTTCTTTATTTCACCGGTTGCAGACAACCTGACCACCGCACTGCTGATGTGTGCGGTGGTGCTCGCCGTGGGTGGAGACAACAAACGTTTTGTCCCCCTGGCCTGTGTCAATATTGTCGTCGCGGCGAATGCCGGTGGTGCCTTCAGTCCGTTTGGTGATATCACTACATTGATGGTCTGGCAGAAGGGCATGGTGGATTTCTGGACATTCTTTGCGTTGTTCGTACCGTCCGTCGTCAACTTTGTAGTACCTGCAGCCATCATGCACTTCGCCATTCCGAACCAACAACCTGCTGCATCTGACCAAATGGTCAGCATGTTTCGTGGCGCCCGGCGAATCATCGGGTTGTTTCTGCTTACCATTGCAACGGCCGTCAGCTTCCATAATTTCCTGGGATTGCCACCCGTCGTCGGTATGCTGACCGGTCTCGGGTACCTGCAATTTTTTGGCTTTTACCTGAAAAAAACGCACTACAAATGCCTCGCAGAACAGGCCGGCGATCCTGAGCACGACGGTCAGATCGGTAACGTTGTACCCTTTGACATTTTCAGCAAAGTGGCACGGGCCGAATGGGACACACTGCTTTTTTTCTATGGTGTCGTGCTGTGCGTTGGCGGTCTGGGTTTTCTCGGCTACCTGTCGCTGGCGTCCGAACTGATGTACAACCAATGGGGTGCAACCAGCGCCAATATTTCAGTGGGCATACTGTCGGCCATTGTCGATAACATTCCTGTCATGTTCGCCGTGCTTACCATGAATCCCGACATGTCTACAGGACAGTGGCTGCTGGTGACCATGACCGCGGGCGTCGGTGGCTCATTGCTCTCCATCGGATCGGCTGCGGGCGTCGCATTGATGGGGCAGGCGCGCGGCAAGTACACCTTCTTCAGCCACCTGAAATGGACACCCGTCATCGCCATCGGTTATGCCGCGAGTATCGCTGTACACATGTGGTTTAACGCCGGCTATTTCTGATACGCCTGCAGGTACCTGTGCATGCCCAACGGCGAGCAGCTGGTACATTACTATTTCAGTATATTTTTACTCGGCTATCTGCTGAGTAAAAACGAGGATTTTCCCTATATTCCCGGCGACCCAGATCTCTACTATCTATCCGTTGCCCCCGCTCAGGCTTAATTGACAATTAGTCCTGCCGGCAGCCTGCAACCAATTAACAAGGACCGGGACAGAGCCGCATCAGTGGCCACCCTACCAACATCGGAGGAACTACAATGGCATACCCTAAAACATTAATCGCGAGTCTGATCGGCGCAGCACTAGCCGTGTCGGCGACGTCGTCTGTCATGGCGGGGCACCGCTCCGGCAAGACCATCACCCTGATGCAACTCGGCGACGTGCATGGTCACATGCACTCGCACCCGGAGATCTTTCCGGACGGGCGCATCGACCCGCACAGTGGTGGCATAGCCAAGCTGACCACGCTTATCAAAGAGGTGCGCGCTGATACGCCCAACAGCCTGCTGCTGGCCATCGGCGATACCACGCACGGCAGTGCGGAAATGTTGTTCTCGGGCGGCGAACTCATCGTGCCCTGGCTGAACTCGATCGACATCGACGCTTTCACCCCCGGCAACTGGGACTTTGGCTGGGGCCCGCGCGTCTACCGGCAGCGCTTCACCCCTAACACTGCGATCGAGCTCGCGCCCAACAACCGTACCACCGTTGCCTGGTTGATCCCCGGTTGCAACGTACCCGGCGGCCTGAAGCCCTATGCTGACTGTCACGTGACCAAGGCCACCTTCCCGACCGTGGCCATGAACGTCTACAACTATAACGAAGTGGCTGGTCAAACCAACCCGGCACAACCGCTGGGTCCGCTGGTACATGCGCCGTACCTGATCAAGGAAGTCAATGGCGTCAAGGTGGGTGTCCTGGGTCTTACCAGTGACGTCGTGCCACAGCAGGCGCAGGCCTTCAATACCGGCTTCCGCTTCACCATGGGCTACAAGGAAATGCCAGCCAATATCGCTGCCGCAAAGGCAGACGGTGCCGATCTGATCGTCGTGCTGTCCGAGCTGGGCCTTGCCAAGAACGTGCAAATGGTCAAGGAATTCCCCGAGATCGACGTCATGTTCAGCGGCCACACCCACGAGCGCACGCCGAAAGCCATCAAGATAAAGCATAAAGATGATGATTCATTCAGTCTCGTGACCGAGTCGGGCGAGGACAGCTTCCTTGGCCGTCTCGACCTCGAGCTCGATCGCAGAGGCCGGATCGAAGACTATGATTGGGACCTGATCGAAGCCGACTCGACTGTTGCCGAGGATCCTGCCGTTGAGGCCATGGTGGATGATGCACTCAAGACTTTCGTCTCGGGCCCGGATCACCAGTGCCACACCTTCGGCGTCAATGCCTTCCCGTTTGGCAAAGGCCACACACTGTGTGACCCGTTCGATAAAGTGGTCGGCTCAACTGAGGTCACTATCCAGCGCTGGAACGTTCTCGAAGACGTCTCCAACAACGTCATGGTTGATGCCTTCGCCGACCTGGCGAAGAACCTTGGCGAGACCGATTCCAAGGGCAATCTCCTGACGGATGCCAACACGCTGTCTACCACCAATGGCTTCCGTTTCGACATCGTCATTCCGGGTTCGGATGATGGCTTTTCGGGTGACATCACCATCGGCGACCTGTACGACTACTACCCGATCGGTGCTGCGACCGGTCTTGCCGAATACACCGGTGGACGTCTCAAGCTGCACTGGGAGGGGATCCTCAACAACGTGTTTGATCCGAATCCCTACCGTCAGCGCGGCGGCTGGTTCCTCGGCTTCACCAACAACATGCACTTCGATATCCGTCTCAGCGATGACTTCCCGCTCAGCATCAGCTACGGCAAGCGTATCGCCAACGTGACTGTTGATGGAGCCCGGATTGATGACAGCAAGCTCTACACGCTGGCCTCGTGCTACCCGCACGGCAATCCGATCGACGAGGTGTGCCGCACCGCGGGCGCAACTAACCTGCGCTTCATCACAGCCGCTCAGGAGACAACGGGCCCGACGGACATCTTCGGTAACCGCCAGCTCGACATGTTCGGATCATTTGCTGTCGTTGATCCTGTGGTAACGGATGCCCAACTGCCTGTGTTTGATCCGGCGCGCACACCGATATTCCGTAAGGTGGCTCCGGATAACTTCGTGCATCCGGTTGACGCACTGCGCCGTTACCTGGCGAACCATACGGTTAACCTCACCGACGACGGCCTTGGCCGGGTCACTGCGGTTGATCCGGTACCGGTCTCCGAGTTCGGCGGACCAGGCATCGTGCAACCGACCCAGGGTGCCGGTGCGGAGTGGCTGAAGCGGGAGTTCGTCAACAAAAAGCGCGACTGATTCAAGCCAACGAAGTTAAAGCAATAGCACTACGGCAGGGTCCGGTGGGCAATCCACCGGGCCCTGCTTTTTTTATTGTCGGCCTGTCTATGGCCGCTTGGATGAAATTGCCACATAATATAACGCGACCGTGCTGCGACGTTAATATGGTTCGTAGTGTCAAGTGGCACAAACGCCGCCACCGTCACATACCGAGACGTGATTAGGTTTTATGGGACAACACATGAGAGGAGACACTGCCAGTAATCACGACGGTTGATCTTGCTGATATCCGCGGATTGGTTACCGCATTACTTGTGTACGTCGTGGAGCTGCCTCAGTCTAGGTGCGAGAGTTTGTTTCAGTCTCTTAACGTCGTCGAGGGTTCTCCGGAAACGTGACAATGCCTCCGCCGATGAGTTGTCCGGTTGTACGGTTTGAATAATAGGCGTTACCTCACTGTTTGAAGATTTGGCTGCTCGCTAGCGAATCGGCTTTAGGTGCACGTGATGTGCAATGTCCCATATGAAGGCCACCAGTTCACGGGCGATGGCGACAACGACGACGTTTTTGTTCTTGCCACGTGCGACAAGCTTACGGTAACGGGCGCACAGTCGAACTTGCGCCTTCCAGGCGATCTCACGGATTCTGATCGGCAAGTTTTCCTGTCGCAGCTGGATTTCGCGGCTGACCTTGGCCTGGTATCGATAGGCCCAGGCGGCTTCGATCAGATTGCGCCGGGCATGACGATTGCCGCTTTTGGTAATCGGTCCAAACCGGGTGCGCTCGCCGGAGGAGTATTGCGACGGCACCAATCCCAGAAAACACATCAGCTGGCGTGGATTATCGAAGCGGGTCAGGTCGCCGAGTTCAGCGATGACGGTAACCGCGTTGATGAAGCGTATGCCGCGCAGGGCCTGAAGCGCACCGACCACCGGCGCGAAGTGCCAGTCTTTGACCTGCTCTTTGAGCAGGCGCTCAAGGCGTTCGGTTCGCTGGGTGCGTTCGGTGATGGTGTTGACGTATTCCTGGAAGACGATCTGCTGCGCGGGCGTGGGCAGGATCAGTTCGGTCAGCCAGCGCAGATGGGCTTCGTTCCAGTTGGCGCGGCCCTCATATCGGATACCATGACGTAGCAAAAAGGACTTGAGGCGTTGGCGAGCGGCTTTTTGATCGAGCATCGCATCCTCGCGGGCGCGCGACAGGTCGCGGATGGCCTCATCGTCGACGTTGGGCACGTAGATGGGTGCCAGGTCCCCGGCCCGATAGAGTTGCGCCAGGCGCATGGCATCGCGGCGGTCGGTTTTGACGCGGTCGCCCGGCTTTTTGGGTATTAACGAGGGCGCCACCACCGCGCATTGGTGTTTTTTCCGTGTCAGATGCCGGTACAGGCCGAAGCCGCAGGGGCCGGCCTCGTAGACAAACTTCAGCGTTCCGGCCTCACGATTAAGCTTAGCCGTCAGCTTGTCGATGGTGTCGATTCGGTTGGGAATCTGGCCATAGTGACGGACCTTGCCGTTGAGACGATTCGTGGCGAGGGCAATATCAATGGTTTCTTTATGTACATCCATTCCGACAAAGAGTGTGCTAGATTTGGGCATGTCGACCTCCGATCTCGTTTGTGATGTCATGCACTCACAAGTATGGCTCTGGCTACGGCTAATCCACGTTTCGGAGACGGAGGTCGGCGCTACCGACAAGAACCATTATGTCTATGTTGCTTAATCATGTCAGACGTTGAAATTAAAATATCGAAAAATGAAGCTATTGTTTTGTTTGAGTTTCTGTCTAGATTTTCTGAAAAGGATATTCTGGGCATAGAGGACCAGTCAGAGGCAAGAGTACTGTGGAATTTGTTAGGGGTGTTGGAAAAAGAGTTAGTTGAACCTCTTCAGGGGAATTATCTTGAATTGATAAAATCCGCTCGTAATGAACTAAGAGATGAAAACGGCACTGACTCAGAGAAAGAAAGCGAGGAAGGTAATCTGGCATTTTGGTTAGCTCCAGAAGATATAAAGTTTATAGCAAATGAGTGGCGCAAAATACCTGAAGGTGTACAAGAAGCGATATCTGAATCATGGTCACGTATTGCATTTAGAGCAATGTCGGCTTTACATAAGTCGGGTATCGAATATGAGCCAGAGTTTCCAAGTGAAAAAGAGAAATACAAAAACGCAACATAACAAGGCACTCCAGCCGACGCCAAAAAGCGGCGCGGCTGAGTTTTATCGTTATGCCCATTAAACATACAGAAATATTAGCATGATTCTCGTTACAGGATTCGGCCCATATAAAGAAGATATGAATGCTTCCGGTGAAGTAGTGCATTCACTTGGTAATGATATCCCTGAAGAATTACTTGCCCATAAAGGTGATTTGGTGTTTGAGGTGATTACCTGTGACGACTCGTCCCGAGATACAGAGCACCAGAGTCTTGAATCGCAGTTATTTGGACTACTAAAGCAGTATGAACCAGATTTGTGCATTTACACTGGACAGGCGCCGCCTTACAACAAAATCACAATCGAAAAAATCGCAACTAATTCATTTATGAGGGAGGTTATAGATCCGTCCCGTCCTGTTGCGTACTGGGCCAACTTACCTGGAAATGATAGCTTGAAAGCAATTCTGGAGGAGGAAAATATCCCTGCGGAGTACTCATTCTATGGTGGGCAGCATTTGTGTAATCATATTCTATATTCAAGTTTGTATTTTTCAGAGAAGTATGGTCTTCCTCAAAAATCGGGTTTCATACATATACCGTTGTTGCCGGAACAAGTAACGAAGCAGCATCGTAATTCGCCTTACATGCCTTTAGAGATGTCGAGAAAAGCATTGGCGTTATCCATTAATCATGTTGTCGAGGCACATGGGCATAACAAGGCGCTCCAGCCGCCCGCTGAAAGCGGCGGCTGAGTTTGGGCGTTAGGGATACAAATATGAACCTGAGTTTCAACTTAGAGGATGCGAGCCAAGTAGCTATTGGGGCATTTGCTTTGGCTGTTCCTATTTCATTCTCAGAAGAAGCATGGAAACTAGGAGAAACTCTGCCCTTAACAAATCTTCTTTATATTTTTATTTTGTCAGTAGTTTTTTTAAGCTTTTTCGCCTATGAAAGTGTATTTCAAGCAAACATCAAATATAGAATCCCTGTTTTCATAAGCCGAATAATTATTGCGTATTTGATAGCAGCTTTAATTGTTGCGTTTATTTTGGTTTCGTTGGATAAATTTCCTCTTGTAACAGAGCCAGCCATCGCGTTTAAGCGTCTAATTGTAATAACAATGCCGGCATCTATGGGTGCTATCATTGTCGATAGTTTTGATAAAGAGTAAATGCGTGACAATGCAAATTAACTCGGACCCTCGCTTCGCTCGGGCCAGTTATTTTCGGCGTTATACGCCAGTGAAGGAAGAATAGTGTTAACAAAGGAAGATGCTAAACAACTTGTTTTTAGCCGCATTAATGAGAAAGACCCTTACAGTTCAGATAATGCAGAGCGAGTGGTTTTAGATGATGCAACGATAGAAAAGGAATATGGTTGGGTGTTTTTCTATCAGTCGAAGAAATACTTAGAAACAGGGAAGATAAATGATGCTTTGGCCGGGAATGCGCCAATTATCGTAAATAAGCGCACTGGCGAACTAATAAAAACGGGTACAGCTAATCCGCGAGGAGTATATTGCTGAATATGAAGCAAAGTACGGTTTTAGCGTATAAACAATGCACCCAGTATGCCCCTTCGGTGCAGGGACGTGGCAAACGGCGCCGCGCACCTCGCACACAACGTTAGAACTCATTTGAGGGTATAGATGTGACAAAGTGTTGTGAATCAAAAACATCGAGCTGTATTCCTCCGAAAATGGCTCGCTGCCCTGTAAATGGCAAGGAATATAGCTCTGTTGGTGTTAAAACAATTCTCCATCATCTAGCCGAGCCTTGGCGTAATAATCTGAAAAATCAGTCCTACTATTACTGTACGGACGCAAATTGCGATGTTGTGTATTTCGGTAAAGATGAGTCGGTTATTTCAAAGTCCGCTCTCCGGACAAAAGTTGGCCTAAAGGATAACTCGCCTGAACGATCCGTCTGTTACTGTTTCGGTGTTTCGTACACAGCAGGAGAAAATGACGAGGCTGCAAAGGAATTTGTCACAGAAATGACAAGGCAATCTCTCTGTTCTTGTGAAACCAGTAATCCATCTGGGCGTTGTTGCCTAAAGGACTTCCCGAAGCAATGAGTTCTAACAACAGCGCTCAGTTCACTGCTTCGCGGCTGGGACGGGGCAAACAACGCGCCGCCCCTGGCGCTGGACGTTGATATGGTTCGTAGTGTCAAGTGGCACAAACGCCGCCACCGTCACATACCGAGACGTGATTAGGTTTTATGGGACAACTTACCCCGGCGACAGGGGTTACTTCCCTTATGCAGGGTCAGCAGAAGGCAATCACTACCTGGGCTCCTTGCAATTACAAACAGGTATGACCGAGGACGGCTATTACGTCCGCGCCTATCTTGAGGGATTGCGCCCCGAGGACCTTCAGATTTATCTTCGGCGTAACCGCCTGGTGCTGCAAATCGCTCAAGGTGACCGGTATGGGCTGTATAACCCCCATGCCCGTAGAGCCTCACGATGGCATATGCGTTTCCGCAGGCAACTACGACTTCCCTACGATGCCGACTGGGCTCGTATGACGATGAGCACCGGGAACGGCCTCATGGAAATCTACATACCAAGAAGGAATCAATACATGCCAGCCGATTCCTCCCTCGCATGGTAAAAGCGAGAATTTGCTGACTGTGCGAGGTAATCGGTCACGCCAATGAAAAGAATGTATATTATGCTTAGCAGAAGAGAGTGGGGCGTCTATTGGGCACACATTTGGAAAAGTACCTAAGTCGAGTAAACAGGATGCTGCGTGAAATAGTGGAATTTTCCAGGTATTAAAACGAAGCTGGTACGAGTGCTGTGCTTTCCGAGGTTGTTACGGATGCATTCAGAACATTAACTATTTGATCAAGAATTAGCGATAACACCGCATCACATGCTGGAACCTCGCTGCTCCCCGGGGTGCCAGGGAATCTCACCGAGCGATTTCCAAAATTGATGCGTGTGCAACTTGGCCCCGAAATACCTGGCTCCTTCCAGTGTCCAATGACTGGAATCGTAGTAGAGGAAATTGTTGTTTTCATCTACTGCATCGCATCGGTTTGTGCCGGGTTCGCAAATCAACGGTAGCAGATCGAGCACGCTAATCCCCTCAGCGGCAGCGGAAATGCGCAGGTCGTGGTTTAGTGTATCAATGCTGGAATCCCTCAGTGTCGCCAGGCGTTGCCCCAGTCCCTCCATCGATCCGTGCGAGAGAGCAATCGTCGGAACGTCCCCGAATTCCGCCTTGCGTCCCAGCAGCACCAACTCGGCGTTTGTCCGGGCCGCCAGATGCTGTGCCAGCATCGGGATGTACTTGATGTGTTCGTGACTCCACCTTGCGACATAGACGATCTTATGGGCGCGAGGAACCAGAGACTTGAGATCAAGTTGCGACAATTCCCAGTCGCACCACTGTTTTCTTTCGACGGAAAGTCGCTGAATTCCAGTATCCAGAGGTGAGAGTAAAAAAAGGCACTCGGGACGAAAGGACAGGCGCCTCACCGCCCAATCCTGGTAAAGATTGCTATTCAGGTAGATCGCGTTAAATATATCAGCTCCGTGGCTATCACCGACAATGAGTACACGAAGAACATCTTCCCGCTCGCTGAAGTGGTTGGGATTGGCTCCTTCAGTATCGGATACAAACTGCCAGCTCTCTTCGCCCTTGAGTTTCTGCGCCTCGATTATCCTGACAATCGGCTCGGGAATACCGGCGCGTAGCACCAACCCTTGTTGCAGCCAAACCGTAGCAGCAGGAACGATCATGCATCCGGTGCCTGCCACGCAGGCAAGCAAGAATGTTTTTGAAGATTTAGCTGTTTGCTGTTGATTGTCTTTCTGACTGCCCTTGTGCGCAAGACGAAAGCGTTTCTCCACACTGTAGTGCAGCACCAGGGCGGCAGCGAAGGATGCGCTGATGAGGAAGACTTTGTCCAGTGCATCAAGATTCGGGTGTCCGTACTTATAGAATATGACGATGGGCCAATGGACGAGATAGAAGGAGTAACTGACCCTGCCGATATACACCATTGGAGAATTGGAGAGCAAGCAGGTCGCGCTTTTCGACTGACCGGCATAGACTGCCAGCGCCGCGCCGATACAGGGAACCAGAGCATGCAGACCTGGAAACGGGGTGGCCGGGTCGAAGTACACTACCGCGTACCCGATCATGAGCAGGCCACCCAGCAGGGCAACCTCTTTTAGCCATACAAATATGCGCAGCGCCGATACTCTGATTGCGGACTGTGTTAGCGATTCATAGCTGGGCAGCCAGACAAGCAAGGCACCGATCCCGAACTCATAGATGCGAGCGGGAGTGAGGAAGAATCCAGCACTTGATCCGCTTTGCACCCAACGCTCAGCGAGATACAACGATACAATGCTCAGAAGCAGGATAATAACAGGGGCGATTCGACGGCGGCTGGATGAGAGCGCAAAAAGCAGAACCAGTGGCCACACCAGGTAAATCTGTTCTTCGACACTCAGTGACCAGGTGTGCAGGAGTGGTTTAACTGATGCTTCTGCAGCGAAGTAGCCGTGTTCGCTCCAGAAGAAAATGTTCGAGACCCAGGTGAGGGAACTTAAAACGGAGCCGCCGAGTCTGGCGAAGTGCTGCGGGATAAACTGGTACGCGGAAAAGGCAAACACGAAAAATACAACGACGAAAAGTGCCGGGAAAAGCCTGCGCGCGCGACGAATATAAAAATCTGCAAAGCTGAAGTTACCGCTGTCGATGTCGTTTTTGATCAAGTGTGTTATCAGGAAACCGCTGATCACGAAAAAGACGTCTACTCCAATATAACCACCGCTAAACGGTGCGATCTCGACATGAAACAGGACCACGCTGATTATCGCGACGGCTCGCAGTCCCTGGATGTCGGCTCGATAGGCCAGGCTCACGAGTGCAACCCGGTTGGTGTGATTGCCACGTTGAAGCCGTGCGAATTCAGGCCGAGATTCAGAGAAGAGCCTGCTTGTTCTCGGAAATCATGAGCCAGCTCACCCAGCCGCAACCGAAGGTGAGCATGACATAAAACAAGGCCGCAATCGGATGGGCAGTGGCGAATGAGGCCCAGATAAGGATAAGGCTGAGTACGCCCATTGCCATAATACCGAAGGCGAACAGCGGCAGGCGTCGCTGTAGACCAGCGGGTACCTGGGACGGAGTACCACTTAAACCCGTCCCTTTGGATGTTACTTCCCAAACGCATTCATGGCGTAAACCTTCTATGGTCGATTGAGCCATTGCCCACCCCGTACCCAGTGCCATCATGTAATTCAGGGGCACCCAGCGCAGCAGAGGGTGGCGCCGTTTCTCTGGCTTGTACATCGGATCTTCCTGCAAGGTTTTCTGTTCCAGGTGGCGGGTTACCAGCGACACCAGCAGCGAAGACAGGTAGAGCGCAATAGCAAATAATGAGAGGTTGAAATGAGCGGCGACGAGGAAGTAGGGCAAGGCGCCCAAAGTCATTAACAGTGCGCTCGCTGGTCCCCAGCAGGTGTGAATTCGTTGTAGCAGGTCGAGACGCGCGTATAGTGGTGTTCTCGCGTCATTTAAAATTGACCGGGTATAGTGCCAGGTTAAGCGGGTCCACCCGCGTTTCCAGCGCATCTGCTGGCGCAGATAGCTTAATATACTTTCGGGTAACTCAGAAAACACACGCAGATGATTCAGGTAAATGATTTTCCATCCGGCCAGCGCCGCCTTGATAGTTAATTCAGCGTCCTCTACTTCGCTGATGCAACTCCAGCCGCCCACTTCTTGCAGCGTTCTTGCCCGCCAAATACCAGCCGTTCCATGGAAAATAGCGATCCGCCCGGATTTGTAGCGCGCAGTCTGCTCGAACATCTGATGGGTATCGAGCCGCTCTGCCT
>Ga0316187_10000845_pt1 | contig 25360 bp, 18 predicted proteins | sample CroRivburrow1_MG_FD_204927 | JGI IMG/M metagenome (GOLD analysis project Ga0316187, IMG submission 204927) | Coastal sediment microbial communities from Maine, United States - Cross River worm burrow 1 | ecosystem: Environmental > Aquatic > Marine > Coastal > Sediment | place: USA: Maine...
CAAACAGAGACGCCACGCTACGGGGCTCGGGTTCGCCTGACCAGACAGGGTGAAGCCAGGGTTCCCGCTGGCGCACAGCTAAAAAGCAGGTCTCCCCGGTATATCTGGAGATAAGGTATTCTCCCGGTAAAAAAAAGGTGTAGTTCGCCGGTTGCTTACTGCTGGTGAAGCCTCGTCGGTAATACCCACTTTGATTGTGACGTTGGGTTACAGATTTTAGGCGCGGCAAATTTGAAAATAGTTTGCATAACAAAACTTCGTCCAATAAAATTTTATGCACAATTGAGTGTTTTCTTCTCATAGCGGCACTTGCAGGTTGCGTTTGGAGTCTTATACGAAAGCTGCTGCCGCAGACCGGCTCAACTAAGCAAAAAGTCCTTAATGTTAGCTCTTCCACTGCAAAAAAAATCGATATGATAAAATCCATTTTAAAAGTAGTTTCAGCGTTCTTTCTATTTACAGTTATGGGTTGTTCAACTTTCACATTAACAAAACAACAATTAGTTGAACAATTAAAGGTAGGACAAGCTTATCATGAAACTTTCATTCCAGTGTTTTTCTCGCGATATAATAGTAATGCGATAGGAAAAATATTATGCAAGAATTCTGCTGGCGAATTAGTTTATCTTTTCCCTGACGGAAACACATAATTTAAAATAACTTCAAAATCAGGAAAGGTTTTCAAAGCATACTTTGATACGGTTTTTATCAATGGTGATAAAGTTGTTGGATTGAGATCGAGAATATTGGGTGGTGGAAGAGATATATTTTTAGCCGATATTGCAAGAGTTGAAATTTATGCCGAATTTGCTCAGGAAGCCATAGGGGAAATCGTTGCTGGTTGAGCGCAGCGATGATTGACAATACGTGGTATAATTGTATTGACGTTTGTCAACAGTTCGACTATTATAGTGTATATTGTCTGCGTGTAAATGAAAGGTAAAAGATGTTAGATACATACAAGTTACCACAATATATTTTAAGACGCTATTCCGCAAGCAAAATAACGCACCTCAAACTACAAAAATTGCTTTACTATTTGAAAGTATGGGGGATTGTAGCCGATGTAGAATTGTATAAGGGAGAATTCGTAAGGTGGGAACACGGCCCCGTAAATAAGGATGTTTATCACGAGTATAAACCTTTTGGACGGAATCCAATTGTAGCGATCGACGCCGAATGCCCTGATTTTGATGACCAAGTAAAAGAACTGGTTCATTTTATTATTTCGGCATATCTACCTTTTTCGGCTATATCTCTGAGCGCAATGACTCACAAGGAATCGCCCTGGCGGGACACTCCGCAAAATTGTGTTATTAGTCATGATAAAATCCTCGACTTTTACTCCAAGCAGCTATTTGCGGACAATTTCAAACCATTTGATCCAGTCAGGAAACCATATTTTTCCGTACAAAGCAACTCTTGGTATGCCTACATTTTAGATATGGAAACTTATGATGTGGAGCGATGCACCAGATTCTCCTCTTTTCAAGATTATCAAACGCGACTTAAGCAAGCTCAATCCGACACCGAGGATTTAAGCCAAGAACTTGACAATATTTTCAATTTCTAAGCAATGAATTCTCCAGAATTGGTCTACTTGGCAGAATTGATGACTGATTTTCCAGTTGAGGGTAGTGATCAATTAGTAGAAGATGCTGAATCTGCGCTTCAGTTGCGCTATCAGACATTGTTAGATGGCTTGGTCGATTCCAAGGAACTCCTGAAGCGGCTACGCTCGATACCTGATGGCGTAGACTTTCCGTCTATTTTTGAGCCGCTCACCAAAATTTTGCATCGGGAGTTATTCAAAGGGATTCTCTCAAATGCAGGCAACTATCGACAACCCACAGAGTCTAATGGCGGAATAGTTTCTTTTGGTGTGCAAAGAGGAGCCCAACCGCGATTTGTAGGCGCTCCGGCAGGTGATATTGAGCAGGCGCTACATAAAGTATTTCAGAACTTGTCAAAAGATACGGAAGATCCAGTAATTTCTGTTGTTACTTTTTATCAACAATTCGTTCGCGTTCATCCCTTCTATGATGCCAATGGACGAATTTGCCGTTTGTTGGTGAGTTTGTATCTTGATTATCACCGTATCTATGTGAATTGGGACGATTTACAGCATCAAGGGAAGTGGATACGAAAACTGAATGCCTGCCATGACCGGCAGTCGTCCAAGCCGGAATTGTACGATGAATATTTGGGCTACTTGGGTGTCCACTTTTCAAAATATGTGAATGATAAATCCAACTTTGAGCTTTGATAAAGGTCACAACTGAAGCTATTTTACTCGTAATTCAAGCGCTGTATCGCTTTCCTCCTCAGGAATCTAGTTTGGAAATATTCTGGCTATTGTAATAAGGTGGAGTATTTTCCGACATTCCCAAGTCTCAAGGTTAAGTCAAAACAGAACATTGCCACCGCCCGTTTTTACCACGACTACGCTTGTAAAAAAATGGCCATTTGGTAGGCCTTCACCTACCCGCAATCGCCAGAATTCAAGCGTTTTCAATTTTGTTGTCTGAATAAACTATCAGCGTCGCTTAGTCTTGCGAATCGATTGTCACTACATCACAATCAACTTCTTGTTTTAAAGCATTAACCAGAGAACCAAAGATGAGACGCGATAATTTTGATCGTTTTCTTCGACTGATCACGATTAAGGCGGGTTCTTCAACTGTAACGATTTTAAGCGTTTCCTGGAGTAAGTCGCCTCTTTTGATTAACGTCCTGACCGGAACGCCAGCCTCAATCGCGCTTTGCTCAATTTGTTTGGTGCGCAAGTCAGATTGAATTTTGTATTCATTCAGGATTGAGTCGTAGAGCTGCTCACTGGGTTTTCCGCCCAGCCAGCCTTCATCGGTTAACTTATGGGCGATTTTATCAGCAAATTCGATATCCAAAACAAAGCAGATAACCAGCTCGGAATTTTTCTCTTTTGCAAGTTGAATTGCCGCTTCGGCACATTTGGGGGTGTTGCGCAGGAAGGAGAGGATAAGCAAGATTTTTTTCATGATAAAAACAATTTAGATTTTGAATCCGATTAGAGGCCAGAATAGCCACATTGAAATTAAAAAGACGATTAGCGCGATTACTTTTAAGTATAAACCTCCGAACAGCGTATCGCCCAGGCGAACAAAACCTGAAGAATAGGCGATGGCCGTGGCGGGCGTGCCCATGGGTAATTGAAATGCCAAACCGGAGGGAATGGTTATCGCCAGTGTAATAATACGCGGGTCAATGTGAAAATCAGCGGCCAGACCAAGGGCAAGCGGCATTAGCAAGGCGACGACCGCCGTGTTGCTGATGGCCTCTGTTAGAAAAAGAGATATAATGATAAGAGATGTCATTAAGCCCCATGGAGAAGTGACAAAAGTACCGAGTGATTTTTGTGCAAGCCAATGCGCCGCGCCAGTCATTTCCATTGCAAACCCCAGGCAAATCGCGCCGCCATACATTAAAAAGATTCCCCAGTTTACATCTTCCTCCACTTCTTTCCAGTCAAGCAGGTCAAAAAGAAAGGCAATAACAACTGCTCCGATTGCAATATTTGCCAGCCCCACCTCTTCGCCGAGAACAATCCAGGTGAAAATAGTGGCGATCATTAAAAAGCCCAACATTTTTTCCCGTTTCGACAATCGCCCCATTCGGCGCTGTTTCTTTTTTAAAGCTGATAGCGCTTGCCGTATGTCGGTAATTTCTGATGGAAACATCCTGATGATGATAATGTAGGCGACGATAAGCATTACGATAGTTGTTGGCAATGCCGCCAACGACCAGTCGAGAAAACTGATGCGCTCTCCGGTGGTCTGCTTTAATATTCCAACGGCGAGCGGGGCGCGCGCGCCTCCTAAAAATGTGGTAATGCCGCCGATTATACATCCCCAGGTCATTGAAAGGAAAAGACTTTTACCATAGTTGCTGCGCATCGGCAAGAGTTTAAGCGCATCGACAACTTCCAACACGATTGGGAACATCATTGCGGCGACAGCATGCTCAGACATCCAAAAGGATAGAAAGCAGGAGAGACATAAAATACTCAAAAGTAAAAAATTGGGCGACTTTCCAAAATGGCGCAAAGCCAGGAGCGCCAAACGAGAACTCAGACCGGAGCGCATTATTCCCGAAGCTAGTATAAAGGCACCCAAAATGAAAAAGATTGCCTCATTGCCAAACAACGCGTAGGAAACTTTGGTTTCGAGAACACCGCAAATTGGAAAAAGAATAATGACCAGCAGGCTTGTTATCATCAAGGGCAGCGCATGTGATACCCAGAGAATAATGGCAACGACAAAAATTGCAATCGTGGTCTGCGCCGTAGGTGAAAGATCAGGCGGTGTGGATAAATTTGTTATAAAAATGAAGGAAGCAACCGCCAGCAGGATCGCGGCGGGGCGCAAAAAAATTCGAATAAGCGCGCGCATCTCCTGCATATTTGTCGGTCGTTTATGCTTCATAAACCCCATTCAATGAATTGTGAACGTTTTGGCGGTTGACAGGTTGGACAAAAAAAGGAATCGTAGCCCAAAACGCCAGCGCGCCGTATTGTGTCCCCACAGCGCGGGCATGGCTGATCTTTGCGATTTCTGACTTTAACATGGTCGCGAATTTTTATATCAATCGGCTGTCCTGCTTTTTTGACTGCTGCGATTCCCCAGGCGATAACCTTCACAATACTGTCGTAAAGTCGGTCAATTTGCTCAGGTTCAAGCTGGTTGCAAAACGTTTTAGGATGAAGAAGACAGTCATACAGAATTTCATCTGCGTATGCGTTTCCAATTGCGCTTAATTTGGTTTGATCCATTAGGAAAACACGAACCTGATTTCGTTGCTTCTGAATCAGACTGCGAAATACTTCGATGCTGAATTGTTTGCTTGTAATATCAAGACCCTGTTCCTGAAACCGGGGAATTTTATTGCGATCCGTCGATTTTAGAAGATAAACTTTGCCCATTTTTTTATTGTCAAGATAGTGAAAAGCGCGACCATTTTCCAAATGAAGTGTGAAACAAAGTCCTCTGCCGGTCTTCCCGTCGGTTGATACTTTAAATTTTCCGGCCAGCATCGGATGAACAATCATTTCGAGTTCATTATCAAAGGCAAAACACAAAAATGGTCCGTGCCGTGTAACTTCCCCAAAGCATAAATCTCTCAGAGCGCTTTCGCATGTTTGCTCGATAAGCGTTCTGAAAATAATTGGTTGTTTGATGGAGACCTTTTTGATTTTTCCTCCGGAAAGGCAATGAGAAAGGTTGTTTTGAATATAAACCAAATCGGGTAGTTCAGGCATGTTTTACTCGTTTGTGCGCAGTAAATGGTTGATATTTTTCGACATTATCGCCTGAATGTCCTGATCGGAAACCTGAAGTTGCTTTAAAATAAGTAGCTGTTTGTCAAAAATATCGTTGCGCCAACCTCGCGGGAAAAAAGAGCTGTCCGTTCCAAATAACAGTCTATGCGCGCCGACAGTTTTGAGGCTCTTTTCGAAGACCTCCAACAATGTCAATGGCGGTTGAATCCACGCATTTGAGCTGGAAGTGTCAAAAAATATATTCGGAAATTCAGAAGCGAGTTCAAGTGCTTCTTCAAAGCGTCCGCATCCAAAATGTGGAATGACGAAGTTGACCTCAGAGAAATCATGGGCTGCCTGCTTCAAATCAAGGGGGTTTGAATAACGTAAATCAATATTGTCTTCTATGCCAAGTTTTTGAAAGATGGGAATTTTTAACTGCCCGAAATGGGTGAATACAATTGCATCGGCGGCAAGCGCCTCTTCATAAACTTCATAAGCTTCTTTCGAATTAACGTTATAATGATGCAAGGCAGGAAACAATAGGACACCCTTCATGCCGAGTGCATTGAATGAATACATTGCCTGGTTCCGGGCTAATTTTAACTTGGGGTTTGCCATGAAAAAGCCGGATATGCGACTGGGAAAAGTATTGATTGCCGCAGCTAAAAACTCTGCTTCTTCCAAACCGCTGGCAAACAGTATTTGTCTTGAAAGGCCAAATTTTTCCTGTTCTGCGACCCAGTTTTTTCCCAGCTCAGCTGGATCTTTTGGAGGGCAATCCCAATTCATTTTTTGAGCCAGGCGATCTACGGTAAGCGCATCGTCCTTTGCCAGTTCAACGAATCGTTGCATCCATGTATAGGAAAAAAAATGCGTATGCGCATCTACAATTTCTAATTTTCCAATTCCCATTGAAGCTGCTCTCTTTCATTTTTAACAGACTACAAGTAAATAAAAACCATTAATTTTGCAACCCTTATTCAATTTTGATTTGCAGTGTTTGGGTTCCGTTTTACAGAATGGGGTGATTTAAATTTTGGCTTTCCGGAGGCTTGTAAAGTTAAAGAGTAACTGGCGAGTCGAGCCAGGCAAACTTTGGTTTCCGTCGCGTGGGGTGTTTATGATCGGGGAACCTGAACAATAAACAGTTGAAAAGCTTGCAAACGATCTGTTAATTGAATCGCCTGTGGCTAAATTTGAACCAATATAAAATATGCAAATAATCGGCGGATAAATGAGTGCGCCAGGCAAAACTACTATAAACAAGCTGGACAGTCCAGCGCGGGTGAGGGGCGTGCGTCTCCTGACACCAATCTTATAAATTTATTAAAGGAGGCGACATGTCTATTCGAGAACTTAAATTACACTGGCAAATTGCTATTGCTTTGGCGCTTGGCGTTCTGCTCGGCTTTTTATCACGCGCGTTTAATTTTGATGCTTTTGTGATTGAAAAAGTCGCCATACTGGGTGACATCTTTTTGCGTGGTCTGCGAATGATAATTGTTCCGCTGATTGTCTCATCGATTATTTCAGGCGTAACCAGCATTGGTTCCGCTCAAAATCTGGGACGAATGGGGGCAAAAACATTTGCTTACTATATCACCTCCAGTCTGCTGGCAATTGTAATTGGCTTGATAGTTGTCAACATCATTAGTCCGGGCGTTAAAGTTGATGTCGGTTTGCTGCAAGCTCCTGAAAATTTAGCCGAAAATTCAAAAAGAATTGGCGACACCTTGATGGGCATCATACCCCAAAATCCATTAAAAGCGATGGTTGAGGGAGAGATGTTGCCCACCATATTTTTTTCTCTCTGCTTTGGCTTTTTTATTTCGCGCACATCTGATCCATACAAGACGCAGCTTACTGACCTGTTCAATGGTATTTTTTCTGTAATGATGAAACTCACACAGTTTATCATTAAATTTACGCCAATTGGCGTTTTTGCGTTGATGGCTAAAACAATTGCGCAAACCGGTGTCGATGTTATTGGGCCGTTGGCTGCGTATATGTCATCGGTTGTTATCGGTTTGGGAGTTCATGCCCTGATCACGTTGCCGTTGTTGGTATTTGTAGTGGGAAAATTAAACCCGGTCGCGCATGCCAAAGCAATGGCGCCCGCCTTGCTTACGGCCTTTTCAACCTCCTCCTCTTCTGCAACTTTACCGCTGACCATCAGTTGTGTCGAAGAGAATTCCGGGGTTTCCAACAAGACAACCAGTTTTGTTTTACCGCTGGGGGCAACCATTAATATGGATGGAACTGCGTTATATGAATGTATCGCCGCCATGTTTATTGCGCAGGCTTATGGCCTTGACTTGTCAATAGGCCAACAGGTTGTCGTCGTTTTTACAGCCTTGCTTGCCAGTATTGGCGCAGCCGGAATTCCAATGGCGGGTCTGGTGATGATTTCGGTTGTTCTTAGCGCGATTGGCCTGCCGCTTGAAGGTGTTGCTCTTATACTTGCCGTTGACCGCCCTCTCGACATGTTGCGAACGGCAGTAAATGTCTGGAGTGATAGTTGTGGCGCTGCTATTATCGCCAAATCGGAGGGTGAAGGAGGTTTGAAAATTTTGCGAGGATCTGTTTAAGGGTTCAGGTCAAAATAATATCACCATGAAAACCTTGAATTATGAGTTCAGATGGAGTGGAAGATGGCAAGTTTATTTCGATCAAATGCCTAAGTGGAATTGATTCAAGCGCTATTCCGTCAGATTTTTCCAATAAGATATAAGTGACCGCAAAATCGACCTGTGAGAGTCGGCAACATGTCGTTTGATCTTCTAAATTGCGCCTGATCAAAAATGGAAGGAAAAGTCGGTGTAAATTTTTCTTTGACGCTCTTCTCTTTATTAGCGCGGAGTTAATTACAATGTCCCTTTCCCTGCACGGAAGCATTGAATTTTGATTAGGCGTTTTTTTAGTAAAGTGATGTTGATAACTAATTTAGTTTAGGAAAAACATTACAGTTCCGGTTTAAAATTTCTGCGACGCATTGAGTTTCTGCCATTGGCGTTCCTGCCTAATAAGGTACGTCCTATTTTTTTTTGAGGTAGTTTTTAGGTCTTTTACAGACAGGCCTCCTGTATTTCATACAGCAAAATAGAGTATGCCTTTTGGCCATAGACACAACATATTGACCTCTTTCTCGGTTTTCCACAGTTGCGTTAAAAAGATGTGGATAACTTGTGGTTAAACTCTAAGCACGATCATTATGTTAATATGTCTTCAATTATTCGACTTTTTACTAATAATCTAAATAGCTGATATTAGTATTTAAGACAGGTAGATCGCAAGAAATTGTGACATAACTTAAGTCTTGTTAAAATATACATTTACGTAAATGCAAGTTCATTTTTTGAAATATCGTAAGTCTCTTAAGTTTTGCCTGAAAGCATAACAGTTTAGCCTCACCAACGAAAGAAATTTAAAATCAATGACCTTGTGTGCTTTTGTTTTTAGTCATGTGGATAACTTTTTAAACAGAATTCGGCGAAAAGCTTTGGTGACAAATCTTTGTATATTTTAGGCATGTAATATTAGTGTAACTAAATTACATAAAGTCTGACTGAGAAGTAGTTGTTTGGTCGATTAGACTCTGTAATGAATAAACATTTGGGTGTATCGTTTTCCATCGCGCCTGTTTCTTTCGATGAATTCTATTGCAGACATCTATATTTTTTGAAAAGAGGTGATGCGTGACAGCGCTAAATAAGCGTTGACTTTTTAGGTGATTTTCTTTAAATCAAGCACCGACATCAAGGTGAATTTGCAGCGTGTATGGACGGGCGAATACTCGTTGTTGGTTTTGTTTTTTTCGCTTTAGAGTTCTATAAAAATCAGATGATTCAGATTCTATGAAAGAGTTATGGCTTTTGTGTTTGGAGGTATTGCCCGATAGATTTCGGCAAGTTGCTCCGAGCTTGCTTCTTCCAGCTCTTTTTTCCTTTCAAGTCGCCTCTTCTTCAGCAAGGCGAATGGCTTCCCGACAATTAGGCGACAATTTTAAAACGCTCCAAAATCCCTTTGGGGGTAATGACTACTTCCAGGTTTTTGTCAACAGGTTCGGGTAGAAAAATATTGGATATTGTCGATCTGCAACAAGTCATGATTTTATTTTCCAGATTTGTCAGTATGAAAGTAACTTTAGCATAATGAAACGTTCTTTAGGCGCTGGCGCCAAGACTCTGCTTATCCTTTTTTTGGTAATTTTGTGCGGCCTGTTTTTTATGGGTGAATACAATTTGTTTAGTTTATTTAAGTTGAGAGGTGAAATCGCATTGTTTGATGCAGAAATTGAAGTGGAAGAAAAAAAGCATGCATCATTGGCGCAAACGCTTGATAAACTAAAAAACGATCCAGCGCATCTTGAAAAAGTAGCGCGGGAAAAGTTTAAAATGGGACGAGAGGACGAGAAAATTTATATCTTCAAGGATGGTGAATAAGGAGCGTGGGCGAAAAAAAACATTCTACTATGAAAAAGATCAGTAAACGCATCCGAGCTTCGTTTCTCACTGGTTTGATTGTGCTGGTTCCTTTGGTGCTTACCAGCTATATTTTTTGGAACTTATTTCTATCAATTGATGGAATTCTCCGTGGTGTAGTGCACGATTTCATCTTCCAACAATTCGGTTTCAGCTTTGCTGAAAAACAAATTCCGGGCATTGGGTTTGTCGCGTTGCTCATTATTATAATTGGAGTGGGTTTTGTAGCCAGAAATTACATCGGTAATCAGGTTGTGGGCATCGGAGATAGAATTGTTGCCCGCATACCGCTAATCAATCGAATTTACGGCGCCATCAAGCAAATTAGCAATGCCTTTTTCTCTTCGCAAAGAGAGGTTTTTAAAAAAGCAGTCCTTTTTGAATATCCGAGGAAGGGCGTTTATTCCATTGGTTTTTTTACGCAGGACACCCGCGGTCCGGTTCAGGAGGCGCTTGACGCTGATGTTGTGAGTGTGTTTCTTCCCACAACACCAAACCCGACTTCCGGTTTTCTTCTCTTTATTCCCAAATCTGAAATTATAGATGTTGATTTAACAATGGAGGAAGCGATGAAATTAATTGTATCTGGCGGAGCAATTATTCCTAATGGCTCCCGAGAAAAAGAGCAGGGCAATGAAAATCGAATAGAGTCTATTTAAAGCCTTGCAGGCTCACTTATCCGAAAAAGTTCATCTTTGTTTCCCCATCCTTATTATTTGTTTACTTATCCTTTACAATGCTTCCTACATGCGGGCTGGCGCAAATTCTACCGGTGGTTCCAATACACCCAACACAAGCCTGAGTTTTAGTCAGGAGCTTAATATTTATTCCTGGCAATACAGGTTTTTTTATGGCCGCAATATCAACAAAACACTCTACTTTCGTTTGAATGAGTCATTCAATTCTTCGGTGCAGGAAACTTTTTCAAAAAAATTGTGGAAAGATGAACAGTTTCTTAATATTGGCTTAAACCATTTATTTTCTAAACATTGGTCGGCGGCCTATTCGCTCAACTCAACAATTTTCTCCGACAAATTAGCCAACTTCGACAATGATGTGGCGCTTCATTCGGCAACGGCAAAATTTTCATACGCTCCTCATTCAAAGATCAATTTGTTTTTTGGCAATGTGTTAAAAATGCAATCGCAATTATCGCAAAAAGATCATGGCGTTGGGTTTTCTGTTGGAGGAAGCGCAGATGAGCTGGATTTGAATGGTTTTCGAAATACCTTGGCTCTGACGAATAGTCAAAATTATTTTCCAGAGAGAACGAATAGCGATTTTCAATTAACTTACCGGGCAAGCCGTCAGTTTTCGGAGTTGACTGCCGATACATTAATTTTATTTAACAATAGGTTGGTGCGTGAAAGTTATGATAGTTTTGTTGCGCCTGATACGATCATCAATCAATTCTCATCCGATACACTTATAGCTAAACGAACCGACTTTTCCATACGGCAACTTCGACAGATAAAGCGAGGCGTCGAAAACCGATTGAGCTATCCACTTGGCCGCAATACCATTTTTCACATGAAAAATGGTGTTTCTTCAAACATTTATCAAGTCTCAAACGATGCTTCACCATTGAAACAAAGAGATGATTTCGGCTTTGAATCGGGAAACGCAATTGCCATTGCTTACCGTTCTGACAGCAGTCGTGTGCTTTTTAATTGGCATTACCGATATCGCGCCCGTGATGATAACCGACCTAGGGAAGTAAAACCAGATCCATTCGGGCGATTTCCATCTGTGGGCTTTAATACCGAAGACGCGTTAACCGGAATGGCTTTACTGGCGGGTAAATGGCTTTCACACAGTGATTCACTTGGTCTTTATGTATCGTTGAATAAATTTCAATTCAAAACAACAGATGTGGTTAATCCAAATGATCATGATCAGTTAAAATGGCAAGCAACGTTTTCCCATACTCATCTATTTTCACAAGCGTTAAAAATAAAATGGGAATTGAGTTCTTATTTGAAGCATTTTGTATTCATTTCAAGGAAGTATAGCGGAGACAATAATTGGAATCGTAGTTTGAGGCTTTCTCCTGAGATAGTCTACAGGCCGGGATCCTTTTTTTTCTTCAGACAAAAGTTTTCTGTTAATGCTAAATATCAAACGTTCGACTTTGATGATGAAGCAACCAGTCGACGAAATTTGGTAAATCGCCAATTCATGATGCACACAAGCCTCTTTTTAACAGTATCGCCAAACCGTCGTATCGAGACAGATTTTATATTAGAACTTGCGGAACAGGGAAAGCTTTTTTATAATTCATGGAAGCAAACATTGTCTTTTTCATGGCGGAACATCGAAATTCAGGCTATGTTGCGCCAGTTTATAGGGAACAGTATGAAAGTCGGTTGTGGCGCTTCCGTCTTCGATCGGACTCGTTGGCAGTATTATAATACGTCGGATGGGAGTTTGAAAAAGTCAGTTATGGCAACTCACATAAACTGGGGACCCAAGTTTGAAATGATTTATCAAGCAGCGAGGAGATTAGATCTGGTTCTTTTGGGAAGAGTTCAGTTTATTAACTCATCCAGGAGCCAGGCGAATAGTATACGCAACATCAACCTCAATATAAATTGGCTTTTCTGATCAGGAGGGAAGATTGTGAGGAATAAAAGAACACCTGATATTAAAATATCAATTCCCAGCCAACTGGATCAGATCGAGAAAATCGAAAAATATTCAGAAAAGGCATCGCAGGCCATTGGTTTTTCTGAAGATGAAAAAGATAGTCTGGCCATTGCCGTAACCGAGGCAGTTAACAATGCAATTTTACACGGCAATAAGCTTGATAAGAGTAAGAAAGTATTCGTGGCGTTTTTTTATTACGAGCAGAAGGTTGTTGTTAAAATCAGAGATGAAGGAACTGGATTTAATCCTGAAAATGTCAGCAATCCTTTAGCTCCTGAAAATCTACTCAAAGAAAGCGGTCGGGGCATTTTTATCTTGTCCACCTTGATGGATGAGGTAGATTATGATTTTACCGATTCAGGAACTGAGATTGTTTTAACCAAACACAAAGTCCCAAAGCGCTCCAGGTGACTTGCCTGACATAGCGAATGCGCTATTGCCGTAACGCTAACCCCAAAGAAAAAAAGTAACTTCCATATAAAATTGGCGCAGCCGCTGCTGTTTTTCTTCCATATACTTTTCCTCTGCTTTTACCCAATTTCGACTTTTCCTCTTCGGCATGTTTGGTCGGCAAAATTTTTCTTGATCTGCCTAAGGTTACTTTTTCATTGGTGTTTGGTTCAAGGTGAGGAATTTTTAGTTTTTGTCCGGGGTAAATTAAATGCGGAGATTTTATTATATCTTTATTAGCAGCAATAATTTCTGAGATTAAACCCATGTCGCCATAGTAAGTCAGCGCAAGTTTTGAAAGCCAATCGCCTGACTTTACGGTATGATAACGCTTGGCAAGTGATTTTGTAGACGTTGGTTTTGCCTCTTTATGATTTATTGAAGGTGATTTTTCTAAATAATTCGGACTCCTTTTAGCAGAGGCAAACAAACGGCCTTTTTGATAGTCCTGAGAGCCGACGGTATAATTACGAGCCACTCGAACTAGAAACTCACCCTCCTCACGGCTCGCCATTATTTCATTCACTACGGCGCCATTTGAAACAATTCTCTGTTTGTTTCTATTCATAGCCAGGGTAAAAGGAGTCATGTGCGCCACCGACAAAGAGACGCTCTGTATGTTTTTGAATTTGGTGGCTATTGCGTTTTTTCCGGCAAGTATTGCCCGATACTTGCCTATGCTCAGACCCTTGAGCGGAATTGTCACGGATGTCTGTTGATTTGCGTATAGGAATTTTTCTTCTGCCTGAAAACGCCCGATAAATGCCCCGCCCATATCATAAACTTCAGCCCACAGAGCGGTTGACAAATGACCATAACCTGTATTTTCGATTTTAACAAAAATATGGGTGTCTGATAAACTTTGAATGACGCTTGTCTCCAATATATGAAGCTTACCATCCTCCGGTTGATCTATTCTTGAAATTAATTGGATAACATGTTTATTTTTATTTCCGGCTCCAAGGGCGTTCCAGTCTGTATTGATTTCCGTAAAAATCAGACTGCTTCGATATTCACCTTTTAAGGCGTTGCCGGATGGAACGCCAACTGAATATTTAACAATTTCTGTTTGTCCGGAAGCGATAATAATTTTTTTGCGATTTAAAGAGATCCAGCTACTATTTGACCTTGCCATGGTTCCGGGATCATAAAATATTGTTTCACCGTTTGGTGAGACAGCAATATCTGCCAATTGAATATTGATCAATTTCGAGTGATCGGACTTGTTTACAAGTTCAATGGCGCCGTGATAAACTTCGCCTGCTTCAACATTGTGCGCATCAATTTCAGGAGAATTGATATTTGTATTTGCCTGCAACAGGGGCGCAAATAGAACCCCGGCGAGTAATTCTATTAGGAAAATGAATCGCATAAAATTGAGACCGCTCTTTATAATGACTTTTGATAACATGACTTGGATATAAGGAAAAGTTACTGCAAGGCTATGCGCCTTCTTTTCGCAACGACTGTTTGTTGAATTTTCTTAAAGCGCAGATTGGCGTTTGTAGCGCTTTCGTCCTATATCAGGTTGATAATCAATTTCGATTTTACAACATGTATGCCAGCGCCGCGCCGGAGATTTTTCAGGACGAGTAGAGGACACAATATCGAAAATTTCCGATATTATTTTTTTTCAACGGTCAAATTCTGGTAAAAATAATAGTGGGTCAAAACAAGACAAGTGTATTTTTTTGATACGATAATGTATGAGGACTTACTTTTTTGTTTTAATTGACGTAATAGTGTTGTTTTGTAGTGTATTTTAGATGAAATTACTTTGAATGGGAGAAAGGCAGGTAATGCGCAGATAACGATGTAGGTGACGATATTGTGTTTATATTACTCTTTTTTTAATTTTGGGAATGTTTGGTCGTAGTAGACTAATGGCTCCTTGTTGTCACTATATGAAATGTCTAAAACAGCGCCAATAAAAATTGAATGGTCGCCGCCATCATATTTTTGGTGGATTCGACAGGAAATATTTGCAAGACAACCAGAGAGCATGGCGACATCGTTTGCATCATAAGAAAATTCAACTCCTGCAAACCGCTCGTAGTTTAACAGTTTAGGGTTAGCGAAAGTCATGCAGAGTTTTTCCTGATCAGAGTTCAAAATATTAACGCCGAAATATTTTGAATTTGATAGATATTGATGACTTGCGCTGCTCTTTGCAATACATATTAAAATCAATGGCGGATCCAAAGACAAGGAAGAAAAAGCGTTAACAGTTATTCCATGATCTTGTAGACCCGCTTTGAATGTAACGATGGTGACGCCGCTGCAAAAGCGCCCCATTGCTCTTTTGAAAGCTATTGCTGAAATCATTTGCCTGCTTATTGAAAAATTGGCGCGACATGATAAGCGCGCAATGCATAGTCTGTAACCATCCGGTGTGTGTTGAAGTAGGATGCATTCAGGGAAATGCAATATTTCATAATGCGAATCCACTCCGGCCGGTTTTCATAATATAAAGGGATAATCGTTTTTTCCAGTTTATCATACAGGCTGGTAATATCCTGGTTTTCATCATAGTCTGTCAGGTTGCTTTCAGAAGGTTCCGGGCCTATCCCCCAACCGGTTACCCCTTCAACGCATCCCTCAATCCACCAACCGTCTAGAACGCTAAAGTTTGGCACTCCGTTGTGCGCGGCTTTCATTCCGCTGGTTCCAGAGGCTTCACGCGGCCTTTGTGGATTGTTAAGCCAGATGTCAACGCCTGAGGTGATGAGGCCGCCGAGATACATGCCATAGTTTGCCAAATAAGCCACTTTTATCTTGCCCTTAAGTTTCTCTGTCGCTGCAAAAACACTTTTGATCAGAGCTTTCCCAGGTTCGTCTTTTGGATGCGCCTTGCCTGCATAGACAAATTGAATTTTTCCATTACCGATCTCCAGCAACCTTTCAATATCCGCAAAAACCAGGTCAGCGCGTTTATACCCGGCTGCGCGTCGCGCAAAGCCTACGGTTAGGCAATCCACATCCATACTGACGCCAGTTTCTGTTTTTACATATTCCAACAACTTCGTTTTTGCGGTCACGTGAGCATTCCAAATTTTGTCATTAGGTATAAAGACTGCCTGTACAAAATTTGCGGGGTCAGCGTCCCATCCTGGAATGTATTGGTCGAATAGTCTTGCAAAAGGCTCCGCAGTCCATGTGGATGAATGGATTCCATTTGTAATAGCCTCTATGTCTGGTCGATGAAACATATTTCGGGAAACTTCAGCATGCTTCACCGATACACCATTGACAAAGTGACTTAACTTTAGGGAAATTGTAGTGAGGTTAACCGGATTTTCGCCATCCAGAATTTCACGTAAATAGTCAATGTAAACCGAACTGATGACATTTTTCACCATTTCGAAATCAAAAACATCGTGTCCTGCCGGAACCGGCGTGTGAGTGGTAAAAACACAAGATCGTCTTACTTTTTCAAATGAACTATACCCCTTTTCGCGAATTAGTTCCAATGCAAGGAGGCTTGCGTGCCCTTCGTTCAGATGATAGTTTTCAATTTGATGATAACCGAGATCCCGTATCATTCGAATCCCGCCAATTCCAAGGATGATCTCCTGGCATAGACGCACGTAAAGATCGCCGCCATACAACTGTTCATTTAACGCGCGGTCGTGCTCCGTATTTTCAGGCAAGTTTACATCAAGGAAAATTACTGGTACACAATAACCGAATTTCCCGATAATATCGTATTGCCAAGCGCCAACCTGAACCCTGCGATCCTGAATTTTGAGCTCAACCCGATTCGGTAATTGTTTCAGTTGCTGTCCAGGTTTCCATTTTACTTCTTTTTCAATTTGTGTTCCATCCGCTTCGAGCGCCTGATGAAAATATCCATACTGTTGCAACAGTGTAACTCCGACAACCGGAATCCCCAAATCAGCTGCGGAACGCAAGGTGTCGCCAGCCAGAACTCCTAAACCTCCGCTATATGAGGGCAGTTCATTTTCTACCGCGATCTCCATTGTAAAATAGGCGATTTCACGTTTTGTTTTATCAGTGCTTGTCCTTTGAAAAAGTTCAGTTGTTTCTTTCATAAGTTCCTATGCCGTTTATTTTTTCATTTGTACGCGTTAATCATTTATCGACCGCTACAACAGGTTTTCAACTATTATAAGAGTGATGCTTTCCGAGCAAGTAGCGCTGCTCCAGATTTGATTTTTACCTGGTTTGAGTGATTGTTAAGCCTGAGTATATATCAAATCGAGCGCAGCTTGTTTGAAGTTCCATACATGGAATGCGGTGAATTCCTTTTGACAAATTAATGGTTTTAGAACGCAATGTTAAAAAAATAGCTTCAGAATGTCAATTAAATAAATAAATGTGATGATAACTTTTTGATGCATTTAGTCGATAGAAAACTTGATCTTCATTAGTTATTTATGTAAGTCGGAGCCGTAAACAAGCGGCTGAAAATTTTCAATCAGGTTTGTGTCGAGCAATTTTGCGCGAAGTCTGCTTTTGGTTCAAAGTTGATCGCAGGTTCCCCTCAAAATTATTTTCAGTCGGATGCTAACATTTAAGGACCAGGCTCGGAGAATTATGGACTTCTCGGATTTAAAGCTTTACCTGAAAGATGCAGAACGGCAGGTTACAGAGTTCATTATAAACGACCACAAGTCAAAAAGGCGTTTCGAGCCGAAACTTTTAGACGAAATGATTATGAGTTATATCATCAGCGGCGGAAAGCGACTTCGCCCCGCAGTCTTGATGTTGGCATGTGGAGCAATGGGCGGCGATGAAAAAATTTCAATTCCAGCGGCTGCAACTGTTGAAATTTTTCATACCTGGACTCTGGTGCATGACGATGTAATTGATAGCGATGACAAACGTCGAGGTAACCCTACCGTGCATATTGCAGCAAAAAATCAGGCGCTTGCGCGTGGTTTGCAAACCGATATCGCCGCAAAATATGGGCGCGATATCGCAATGCTTACGGGAGATGTTCAGCATGGCTGGTGCGTTTCAATTCTAACCGATCCCACATTCCGGCAAAATGTAAATCCTGACGTTATTCTGCAAGTAATCAGCATGCTTGAAACGGATGTGCTTTGCACCTTGGTGCACGGAGAAATTTTGGATGTTGATTTTGGTCTGCGTGACGAAGCTTTGCTGGAAGTTTCTGAAGAGGATGTCATAAACATGCTGTGGATGAAAACCGGCGTTTTGTATGAGTTTTCCGGCATGGTTGGCGCGATGATTGGGCAAAATTCGGCTGATAAGAGTGATCCTGAAATTGCCGCGCTCGCTAAATTTTGTTCATTATGTGGAACAGCGTTTCAATTGCGTGATGACGTGCTTGGCATTGTCGGCAATGAACATGAGTTGGGCAAACCGGTCGGGTCAGATATCCGCGAGGGGAAAAAAACAACCATTGTTTTAAACGCCTATAGAAATGCCACAAATACTCAGAAGCAATTTTTCCGGGAAATACTTGGCAACCCAACGGCGGATGACGCGGATGTTCAAAAACTTTCAAGCTTGCTGATTGAATTGGAAGGCGTCAAAAGCGCCTATGATATGTCGGTGCGTTACGTAAACCAGGCGCTCGACTCATTATCCATTATCAGACCTTCAAAGCAAAAACGTTTGTTGGAAAAGTGGGCGTATTATTTGATTGAGAGAAAATTTTAGCCTCCCGCTGTTTGAGTCTGTTGCTTGAAAAGTTTTTTGAATAAATTACAGCAGACACTTCAAAATTTACATTGTTCAAATTCTCAAAAATATGACTTTATCAAAAAAGTCATATTTGAACCACTAAAGTAACTAGTAACCTCCCCAACATTTAACCTCCGGCTATTTTTTGATTTAATTTTGTTTTTCGACCCTTCTATTGTATCGATTTGAACGATTTGTAAACCAATTGCGATCAATTGCCACGCACAGTAAAAGCGCTGTATGTAGTTATTGATTATTTCAAACAATAACTGGGGGATCCCTCTATTGATAACCGGGACTTATAAGAAACAAGAGGTGAGTTATGAAACGTTTTAGCAGTTTTATTTTTTTAATTTTAGCATTGTCTATGCCCGCTTCGAATGTGGTGGGGCAAATCAACACTCAACGTATCCGGATAGATGGGAACATTGATGGCGGGTATTGGACTTATGTTGTTGATTTTGACAAGGATGGCGATGAAGATATTTTAGCGTCGGCGATTTATGAAGGGCTGCATTGGTATAAAAATGACGGAGCCGGTAACTTTACACATTTCAATATCGACCCTTCCTTTCTTGGCGCATGGTCAGTTCATGCAAATGATTTTGATGGCGATGGCGACCTTGACGTAGTCGCATGTTCAGATGAACTCGATCAAATCGCCTGGTTTATCCGGGATGGAGATGATTCATTTAAAAAACGTATCATTGAGGAAGCGAGCCCTAATCTAAATTCAACCTACTCGGCAGATGTTGCGAAAGCGGGCCTTGAACCACATTCAATCTACTCGGCAGATTTGGATAATGATGGCGATTTCGATGTTATGGCGGCGCTTTGGGGTTCGAATGAAGTTGTCGGATACTATAATGATAATTCAGGGAATTTTTCCAGGATCGTTATTGACTCCAATTTTAAGAGTGGTCACTCCATCCATGCCGCTGATATGGACAACGATGGCGATATTGATATTCTTGCGGGCGGTTCAAGCGAAACAGCTTTATATCGACAAAGAAGCGACGGCACCTTTCGTACTTTTATAATTGCTTCATTCGGGGCTTTTAGCGTTTCTGCGGTTGATATCAACCAGGATGGCCTTCTCGATGTAATTAGAAATCAGCGTCCGGATGGCGATCAAGACATAAACTGGTTGGAAAATCTTGGAAACAGCCAATTTAAGACAAATGTTGTTGAGGATAATTATGGCGAGTCATGGTCACAAGTGGCAACTGATTTAGACTCTGACGGCGACATCGATATTGTTGCGGCGGGCTTTGTTCCGAATAAAGTCAGCTATTGGTTAAATGACGGTAATGAAAATTTTTCAGAAGTTGTGCTCGATGATAACGTGACCCGTCCGCGTGGAACTGCGCTTGGTGATTTTGACAAAGATGGTGATAAAGATATTGTGGTCATCACACGTGATAATGATGATCTTTATTGGTATCAGGTCGCAGGCTCTCCAGGTCCTCAAAATGCTGTAACTGTGGTTAGCCCGAATGGCGGCGAAACTTTGGAAGCAGGTTCAACTACAAATATATCCTGGACATTTGCTGGCGCCGTCGACTCAGTGAATATTGAATATTCAACTGATAATGGCGTCACCTGGATATCTGTGGCGCGCGCCGCCGCTAATAACAGTCCTTATAACTGGACGACACCGCGAGTCACAACCAAGTTGGGGCGAATTAAGATATCGGACGCCGACAATCCGCTGGTGTTGGATGTTAGCGACAGACCGTTTGACATTGAAATACATACGATAACCATATCTTCGCCTAATGGTGGAGAAACATTAAAAGGCGGCGAAATAGTTCCGATCTCCTGGAACTCGTCAGGCACAATTAATAATGTCGCAATTGACTATTCACTGGACGCTGGTCAAACCTGGTCGAGCATTGTAAATAGCACGCCCAATGACGGCAACTATAACTGGCAAATTGTTGACGCCCAAACATCCACAGGGCTTGTTCGTTTATATGACGTGGCTGACGGAAATCCTGCTGACACCAGCGACGCTTTTTTCAGCATTGTTGGTTCGGTTATAACTGTGGCTTCACCAAATGGCGGCGAAACTTGGGCTTCAGGTTCGGTGAGTTTAATTTCCTGGATGACCACCGGCGCTGTTCAAACTGTAAACATCGATTATTCGCTAGACAATGGCGCAAACTGGATATCAATTGTTAAAAATTTTACCAACACCAATCAATACGTGTGGACTCTGCCTGCGGTCGAAACTGCAACAGCTTTGGTTCGGGTGTCGGATGCGTCTGATGGTCAACCTGTCGATCAAAGCGATGCGTCATTCTGGATAACTGCTTCATCGTTAACTATTACAGCGCCGAATGGTGGAGAAACCTGGTTTAGCGGCAACCAACACCAGATATCATGGCAATATTCTGGCGATATTAGTTTTGTCAGTATTGAATACAGTTCAGACAATGGCGCAAATTGGGGCGTGGTCGTTTCAGTCGCGCCAAATACTGGTTCCTTTGTCTGGCAAATTCCTGCGATTTCTGCTCAGACGGCGTTGATTCGAGTCACGAATATCATTAATGGCGCTCCACAAGATGTCAGTGATGCAGTTTTTTCCATTGCGGGCGCTGGTTTAAGTTTGACCACTCCCAACGGTGGAGAAACGTACTTTCCGGGGACGGCTCAGGATATCAAATGGAATACTATTGGTCAGGTTGGCTTTGTCAGGTTGAGCTTTTATTATGACAACGACTCTCTGCTAATTGCCGAGCGAGCGCCTAATGACGGCAGCTATTCATGGGTTGTTCCAAATATTCAGACAACCACGGGTCGGATTCAAATTTCAGATGCTGATAATAAGACCTCGTATGATTTCAGCGATAACTCTTTTTCCATCAAAAAATCTCAACTAACCGTAACCTCGCCCAATGGCGGTGAGAATTGGCAGGGAGGTTCTGTTGGGGATATCACTTGGACAACCCAGGGAACTCTTGATTCTGTCAGAATAGAATACTCAACTGATAACGGGGCGTCTTGGGGTTTGGTGGTTGCGTCTGTAGAAAACACTGGCAGCTATTCCTGGCTATTGCCCAATACGGTTTCCCTTTCAACGCTTGTCAAAGTAAGTCAGGCGTCTTTTCCGGCAGTAAACGATGTCAGTGATAATATATTTATCATTCTTAGTTCCAGTTTAACTCTGACAACTCCTAATGGCGGTGAAATATGGGGAGTGGGTTCACAGCAACGCATTACCTGGAATACGACTGGTTTCATTAATTCAGTGAATCTTGACTATTCCAATGATAATGGCGGAACCTGGGTGAGTATTGTCACTGCAACCGATAATACGGGCTTGTTTGAGTGGCTAATTCCGGACTTCGACTCGAAGAATATGTTGCTTCGTGTTTCAAACGCTGGCGGCGGCTATCCACAAGATATGAGCGATAATTATTTTACGATAGGTGACAACCCAACTGGTATTAAAAGGACGGACGGAGAAATACCTGAGGACTTTGCGCTGATGCAAAACTATCCGAATCCATTTAACATGGGCACCAAGATTGATTTTTCGGTTCCAAAAGCTGCAAATGTAAGGCTTGATGTGTATAATATGCGTGGCATGTTGATAAGAACACTTTACAATCAACAGTTTGCGGCAGGCAAATATTCTGCGGCCTGGTTTGGCCTTGACGCGAAAGGTCAGCCAAGCCCTTCCGGTGTTTATATTTACCGGATTCGCATTGGTGAATGGAAAAGTGCGCGACGTCTGTTGCTGCTAAAGTAAGTTTGTTTGAATTGTTGATGAACGATCAACGAAAACCCCGGCTGGAGAAATCTGGTCGGGGTTTTTTAATTTTACAAAGATTATGGTGCCTTATTCGTGATGAAGTTCGTCGTATGACGGATATGCTCTTTTGACGTTACTCTGTTTTTTTCTTACGTAAAACGCTGCGTTCTAACAAACGGCAGCTCGAAATTTAATTCAGAAACTGATTTCGGTTCCGCCACCTCCTGATAAAAGCCATTCGTTGCAACGTCACTTGCACCTAAAAATATTGGAAGTTGTTGAGTCGTCAATATTACGTCGATTCAATAAGAAAATGAAACCGGAGACTGGTTTCAAAAGATTGTTTTGGGAATGACAGCCAAGTCTAACAGATTATACCGAAGGAAAATCTATCCTTTTTGCGGATGATTTGGCTATTTCATCCTTTTTCCCGCAAGACTTGCTCTGACAGTCAGGACAAACCAGAAATCATAAAAGTTGTGGGAATAAAAGATTTTTTTGAAGGTAGATTTAAAGGACACACAAAGAATGCGTCGTTTATTTCCAGAACCCACTGCCTGGAACTATCGGCGTATTTTTATTTTGGTATAAGCAGGTTATCAAGGTCGGGTTTGTCACTTTCTTTTACTTTGGAAAGGTAGTCTGTCATTGCGCCAATTGCTGCAGAATCAGTAAAAACACCATCAGAACCCAAATTTTTGGTCAAATGTAATTCGCAACCAGGCCACATTTTTTCTAAAGCTATCGCTTCGGAATAAGGAATAATCAAATTTTGCATGTCGTGGACAATAAGAGCTGGTTGGCCAAGACCGGACGCTGTATTGCTAATGGAGAAATCCTTTAAACTTCTGTTAAGCACGCTGTTCATTGTAGCGCTGATTCGACCCATTGTTTCTCTTGTCGCTGAAAAAAGTTTTGCAAATCTGTGCAAATAGAATTCGATGGATGTTGCTGTATTGCTTACGATTAAGTGATTGCATTTAAGGCCGTCGCTAATTGCCATTACAGTTGCAATCGCGCTCCATCCGTGAGCAATAATAGCTTCTATATTGTCATGATGTCGGCCGATATCCATAATAACTTTCAGCATTTCATTGATATCCGTATACTTGCCGCTTGCGGCTCCATGCGCCAAGGTGTCGGGAGCGATGACCTGATAACCGGCTTGCACCAGTGGTTTTACAATTGATGAGACCTGCGCGGCCGCGCCGCCCCAGTCGTGCAACACTAAAACTTTTTTGCCGGCGCCCCAGCTATGCATGGTGTAATATGCGTCGCTTCCACTTTGATAAGAACTTTCTGAAAATGGCGCGCGTGTTGTTTTTGCGCTGGCCAGGACTTCCTTTTGAGAATTAGTTGTCTCATACTTCGGCGGTGTCAGCCAAATTTTAACGCCCTTTCTTCCTGCCGACGCTGGTGATATTTTTTCTCTAATTTTAAATAGTTTTAGTTTAAACGGACTTATTTCTTTAACGAGCATTCAAATTCCCCCCACGAGATTTTGATGATAAAAGGTAGGCATATTTAAGTTTACTAAAGTGGATGTGTTCTATTCGCAGAAAAGTTTTCCAAAAATTTATTTATAAATCAGTCATAGCTACTTTTCTTTTATCGGACATCAGACGCACTTTCCTTATAATCAAACTTTGCAAGTTATGGATATGCAACTTATATTTTGCTCTGATTTTTTTACAGGATTGACATGTTTTCGTTTCAAAGAGGAATTTATTTTGACAAACTTGATCTATGGGCGGATTCGCAACGACCGGTTCGTAAGGCGATTATTTCACATGCGCACCTTGATCATGCTTGCAAGCCTGAACTTTTATACGCCACCAAGTCAACCATTGAGTTGCTCAAACAACGAATCGGTTTAAGTAAAACTCGTGAAAAGAGCCTTGAGTTTGGCGAAGTATATCAATTTGAAGGCGGCGCGCTTTCACTTTATCCGGCTGGACATATACTGGGTTCAGCGCAAGCTCTGGTGGAGATTGACGGCGTGCGCATATTATATTCTGGTGACTTCAATATGGCAAAAAGCCTAACCGCTGAGGCAATTGAAATACCTGAATGTGACATCCTTATCATGGAATCCACTTTTGGACATCCAGATTATGAATGGCCGCCTCGCAATCTTGTTGTCGAGCAATTGCTGGATTTTGTTGAAAAATCTTTGAAAGAAGGTTCTGTTCCTATAATCGGTGGATATACGCTTGGTAAATCACAAGAAGCGCTGAAGCTTATTAGCGACGCCAGTTTTCCGGTGCAAGCGCACGGCTCAATTGCTGTTCTTGCCAAGATTTATGAGCGATTTGGTGTGAAGTTTGGCGCGTGGGAACGGTATAAGAAGTCTGACGTGGGGGGGAAAGCGCTTCTCATTCCACCAAAATCCATTGAGACAAGAATGGTGCGTCAAATACCCAACAAAAAGACGTTGTTTTTAAGCGGCTGGTCGGCGGTTGGAAATAAAGGACGTCGTGGGTTTGAACAAGCCTTGCCGCTGAGCGATCACGCTGATTTTAATGGATTGCTCGAATATGCGCGCTTGAGCGGAGCTAAACAAATTTATACTTTGCACGGATTTAAATCTTTTCCAGAGAGGTTGCGCAATTTTGGATTCTCTGCATCACTAATTGAAGAAAAGGATCAGCTATCTCTGTTCTGATGAGCGGAATTTAATAGATATGTCAACCTTAAAGCAAAGTTTTGATAAAGTGAACGCCTATCTTTCCGAATCTGTTCAGGAAGTGATTCGTACGGCTATTGCGGAGACTGAAGGCAATGAAGTCTTTTTTCTAGGCAAGGTTAATCAGAAGCGCCTCGTAGAAAAGGTTGAGGTCTTCACACGCGGCAATAAGTTTTCAACGCCTGCCCTATTGCAAGTTGGCAAACCCGGCGATGTGGTGATTCACAATCATCCGAGTGGTTTTTTGGTGCCAAGCTCGCCGGATACGCAAATTGCCTCTATTTTGGGCAATGACGGAATTGGCTTCTATATTGTAAATAATGTCGCAACAGATATCTATGTCGTAGTTGAGCCATTTCAGGAAAAGG
>Ga0316187_10000847_pt1 | contig 25348 bp, 19 predicted proteins | sample CroRivburrow1_MG_FD_204927 | JGI IMG/M metagenome (GOLD analysis project Ga0316187, IMG submission 204927) | Coastal sediment microbial communities from Maine, United States - Cross River worm burrow 1 | ecosystem: Environmental > Aquatic > Marine > Coastal > Sediment | place: USA: Maine...
GCGTGTTCTTCACCATGCCTCTCGGTGGTGAGCTCACCACGGCCTGGATTGCGGACTGCATCCGTCACGTGCGCGATGAAAACCTCGGTGCAGTCGAGGCGACAGAAGACGCGGAAGCCATCTGGGATCGCGAGATCAACGAGATTGCTGACCGCACGCTCTATCCGCAGACCAATTCCTGGTACATGGGCGCGAACATTCCGGGCAAGCCGCGCCAGTTTCTTGGGCACCTGCGCGGCTCCGCCTACTTTGATCGATTATCCGAGGTGGCGGAACGCGGCTACGAGGGATTCGAATTCGAGCCCGCCCGGCTGGAAAGCTGAGGCAGTCGATCAGCGGCTGAAGTGCCCGCGTGCCTCGCTCCCTCCCTGTCTCGAAGGGCGATGATCCGGCGTGCCTATATCCAGCCAGCGGGTCCTGAGCGTCCGCAACCGTGTTCAGGCAGTGGCTTTGCGCACCTTAGGCATGACGTCGGTGAGGTACGCATCCAGCGCCTCGTCGTTCCAGGGCGCGCGCAGAGCGATGTTGACCTCGTCCGCGCCCGCCTCGACGTACTCCATGATCCGGTCCACGGCTTGATCCGGCGTGCACAGCAGCGCACCTTCCGCCGTACGCTCCGCCATTGCGCCCCAGTCCCGGGCCAGATTCTCGCGCTGGCGAGCCAATTCCAGCTCGTCGGCGCCGAGGTTGAACAGCACGTTGGCGGCACGCTTCAGCGACTTCGGATTCCGGTTTTCATCCTCGCACCAGTGATTGAGCACCTCGTTCACCCGGGCGAACTCTTCCGGCGAGAGGTAAGCGGCATTCCAGCCGTCTGCGTGGTCGGCAACGATCTTCAGCGTGCGCTTCTCGCCCACGCCACCGATCCAGATCGGCAGCCGATCCTGCACCGGCCGGGGCAGGCAGCTGGCATCGTCGACCTGATAGTGGATGCCGGAAAAAGTCGTGCGTTCTTCTGTCAGCATCCGGCGGATGATCTGGGCAGCTTCTTCCAGCATGTCCAGTCGGGTGCCGATGTCGGGGAACGGATAGCCATAGGCGTTGGCTTCCCAGATGTGCCAGCCGGCGCCGATACCGAGCTCGAAACGGCCGCCGCTTATGTGATCCAGCGTGGTGGCCGCCTTGGCCAGCAGGGCAGGGTTCCGGTAGCCGACGTAGAAGACCAGGCAGCCGATTCGGGCATTCTGAGTTTCCGCCGCGAGTGCGCCCAGGGTCGCCAGCGCTTCGAAGTGCGGCTCGGTTCCACCCTTGGGTGGGGCTTCGTAGAAGTGGTCCCAGGCCGAGATCCAGTCCACACCATTGCTGTCCAGCTTGCGCCAGAGCGCGCGCATATCGTCCATGGCCATGTTCTGTTGGCCCACGTGCACACCCAGTGAGATACTCATCCGACCGACCCTGAAATATGAAGGCACCGGAGGATACCGTGTGCCCATTGCCAAGCAAAGGCACGGTAAAGGCAAGGGGACGGAACACACGAAGCGGCAAAGAGGGAAGGGGGCGTCGATGCCAGCGGTGCAGGCCAACGGAATTCAGGTTCACTATCAGATTGGCGGTCAGGGTGAGCGCGTCCTGTTCATCAGCGGCACCGGCGGCGATCTGCGCAACCGACCGAATGTGTTCGATGGGCCGCTTGCCGGTGCCTTCGAAGTGCTCGCCTATGATCAGCGCGGTCTCGGTCAGACTGAAAAACCGGATGGGGACTACTGCATGGCCGACTATGCAGACGATGCGGCGGGCCTGCTGGATGCCCTGGGCTGGGGGCGGGTGCCCGTCATGGGCGTCTCGTTCGGCGGCATGGTGGCTCAGGAACTGGCACTCAGACATCCGGACCGGGTCAGCGCGCTGGTGCTGGCCTGCACCAGCTCAGGCGGTGAGGGCGGGGCTTCCTACCCTCTGCACGAGCTTGAAGCGCTCGATGAGATGGTGCGAATCGAGCGCAGCCTGGAGCTGGCGGATACGCGTCGGGATCAGGCCTGGCGACGGGCCAACCCGGAGAAGTGGCAGGGCTATGTGACGCTCGCCCTCGACGCCCGGCGCACCGACAGAGACCTGGTGGGTGCGGCGAAGCAGCTGGCGGCAAGGGCAGGGCACGACACCTGGGACAGGCTGCCGGGACTCGATCTGCCGGTGCTGCTCACGGGTGGTCGTTATGACGGCATCGCCCCGGTTGCCAACATGGAGGCCCTCGCGGCCCGTATTCCCGGTGCAGGGCTCGAACTCTACGAGGGCGGCCACCTCTTCCTGGTTCAGGATAAGGCTGCATATCCCCATATAATTCAATGGCTTAGAGAGAATATCTGAGTCTGTCTCCGAGACCTATGGGGCAATCGCAACGCTCGTCGGAACTCTTACGCCGATTATCGGACTAATACTTAAGTATCGAGGGCGATTTGCTATAAATCTCTCTGCACGCGACGGGAATAATGTTTCAGCGCGTACAAATGATTGAGTGAATACTTTGAGTTGCTTTACTCCCCCGTTAAAGCACCCCGGCGACATACCTCCCCTCCCCTCCCCAATCCCGTGTCGCCGGGGTTCTTTTTTCCCGGCTCGAGACCCACGGCAGGCTGTCGTTATTCGATTCGTTCAGTGGGCCAGCGGCCACTCCTGACCACATAGCGGGCGGCGAAGCTGAGCGTGAAAGACAGGAAAAGGCTGGTCAGCGCGCCGAAAAGGATCCAGAGCCGCGATCCCGGCGGTGTGGCCAGCGCCAGCAGAGCGAACAGCAGCAAGCGGAAGCTGAGAGAGAGGAGGGCGTTGAATCGCCCACTCGCATCCACCTGATCGATCACCTGCAGGCAACCGGCCAGCGTGTATACGGTGAGCGGCATGGCGATGATGAATACGAGTGCCGAAATCATTCCACGATCTCCACCCAGCCCTCCGAGGCGTTGATCTTCAGCAACTGACCGGAACGGATCTTCTCGGTGCAGCCGTGCACGTCCACCAGGCAGGGAATGCCGTATTCCCTTGCTACGGTGCCGGCATGTGAGAGATAGCTGCCCACCTCGACGATGATGGCGGCGGCACCGGGAAACAGCGGCGTCCAGGCAGGATCCGTGTACGGCGCAACGAGCACGTCGCCCGTTGCCAGATCGGCAGACACGCTCGGATCGAGAATCACCCGGGCTGTACCCATGGCCACGCCAGGGCTCGCGCAATCGCCGACCAGCAGATTGTCATCCGGCATCAGCATGGGTATCCGGGCCTGGATATTGAAGGTCTCCGGCGGCCGTTCCAGGCTCTGGCGCTGGTAGCGCAGGCGACGGCCGTGTATCACGCCCTCCACGTCCTGCCAGTCCGTAAGACCTGCCTCCAGTGCCTTCGCCTCGGGAAACTCCAGATAGAAGATATCGTCTTCACACTTCAGCCGGCCGGCCTGGATCAGGCGCTGCTCCATGGCCTTCAGCTTCAGCCGCACCGCGGCCATGGCCATGGTGTGGTAGTGGCGGGTGTTCTCCCGCAGGGTGACGTAGAAACGGATCCGCTCGATCAGGTGGTCCACCAGGCGTCGCTGCCAGCGATGGGGGAGGGCCTGATGCAGCTCATCCTCCGCTGCGAGAAGGCGTCCGCGCGGTTCGATGCGCTGATCGTCGTCCTCACTGCGGGACAGGAAACTGCGCACGAGGTTCAGCACGCTGTTGTTGTCTTCCCGCCAGCGCGGCGCCATCAACTCGATTTCCTTTACCGCACGGTGGCCGAACCGGGCCATGAAGGCCTCCAGGGCGCTGGTGAAGGGGTGGTATTCACCGAGTTGCAGCGTCACCGTCTGCAGGTCCGCCTCATCGGCAAGCATCTGGCTGGATAGCGCCTCATCCTTGGCAGCGATCCGGGCGAGCTCGCGAATGCCTTCCACCATCTGCTGGGAAAGCATGGCATCGCCCCCCGAGAGCACGAGTGACAGGTTCACCCGGTCGTAGTCAGGCGCGATGCGCTCGAGCAGTTTGCCGAGCACCTCGATCAGCAGGAAGTAGCGGATCGAAGAGAGGTTGCATTGAATGGGGTACTCGCCGATCGGCCGGAACGGATGGTCGTTCAGTACCAGCTGGCGCAGCGTATCGAGGGCGTCCAGGTCGTCATCCACGAGGGCGGCTCGACAGATCAGTTCGAAGGCGGCCAGGCTCTCGAGCGGCACTCTGGCGGTCCGGTGCCAGCTGACGCCGGCGGCAAGGTAGCCGACGGCAAACGAACCGGCCAGGCCGAGTACGCGCCGCCAGCTGAGAGGCTGTTCTGCCGGTGAGCCACGCATGAGGACCAGATCGGCCAGGGCTTCGTCGCTCAGAGACCAGGGCAGCAGGCTCGCCATCAGATCGGCGTTCACGTAGTAGCGGCCGTGGATGAACCGTCCCATGGGCGGCAGGATGCGGCGAAACAGATCCACCGTCATCGGGGTCATGGGTTCCTGAAAATTCTCCGCCGTCGGCTTGAACAGCACCCAGCGTCCTTCCACCGGTGAGTCTTTCTCCAGTTCGGTGGCGGTGGTGATTGGCCGGCTCTGCAGGATGAACAGCTCGTCGCCGTCGATGGCCCATTCCACATCCTGCGCGGTTGCCCGCCGTTCGGCGATCTGCCGGGTGAGATCGGCGATCTGACCCACCTCGATATCTGACAGAGAAGGTTGCGTCTGCTGCCGGAGCGGCACCGGTTCGAGCCGCTGGCCGGAAGGATCACGGAGGTCCTCCGCCACCTTCAAGCGCTTCCGGCTGATTTTGCGCTGGCTGATCTGCCCATCGGCGGTGATCCAGAATCGGTCCGGAGAAACCCGACCGTCGACCAGCGCCGCCCCCAGGCCCCAGCTGGATTCCAGCAACGCATGTTCGCGCCGTTCACCGGTGGGATCAGTCGAGAAGCAGACGCCCGATCGCTCGGACTGAATCATTCGCTGGACGATGACGGCCATGCCGAACGGCGCATTCGTGGCAAGTCCCGACCGATAGGCCAGCGCGGGCTCGGACCAGAGAGAAAGCCAGCAGTCGACAACGGCTTTTTCCAGGGTGTCTGCGCTCACATAGTAGTAGGTAGCATTCTGGCCGGCGAAACTGGCCGATTCACCGTCTTCGCCGAGGGCCGAACTGCGCACCACCAGCTGCTGATCCGCGCTCTCGCAGAGCTCGGCGGCGATCCGACTGAGGGTGGTCTGCAGCTCTGGTGCCAGCTCCGGACGCTCCGGACGGGCGGCAGGATCGGCGTCCGGCAGGTGGTTATTGAAGACGGCCACGGGCAGCACGTAGGCGGGTGGTACGGGCAGCCCCTCATCGTGGAGCACAGCCAGCGACGCGGCCTTACCACCGGTCAGGGTGGCATCCGTGCAGATCGAATCGGTAAGGGGGACGGCCCAGGCGCCTGGCTCTTGCATGGCCGGCTAGTGTAAGGCTATCGGGCGCTGGAACTCCATGGTTGTTAAGCAGCTAATTCCGCGCCTCAGACCTGGGCCGGCGCCTGTTCGCTGGAGCGTAACCGGTCCCGCAGGCGCAGGGCGAGGAACTTCAGCTGATGAGGCAGCGCCAGCATAGCCGGTGTTGCAACCAGGGTGAGCAGGGTGGCGAAGGTGAGCCCCGAGACGATGGCCTGGGACAGCGGCACCCAGAATGAAGACATCTGGTTGCCGTAGGCGATGGTCCGGTTGATCAGGTCGATGGACAGATTGCTGGCCAGCGGTAACAGCCCGAAGATGGTGGTCACGGTGGTCAGCATCACCGGCCGCAACCGTTGTGCCCCGGTGCGGACGATCACCTGCACGTAATCGAGCTCGGGGTGCTCGCGACGGATGTGGTTGTAAGTGTCGATCAGAACGATGTTGTTGTTCACGACGATACCGGCCAGGGCGACCACGCCCACGCCGGACAGAATGGCGCTGAACGGCGCATCCAGAATGAGCAGGCCAAGCAGCACGCCGGCTGTGGACATGACCACGGCCACCAGGATCAGAACGCTCTGGTAGATGCTGTTGAACTGAGTCACCAGCAGCACGAACATCAGCAGCAGGGACATCAGGAAGGCGCCCTGCACGAAGGCAAGAGATTCCTGCTGCTCCTCGTTCGCGCCTCTGAACTCGATATTGAGCTCGGGGTGGAAAACCTGCGCGTCGATCCAGGCCTGGAGCTCCGTCACGATGGTATCCGCAAGAATACCTTCCACCACGTTGGCGCGGATGAACTCAACGGCGATGCCGTCGATTCGCTGGATGGCATCCACGTTCGGGGACGGTTCCCGGCTGACGAAGTTGGAGATCGGCACCAGGCCGTTGCGGGTGCTGATCTTGAGGTCGTCGAGCTGGCCGATGCCCCGATCCTCGGTCGGATAGCGGACCCGGATGTCCACCGCATCGTCCGCCCGATCCGGACGGTACTCGCCCACCTTCACGCCATTGGTGACCAGCTGCACGGCAACGCCGACCTGAGAGACGTCCGCACCATAGACCGCGGCCTGGGCCCGATCGACGGACAACCGCCACTCGATGCCGGGCAGAGAACGGGTGTCGTCCACGTCGATGATCTCGGGCATCTGGTCGATCTGCTCGCGCACACGGGCGACAGCGGGTTCCAGCAGGGCCCGGTTGTGAGAGGAGAACTGGATCTGTATGGGCTTGCCCACGGGCGGACCCTGCTCCATCTCCTGAATTTCCACGGAGATACCGGCCAGCGGCGCCGTACGTGTGCGTATCTCCTCGAAGATCTCCGCGCCTTTTCGATCCCGCTCGTTTTCGTCGTGCAGCTCGATGAAGATACCGCCGATCTTGTCGAAGCCCTCGCGAGATGCGCCACCCGTGATCTGCGTGTAGGTATTCATGCTCTGAATGCCGTTCACCTGCAGAACCTCTTCTTCCACCTCACGAACCAGGCTGTTGATCTCCTCCGCTGCCAGGTTGCCGCGGGCGCGGACCGTCACCTGAGCGAACTGAGTATCTGAGTCGGAGAAGAAGATCATGCCGCCGCCGTACTTGCCGTAGGCCCAGAAAATGCTGATCAGCAATCCGATGATGACCGTCATGGTGACGACGGCGTAGCGGCTTGTGATGGACAGGAGCTTGGCATACCAGCCTGTGATGTTGTTCAGCTGGGTCGGATCACCGTCCTCCAGCTGCTTCAGCGTCTCCAGGGCAGCTTTGTCTTTTGCGCCGGCGCGTCCGAACAGCGAGCCCAGTACCGGCCCGAAGATGAGGGCGTAGACCAGCGAGCCCGAAAGCACGGTGAACACGGTCACCGGCAGGTAGCGCATGAATTTGCCGGGGATTCCAGGCCAGAACATGAGAGGCAGGAAGGCAGCGAGGGTGGTGGCGATGGACGCCGTCACCGGCCAGAACATCCGCTTCGCCGCCATCGAGTACGCTGCCCGGCGATCGAAGCCCTCGACCATCTTCCGGTCCGCGTATTCCGTCACCACGATGGCGCCGTCGATCAGCATGCCGAGCCCGAGCAGCATGCCGAACATGACCATGAAGTTGAACGTGTAGCCGAGCAGGTAGACGAATATGAGGGAGAACAGGAAAGAAACGGGAATGCCCAGGCCGACGATCAGGCCACTGCGAAAACCCATGGCCGCCACCACCAGCACCATCACCAGTGCCAGGGCGGTGAAGATGTTGCCCTGCAGCTCGACGACCTGCTGTTCTGCGAAGGGTGCCTGATCCTGCGAGTAGAAAACGTCGACCTTGCCGGGCATGTCGCCCTTGTGCCGCTCGACCACGGCCTTCACAGCGTTGATCGTGTCGATGATGTTGGCGTCGGCGCGCTTGCTGATGCCCAGGCTCAGCGAGTTCCGGCCATTGACCCTGGCGTAGCTCACCCGGTCCTTGAAGGTCCTGCGAACCTCGGCGACGTCACCCAGAGTCACCACCGTGTCGCCGCTGGCCTTGATCGGCAGATCGAAGACGTCCCGGGCTTCTTCGATCACGCTCGGTACTTTCACCGAGAATCGCCCTACGCCGGAGTCTATGCTGCCGGCCGGGATCAGACGATTGTTGCGGATTATCGTGTTGATCAGCTCCTCGTTGGAGATCTGATAGGCCTCGAGCGCATTCGGGTCGATGATGGCCTCGAGCTGCTCCTCGCGATGCCCCTGCAGGTTGGCTTCCAGCACGCCCGGTGCCGCTTCGATATCGTCACGCAGGTCGATGGCCAGGTTGTACAGCACCCGCTCCGGAACGCCCTCGCCCACCAGATTGACCTGGATGATCGGGAAGTCTTCGGTGGTCCGCTCCTGCACGATGGGTTCTTCTGCCGTGCTCGGCAGCTCGACCCGGCCCCGATCCACCGCTTCCCGCACGTCGAGCAGGGCCTGATCCAGGTCCTGATCCGCATCGAACTCCACCAGCAGGGTCGCCGAACCCTCCGAGGCATAGGCCGTCAATTCCTTGATGTCCTCCACCTTTTTCAGCTCGATTTCCATCGGCATCACGAGCAGACGCTCCGAGTCCTCGGGCGATATGCCTTCGTGAACGATGGTGATGGCGAAGAACGGCACTTCGATGTGCGGCTCGTTGGCAATCGGGATCGCGCTGCGGGCGATCAGACCGGCCAGCACCACCATGAACATCAGCAGCATGGTGGTGCGGGTGCGGTTTATGGCCGCATCGATGAAGCTGTTCATGGGGCGGCGGCGGTCAACTTGAGGTTGTTGCCGGTGGTGATGTTGGTGGATCCGCGCTCGCTCATGTCATCACCTTCGGTCGCAGTGCCCGCAGGGGCACGGGCCGGCATCTCGCCGCTGGCTTCGAAGTCGACCTCGACCAGCTCCCCAGGCACCACAAGCTCCTGGCCGACTGTGATCAGCGTGGCGACTTCCGGCAGACCGGCGACCCAGACGCCGTCCGGTTCATCGCGAACGATCGACACGTGATGGAATTCCACCGCGCCCTGGTCGTTGATGATGCGCACGCCGATGCGCCCTGCGTCATCCAGCGCAAACAGAGCCGGGCTGATTTTGTGGGCCATGACCTCGGCCACCGGTATCCGGATCTCTGTAGTCAGGCCTGAGCGCAGCTCATAGGATTCGTTCGGCACCTGAATCTCCACCGCGTAGGTGCGGGTCGCAGGATCGCTCTGGGCGCCGATGAAGGAGACGGGGCCTTCCACCGTGCTGCCATCAGCCAGCACACCGGTGACCGGTTGATCCACTTTCAGCAGGTGAACGTCCTTCTCGGCCACCCGGCCGACCAGCAGCATCGGGTTCAGGTCGACAACGGTGACGCAGGCCGCACCGGGAGAAACATAGTCGCCCACCTCGGAGTGCACATCCTCGACCACGCCGGCGAAAGGTGCCCGGATGTAGGTGCGCTGGATATCGATCTCCGCTCGCTTCAGGTTGGCTTCCGCGGCGGCCAGGTTCGCTTTTGACTGGGCGATTGCGGTCTCGGACTGGTAGCCTCGCTCCTGAAGCTTGAGGCTGCCTTCATACTCGATTCGGGACTGATTCAGTGCTTCCCGTGACTGGGTGAGGGACGCGTAGCGATCTTCCATGGAGATCTGACACAACAGGTCGCCTTCTTCCACGGCGGTGCCCCGTTCCACGGGTCGCTCGATGATGCGTCCGGAGGTTTCCGCTTTTACGCTGACCGTACGCTTGTTGTCCGTTTTGCCTCTGAGCACCACGTGCTGAAGCTGGGGCGAGGCGTTGATGACACGGGCACGAACCCGGGTCGGTTCGGAATCCTGCTGACGAGCGGCGGCCTGTCGGTTCTGCTCCGCCAGCGTGTCGTGCCGCACTGGCTCGCTGTCGCCGAGTTGACCGGACAGCAGCCACGCGCCGATGGCCAGGGCGATGAGAATGGCTGTGATGTAGGTGGCGCGCATACGAGTCCTTGCGGTTGTGTGGCCCAGGCGAAGTTGCCCGAGCCGATTTTCGGCCTGTATCAGCCGGGATTTTCGGCCGTGTTATTCCTGGTGCTTATGAAAGCGGGTACTGCTCGGATCGAAATGTCTGGACGGGCCCAAATTTGCTACGAAAAGTAACACAATATGCTTATTCGTTCCAGTTCCATACAACAGGATTCCGGGGGCGGATGGTAGCCATCCGGATGTCGTTGTTCCGTGAAAAAGCTATAAAAAACGATAGCTTAGATCGTTTTCGAGGGACTGGTCGGGGATCTTCCGGGGGGCCGGAGCCACCGGGATCGGCGGCTCGCGAATGTGCGCTCAGGCTGTGACGCTGGGTCTGCCCTGCATACGCTCGAACCAGGCACCGACGTTCTTGTTTTCCGGGTTCAGTGGCTGACCCACATTGGCGCCGAAGGCCAGGAAGCAGAACTGCAGGATGTCTGCCAGGCCGACACGGCTACCACCGATGAACTCCCTGCCAGCGGCGAACATCCTTACCACCTGCGGGTTGGGTCCGAGTGAATTGTGTAGCTTCATGAGTCCCCCGATTGCTCAGTTCAGATTTCAGTTCGATTGTTTGTCAGAATCCCGGCGATCCTGATGAGCGGCGCTGCGGCCGAACTCACCACTCCCCGACGTTCGGCATTTCCGACCAGGGCTCGGCCGCTGGGAGCGCATCGCCCTTCTGCAGCAGCTCCACCGAAATACCGTCCGGTGATCGGACGAACGCCATGCGCCCGTCTCGCGGCGGCCGGTTGATGGTGATCCCGGCATCCATGAGCTTCTGGCAGAGGTCGTAGATATTGTCTACCGCATAGGCCAGATGACCGAAGTTGCGTCCGCCTGCAAGCGTTTCGGGATCCCAGTTGTAGGTCAGCTCCACCTGCGCTTCCTCGTCGCCGGGTGCGGCGAGAAAGACCAGTGTGAACCGGCCGGCCTCTACGTCATGGCGGCGCAACTCCTCGAGCCCGAGCGCGGAGTAAAAAGCGAGTGATTCATCCAGATCCGTAACCCGGACCATAGTGTGCAGGTACTTCATCCGACCCCCCCGGAAACAAGAGCAGGCAATGTAGCTCATGGTGCGATCAGGGTGAAGGCCTGCCTGCTCCGGGTAAAGGCCCCAATGCTCCTGATTAAAGCCTGCATGCTGCAGGCAAAAAAAACCCCGCAGTTGCGGGGTTGGCCATCTGGTCATCACAAGGTCTATGGAGAGTTCGTTGTTCGCTCAGGCTCCAGCGTCTGCTCAGAGAGTTGTGAAAGAAGCGAGGCTGGCCGCCAGGGCGAACAGCGCGCAGAGGAGTAGAGCACTTTCGCGCTTCGAAAGCGGTGCCTCCGTTACGGCCTCGACAGGGCGAGGTTGATTCAGCTTCTCGTTTTTCACTAGGCCCTCTGGAACTAAGTTCCTCTAAATCAGGTGCTGGCCTGAACCAACAGTACGATTTGCATACTAGTGCCTGACTGTGGAGGAAGGCAGAATCAATTCTGGAAGTAATATGGACCGCCAACCCCCCGGCGGAAAAGGAAGTCGCATGTCTCTCAGCGGTAGTCAGAAAATGCCTGAAAAACTTTATAACCCATTGATTTTAATGGTTTTAATGGCTCTCGGCGGTTGTGTGACCAATCCGGTCACCGGTCAGTCGGAAGTGGGTTTCGTAAGCACGGCGCAGCAGATCGCCATCGGCGAGGAGCAATATGTTCCCGCCCAGCAGATGCAGGGTGGACGCTATGTGGTCGATCCGGAGTTGACCGAATACGTGGAAGAAGTGGGACAGCGGGTTGCCGCCCACAGCAATATCAATCTGCCCTACGAGTTCGTGGTGCTGAATAGCTCCGTGCCCAACGCATGGGCTCTGCCCGGCGGCAAGCTGGCGATCAATCGGGGCCTGCTGGTGGAGCTTCGGAACGAAGCGGAACTCGCGGCCGTGCTCGGCCACGAGGTGGTGCATGCCGCTGCCCGTCATGGCGCTAAGCAGATCGAACGGGGCATGCTGCTGCAGGGGGCGCTGGTCGCCACAGCGATCGGTGTGCAGGGCTCCGGGCTTGGCAACACCGTGATGCAGAGCGCGCAGATGGCTGCCAGCCTGGTCAACACCAAATACGGGCGGGATGCAGAGCGGGAGGCGGATTTCTACGGCACCCGAATGCTCGCCCAGGCTGGCTACGACCCTTATGCAGCGGTCACGCTGCAGGAGACTTTCCTCAAACTTTCGGAGGGCCGTGAGCCTTCCTGGCTGGAAGGCATGCTGGCCAGCCACCCGCCCTCGTCCGAGCGGGTGCAGAACAATCGCGGTCTGGTGGAAACCCTGCGTGGTGAAGGGTACACGGGCGGTGAGTACGGTTCCGATCGCTATCAGCGAGCCGTCAGAACCATCCGCGATGACAAGGAAGCCTACGCAAAAGCGGACCAGGCCCGACAGGCTTTCCGCGAGGGGGACAGCGGGGAAGCGCTGGAGCTGGTGGAGGCGGCGCTCGCCATGCAGAACGCGGAGCCGACGTTCCATGCCCTGCGCGGCGACATCCGTTATGAGCAGGGTCGCTTTGGCGACGCGATCATCAACTACAACCGTGCCATCGAGCGTGATGATGCATTCTACGGTCATTATCTCGGCCGCGGCATGAGCCACGTGGAGCAGGGGAATCAAACCCAGGCGAAGGCGGATCTGAACGCATCTGTCGAACTGCTGCCGACCACGATTGCGTATCTGGAGCTCGGCAAAATCGCGGAAGCGGAAGGCAACACCGATCTGGCGAGCCGCTACTACCAGGCGGCCGGCCAGTCGGAGGGCCCGGTTGGTCAGGAGGCCCGGGCCCGCTATGCACGGCTTCAAGGCGCTGGGTAGCACATGACACCCTGTGAGGTTGGGCGCAGATGGTCCGCTTCCGCCTAAACCGGTAACCTCACAACCAACTACCGATATCGACGTAAGCAAGGAATTCGAGAGCAGCCATGGCAAAACCGTATCCCAACCATCCGCAGCTGAAAGGCAACTTCGCGCCGATTCGCATGGAGTGTGATCTGCCGGACGCGATCGTCCGTGGTGATCTGCCCGCCGATCTGAACGTGACCTATTATCGGAATGGGCCGGATCCTCAGTTTCCGCCGAGGGGACATCACCACTGGTTCGGTGGGGATGGCATGCTGCACAAATTCCAGATCCAGGGCGGTCGGGTGAGCTACTCCAACCGTTGGCTGCGTACCGTCAAGTGGAAGCTCGAGCACGAGGCGGGAGAGTCTCTGTTCAGCGCCTTCAACCCGATGGAAAACGACGAGCGGGTCGCCGGGGTGGAAACGGACGGCCTGGCCAATACCAATGTGGTCTGGCATGGCGGCAGGCTGCTGGCGTTGGAGGAGGGGCATGCGCCTTTCGCGGTCGACCCGGACAGCCTGGAGTCACTGGGTGCCTGGACCTTCGATGGGGCGCTTGAAGGCCCCATGACCGCGCACCCGAAGATGGATCCGCAAAGCGGTGAGATGCTGTTTTTCGGCTACATGGTCGATGCGCCGTTCGGCGCCGGTCTCAGCTATCAGGTGGTAAACGCCGAAGGCAAGCTGACGCGATCTGAACAGTTCCAGGCACCGTACGCCAGCATGATGCACGACTTCATCACCACCGATGAGCACGTGATTTTCCCCGTCTTCCCGCTCACCGGCAGCATGGATCGGGCCATGAAGGGAGAACCCGCGTTCGCCTGGGAGCCCGACAAGGGAACCCACATCGGCGTCATGCCGAGAAATGGTTCGGTGGAAGACATGCGCTGGTTCGAGACAGATCCCTGCTACGTGTTCCATCCCCTGAACGCCTACACCCAGGGGAACAGGATCATTGCCCACGTCATGCAGTTCGAGGAAGCGCCGCTGTTTCCGCATGTGGACGGCTCGTCGCCGGATCCGAAAAAGGCCAATGCGCGGCTGTGCGAGTGGGAGATCGATCTCGGCGACAACAGCAACTCCGTGAAGCGCACCTATCTGGACGACATCACCGGCGAGTTCCCGCGGCTCGACGAACGCTTTGCCGGACTCGGCTACAGGCACGGCTACTATGCGGCCTCGACCACGCGCGATGGCGGCTTAGGCTTTGATGCCATCGTCCATCACGACTTCGACAATGGTGACAAGTCGCTCTACGCACTGCCGGATGGCGATCGCACCGGCGAGCCGGTATTTGTGCCGGCGGCCAAGGACGCCCCTGAAGGGCAGGGCTATCTTCTGTCGACGGTTTACCGGGCAGCGGAAAACCGCAGCGATCTGGCGATTTTCGATGCGGAGAATGTCTCGGACGGGCCGATTGCCTGCGCCGAGCTACCGCATCGCGTGCCCTACGGCTTCCACGGCAACTGGAAATACAACGACTGAGTCAGCGGTCGAGGTAGCGTGAAGCTGCCTCGATGTAGGCGGGGTCCTCGTAATGCTTCGCCTGGCTCATGGCACTGTAAGCGAGCTTGATGTCGTGGTCGTCGTCGCTCCGGACCTTCCGGGGCAACGTGGTCATGGCTTCCGTCACCGAGTCATCGGCGTGCTCATGTGGCTCGGCCTGGCTGGTGCTGAAATCGGGCGCGCCGACCGCAGCGTAGCCCGCGAGAATACCCAGGCTGAATATCTCATCCCGCCACTTTCCGGCGAACGGGTACAGAAGTCGAAAGGCGTGCGCCCCGGTAACCAGATGCAGAGCGAAGAAATCATGCGTCTGGTCGAAGATGTTGAGCCCGTCCAATCGTCTCATCCGGGCCGCACCACTTCAGATAGGCCAGTCCGGCGGCGATTTCTCCATCGATCCCAAAGTGGTAGCCATAGGCGAGGCGGATGAGCGGATGGAAGGCGTTTCTTGTCCAGCCGGAGATCAGCAAAGGAAGCTCCCGGGCGAGCAGAGCATCGCGACCCAGGTCTGTAAGCGCCCGTTCCGATTCAGCAAGCTTCTCCAGATAGTCAGCCGGCGCCGCATCGATTGCATCCAGCTTTCCGCAATAGTGTTCATACCAACCGAGCACCTCAGGCTCGTGCCGACCGAGCCCGTGCAGCGCCAGGGCGCCTATAGGCGCGTGATCGCTCAGATAGCCCTGATACAGCGGGCTGAAACGGTGATGGTGCGTGTCCAGGGCTTGCTGGAGCGCCTCGCCGGGGGTCGGGTGCTGTTCAGCGGCTGTAATCGTTGCGTTCCTCGAGATTAGGAGTTTTCGCCGGTGCGACGGACCATAGCCTACCAGCTGCATCCCGGTGATAGGGCCATTCGGCGTCCTGCAGGGCAACCTCCAGTCGATGGAGATCCACGTCTGTCGGCAAACCGAAGTGGACGGCCAGCTCCTCGGTGTTCATGATCCGCACCGATCTGCGGCGACCTTTCCGCTGCCGGTGCAGGCGCGGGGTGTCTAGAATGCGAATGGTTTGGCCCTCGTTCTGGCAGCGATTGCTGTATATACATACAGTAATCGAAAATGATCATCTGTAACAGAGACGCGCGCCCGGATGCGCCAGATACGACTATCGACGGCCTGCTGCAACCAATGTCGACTTAGGCTAGCGCTGGATCCAGCCGCCGGAGAAGGGGATGGCCTGGCCGACGAAGAAGTCACTCTCCTCGCTGGCCAGAAACAGTGCGAACTGCGCATCTTCTCTGGCGGTGGCCAGTCGCCCCAACGGCACCTGGCGGCGTAACGAGCTCATGAAGCGCTCGTTGTCCTTCAGCTCGGGCGGATAGTAAACCGGGTTCTCCACGTAATTCTGGGCGATCAGATTCATCTGGATGTTGTCCGGTGCGACTTCCACACCCACGGACTGCACGTAACCCACCTGGGCCGCCCTTGCGGCGCTGTAGGCGGCGACCGTCTTCAGACCTTTAAGTGCGGTGGCGCTGCCATAAACGATGATCTTGCCTTTCTTTCTCGCCTGCATCTGCGGCAGCACGGCTCTGGTCAGCCGGTGCAGTGGATGAACCATCATATCGAAGGTCTTCGCCCAGTCCTCGTCCGCCAGATCCGTTGCGGCGATGCCGCTGAAATTTTCCGAGGCCAGGTTGGCCACCAGCACGTCGATCTCGCCGGCCTCCTCGATCAGCGCCTCACAAGCGCCTGGCGCACTGAGGTCCCGGGTGTCGGCGATCACAGTGGCGCCTTCCTCGCTGAAGAGCGCTGCCGTCGCCGGTCCCATGTAGTCGTCTGCCTGGGTGACCACCACCCGTTTTCCAGCCAGGCGGCCGTTTTCCGTTCCCATGTGCTTCTCTCCGATAGCGCCTCGTTGCCGGCGAGATTAACGGCGCAGCGGGACCACCGCCAGCGCTATTGCGTTGCGCCAGCCTGCTCGCGCTCCCTGATCGATTGACGTACATTCAGCCGCTCAATCGCTTTCCCAACACGACCCATTCTGACGACGGAATAGAGGAGATCATCCGATGTATCTGGCTATGAACCGATTTGCCATCGCTCCCGGTATGGAAGAGGGCTTCGAGAAGATCTGGCGGGAGCGGGAGACTTTTCTCGCAGATGTTCCGGGCTTCGTGTCCTTCGCGCTGCTCAAAGGATCTTCCGACGAGACCCAGACGCTCTACGCTTCCCATTCGGTGTGGGAGTCGCAGGAAGCGTTTGAAGCCTGGACCCAATCTGAGCACTTCCGGAAGGCGCATGCGCAGGCAAACGCGCCCAAGGGAACCTATCTCGGGCCGCCGAACCTCGAGCTCTTCGAACAAGTCATTTGATGCCTGTGTGACCTGAACCAGAAAAGAAAAAGCCGGCTGATGCCGGCTTTTTCGTGCCTGGTGGCGGAGATCCTCAGTGATCCCAGCGAACCTCCAGCGCGTAGTGGCGGGGTGGGCCCCAGCCCTGGAAGCCACCGGTAGCACCAAGTGGCAACTCGTAGTCCTTGTACTCCTCATCGGTCAGGTTGCGGCCATAGAGCCCCACGGTGAGCCGATCCTGGCCCTGGTTGAAGCCCCACTCCAGGGCGATGCGGGCGTCCAGGAGCGTGTAGCCATCCTGGGCGACGGTTGTCTCGCCGGTTACCAGGTTGTTGGCAATGATGAAGTCGTCCTGACCGCGGACGGTGAGGGATGCGTTCATGCGGGTACCGCCGAACTGCTGGTCCCAGATGCCGGTGAGCGACCAGTTCCAATCCGGTGCGCGGGGCAGCTGTTGCGCAGGCAGAGAAATCGTGTCGCCTTCGCAGGGTGGTACGCCTGGAATGCCGGCGGTGCCCAGCGGTCCGACCGGTACCCGGCCACACTGCTCGTCATAGCCTTTGCGCTCCGCATCCTGGATGCCGACCTGGCCGACCAGCGTGAAGTAGTCGCCGATCAGCGCGGTCATGTCCACCTCGAAGCCGAGGATTTCCGTCTTGTCTGCGTTGTTGACCACCGTATTGGTACCCGGGGCGTTGAACGGATCCTGCAGCACCACGCCGTACTGTTGGTCTTTCATGTCCGTGTAGAAGAAGGTGGCGTTGAGCCTGAGCTTGCCTTCCATGAAGTCGTTTTTGGAGCCGAGCTCGTAGGTAGTCACGTCCTCAGGGTCGAAAGTGAGCTGGTCGACCTGGTTGGCCCTGCTGGCGAAACCGCCGGAACGGAAACCATCGGCATAGGAGAAGTACAGCCGGTTGTTGTCCGTAACCGCCCAGTTGGCGGTGAAGCGCAGGATTACGTCATCCCAGGAGTCTGATTCGTTCACTGGGAATCCATCCGGCGGTGGCGGCGCCACGGCCGTGTAGTTGTTGCGGAAGTCCTTCTCCTCGTCGATGTAGCGAAGACCGGCAGAAAGCTCGAAGTTGTCCGTCACGTCCCAGTCCACGGAGCCGAACAGGGCCCAGGACTGAATGTCTTCGGCCAGGTCCTGCACCGAGAACCCTAAGGTCTCAAAGGGGCCGAAATCACCGCCCGGCGTGGGCAGGTAGGGCGTCTGGCAGTAGGCGTCTCCGAGCACCGGATGCGGAATCAGGAAACCGGCGAATGGATTGGCCGGGTCGAGCGCGCCGAAAACGTCGCAGCCGGCAGGTGCGGCGAAATTCTGCAGCTGGGCAATGGCGTTGGTCGTCTGCTCGTTGGTGATCTCCGCATCCCAGTAGAAGCCGCCGACGTTGAAGTGCCAGTTGTCACTGAAGCTGCCGGCGAGGCGAAGCTCCTGAGAGAACTGCTTGTAGGTCGCATCCCTTATGGTGTGCAGCTGTGCCAGCGGCTGCGGTGCGATCGGCGGGCTCACGTCGTCATCGATGCTGGCCAGGGTTGCGGAGTCGAAGTCCTGCTCCACCCTGTCGGCAGAGTCCACCCAGCCGGTGATCGAGGACAGAGTCATGCCGCCGATGTCCCAATCCATTACCAGGCCGAACATATCCTGGTCGTATTTGGTCTGGGCGTCCCAGTCATTCTCGTTCACCCAGGGATCGTCGCCATTGTAGCGGGCGTCCATGGCGACGCTGTCGCTTCGATCCTTCAGATAGTCATAGGTGAGGGTGGCCACGAAGCTGTCCGCAGGCTGCCACTTCAGCGCGAAGGTGGCGGAAGAGTAGTCGATGTCGCCGGCCGACTCCCCGGTGTTGATGTTATCGTAGAAGCCGGCGCGCTCTTTAACGATACCCCCGACCTTGAGTGCCAGCCGATCATCCACCAGCGGGATGTTGACCCGGGCTTTGAGGTCCTGCCGGTCGTAGTTGCCGAGCTCGCCGGCGATGTTAAAGCCCCACTCGTTGAACTCGGGCTGGACCCGCTTCACCACGATGGTGCCGCCGGTAGTGTTCTTGCCGTAGAGCACGCCCTGCGGGCCCCGGTTCACCTCGACCTGCTCCACGTCGAACATGTCGATCAACTGGCCGGTGTTGGTCCCCTGATAGATACCGTCGACGATCACACCGACGGCGGGCGGGATGTTCTTCTCGACGTCCGCATAGCCCAGGCCACGGATGAAGATGGCGCCCATCTGCGGACCTGCGGTCTGCCGGCCGATGAAGACGTTCGGCATGCGGCCGTCGATGTCGCGCAGCGTATCCGGACTGATACGCTCGATATCGTCGGCGTTGAACGCGGTCACCGCCAGTGGCACGTCCTGCTGCGACTCCGCGCGGCGCCGGGAGGTGACCACGATCTCCTCGATGGTGCCTCCGGTGCCGGACTCTGCACCGTAGGCGGTGCTGGTGATTGGTGCTGCAGCCAACGCGCATAGCGCCGCGGCAAGGATCGGCGGCGCCGACCCACTGAGCTTGAGAATTTTCATACTCTCTCCCCTGGTTAGTGCGCCGGCAACGCTGCTGGCACCTGCTGCCGACTTATTGAGACCTTGTGACCACCCATCGCGCTAGTGTTGCGGCCACCTGAGTCTCTCTCAAACGCAGGTAACCGGCGGCCTGGCGCGTCTCTCCGGGCGGAAGTTCGCTAAAACCAACAGATGTGACTGTTTTTTAACCCCGTGGACGTGTTCCGTCAACGCTTTCGTCAGGATGGTTTGACGGCGATGCCGTGCGTCATGAAGGCCGCCCATTTAGGTCCCGGCAGGTAGCCGGACTCCGGCTCCTGGAGCAGGAAACCTGCATCCAGGATCAGATCGTCCGCTTTTCTGGTGAGGTGACAGCCGCCGCCGACGATCTTCCAGAGTGGTTCGATCCGTCGCTGCCAGCGCTGCACGCTCGTGTCCGGCGACAGGCCGTGCTCCACGAAGTAGAAACGGCCACCCGGCTTCACGACCCGGTTCATTTCCCGCAAGGCCTGGTAGACGTTGGGAATCGAGCACAGTGTCCAGGTGCAGACGATGCTGTCGAATTGAGCATCGTCAGCTGGGATTTCTTCGCCGGAGATCTGCAGCACTTCCACCTCCGGTGTGGCTGCGGCTGCCCGGGACTTGGCCATGTCCGTCAGCTCGGCGTGCGGATCCAGGCCGGTAACGGTGCGGGCTTTATCCGAGTAGTGGGGCAGATTCAGGCCGCTGCCGATGCCTATCTCCAGCACGTTGCCTTCCGCCTCGGGCACATAGCGACTCCTGAGCTCGGCCATGGGTGGCTGGCCGCAGGCCGTGTCGATCAGCTTCGGCAGCACGTATTTCGCGTAAAGACCCATCAGATTGTTCTCCCCTGGCCCTGCCAGTAGCGGTCGCGCAACAACCGCTTGTAAAGTTTACCCGTTTCGTGACGGGGGAATTCCTCTTCGTAGTCGATGGACTTTGGCGCCTTGTAGCGGGCCAGGTGCTCATGGCAGTAGTCGATCAGCGTCTGGCTCAGATCGTCGCCTGCTGCATGGCCGGCTGCGAGCTTCACCGCCGCCTTCACCTCCTCGCCGAACTCTTCGTTCGGAATGCCGAACACCGCAGCGTCCTCCACTGCCGGATGCTGAACGAGCACGGACTCGATCTCCGCCGGATAGATGTTCACGCCGCCGGAGATGATCATATCGATCTTACGGTCGCTCAGGTAAAGATAGCCGTCTTCATCGAAATAGCCGATGTCGCCGAAGGTGAAGACACCGGGTTCCAGGTGTACATCCTTCGTCTTGTCTGGTTCGTTGTGGTACTCGAAATCCGTGCCCATCAGGTTTCGGACGTAGATCTGACCCGACTCGCCGGCCGGCAGCACCTTGCCGTCATCATCCCGGATGGTGATCTCTGACATGGCGCCCGCCTTGCCGACGGAGCCCGGACGCTCGAGCCACTCTTCCGCGGTGATCTGGGAAACGATGGAGCCCTCGGTGGATCCGTAATACTCGCTGACCACGGGCCCCCACCAGTCGATCATCTTGCGTTTGGTCTCGGGCGGGCAGGGGGCCGCGCCATGCCAGACCACGACCAGCGAGCTGCCGTCGAAGCCTGCACGCTCGTCGTCGGCCAGCTTCAGGAAGCGGTGGAATTGGGTCGGCACCAGGTGCACGTTGGTGACCTTGTGCTCGTCCATGAGCCGGAGCGACTCCGCCGGATCGAAGCGGTGTCGCATGAGCACCCGACTGCCAACAAGCAGGGGCAGAAAGGAAAACGCCCACTGAGCGGAGTGATAGACCGGACCACAGATGTAGGTGGTGCCGTCTGCCGGAATGTTCAGCATGCCGGAGAGCCCGGCCCCCATCAGTTCCAGAACCTCGATTGGCCCGCCCGCTGCTGAAGTGCTGGATTTAACGCCCTTGGGCCGGCCGGTGGTGCCGGAGGTATAAAACATGGGGCCGCCCATGGACTGATCTTCCGGCTCTTCTTCACTGCCGGACGTCAGCAGCGCCTCATAGTCCTGAAATCCATCCGGCAGGCCGTCGCCGCGGATGGCGATGCAGTGCTTGAGCCCTGGCGTCTCGCCGCGACTGACTGCAGCGGCTGCCTGCTCGAGGAACTGGCCTTCGGCGAACAGCGCCTGGGCTTCCGAGTCGGCGATCACGTAGGCCAGCTCCTCCGGGCTGAAGTGCCAGTTCACCGGCACCCAGATGATGCCGGTGTGGATGGTCGCCATCATGATCTCGTAGTACTCGCGGCAGTTGCCGGCATAGACGGCAACCGCATCTCCTGCGCCCAGGCCAAGCCCGCGCAGCGCCGAGAGCAGCTGATTGGTCCGCGCATTGAATGCCGTCCAGGTGATCTCGCCGCGCTCGTCGATGAGCGCGCTGTCGGTTCCGCGCTCGGCGGCAATCTTCTGCGGAAAATGGGTCATCTACTGCCTCGTGCTCAATTTCGGGAAAAGACGCGTTGCCCGCCCAGCCAGGTTTCAAGGACCTCGATGTCCAGCAGTTCCTCGTCGGGTACGGATAGCGGATCGTCGGAGAGAACGATCAGATCTGCCAGCATCCCCGGAGCCAGCACACCTTTGATGTTTTCCTCCCTGCTCAGCCAGGCGCCTTTGCTCGTGTAGGCCTTCAGCGCTTCCTCGCGGCTGATCGCCTCTCGCGGGCCGAACACCCGACCGCTCATGCCTTTGCGGGTGACCGCTGCATAGATACCTACCCAGGGCCCGATCGGCAGGATGTCGCTCGATATCGCGACGTGGATACCGTGATTCATGGGCGTGCGCACAGGGTTATTTGTCTCCAGCCGTGCACCATCCAGATTGGCCACGTAACGGCCCTCCAGAGTGTAGGTGAAGTTCGGTTGCTGAGTGATGGCGATACCGTTTGCCGCCATGTCATCCATGGTCTCGGCATCCGGCATCACCGTGAAGTGATTCAGGTAGTGGCGGTGATCGTCCCTCGGTGCAGCGCTCAGCGCTTCGATCAGATAGTCGACGCTGAGCATGATGGCGGCGTCGCCGATGGCGTGGATGCCGAGCTGCCAGCCGTCTTCGTGGGCCATGATGATCAGATCGTGCAGTTCTGCCTCGGTCATGTTCAGCTTGCCGCGATACTCATCCTCGCCCTTGTAGGGCTTGCTGGTGTAAGCCGCCGGGCCTGTGAATCCGCCATCCGCGAAGATCTTCAGGGGCCCGACCCTGAGGTGCTCGTCGCCGTCTCCGGAGATGCGGCCGAATGCAGCCATCGCCTCCCGCCCTTCATGCAGAACCTGCACGGATGCCCGCGGCAGGCCGCCGCGATGCTCGGCATAAGCCGCCTCCCAGACGGGGAATATATCCAGGGTTGCGTTGGCGTGGGTGATGGAGGTGATGCCTTTCTCGAACAGCGCCTCCAGGTTGGCGATCAGGCTGGGCCGCAGGTCCTGCGCTGGCGTTTCCGGGATCAGATCGCCGATCAGGTTCTGCCGCTCCCGGATGACGCCGTTCAGCGCGCCGGCGTCGTCCCGCTCGATGATGCCTCCCTCGGGATTGGGCGTGGTGGCGTCGATGCTGGCGATCTCGAACGCCGTGCTGGAAAACACGGCGCTGTGCCCGCCCGCCCGGGTCAGCATCACCGGGTGCCCGGGTGCTGCGGAATCAAGATCGCCGATCAGCGGTCGGCGACCTTCGCTGAGTTCATCCTCGGACCAGCCGTAGCCGGTGATCCAGTTACCGGGGCCAACTTCCGCGGCCTTAGCGCTTACCAGGCTGACAATCTCGGCTACGGAGCCCACCTCCGTGAGATCGATGAAATGCGGCGGTCGCCCGTATATATGGGTGTGGCTGTCGATGAACCCGGGCATCAGGGTGCGGCCTTCTAGATCGATCACGAGAGGCGCTGTGAATTCCGTGACCAGCTCATCGCCACCCACGGCGACGATCTTCTCGCCGGATACGACCAGCGTGCTGGCAACGGTGTCAGCGTCGTCGAGGGTCAGAATATGACCGTTGCTGAAAATCACATCGGCAGTGGTTGCCGCCTCACCGCTCCCCGTAGCGTTTTCCGCAGGCGAGCAGGCGCTCAGAGAAACGACCAGCAGCGCGGTGAGAATCCCAGCACTTGCGGGACGTATGAGAAAGGGATGGATCATAGTCTTCGGGCCAGTCGTTTCAGTGGTTTGGGTTCGGTTGCCGGTAGCCGGTCAGGGTCGAAAAAGGGCCGCTCACCGGCGATGGTCACCCGGTGGCCTTTCCGTTCTTCCGGCCAGTAGTCCCAGAGCGCGAAATGCTGGGTGGAGCGGTTGTCCCAGAGCGCGATGGCGTTCTTCGACCAGTTGAAGCGGACCTGAAATTCCGGCCGCTGCTGATGACGATACAGGTACTCCAGCAGTGCGGCGCTTTCGTCTGCGTTCAGCTCACAGATCCGGGTCGTGAAGCTTGGATTGACGTACAGGGCACGGCGGCCGGAATCCGGGTGGGTGCGCACCACCGGATGCACCGCGCTGGGATAGGTGCGATCCGCGTCGTCCACCCCGCGGTCTGAATAGCGCCCCCGGTAGATGTGTTCTGACTCGTGTCGGGCGGTCAGCGTTTCGAGGAAGCGCTGCATCGCGGGAGACAGACTTTCGTAGGCGGCGCAGGTGTTGATCCAGAGGGTGTCGCCACCGGACGCCGGTAGCTCGTGAATCTGCAGCATGGTGCCCATTGGCGGCTGTTCATCACAGGACACATCCGTATGCCAGCCGTTGCCGTTGGCCACTTTGGAGTCCCTGTGCGCGTGGATCACGAATATTTCCGGGTGCCCTTCCTTGTGTGGCGCAGCCGGGTGCGCATGCAAATCACCGAAGCGCCGCGCAAAGGCAATCTGCACCTCGGGATTGAGCGCGTCCTGGTCGCGAAAGAAAATCACCTGATGATCCACCAGCGCCTGGCGGATGGTCTCGAACTCATCGGGGCGCAGTGCAGATAGATCCACGCCGCTGATCTCGGCGCCGATGACGGGAGAAAGGGGAGCGATGTGCAGAGTCATTTCGGGGTCCTGTCCGGGGTCATGGCCTCCCTTGAGGTCTGAATCTGTTCAGATGAGCAGCCGGTAAGGCGCTTCGAGCAGATCCCGGACAGCGCCGAGGAACTCGGCTGCCGGTGCGCCATCCAGCACGCGATGATCCCAGGTTAGCGACAGCTTCATCCGCTGTTGTTTCACTGGCTTGTCGCCTTCCCAGGCAACGTCATCGCGAATGCGGTTCACCCCGAGAATACCAGCTTCCGGCGAGTTGATGATGGGCGTGAACGAGTCCACGCCGAACATGCCAAGAGCGGTGACGGTGAATGTTCCGCCCTGCAGGTCGTCCGGCGAGAGCGTGCCGTCTCGCGCTGCCAGCGCCAGCCGGGAGGTTTCCCGGGCCAGGGCCTGCACGCTGAGAGCATTGGCGTTCTTCACGACTGGCACGATCAGCCCTTCGGGCAGCGCAACAGCCATGCCGACGTTTATGGCGCCATGCTGAACGATTTCCGTCTCCGTCATGCTGGCGTTCATCTTCCGGTGCTTCTCCAGCGCCTTGGCGGCCGCGCGGATGACCAGATCGGTGTAGGTGGGGCGCAGCCCGTCTTCCTGCCACTCGTCGATGAGCTGGCCTCTGAGCTTAACGGCATCGTCCATCACCACGTCCATATCCATGGTGAGCTGGGCCATCTCCTGGAGACTGTCGTGCATCCGACGGGCGATGGTCTTGCGCATGCCGCGCAACGGCATGGCCTGATCGTCTGCGCTGACCGCGGCGGACGCTACGACGGCAGGCGCTGCAGGCGCTGCAGGCGCTGCAGGTGCGCCTGCACCTGCCGCTGCCTCTACGTCATCCTTGGTGATACGGCCGCCAGGCCCAGTACCGTGCACATTGTCCAGATTGACGCCAAGCTCCCGGGCCACCTTGCGCGCCATGGGAGAGGAGCGCTGCACGCCATCATCGGCTTCCGCCGCCGCGGCGCTGGGTGTGGCGTCGTACTCCGCCGCCAGCACATCGGCTTCGACGATTCTGCCGCCAGGGCCCGTGCCCTGCAGGCCGGCGAGATCGAGCCCGCGATCTGCTGCCAGGCGTCTGGCGATCGGTGAGGCCTTGATGCGGCCGTCTCTGCCGACAGATGGCGCGGCGGGCGAGAGCGTCAGCTCTGTCTGGGCTGCGGGGGCGGCTGTGGCGGTCGTCGCTGCCGGTGCCCCGCCGGCCCCAGGCAATACGTCTGGTATGGCCTCGCCTTCGGCGAAGATGTAGCCGACCACATCCCCAGGTTCCTTGGTGATGCCTTCACCGACCAGGTGCTTCACGATGCCGGTGGCTTCGGCATCCACGTCCAGATTCACCTTCTCGGTTTCCAGCCGGTAGATGAGCTCGCCTTCGCT
>Ga0316187_10000850_pt1 | contig 25300 bp, 26 predicted proteins | sample CroRivburrow1_MG_FD_204927 | JGI IMG/M metagenome (GOLD analysis project Ga0316187, IMG submission 204927) | Coastal sediment microbial communities from Maine, United States - Cross River worm burrow 1 | ecosystem: Environmental > Aquatic > Marine > Coastal > Sediment | place: USA: Maine...
CATGATGATGTAAAGGCAGCGCACGGCTGCACGGTTGGCCAGTTGGACGACAAGCAGTTGTTCTATCTTAAATCACGCGGCATTTCAGAAGATCAGGCGCGTCAGATGCTGACCTTTGCTTTTGCCGACGAGGTGCTAACCGGCATGGGCCAGTTGGCATTGCGTCGCTTCATCGAAAGAGCTGCATTCTCCAAGCTTCCGCTGGATATGGATGCCGAGGCCTTGGTCGCCTGATGGATATCCGGGCTATTCGAAATGACTTTCCGATTTTAAGCCAACAGGTGTACGGCAAGCCGCTAGCCTATCTGGACAATGCGGCCACAACGCAAAAGCCACAGTGCGTGATTGATGCCTTGCAGCATTATTACCAGCACGACAACGCCAATGTGCATCGCGGTGTTCATGCCTTGTCCGAACGCGCTACGGCTGCCTACGAGGGAGCTCGCGGCATCATCGCGCGTTTTTTCAATGCACGCAGTGAGCGCGAGATCATCTTCACGCGAGGCACGACCGAGGCCATCAATCTGGTCGCATCCTCTTGGGGCGGAGCCAACATCAAAGCCGGTGACGAGATTCTCATCACGCATATGGAGCACCATTCCAATATCGTGCCCTGGCAGATGCTGTGCGAGCAGACAGGTGCCGTTCTCAAGGTGGCACCGATCAACGAGGCCGGCGAACTCATTATGCCGGAGTTCGAAGCCCTGCTTTCCAAGCGCACCAAACTGGTTGGCGTGGTACATATGTCCAATGCGTTGGGCACCATCAATCCTGTCACGGAAATCATCTCCAAAGCACATGCAGTGGGCGCAAAGGTGTTGATTGACGGTGCGCAGGCTGCCGCACACCTGCCTGTGGATGTACAGGCGCTGGATTGCGATTTCTATGTGACCAGCGCGCATAAGATGTATGGCCCGACCGGTATCGGCGTGTTGATCGGCAAAGAGGAACTGCTTGAGGCCATGCCGCCGTATCAGGGCGGCGGTGACATGATTCGTATGGTCACCTTCGAGAAAACCGAATACAACGATATCCCCTATAAATTCGAAGCCGGAACACCGCACATCGCCGGTGCCATCGGCTTCGGCAAGGCATTGGAATACATCAGCAGCATCGGCTTCGAGGCCATTGGTAAGCGCGAGAAAGCACTGCTGGCCTATGCAACAGACAAAGCAATGGCATTCGACGGGCTGCGCCTGATCGGTACGGCAAGCGACAAGGCATGCGTGTTGTCTTTTGTGCTGGATGGTATTCATCCGCACGATCTGGGCACCATCGTTGACCGGGAAGGCGTTGCTATCCGGGCTGGTCACCATTGTGCGATGCCGGTGATGCAGTTCTACAAGGTGCCGGCTACGGCGCGCGCTTCGTTTTCGATCTATAACACGGAGACGGAAGTGGATGCTCTGTTTGCTGCACTGAAAAAGGCTCAGGAGATTTTTGGCTGATGTTTGATTTGAGAGATCTATACCAACAGGTGATTGTCGATCATAACAAACGCCCGCGTAATTTCGGCAAGCTGGCCGATTTCAACCATCAGGCGGATGGCTATAATCCATTATGCGGTGACAAGCTGCATATCTACCTGAAGGTGGATGATGCCGGTGTGATTGAGGATGTGTCCTTCGAGGGTGAAGGTTGTGCGATCTCGGTGGCCAGTGCCTCGCTGATGACCGATGCACTTAAAGGCAAAACCATGCAGGAATCCGAGGAAATATTCGGGCACTTTCAGCACATGGCCACCTCCGAGCTTGATGAAGCACCGGATGAAGAGGTCTTGGGCAAGTTGACCGTACTGGCCGGGGTGCGTGAATTTCCCAGTCGTATCAAATGCGCCACATTATGCTGGCATACCCTGCACGCCGCGCTGCAAGACAGCCCGGAAGCGGCGAAAACGGAGTGAGGGCCTAACATGGATTTGCATATCGGAGAAAACATTACGACGCTGCGCGACTGCGCTGCCTTGCTCATTCCCATGGGTACACCCGTAACCATACCCGAGGGAAGTCAGGTGATGATCACGCAGGCGCTAGGTAGCTCATACACGGTGAATATCAACGGCAATCTGGCGCGCATCGAGAGCGGTGATGCCGATGCACTGGGCTTGGAAAGCACGCCGCAGGAAGCAGAGAAGAGCAAGGTGGTTGCTGGGCCCGTGGATGAGGATGCGTTGTGGGCAGCACTGGAGCAGTGCTACGACCCTGAAATTCCCGTAAATATTGTTGACCTCGGATTGATTTATCACTGCGATGTTACGCCGCTGGACCCAGGTAATCGCGTAGATGTGATCATGACCCTAACCGCAGCCGGTTGCGGCATGGGCCCCATTATCGTTGAGGATGCACGCGCCCGGCTTCTGGATGTGGACAATGTCACCGAGGTGGAGGTTGATCTGGTGTTCGATCCGCCTTGGGATCGATCGATGATGTCGGATGAGGCCAAGCTACAACTGGGCATGTTCTAGAACCCTATGTCGGAGCATGTTGTCGGGGCCATCCAGATTGAGCAGCAAGAAGAACACCCCAAGCGCAACAATTGGGCTCCGCTAGCGCTTGGTTTTCGTCCATTCTTCGTCTTGGCCATCTGGTTTTCAGCCTTACTGATGCTTATTTCCCTTGGTGGTTTCATCGCTGATATTAAGCTCCCCAATTATTTCGACTTTCGTCTCTGGCATGCGCATGAAATGGTGTTCGGTTATGCCGTTGCTGTCATCAGCGGCTTCCTGCTTACCTCGGTGCGCAACTGGACCGGTTTGACTACGCCTTCGGGGATGTCGCTGGCAGGTCTTGTTCTGCTCTGGTTTGCGCCAAGGGTTCTTTCTTTCCTACCCCTTCTGCCGCCCACCGTCTTTGCCCTGCTTGATGGGCTGTTTCTGCCTGTGCTGACCATTGTTCTTGCAAGACCTTTGCTACAGGCCAAGCAAACACGCAATTATCCTATCCCGGTGCTCATCTTGCTCCTTGCCCTGTGTAACGCGACGGTACACTTGGAGCAGCTGGGCTTAGTCATGGATGTTGCAGCTCAAGCCATGCAAATCGCCGTGCTCACAATAGTCGCTTTGATTGTTGTCGTTGCCGGGCGTGTGGTGCCGTTCTTTATGCAGCGGGCCATCAATGTGCGGCCAGTTGCCAATAAGACGATTGAGATATTGGCGCTGCCGTCAGTGCTGCTGTTTGCTGCGGCGATTGGTTTTGGGCAAACAGGCTTGATGATTGTGACTGCACTGCTGGCCAGCATGATTCATGGCGCAAGGCTATTCAGCTGGTTTGATTCAGCGATATTGCGGCAGCCGATGTTGTGGGTGCTGCATGTTGGCTACGCATGGATAATTGTCGGATTCCTGCTTTATGCTGTGGCAGTACTCTGGAGCATGCCGGTTGCACATGCCGTGCACGCCTGGACTTTGGGGGCTGTCGGCATGTTCACCCTCGGTATGATGGCACGGGTTTCACTCGGTCATACAGGGCGCAATATCGAGGCTCTTTCAGGGATGCTGCTAGCGTTTGCGCTGATATTTGTGGCCACTTTGATTCGTGTTGTACTGCCGATGGTTGAGCCTTCTATGCTTGACGTATCCATCATTCTCAGCGCAACCTGCTGGATTATCGCGTTTGTGATTGTCGGTGTTCGCTATTCATCCATCCTGTTGCACGCTCGGGTGGACGGCAAACCCGGTTGAAATAAAGACAAGGAAAGAAATATGGCTGAATGGATTGACGTTTCCCCCGAGTCAGAACTTGGCGCTGGTATGCGACGGATTGTTGAGACGGAAATCGGACCGATAGCCGTATTTAATCTGGATGGCGAGTTGTTTGCTATTGCAGATATCTGCACACACGATGGCGGCGAGCTGGCTAGCGGAAAATGCGAAGGTGATCAGATCATTTGTCCACGTCATGGGGCCCGCTTCTGTATTCGTGATGGCCGCGCCCTTACACCTCCGGCTTTCGAGAATATTGAAACCTTCCCTGTGCGTATCGAATCCGGCCTCGTCCAGATCGATATTGACGACTAGGTTTTATAACTAATTCATACAAATCCGGCATGGCATGTGTTAATTTGTTCGCATGTCCCGCTCATCTTCATCTGAAATGAGTCATAGCTCCTCTTTGTGGGCAAATAAGCTGGCGACCTATCGAGCCTCGATCAACCCGGAAAGGCCTCAGTCGATCACCCGTCTGCTTATTGTTTCCTTCCCGTGTCTTTACTTTTTTTTGGAAGGATATACCGCCCCCTTGCAAGTGCTTGGACTCTATCTAATGGGCACTATCGGTTTCTCTTTGTGGATTTTCTTTTTTCCGGCTGTGAACCACCTCCGCAGAATACTTACAGTTATTGGCGACACGGGTATTCCGACCGTATGCCTTCTCTTGCTCGATGGTGAAACTGGTGCCCCATTTATGGCCTTGTACCTGTGGGTCATTGTTGGCTACGGCCTGCGTTACGGCCTACGCTACCTGCTGCTCTCCACCTTGCTATCAACAGCAGGGTTCATTTTTGTGATCGCCTATGTGCCATTCTGGACAGCGAATGAACACATCGCTTTGGGCTACCTAATTCTCATCCTGATTATTCCATTATTTATGGCCAAGTTGATTCGCCAATTGCAGCAGGCCATCGATCGAGCAGAACAGGCAAGCCAGGCAAAGTCACAATTTCTTGCCAATATGAGTCACGAACTTCGTACGCCACTCAATGGCATCATCGGTATGAGTGATCTGCTGGGAACCACCCGGCTGAGTCGCGAGCAAAAGCGCTTTGCCTCTGTCATCAAAAAATCCGGTAACCATCTGCTGGGGCTAATCGAACGCATCTTGGATTTGTCGCGCATCGAAGCGGGCAAGCTGGAGATTTCCGAAGAGCCTTTCGACCTGCATCAGTTGGTGCGCAGTGTTACTGCCATGTTCGAAGCTGAGGCAACAAAGAAGGGCATCCGTGTTGAGGCTAATATTGAGCCGGATGTGCCTTTTGCACTGATTGGCGATCCGCAACATCTTAAACAGGTGCTACTCAACCTCATCGGCAATGCCGTGAAATTTACCGAGGTAGGGCAGGTCACAACGCATGTTGAGTTGCATTTTGATACCACCAACAAGCCTTTGATGCGTATTGTTATCCGGGATACGGGTATCGGTATATCCGAGACGGCGCAGGAGAAGATATTCGATCAGTTTACGCAGGCAGATAATAGTGTGACTCGTCGTTACGGCGGAAGCGGGTTGGGCACCACGATCTCCCAGCAGCTTGTTGAACTGATGGGTGGAAGAATCGACATAAAGAGCCAGGAAGGGGAAGGCAGCATCTTCACTGTCACTATTCCCTTCCAAACTCAGGAGAGATCAAAAGATAAGCGCCAGCTTTTGCCTATCCGTGCGCTTGTTCTCAGTAACCAGGCATTGGGCCGGCGACTACAACAGATGCTGGAGCGCTGGAATGTGGATGGGATCTGTATGGAGGATGATAGCCCCTTATTGTCGATGTTGGTTGATGCCGAGTCCTCGGGGCAATCCTTTGGAGCGTTAATTCTTGACCCCACCCAGCTGCATTGTAAGCCGGAGTTGTTTGCCCAGGCAGTACGCAGCAAACCCGGGCTGAGTGACCTGGATTTGATTCTGCTAGATCACGAGGTAAATCAGGGCGCAGATAGCATCATGTACTCGGCGGGATTCAATGCCGTGCTGCATCCACCTATTGAGGAGTCGCTGCTGTTCAACGCCTTGCATGCAGCCAGCGTGGTGCAGCAGTCTGCAGGCGATGTCATTTCCATTTCCGATGTCTATCAGCGCAAGCAGGACATCAAATCGCTCAAGATTCTGTTGGCTGAGGATAATCCGGTGAATCAGGAAGTGATCAGTGAGGTGCTGCAACGCGCCGGACACCACGTTCAATTGGTGGCGGACGGAGAAATGGCGCTTGATGCTCTCAGTGGCGAGACGCATTTCGATCTGGTGCTGCTGGATGTGAATATGCCGGAGGTTAGCGGTCTGGATGTGCTCAAACAATTCCGCTTTATCGATACCAGCGGCAGCACACCTGTGGTCATGCTCAGTGCTGATGCCATGCCGGAAACGATTCGCCAGTGCCGCGAGGCGGGGGCCAACGACTACCTGACAAAACCTGTGGAAATTTCAAATCTTCTGCATACCGTCGCCCGCTACGGCGCTGACCAAAGTACCGAGCCTCTGAAGTTTGGGCCCCGCGAGGAAGCTTCGGTCGAACCAGATGACACCATCGACGATGCCTCAGAGGATATTTTAGATGCAGATATGCTGCAGGAGTTGGTGTGGATTTGCAGGGTTCCATCAAAGATTAATGAATTCATTGATCTTTTCGAAACAAGCGCTGCAGGCCATATCAGCAGACTTAAGTTGGCTGCGGAGAGCGGCGATGCTCATGCCTTTGCCAATGCAGCCCATGCTTTCAAAGGCTCTTCTGCCACCATGGGCTTGCGCAGGGCTACTGCCCCCTACCATGCGATTGAAAAGCATAAGACAACGCTGAGCAAGGCAGAGCTAACTCAGTACGCCGAACAATTTGAGACCATTTTCCTTGAGGGGTGTCAGGCCCTCAGGGAGTTTGCGGCAGATATGCAGAGCCCTCCGGTTCAATAGAGGACTCAGCGGGGCATCTGGTTGCCCCGCTATTCCAGCCACGGTCCCCCTTTGCTTTATGCGCTTTTTGCCGACTGCCTTGTAACCAGCCTTTCCATCATGCGCAGATCCCTATTGTTCAACTTCAGTGCTGCATCCACCCATATATCAGTTACATCCTTCAGCTCCTCATAACTCAATGGATGGGTGCACTTCCTTGCCTTGCGGAATGCAGTAATCCCGTTGCGCGCCTTTTCCTCGCGGCTGATATATTCGTAAACCTCCTTCTCACCATGACCATCCTCAGCCAACACATCAACAACACCCAATTCAAACAGCTCTTCAGCTGAGTAAATTCGGCCGCTCAGAATCAATTTCTCAGCCTCGCGATTACCTATTTTTCGCGACAGCAGGCTGTAGGCACCCATACCGGGAAAAAGATTGAACAAAATTTCAGGGAAGCCCATTTTGGCACTGCGCTCGGCAATCAGAATATCGCTTGATACCGCGTATTCCAGCCCCCCTCCCAAAGCGTCACCTTGCACCAATGAAATGGTGCTAATGCCTCGCTCGATGCCGTTGTGATTTAATGCAAGTGTATCAATACAGGATTTGGCATAGTGAAGTAGTCCCTTGCGATCACGCGCGTGGATCAGCGAAACAAATAGCTCTAAATCGCCGCCAAGATTAAACACGCCGGGTACATCCGAAGCCAACACGATATAGCGCAGATCATCGTGTCGGGGAGAAGTTTGTAGCTCACTGAACCAATGCTGCATTTCCCCTATAAGGGTCAGGGTGCAAATAGGTCGGGGTTTGGGGTGCATGTAATACCACGCTAGCCCGAGTTCTTTCTCGTATTGAATTTCCAGCTGTGTGTATACGTTGTCTCTGTCTAAAACAAGTGATCGTACTGTGTTATTCATAAGTCCCTCCATGGAAGTAGAAATATCACCGCTTGTGCGGCGTATCTCTTTCTAGTCCATGTGAGGTATCAGCGTCAATAAACCAACACTGGCAATAAAATATTATGCGGGGTGTTTGTTTTGAGAAAGAATCAACGTTTCCTAGTGCTTAGATGTTTTTTTTGCGAGCTTAACATATGCGGCGACTCAATAAGCCTTAGTGGGTTGTTTTCTGCTGCTCTTGACCACTCTGATAGGCAGCGCCAAAATTAAACGGATCGAGAAGCAGCGGTATGAAGCCGCCATCCACGGTCAGTTGGCTGATGGTCTGGCGCGCATATGGAAAAATGATCGTCGGACAATCCACGCCAAGAACCACAGGCAAGTGCTCTTCCGGAATATGCTGCAGAACGAACAATCCGGCTTGTTCGACCTCCACTTCGAAGATCACATCGCCGTTCTCGCCATCTTTAGCCAGCACGGACACCTTCAGAGATACCTCCCAATGATCCTCGCTGACCTGTCGATTATGCACCCCGAGGTTTAACTCGATGTTCGGCGAGTTCTCCGCTGCGGTAAATGATTGTGGCGCATTGGGATTCTCGAAAGAGACATCTCGGGTATAAATCTTTTTTATGCTGAATACAGGTTGAATCTGTTCTTCCTTTGTCACGGGTTTCATTCCTTTTGTGCTTGTTTTTTGTTGGTGCAAAGATGGGTCATCGCAATACTGTTTTCAACCGTCGGTAGCATAAAAAAGGGAGCCATATGGCTCCCTTTTTAATTTCACACAGCCTGCTTAGTTCTTGGACTTGTCCACGATCTTTTTGATCCACGGCATCATGGCGCGCAGTTTCTCACCGGTCTGCTCGATCGGGTGGGCCGCGTTCAGGCGACGGTTGGCCGTCATCGACGGGTAATTGGTCGCACCCTCAATGATGAACTGCTTGGCATATTCGCCGGTCTGGATGTTATGAAGGCACTCGCGCATGGCTTTGCGTGATTCATCGTTGATGACGCGCGGTCCGGTCACATACTCGCCGTACTCCGCATTATTGGAGATCGAGTAGTTCATATTGGCAATGCCGCCTTCATACATCAGATCAACAATCAGCTTCAATTCATGCAGGCATTCGAAATAAGCCATCTCCGGGGCATAACCTGCCTCGGTCAGGGTTTCGAAACCGGCCTTGACCAACTCGACTGCACCACCGCACAACACAGCCTGCTCACCGAACAGATCGGTTTCTGTCTCGTCCTTGAAGGTCGTCTCGATGATGCCGGTGCGTCCGCCACCGATGGCAGAAGCATAGGACAGGGCGATGTTCTTGGCTTTGCCGGATGCATCTTGATGGATAGCAATCAGATCAGGAATGCCGCCACCGCGCACAAATTCGGAACGCACAGTGTGGCCCGGAGCCTTAGGTGCAATCATGATGACATCAAGATCGGCACGCGGGGTGACCTGATTGTAGTGGATGGCAAAGCCGTGCGCGAAGGCCAGTGTGGCACCTTTCTTCAGATTCGGCTGCAGTTCATCGCGATACAGCTGCGACTGAAACTCGTCCGGGGTCAACACCATCACGATATCGGCACCAGCCACAGCGGCGGCGACTTCACTGACCTTCAGGCCGCAGGATTCAGCCTTGGCAACGGAAGCGGAGCCTGCACGTAGGCCGACAGTCACATCGACACCCGAATCCTTCAGATTGTTCGCATGGGCATGGCCCTGCGAGCCGTAGCCGATGATGGCAACCTTTTTACCCTTGATCAGGGAAAGATCAGCGTCTTTGTCATAATAGATATTCAAGCCCATGTGTTACTCCTTCGTGGTCAGGTGTTGTCTTTGTTTAATTGAAAGGGCGCGCAGGATAATGCTTTTTCTTCGTCTCTGCATCCCCTGCATGAGGGAGGCAGAAAGGGGGTGATGATTCAGCGTCCTACGCAGGTATAGCTGAAGCCGGCATTGGTGAGGCTTGCTGCTTCATAGACATTGCGCAGATCGATAAACACCTTGCCTTGCATCACCTTTCCCAGCTTTTCCAGATTAAGATTGCGATACTCGTTCCATTCGGTCAGCAGGACCACGGCATCGGCATCCTTTGCCGCAGCATACGGACCATCGCAGTAGTGAATGCCATCGGGTAGCAGGTGTTTGGCTTCTTCCACCCCCTGCGGGTCGTGCGCCTGAATCATTGCGCCCTTCTCCATCAGCGGCGGCAAGATGGCCAGCGCCGGGGCATCGCGCATATCGTCAGTTTCCGGTTTGAAAGTCAGGCCGAGTACGGTAATGCGCTTACCGGCCACGTTCCCGCCCATGGCATCGATGATTTTGCGCACCATGCGCGCCTTCTGCGCACCATTGGCCTCGACAGCGGCTTCAACCACACGCACCGAGGTTCCATTCTCTTGCGCTATTCGAGTCAGTGCCAGGGTATCTTTGGGGAAGCAGGAGCCACCGTAGCCTGGGCCAGCATGCAGAAATTTCCGGCCGATACGTCCATCCATACCCATGCCCTTGGACACATCATGCACATCCGCGCCGACTTTTTCGCAAAGCGCGGACATTTCATTGATAAAGCTGATTTTGGTCGCCAGAAAGGCATTGGAGGCATATTTGATCAGTTCAGCGCTCTCCAAGCCGGTGGTCAGAATCGGCGCTTCAATCAAACTCAGTGGTCGATACAGGGCGCGAAGACGCTCCTCGGCACGCGCGCTTTCCACGCCGATGACAATGCGGTCGGGATGGGTGAAATCACCAATCGCGGAGCCTTCACGCAGAAATTCGGGATTGGAGGCGACGTCGAAATCGGCATTCGGATTCTCCTCGCGGATGATGCGTGCGACATGCCGCGCCGTACCAACCGGGACCGTTGATTTATCGACAATCACGGTATAGCCGGAGAGGTGTTTGGCGACTTCCTTGGCGGCGGCATAGACATACTGCAGATCGGCATGCCCGTCGCCGCGCCGGGTCGGTGTTCCCACAGCGATGAATACCAGATCGGCATGCGGTACGGCTGCAGCCAACTCTGTGGAGAAATGCAGGCGCCCTTCGCGCACATTGCGCGCCACCATATCGTCCAGACCTGGCTCGTAAATCGGAATCTTTCCTTTGAGGAGTGCATCAATCTTGCTCTGGTCCACATCGATACAGGTCACCTGTGCGCCGAATTCGGCAAAGCAGGTTCCCGACACCAGGCCGACATAGCCGGCGCCTATCATCACGACATTCATATTATTTCCTCTCTCGTTCGATATACGGCGCACCAGTTTGGCGCGTAATCATTAGGGCAATCCTTTATCAACTGGCAAACGGTGCCAACTATCAATCCACCCCCATCAATCCTGTTCCAGATACCATGCGACGGTTTTGCGGATGCCTGTTTCAAAGGTTTCCGCAGGCTTCCACTTCAACGCATCAGCCATTTTCGCGGCATCGATGGCGTAGCGCCAATCGTGCCCGGGCCGATCCTGCACATAGGTGATCAAATCTGCATGCGGCGTGTCAGCAGGCTGCATCTCATCCATCAATTCGCAGATTAATCTGGCAATATTGATATTGGCCCACTCGTTGATGCCACCGATGTTATAAGTTTCTCCTAGGTTTCCTTGCCGGATCACCGCATCAATGCCACTGCAATGGTCATCCACATACAGCCAGTCGCGGATATTACTGCCGTCGCCGTAAACGGGAATGGGCCTGCCCTCTCGACAACAGCGAATCACCGTCGGGATGAACTTCTCACCATGCTGGCGCGGACCGTAATTGTTCGAGCAGTTGGTGGTGGTCACAGGCAGCTTGTATGTGTGAAACCAAGCGCGTACCAGATGATCGGAGCCTGCCTTGGAGGCTGAATACGGGGAATTGGGCGCATACGGTGTGATCTCACTGAAAGCGGGGGCATCGGCCTTCAGGGTGCCGTACACCTCATCGGTGGAGATATGATGAAAGCGGCAGCCTTCTGCGCCGAGCTTGAGTTCGTCAAGCCAGTACAGCCGTGCTTCGTTGAGCATGGTGAAGGTGCCCATCACATTGGTTTGCACGAAGGCTTCCGGGCCGGTGATGGAATTATCGACATGCGATTCAGCGGCAAAGTGCACGATGCAGTCAATCTTATGCTCGCGTAGCAGGCGGGCAACCAATTCGGCATCACAGATGTCGCCCTGCTCAAAGCTGTAGCGCGAGGCATCCGGTAGATCGGAAAGATTATCCAGCGAACCGGCATAGGTCAGGGCATCGAGATTGACGATGCGAACGTTGTTATCTGTGGCCAGCATATAGCGCACGAAGTTGCTGCCGATGAAACCGGCACCGCCGGTGACCAGTATGTTGCTTGGAGTGAATTCAGTCATATCGCCTCGTGATCCTACAGGATTTCCAGTACGGATTCAGGTGGTCGGCCGATGGCTGCCTTATCGCCATGCACCACGATGGGGCGTTCAATCAGCTTGGGGTGGGCCACCATCAGCGCAATAGCTTCAGCATGGCCTAAATCCTTGCCAGAAATATAGGCTTTGTATTCATCTTCACCGCGTCGCATCAGTGCTTCAGGTGATTTACCCAGCATGTTCAGGATGCGGTTCAGCTCCGCTTTGCTGGGCGGGGTTTGCAGATATTCGACGATTTCAGCCTTGATGCCGCGCTCATTGAGCAGGGCCAGCGTGGCGCGCGATTTGGAACAGCGGGGATTATGGTAGATGGTCACCGACATAAGTATCTCCTGATAGTGGGTCTAAATCATTTCCAGCGCGGCGTATTTTAGCATCAGGCGCTTGGTTCCTGCCCGGCGGAAGTTTACGGATACGCGCAGGGCATCGCCAGCACCTTCGACGCTGAGAATCACACCCTCGCCAAAGCTAGGGTGCCGCACGCTACAGCCGATTTCCAGACCGTTGGCATCATTGGGGGCGGCGGCTGGTATGACCTCACTGCGCGCCAGCACGGCCTCAGGGATGTTTACAATGAAACGACTAGGCTGCGGAAACATCAGATCGCCGAAGGCGCGACGCATGCGTGCCGAGGTGAGCAGCAGGTAGTCGCGGGCGCGGGTAATGCCGACATACAGCAGGCGCCGCTCCTCAGAAAGGCCTGCTGGCCCTTCATCCAGCGAACGTTGGTGTGGCAATAGCCCTTCCTCGACGCCGCTGAGCACAACGCAGTCGAATTCCAGGCCTTTGGCACGGTGCAGACTCATCAGAGAGAGTGCATCGTCATCATCGCTTGCTGTTGCTTGTCTGTCTGCAGCCAAACGTTCTCCGGATTGTAGCAGGGCCGCGCGATCAAGAAATTCGATGGGCGTCATACCTTCTGCTGTTGCTATGGCGATATAATCCTGCAGGGCCTGAATATTGTCGCGCCGTGATTCTGCTTCAATCTCGCCCATGGCCTTCAGGCTTTCGAGATAGCCACTCTTCTCAAGCAATTCGCCTAATCCCATGTCCGGTTGCTGCATCGCATGGGCACGCAGTTCGACGACATGTCGCGCCAGCGGTGCCAGTTTGCCGGCAGGCCCCGGTCCGCCTTCTTGAAGTGTATCGAGCCAATCGGCGGTACGCAGGCCGGAAGCGGATAGTATATCGGCCAGCTGTTGCTCGCCGACCGCACCGATGCCGCGCTTCGGTTTATTGCAGATACGGCGCAGGTGCAGGCCGTCGGCACATTGGTGCAGCAGCGCCCAGTAGGCCAGCGCATCCTTGATTTCCATGCGCTCGAAGAAACCCACACCACCGACCACGCGGTACGGCACCCCTTCCTCGCTTAATACCTGCTCGATGGGCAGAGACTGGCGGGCGGTACGGTAGAGCACGGCCATGGAGTGCCAGGGTTTCCCCTGCTGCCGCCAGCGACGCAGGGCTGAAACAATATGCCGTGCTTCGTCGTACTCGTCCTGACAAACCCGCCAGAACGGTATTTCGCCAGCATCGCGGGTCGGGCGTAATTGCTTGATATGGCGCTCGCTATTGGACTCGATAACCGCATTGGCCAGTTCGAGTATGGCACCGGTTGAACGGTAGTTGTGCTCAAGTCGATGGATGCCGGCGCCGGGCCAGATATTTTCGAACTCCAGGATGTGCCGTACATCTGCTCCGCGCCAGCCATAGATGCTCTGGTCGTCATCACCCACCACGGTCAGGTTGCCGTGCTCGCTACATAGCAGTTGCAACCAGCGATGCTGCGCCGGATTGGTGTCCTGATACTCATCAACCAGTACATGATCAAAGCGAGCACGCAGCAGGGCGGCGATATCTTTATGTTCCTCAAGCAGACGCACGCAGTTGAGGATCAGGTCGGAGAAATCCATGCGTTCGTGGCGCATCAGCTCCTTCTGGTAGATGGCATAGAGCTCGCGCATATCGATGCCGCTCCAGTTTTGTGCGGGAGCAGCCTCGGGAGTCAGCGCGGCATGCTTGCAATGTTCAATCCAGCCGAGCAGGTAGCCGGGATGCAGGGTGTCGCTGCTGATGTTGCGTGCCTTGAGCAGGCGCTTGATCAGCGCTTTCTGATCATCGGCATCAATCACCTGAAAGGATTTCGGATAGCCCAGTGCATCGGCATGGCGGCGCAGGAATGAGAGGGAAATGGCATGAAAGGTTCCGGAGGTGACCCCTCCGCCATCGTCGCCGATGAGTGTATTGAGCCGTGCTTTAAGCTCTGCTGCAGCTTTGTTGGTGAAGGTGACGGCCAGAATACGATGGGGCGCGATGCGCTTTTCGGCAATCAGATGGGCGATACGGTGCACGATGGTGCGCGTCTTGCCGGAGCCGGCACCGGCAAGAATAAGCTGTGCTCCGTTGCCTGCCTCAGCCGCCTGCTGCTGGGCCGGATTAAGCTGCATGAAAGCTTAGCGCGATTGAGGGAATCAAATCAGGTCTCGCCCTGCTCACCGTGTTTGACAATCAGCTGATGGTAGGCGGAGAACACAGACTGCCTTGAGAGGATGCCGAGCACGCGGCGTGGATTGCCGGCGGCGGTCACCGGCAGTTGCTCGAAGACCTCGCGGTCGAAGGTGGCAATTGCATCGAGCAGGCTGTCGTTCTCGGAAATCGTCAGCACCTTGCGGTTGCATATCTCAGATGCAACAGCAACATGATCCATCGTGGCATCAAGCAGCCAGGGTTGCAGATCGGTAAAGGTGATGAGGCCGAGCATCTCATCCTTGTCATCCACCACCTGCACGCATCCCTTGCCTGAATCCACATAGATGCGTTTGAGTTCGACAAGAGGGGTGCTTTGGGAAATCGACGGGATCGGTTTCCACTGGATGCGCGACACTTTAACCGAGCGCATCCAAGATTTTTCCAGGCCGCCTCCCATTTCGATGCCGCGCTCTTCCAGCGCCTCGGTGAAAACTGACTGATGTCCGAAAGAGCGCTTAACCAGAGTGGCTACGATGCAGGCCGCCATCAGCGGTAGCATGATGCGGTAATCGGCGGATAATTCGAAGACCATTAGCATGATGGTGATGGGTGCTTGCAGGGCGGCGGCAGTCAATGCCCCGCAGGCAACCAGTGCATAAGCGCCGTAGCTTTCGGTGAAGGAGGGAGCAATGCTATGCACGATATCGCCAAACAGCGCGCCAACAACGGCGCCGAGAAACAGTGCTGGGCCGAGTAAGCCGCCGGGAAAGCCTGCGGCAAAACTCAGGGCCGTGGCCAATAGCTTGCCGAACAGCACAATGGCAAGGAATACGCCGAGCGGAAAGCCGACGCCGAGCAGTACCGGATCAACCTTCTCCAGCAATATATTGCCAACCGTGCCGTAGCCGATGGACATGGCGTATGGGATAACCAGCCCTATCAGGCCGATGCAGAAGCCGGCCAGTATCGGGCGAAGGCGCCGGTCTGGAATAAAGCGCACCAGCAGCATGCGCAGACGTCCCATCAGGGCGATGAGCGATGCGGCGATCAGGCCACAAGCCAACCCGATGCCGACATAGATACCGATCTCCCAGGTGCTGACCAGATGGTATTCGGGAATCAGGAAGGCTGGGAAATTGCCAAGCTCGGAGCGTGAAATCACTGTGGCGATAACCGAGGAGATGACAATCGGGCTGAATGTGGCCACCGCGTAATCGGCAAGGATGACTTCCAGGGCGAACAGCACCCCGGCGATGGGCGTGTTGAACGAGGCGGCGATGCCGGCCGCAACACCGCAGCCAATCAGGGTGCGTACCTGATGCTCGGTCAGTTGCAGGTAGTGCCCCACCTCCGAGGCGATAACAGCACCCAGCGCCACGGTCGGCCCTTCACGGCCAAGACTGGCGCCGCTACCGATACTGATGGCTGAGCCGAAGGTTTCCGTGACCAGCTGTTTGCGGTTGATGCGTCCGCCGCGCTCCACCAGATCGGCAAGCACACCGGCCACTCCGCGCAATTCGCTTCCGCTCATTAAATGCGTATTGATTAGGCCAACGATGATGCCGGCGGTGGTCGGGGCGAGCAGAAAGATGTACCACGGAATCGTGTCCAAAGCCCTATCCCAGGCAATTTCACCTGTCCATAGCGTGGCCACCCATTCGATGCCAAAGCGCAACAGCAGCGCTGCATAGCCGGAAAGAAGGCCGACAAGCATGGCCAGCAGGCTCAGGTAGAGCACTTCCTGACGTACCAGCCAGCGATGGCCAGCGCTGATCATATGCTTCGGTTCCATGGGTTAAGCGCTCCTTTCTGCTCAGGGGCATGCCCCAAAGTGAAACGCTAACTGTTTTCCCCACTGTTCGGTAGGGATGTAGCGCATCGGGGCAGAGACATGACGCGGAACAATCCGCTAGTCTTGTCCCATGTTTTCTATCCTTATCGGTATGTCGTCGATTATTGCCGCAGGTCTGCTCTGGCGGCTATTGCTTGGCGGCGATCAGGCCGAAGTGGTGCGCGGGCACTTGGCCAAAGCTGTGTATGCGGTTTTCCTGCCTGCACTCGTTCTGCATGTCATGTGGCAGACGCCGGTGAATCTGGACGTGCTGCGTATCCCGGTGGTGGCTGCGGCTGGCGTACTCTTATCCTTGCTGATTGCAGTGCTGATCTATGGTGACGGCAAGCGGGTGGGCGGCAAGAAGGCGGCAGGGGCTTTGTTGCTTGCAGCCAGCTTTGGCAATGTTACCTATCTTGGCCTGCCGGTGCTTACCCAGACTTTCGGGCCGTGGGCGCAGTCGGTGGCCATTCCCTACGATTTATTTGCCAATACGCCGCTCTTGTTCACTGTCGGCATCATGCTGGCTGGGCATTTCGGTAGCAGTCAGAAACCGGCGCATCCAGCAATCGAGCTGGTGCGCGTTCCTGCGCTGTGGGCTGCCATCGGCGGCCTGTTGTTAAGCACCTTCCACATTGCCATGCCGGCATGGCTGGATGAATCACTTGGCGTGCTGGGTGCGGCGGTGGTGCCGCTGATGCTGTTATCCATCGGTATGGCGCTGCGCTGGCAGGCAGGGTGGATCAAGCGGGTTCCTGCTTTGCTGCCGGTGATTGTGATTCAGCTGGCACTGATGCCGCTGATTGTCTGGGGTGCTTGCATCGGCGTTGGTATGCCGGAGAAGCTGCTGGCTCCGACCGTCATCGAAGGTGCGATGCCCTGCATGGTGCTGGGCCTCGTACTGTGCGACCGCTTCAAGCTTGATTCTTCGCTGTATGCCGAGGCTGTCACCCTGACTACGATTTTATCTCTGTTCACCCTTCCACTTTGGTTGAAAATTCTCGTCTGAGGGTCGAATTCTCCTTCTTCTTTGTGTGCCCAAAGAAGAAGGAAGAAAGGGCACCCACGGGTAGCTGTCAATTCCCGGCCCGGTCATATGCCCTGCGGGCACAAACCGGGATAAATACCCCCTCTTTTTGCGCAAGGCCCCGCCGTTCATGCGTCCGGGCCGGCACAGCTACAAGCGGGCCCGAAATCTTTAAAAGAATGCCCAGGCGAGAAGTGAGTAGCGGGCCAGTTTTCCGAGGCTTACCAGCATTAAAAAGACACCCAAATGGCAGCGCAGCAGGCCGGCAACAAGGCATAAAGGATCACCGACCACAGGTAGCCAGGCGAGCAAGAGGGCTGGCCTTCCAAAGCGGCTAAACCATTGTTCGGCGCGAGCAACGCTGTCCTCGGAGATGCGCAGCCAGTGGCGATGCAGTGCTTCGTTACCAAGTCTCCCCATGGCGTAGGTAATCAGGCTGCCAAGCACATTGCCGGTGGTGGCAATCAGTACAAGTGAAAAAGCATCTCCGCCCTCGTGCAAGCGGTAGAGAAGCAGTGCTTCCGAACCACCAGGAAACAAAGTTGCGGAAATCAACGCGGAAGAGAATAAAGCCCAATCCATGGGCTCATGCTAGGTTAAGGACCATGCAAGACGAAGTATTCTCTTACGATTCGCCACTGGGGCCGATGAGTTATTGCTGGGATGGCCAGGTCTGTCGCGAGGTCCGCCTGCTGGATGCGCTGCTTGATCAGCCGACCGGAAACGACGCGGTCAGTGCATGGCTTGATGCATATTTCTCCGGCCAGATACTTTCCCTACCGCCATTGGCGGCCGCCCGAACCCCGTTTCAGAGCAGGATGCGTCAATATCTTTTGAATATCCCCATGGGTGAAACACTGAGTTATGGCGAGGCTGCAAAAGTTCTGGGCACCGCCCCGCGCGCTATGGGCCAAGCCCTTGGCGCAAACCCAATGCCAATCATCATTCCCTGCCATCGCGTTATTGCTGCGAACGGCCTTGGTGGTTTCGCTTGTGGTCTGGAGTGGAAGCAGCGTCTACTCGCTTTTGAGGCAAGCCAAAAAATGTAGTGTAGACCCCTTTGCATGGTCCTACCCTAATTATTGTCTGTGCTATCGCGGCAGGCATCGCCAGCATAAGATAACTTAAGGAATCAGCCCCAGTGAAGCCCATTCGTCGAGGGTGTCTGAGCGGTCGAGTTTCATGCCTGCGGCGACATAGGCGGCGGCAACAGCTTCCATCTGTTCGCGTAGCAGGCCGGAGAGGACAAGGCGTTTGCCGACACATCGGGCAAGAGCCGGAGCCATGTCGATCAGTGGGCCGGCCAAGATATTGGCGGCGACCAGCTCAAAGGTTTGATGCGGCGGGGTATCGCCGAGCAGGGATTCGAGTTCGACGTCGTTGATGCCCGCATTCACCCGGCTGGCTTCTACCGAAATCGGATCGTTATCAATCGCTACAATGCCTTTTGCACCAAGCTTGCCCGCTGCAATGGCCAGCAGACCGGAGCCTGCCCCCATATCTAGCATGCTGTCTGGCGGACTCTCTTGGCATACGCGCTCAATCGTTTCCAGACACAGGCGGGTGGTGGCATGCTGGCCGGTGCCGAAGGCCATGCCGGGGTCGAGCACAATATCGATTCGATCTTCTGGCGCGGCTTCGCAAAAGGAGGGGCGTACCCACAGTTGCTTACCAATAGGCATGCCGTGCCAGTCGCGCTGCCATGCTGTTTCCCAATCATCATTGAGCAGCTTGAGGGCAATGTTCTTTTCTGCAATACCGAGCAGTGCGGCACCGACGGCGATGCGAGTGCGCGTCTCCTGCACGTCTCTTCCTGCCGGGAACCAGGCTACATATTCACTGACCTTACTTTTTGCATCCGTCTCAACGGCATGGCCGCAAGCCGCAAGCTGTTCGCAGAATTGCTCAAATACCTGCTCACTGACGCAAACTTCGGGAAGTCGCAGTTCGAGCAATGCGTTATGACTGGAAATGGTGTCTTGCATCTTGTCGGCCTCTCCGCTTCAATGTCTTGCCCCGGTCAGCGGGGGGATCACCAAGCGAGGTTCTATTGCCACATACTCTTCCATATTTGATGCAGGTTAAAGCTTCTGAACTGCTGAGCAGCCCCACGAGTGGGGAGGCCATTTACAGATTGGAAATCGAACCGGCTCAAGGCGAGCGTATTGAACCCTTCATCCCCGGCCAGATTGTTCGTCTCGGCCTTCCCGGCACGCATGACCCTCAACCCGGCTATTTTGCGATTGCGTCTGAGCCGGCACGGTCCGATGCATATGAGTTTGTGATCAAACATCGACCAGGGGTTTCGGCACTGCTCGCCTCGCTTGAACCTGGCGCCATGGTGGAGGTGGAAGGGCCGATGGGGCATGGTTTCGATCTTACTCCCTTTGCCGGCAGCGATGTCTACCTGATCGGCGTGGGTACCGGTGTGGCTCCCTTGCGCAGCGTTTGGCGTCATCTTATTTCGCATCGTGAACAATATGGGGAGGTGCACATCTACTGCGGATTCTTGACCCCATGCCATCGCTTGCTCACCGATGAGCTGGATGCGCTTTCGGACCACGATATCGAGGTCAGTGTGTCGGTTACGAATGGTAGCGAAGACTGGAACGGCCCTATCGGTTACGTTCAGGATGCGCTTTTGCACGATGCCCCGAAGGGTGAAAACAGCGTGGCCTGCCTTGCCGGTATGAACGCCATGGTAGACGCCTGCCGCGAAACGCTGCAGACTCTCGATTTTAATGACAGTCACATCCTGCTCAACTACTGATTTAAACTCTTCCCCACAACTCACACTACCCCTATTGGCGCTCGATATCGGCGGCAAGCGCATTGGTGTGGCCGTTTGCGACCGGCTGGCAATTTCCGTGCGCGGCATCGCCTGCCTGTTCCGCAAGGATCAGGCTTGGACCCGGCAGGCCTTGAAACTGGCCGCCGACTACGGTTGCAAGGGCATTGTCATCGGCCTGCCACTGAATATGGATGGTAGCGAAGGCGTGCAATCGGCGGATTGTCACAGCGCTGCTGCTGAACTTGGGCAGTTGTCAGATTTGCCGCTGGTGATGCAGGATGAACGCCTGTCCTCATGGACGGCAAAAGAACGTCTTTATGCTCAAGGGCTGAATGAGAAAAAGGTTCGCGAACGTATCGACCAGACAGCGGCGGCAGTGATTCTTGAGGATTATCTTGCGGCCCACCCAGAATTGAAGGAGTCCGGCCATGGCTGATGTCATCTACGATAATGCTGCGGTGAATGCTGCGCTCGACCGCATGGCGCAAAGCATGCGCGGCAAGGATGATGTGGTGGATCTGATCGGCATTGAGCGCGGCGGTTCTCGTGTTGCCGATGCCATCCAACAGCGCCTTGAAGAAACCGGTTGTACGGTGCAGCGCGGTGATCTGGACATCAGTTTTTATCGCGATGATCTGGATACCATCGGTTCCAACCCGGAGGTGCGGCCCAGTCATATGCCCCATGATGTGAGCGGGAGAACTGTCTGGCTGGTGGATGATGTGCTGTATACTGGGCGCACCATCCGCGCAGCGCTTGGTGAGATTTTCGACTATGGCAGGCCTGATTGTGTGCGACTGGCCGTATTGCTCGACCGGGGCGGTCACCAATTACCCATCTCTGCGGATGTGGCCGGTCTTTTACATGCCGCTGATCCCGGCTGTTCGGTGAAACTGGTTAGCGAAGGAGATTGGTATATTGAACAACGGAGGGTGAGATCATGAGCGCCGTGATGCAGCATTTATTCGGCATAGCCCAGCTAAGCAAGAATCAGATCGAGCATCTTGTCAATCTGGGAGAGTCCTTCATCGAGTTGTCGCGCCGCCCCATCAAGAAAGCCCCTACATTGCGCGGCAAAACGGTCATCAATCTATTCTTTGAAAATTCTACGCGCACGCGCACCAGCTTCGAGATTGCTGGCAAGCGCTTGTCTGCCGATGTCATCAATATCTCGGCCTCGACCAGTGCCACCAAGAAAGGGGAGTCGCTGCTTGATACCGGAGAAACGCTGGCCGCCATGCAGCCACATGTGCTGGTGATTCGTCATTCCATTGCCGGCACCTGCGAGTTTCTTGCTGATTTCCTGCCGCATACCTCTATCGTCAACGCAGGCGACGGCGGCCATGAGCATCCGACCCAGATACTGACCGATCTGCTGACCCTGAAAACGCAGGCCGGCGGTTACGATGGCATCACCATGACCATAGTCGGTGATATCGCTCATTCGCGTGTGGCCCGCTCACACCTGTTGGCCGCACAGAAGCTGGGCTACAAGGTGCGCGTCGTGGCACCGAAAACCCTGCTTCCCAGCCATATCGAACAATACGGATGCGAAGTGTTCCACGACTTCGATGCCGCCATTCCCGGTACCGATGCGCTTTATATGCTGCGCGTGCAGACCGAACGACTCACCGACAACTGTTCCTTCCCGTCGATTCGCGAATATCACGAAGCCTATGGCCTGAATAGCAGGCGGCTGGCGCTGGCCGGCGATAACTGTGTGGTCATGCATCCGGGCCCGATGAATCGCGGTGTGGAAATCGCATCCGATGTCGCCGATTCGGTACGCAGTCATATTCTCGATCAGGTAGAACATGGTGTAGCCGTGCGCATGGGTGTGCTTACCGCCCTGTGTGGCAGCGCGCCGGACCCGGTCAAACGCACTCCGCGCCGCGAACTTGAAGAAGCCGCCATGCGGGCACAGGGGAAACTGCTATGACGACCTTACTGATCAAAGGTGGACGAGTCATCGATCCGGCTAACGGTATCGATGAAATCTCCGATGTGCTGATCGAAGATGGCCGGATTGCTGCCATCGGTAAAAAAGCAGGTAAGGCGAAAACGACCATTGATGCCACAGGCCTGATTGTCTGTCCCGGCCTGATTGATATGCATGTACATTTGCGTGAGCCGGGCCAGGAATGGAAAGAAGATATCGAATCGGGTTCGCGTGCGGCAGTGGCTGGCGGCGTAACCTCGATGTGTTGCATGCCCAACACCACGCCGCGACTGGATCACGCCGGTGTGGTGCGGCAGGTCATCGAGCGCGCCAAGCAGGTCGGGCTTTGCGATGTGCATCCGATCGGCGCGGTCAGTCGTAATCTCGAAGGCAAGGAACTCAGTGAAATGCGCGAGCTGGTGCGCGCCGGAGCCGTGGCTTTTTCCGATGACGGCATGCCAATCTGGCACGCAGGGGTGATGCGCAAGGCGCTGGAATACGCTTCCAGTTTTGATTTTCTGGTGATTCAGCATGCCGAGGATCTGGAATTGACCGCAGGCGGTTGCATGAATGAAGGCCGCATCTCCACCCAGCTTGGTGTATCCGGCATGCCTGCCGTGGGCGAGGACGATATGGTGTCGCGCGACATCATGCTGGCCAAATTGGTGGATGCCCGTTATCACGTGGCGCACATCTCCACGCAGGGCGCAGTTGAGCTGGTACGACGGGCGCAGGCCGAGGGCTTGAAGGTCAGCACAGAAGCAGCACCGCATCATTTCGCTCTGACCGAGGAAGAACTGCTCGGCTTCAATGTGGATGCCAAGATGAGCCCGCCATTGCGAACAGAGGAAGACCGCTTGGCGGTGATTGAGGGGCTGCGCGACGGCACAATCAGTGTGATCGCCACCGATCATGCGCCGCATCATGAAGATGACAAACGTTGCGGCCTATCCTGCGCTGCTTTCGGCATTGTCGGACTGGAAAGCCTGCTGCCGGTATCGCTTGGCCTAGAGCGCGATGGTGTGCTTTCGATGTCCGGCCTGATTGCCACCATGACCAGCAATCCTGCCAAGTTGCTGCATCTTGAGGCTGGCTCACTATCTGAAGGTGCGGCAGCCGATGTCTGCATCTTCAACCCCGGAGAAAAGTGGACACTGGATCGCAACAAGCTGTTCTCCAAGTCACGCAATACACCATGGCATGGCCGCGAAATGACCGGCCGCGTCAGCCACACGCTGAAGGGTGGGCGGGTTGTGTATCAGCAGGGTGAAATCCTTGTCTGAGTTCGAGCCGCACCGCAACGATATTTTTGAGGAGCAGGCCGAGGTGTTGGCTCATGTCGCTCATCCGGGCGATCAGTTTATCCTGCGGGTGAAGGCACCGAAAACTGCGCAACACGCCCGGCCGGGGCAGTTTGTGCATATCAGGGTTTCAGCAGCGCGCCCGCTGCGTCGACCGATTTCCATCATGTTGACCGACCCGGACAAGGGCACGGTCGATCTGTTGTTCAAGGCGATTGGTGAAGGCACGCGTGAGCTTTCCGAGCGCAAGGCAGGCGATGTGCTTCCCTTGCTCGGACCTATTGGGCGGCCATTTGATCTCGCTGACACGTCAAAGCGCTATATTCTGATTGGCGGTGGTGTGGGTATCCCGCCGATGATTTTCGCGGCCGACCGTTTGGCTGGAAAAGCCGATGTGGTCGTCTTTGCCGGCTCAGAAGTGGAATTTCCGTTTGCTCTTCGGCCATCCGGTTTTCTCCTGCCCGGGATTGCCGGCAATACCATCCTCGCTATCGCCTCACTGGAGTCGCGCGGTGTGCCCAGTCGCCTGGCTTCCAATGCCGGCATGTATGGCTGCTATGAAGGGCATGTGCCGAATCTGGCTGGAGAATACCTGCGTGCTCTGAGTGATGAAGAGAGGGTGCGGACTGTGGTCTTGTCCTGCGGCCCACATCCGATGCTGCATGCGGTGGCAAGGGTGGCGCGAGAAACAGGCGTGGCGGCTCAGTTGTCCTTGGAAGAACATATGGCCTGCGGTATCGGCGGTTGTGCCGGTTGTGTGGTTAAAACAAGTGAGGCCGATGGCGAGCACTACCGCCGTGTATGTGTCGATGGCCCGGTATTTCCGGCTGACATTTTGCCGGAATTCGCATAATGCCATGGCAGGAGGTTCATTCTTTCTGGTTTGGTGAGCTTGAGCCACAGCAATGGTGGCAAAAGGACGAAGTTCTGGATCGGGAAATCAGTAGCAGGTTTGGTGAGCTGCATGAAGCAGCCAGCGCTTGCGAGCTAGCTGACTGGCGCAATGATGCGGCTGGCTGTCTGGCAGAAATCATTGTGCTGGATCAGTTCTCACGCAATATCTACCGGGATGACCCCCGCGCCTTTGCCCAGGATGGTATGGCCTTGTTGCTGGCCCAGGAAGCCATACGCACGGGTGCCGATCAGGTCTTCGATGCTCCCAACCAGGCGTTTTTCTATATGCCGTTCATGCACAGCGAGTCGGCATTGATTCATGAACAGGCTGTCGATCTGTTTGATCAGCCGGGTGCTGAATACAATCTCGAGTTTGAGTTAAAGCACAAGGCCATCATCGACCGCTTTGGTCGCTATCCGCATCGCAATGCCATATTGAACAGGGAATCAACGGCTGATGAGCTGGCTTTCCTGGAAGGACCTGATTCTTCGTTTTAACTGGTGGTTATTCTCTGCTGAAGCAGTGCCCGAATTCGCCTGATTTAAGAGTATCTCGCGACGTAGATTCGCATGCCGTGCTTGGAAGTCTTTCTTCTTTCTTGAGCGGTCAAGAAAGAAGCAAAGAATGCCGCCCACGGGTAGCTGTGAATTCCCGCCCCGGGCACTCGCCCTGCGGACGCAAACCGGGAATAAAGCCCCCTCTTTTTGCGCAAGGCCCCGCCGAGCAAGTACCCGGTTCGGCGCAGCTACAAGTGGGACCCGAACGTCAAAATCAGAAACCCGGTTCCCGCCTTTCTTTGTGTCTTCGTGGTTAATGAATTGCTGTGATCAGAAATCCCGCAGCAGTTCAGTGATGCCGGTCTTGGAGCGGGTTTTCTCGTCCACTTTTTTCACGATAACTGCGCAGTACAGGTTGGGGCCGCCGGATTTGCCCGGCATGGAGCCTGACACGACCACCGAATACGGTGGCACCTCGCCGTAATGCACCTCGCCGGTCTCACGATCAATGATGCGCGTGGATTTTCCGAGATACACGCCCATGGAAATCACCGAGCCTTCGCGCACGATAACGCCTTCGACAACTTCGGAGCGCGCGCCAATAAAGCAGTTGTCCTCAATGATGGTCGGGGTGGCCTGCAAAGGTTCGAGCACGCCGCCGAT
>Ga0316187_10000851_pt1 | contig 25291 bp, 19 predicted proteins | sample CroRivburrow1_MG_FD_204927 | JGI IMG/M metagenome (GOLD analysis project Ga0316187, IMG submission 204927) | Coastal sediment microbial communities from Maine, United States - Cross River worm burrow 1 | ecosystem: Environmental > Aquatic > Marine > Coastal > Sediment | place: USA: Maine...
GTCGGTGCCGTGGACATGCTGAGACACACCCATGCCCCAAAAAATGATGGAAGCGCGGGACTGGGCATAGGTGCGCGCCACCGTTCGAATGGTGTCCGCATCGATGCCACAGATCTCGGCCATGGCCTCGGGCGTGTAGTCCTGAACATGGCGTTTCAGATTCTCAAAGCCTTCGGTATGGGCGTCCACATAGGCCTGATCATGCAGCGATTCGGTGACGATCACGTTGAGCATGGCGTTGAGCAGCGCCACGTCGGTGCCGGGCTTGAACTGCAGCATGTGGGTGGCATGTCGCTTCAAGGCCTGGCCCCGGGGGTCGAGTACGATCAAGGCACCCCGCTTGGCCGCCTGCTTGAAATAGGTGGCCGCCACCGGATGATTCTCGGTGGGGTTGGCGCCGATGACGATGACCACGTCGGCGTCCCGGACCGCATTGAAGGGCGCAGTCACGGCACCGGAGCCGATGCCCTCCAGCAGGGCCACCACCGATGAGGCGTGGCACAGACGGGTGCAATGGTCCACGTTGTTGGTGCCGAAACCGGTACGCACCAGCTTCTGAAACAGATAGGCTTCTTCGTTGGAACACTTGGCGGAGCCGAAGCCAGCCAGTGCGCCGCCGCCGTCCCGATCCCGGATTGCCTTGAGTCCACCGGCCGCCGCGGTCAGGGCCTCTTCCCAACTGGCTTCGCGGAAGTGGGTCAGGGGGTTGGCCGGATCCAGATCCGAATCGCCGCCCTTGGGCGCGTCGTCACGCCGGATCAGAGGCCGGGTCAATCGATGGGGGTGTTTGACATAGTCGAACCCGAAACGCCCCTTGACGCAGAGTCGATTCTCGTTAGATGGCCCCGCGCGGCCCTGCACCGCCGCAATCTCGTTGTCCTTGATCTGGTAGGTGAGTTGGCAGCCCACGCCACAGTAAGGACAAACGCTGGACACTTCGGTCAGCGGATCAGTCTTGCCAACGCCCTCGGCGTTCACCAGGGTGGATTCCATCAGGGCACCGGTGGGGCAGGCCTGGACACACTCACCGCAGGCGACGCAGGTGCTCAGTCCCATGGGATCATCCAGATCGAACACGATCTTGGCCTGATACCCCCGGTAAGCCATGCCGATCACATCGTTGACCTGGACCTCACGGCAGGCCCGCACACACAGATTGCAGTGGATACACGCGTCCAGAGCCACCTGCATGGCCGGATGGCTGACATCCATCGCGGGCGCCTGGCGACGGGGAAAACGACTTTCGGCAACCCCCAGTCGATCCGCCCAGTGCCACAGACGCGAGTTCTGGTCATGGGCCACCGCCCGTTCCGGCTGATCCGATACCAGCAGTTCCATGACCATTCTCTGGGCGGTAACGGCACGCTCGTTGGCCGTGCTCACCTTCATGCCCTCGGTGGGTTTTCGCAGGCAGGACGGCGCCAGCACCCGCTCCCCCTCGATCTCAACCATACAGGCGCGGCAGTTGCCGTCGGGGCGATAACCGGGCTCAGGCATGTAACAGAGGTGGGGAATATGGGTATCGTGTCGCCGCGCCACCTGCCAGATGGTCTCATCCGGCGCCGCCTCGACCTCGACCCCATCCAGGATGAAGCGGATGGAATCACTCATGACAGATCCTCCGGGAAAAACTTGAGCACCGAATTGACCGGATTGCCGGCGGCCTGGCCCAGTCCGCAGATGGACGCTTCGGTCATCACCTGGCTCAGATCCGCCAGGAGCGTGCGATCCCAGCTTGCATGGGTCATCAGTTCAGCCGCCTTTTCGGTGCCCACCCGGCAGGGTGTGCATTGGCCACAGCTCTCATCGCGGAAAAAACGCATCAGATTGAGCGCCACCGCCTTCATGTCGTCCTGATCGCTGAACACCACCACCGCGGCCGATCCGATAAAGCATCCGTGCTGCTCCAAAGTGCCAAAATCCAACGGCACATCCGCCATGCTCGCCGGCAGGATGCCACCGGACGCGCCGCCGGGCAGATACCCCTTGAAGCTGTGCCCGGGCTGCATGCCGCCGCAGTACTCGTCGATCAGCTCCTGGGCTGTAATACCGGCCGGCGCCAGCTTGACCCCGGGTTCGGCCACCCGGCCCGAGACCGAGTAGCTGCGCCACCCCGACCGGCCGTTTCGTCCGGCGCCGGCAAACCAATCCGGACCCTTCTCCACGATGTCCCGCACCCAGTACAGGGTCTCGACGTTGTTCTCAACCGTGGGGCGGCCGAACAAACCGACCTCGGCCACGTACGGGGGGCGATTTCTGGGCAGACCGCGCTTCCCCTCGATGGACTCGATCATGGCGGACTCTTCACCACAGATGTAAGCGCCGGCGCCGCGTCTGAGTTCGACTTGGCAGCGACCGAACAGTCCGTCGGCCTCGACCCGGGCAAGTTCCTTTTTCAGAATCTGGTGGATGCCGGGGTACTCGTCTCGCAGATAGACATAGCTGGTGTCGGCCTCCACCACCCAGGCGCCGATCAACATACCCTCGATGAAGCGGTGGGGATCCCGTTCCAGGTAGTGTCTGTCCTTGAACGTTCCAGGCTCGCCCTCGTCCGCATTGATCGCCATCAGACGGGGTCCGGCGTAGCCGCGCACGATGCGCCACTTGCGGCCGGTGGGGAAACCCGCCCCGCCCAGACCCCGCAGGCCGGAATGCTCCATGACGGAGAGAAGGTCCTCAACCTTGCGCTGCCCGGACAGGCAAGCCCGCAGCAGGGCATAGCCACCGGCGGCCACATAGGCATCGTAGTCGATGTAGTCGGCTACGACCGGGTGTGTGAGGCCCTGCTTCGCCGCGTCCAGAACATCGGCGGCCGATGCCTTGTGCAAGTGATTATGTCCAACTTCTGCGACGGGTGCGGTATCGCAACGACCCATGCAGGGTGCAGGCAGAACCCGCACGTTTTGTCCGCTCGCGGCGGCCAGTTCCGCCAGCAGAGACTGGGCCCCGGCCAGCTCGCAGGCAATGCCGTCACAGACACGCACGGTCAGGGGCGGCGGCGGGGTCTCGCCTTCCTTGACCACGTCGAAGTGGGCGTAGAAGGTCGCCACCTCGTACACCTCGGCCTGAGCCAGACGCATCTCCGCTGCCAGGGCCGCCAGGTGTCGCTGCGACAAGTGGCCATAGCGGTCCTGAATCAGGTGTAGATACTCGATCAGCAAGTCACGTCGAGTGGGTGCGTGACCGATCAGGGCACGCACTTCGTCCCGCGCCGCAGTCTCGGTCTGGCGACCTTTGGGGGTTCGGCGCGTCTTGGACCGCCCGCCACCGGGATGGCCGCGCTTGACGGGCGCGTCTGTGGGATTGCTCATGTTCTACACCGGTGCCGTTGACTGCGATCAGAACGGGCGGAACGCCGAGGCGCAACCGCCCGACACACCTTGAGCGAACTAGGCGCCCAGGGCCTGCTTGAGTGTGGTGCCCAGGCTGGCGGGCGAGTCCGCAACCTGGATACCGGCACTGCGCATGGCTTCGATCTTGTCCCCGGCCCCGCCCTTGCCACCGGCGACGATGGCACCGGCATGCCCCATGCGTCGCCCGGGCGGCGCGGTGAGGCCGGCGATAAACCCCACCATGGGTTTCTTGATGCGGGACTGGCGCACGAACTCGGAGGCTTCCTCCTCCGCCGTGCCGCCGATCTCGCCGATCATGATGATCGACTCCGTGGCCGGATCAGCCAGAAACAGGTCCAGACAATCGATGAAGTTGGTTCCGTTGACCGGATCTCCGCCGATCCCGATGCAGGTGGACTGCCCCAGACCGGCGGCGGTGGTCTGGGCCACCGCTTCGTAGGTCAAGGTGCCGGATCGGGAGACGATACCCACCGTGCCAGGCATATGAATATGGCCCGGCATGATGCCAATCTTACATCCGCCTGGAGTGATCACGCCGGGGCAGTTGGGGCCCACGAGACGGGTCTTCGAACCGCGCAACACACGCTTGACCCGAACCATGTCCAGCACCGGTATGCCTTCGGTGATGCAAACCACCAGCGGCACTTCGGCGTACACCGCTTCAAGGATCGCGTCGGCGGCAAACGGCGGCGGTACATAGATTACCGACGCGTCCGCGCCTGTCTCGGCCACCGCCTGGGTTACCGTGTCGAACACCGGCAGACCGAGATGGGTTGAGCCGCCTTTCCCAGGCGTGACTCCGCCCACCATTCGGGTGCCGTACTCTATTGCCTGCTCGGAATGGAAAGTGGCCTGAGAGCCGGTAAAACCCTGGCAGATCACACGGGTATTCTGGTCAATAAGAACGGACATCAGGAGGCCTCCTTTACAGCGGCCACCACCTTCTCAGCGGCGTCGCCAAGATCGTCGGCCGAAACGATATCCAAACCCGAATCACGCAGAATGGACTTGCCCAAATCTACGTTGGTGCCCTCCAGGCGCACCACCAGGGGCACATCCAGGTGCACCTCCTTGGCCGCTTCGACAATGCCGGTGGCGATGACGTCGCAGCGCATGATGCCGCCGAAGATGTTGACCAGAATGCCCTTGACGTTGGGATCGGACAGAATCAGCTTGAAGGCGGCTGTGACGCGTTCCGCTGTTGCGCCACCACCCACGTCCAGAAAATTGGCCGGCTCACTGCCGTAGAGCTTGATGATGTCCATGGTCGCCATGGCCAGACCGGCACCGTTGACCATGCAGCCGATGGAGCCATCCAGCTTGATGTAGTTCAGCTCGTGCTGGCTGGCCTCGAGCTCGGCCGGATCCTCCTCATCCTCGTCCCGCAGCTCGGCAACGTCCTTTTGACGGAACAGACTGTTGTCGTCGAAATTCATCTTGGCATCCAGCGCGATCAATTCACCGGCACCGGTTACCACCAGCGGGTTGATTTCCAACAGGCTGGCATCCAACTCGGTAAACGCGGCGTAAAGGGATTGCAGAAAGCCAACAGCCGCCCGGATCTGCTTGCCCTCGAGCCCCAGGCCGAAGGCGAGCTCCCGTGCATGAAACGGCTGCAATCCGATCGCCGGGTCGATGTGCACCCGCAGAATCTTTTCCGGGGTCGCGGCCGCTACCTCCTCGATCTCCATGCCGCCCTCGGTGGAGGCGATCACCGTAACCTCGCTGGTGGCGCGGTCGATCAGCATGCCGAGGTACAACTCCCGGGCAATGTCACACCCCTCCTCCACATAAACCCGTTTGACCTCTTTGCCGGCGGGCCCGGTCTGATGAGTAACCAGGGTCATGCCGAGCATGTGTTCGACGTTCTGTTTCACCTCGGCGATGGATTTTACCACCTTCACGCCGCCGCCCTTGCCACGGCCACCGGCATGAATCTGCGCCTTGACCACCCACACCGGGCCGCCCAGTTGCTGGGCGGCCGTTTCCGCTTCCGAGGCGGAAAAAAGAACATGACCGTGGGGTACGGGAACGCCGTAACGGCCAAGCAACGCTTTTGCCTGATATTCGTGGATATTCATGGGTCTCCGCCGGTTTCCAGATAGGTGGATTTCGTTTTGGTATACATTATACCAGAGACGATGGAGCTGCAAGAATGCCTGCCCGGCAACATGATACCCGACTGCCACTGCAGCGCGAGTATGTCTCGAAGTGCCGCCGTTAGGAACCGCCATGGGGTCCATTGGCCGAATCCAGTGACGTTTGAGGTTTAGCTAGGATTCTGCGCGGTAGAAAGGAACGGTCTGCGTCACCGCCATTTCGGCCCGATTCCGCGATCCTCCCCGTCACATAGCAACGGCTATGCTTCTCGGACGATCCCGAAATCGTTCTCTAACTGGACAGCACCTCGCCTCATTCATTCCTAGCGCGCAAACGCCTAGCGTCCGACAGACTCGTCGGTGATACGGGCCAGATGCAGGAGATTGATGGTCCCGGCGGTGCCGAACGGGATGCCGGCGGCGATTGCCAGCGCTTCATTGTGGCGCGCAAACCCTTCGCGGACTGCAATACGACAGGCCTCACTGATCACATGGGGCACATCGGTGTCCACGGTGGGCGGGTCGATCAGGACCGCGTGCACACCCCAGACCAGAGCCAACCGCCGTGCGGTCGCCATTTCCGGAGTTAAGCTCAAAATTGGCGCCTCGGGGCGCTCCCGAGCCGCACGCTGAGCGGTGAATCCAGAAGAAGTATAGGTGACGATGGCGGCGGTAGGTCGAATCGCGGCGACCTGACGCAACGCACTGCAGATGGCATCGGCACGGGTCGAGTCGGGCGTCGGGTGATTGGCGTCCATGATGTTTCGGTAATGGGGATCAGACTCCACCTGAGTGATGATCCGGTCCATCATCCGCACCGATTCCAGCGGATACTCGCCGGCCGCCGTTTCGGCGGACAACATCACCGAATCCACTCCCTCGTACACCGCGCTGGCCACATCCGACGCTTCGGCCCGGGTTGGCACCGGGGCGTGGACCATGGAATCCAACATGTGGGTGGCCACCACCACCGGCTTGCCCGCTTGGCGGCAGGCCTGGACGATACGCTTTTGCGCGGTCGGCACTCGCTCAGGGGGGAGTTCGACCCCCAGGTCGCCGCGAGCCACCATGACGGCGTCGGTGAGTTCGACGATCCGCTCGAGGTGATCCAGGGCAGAGGGCTTTTCCAGCTTGACCATGATGCTGGCACGGCCATCTACCAGTTCCCGCAGCTCACTCACGTCCTCGGGCCGCTGAACAAATGACTGGGCGATCCAGTCGGCGCCCAGGGAAAGCCCGTACTCCAGGTCCCGACGATCTTTCACGGTCAGCGCCGACAACGGCAACATGACACCCGGTACGTTCACGCCCTTGTGATCGCGTACCTCGCCACCCACCACCACACGGGTCTCGGCAAAGTCGGCACCGCTGTCCTCGACCCGCAGCCGGACCCGGCCGTCATCGATCAGCAGTTCACTGCCGCGATCGAGCGCGGCGAAGATCTCCGCATGGGGCAGTGGGGCCCGGTCCGAGCCGCCGGGACTCGGATCGAGATCCAAGCGATACGGGGTGCCGCGTGCAAGCATGACCGGACCGGCTTTGAATCGCCCCAGCCGCAACTTTGGCCCCTGCAGGTCGAGCAGAATGCCAATGGGCCGGCCCACATCGGATTCGATGCTGCGAATCGCCCGAAACCGGTTGGCGTGTTCAGTGTGCGCGCCATGGCTGAAGTTGAGACGGAACAGGTCCGCGCCGGCGTCGAACAGCGCACGAATCGTATCCGGGCTGGAACTCGAGGGTCCCAGGGTCGCGATAATCTTGGCTTTGCGCAGGCGGTGCATGGTGCTTCACCCGCCCGGGCGGGCCCATTTTAAGAGACAGTCGAATGGAACGCTGCCCGTCCTGCCTCGTGGTGGCGGGTCGGCCGGGCAGCGCGCTTGCGGCAGTCGGTCCAGTCTACGCCACCTCGTGGCCGGCCAAAGTTTCCAACGCCTTCACCATGGCCGAATGGTCCCAGGCCGCCCCATCCTGCGCCGTGCAGGCGTTGAACAGTTCCTGGGCGGTGGCGGTGTTCGGCAGACTCAGTCCAAGGGCGCGGGCGCCGTTCAAAGCAAGGTTCAAGTCCTTTTGATGCAACTCGATGCGAAAACCCGGATTGAAGGTGCGCTTAATCATACGCTCGCCGTGGACCTCCAATATTTTCGAAGAGGCAAAGCCGCCCATGAGCGCCTCGCGGACTTTGGCCGGATCTGCGCCCGCCTTGGATGCAAAGACCAATGCCTCCGCAACCGCCTCGATGTTGAGGGCGACAATGATCTGATTGGCCACTTTGCACGTCTGGCCGTCCCCGTTGCCCCCCACCAGCGTGATGTTCTTACCCATCAGCTCGAACAGCGGCCTGACCTGCTCGAACGCCGGCGGATTGGCGCCCACCATGATGGTCAGACTGGCCGCCTTGGCCCCCACCTCGCCACCGGACACCGGTGCGTCAACGTACTCACAGTTCAGTTCGTTGATGCGGGCGGCAAACGCTTTGGTTTCGATGGGCGAGATGGAGCTCATGTCCACCACCACTTTGCCCGGGCTCAGACCCGCAGCGACGCCGTCCGGCCCGAACAGCACCGAGTCAACCTGGGGGGTATCCGGCACCATGATGATGATGACGTCGCAGTGTTCCGCCACCTGGCGCATCGACTCGCATACCACGGCCCCAGCGTCGATCAACGCCTTGGGTGTGGGCGTGCGGTGCTGAACCGTGTGAATGGTGTGTCCACCGGCCTGAAGATGCCCGGCCATGGGCGCACCCATAATGCCCAGGCCGATGAATCCAATGTTACTCATGGGTTTTTGCTCTCCTCGCCGATGACTCTCAAAGATAAGGCTTCAACCAGCCCAGACCGTCCGCGGTGGTGGTCAGCGGCTTGTACTCGCAGCCAATCCAGCCCTCGTAGCCCAGTTGGTCTATAAATCCGAACAGGAACGGAAAGTTGATTTCGCCGGTTCCAGGTTCGTGTCGCCCAGGCGTGTCGGCTAACTGCAGATGGGCGATTCTAGCCAGGTTCCGTTCCATTGTGGGCGCCAGATCACCCTCCATGATCTGCATGTGATAGATGTCATACTGTATGGCCAGGTTGTCCGACCCCACAGCGTCCAGGATCGCATTGGCCTGTTGCGTGCGGTTCAGATAGAAGCCGGGGATATCCCGCGTGTTGATGGGCTCGATCAGCAGCCGAATGCCGGCACCCGCAAGTTTGTCGGCGGCAAACTTGAGATTCCCCACCAGGGTTTGTTGAAGTTTGTCCGGGTCCGCGCCCTCGGGGGCCAGGCCGGCCAGGCAGTTGACCTGCGGGCATCCGAGGGTACTGGCATACTCGATCGCCCGACCGACGCCGTCCTGGAACTCGTTTACACGATCCGGTAGACAGGCGATCCCGCGCTCCCCCGCCGACCAATCCCCGGCGGGCAGATTGTGCAACACCTGAACCAGTCCGTTGACCGAGAGACGCTCGGCCAACTGGCCTTTGTCGTAGTCGTAGGGAAAAAGATACTCGACGCCCTTAAACCCATCCCCTGCGGCCGCCTCGAAGCGATCCATGAAATCCATCTCGTTGTAGAGCATCGTTAGGTTTGCTGCAAACCTGGGCATGATTTCCCCCTGTGGATTGAATTTGAACTGGCTACGGGCTGCTCAGGCGGCGACCGCTTTCTTTTCAGTGTCCGGCGCCAGATCAAGTATGTCCTCGAATTCCACGATCTGGTCGATTTCCGGGCCCATGGCAATGTCGGTTTTCCGCTCGGTCAGAATTTCCACCACCACCGGCACACTGTACTCGTTCGCCATCCGGCGGGCATCCTGCATCGCACCCTGGATCTGCCCCGGTTCGCGCACTCGGATCGCTTTGCAGCCCAAGCCCTCGACCACCTTGACGTGATCCACTCCGTACTCGCCCAGCTCGGGTGAGTTGACGTTCTGGAACGACAGCTGAACTTCAAAATCCATGTTGAACGCCTTCTCCGCCTGACGAATCAGACCGAGATAGGAATTGTTGATCAGGATGAAGACCACCGGCACCTTGAACTGGGCACCAACCGCCAACTCCTCGATCAGGAATTGAAAATCGTAGTCGCCGCCGATACCCACCACTTCCGTGTCTGGATCCGCCAGCTTCGCGCCCAGTGCTGCCGGTATTACCCATCCCAGCGGACCGGCCTGGCCACAGATGATGTAATCCCGGGGTCGAAAAACCTGTTGAAACTGGCCGGATGCGATCTGCCCGAGGCCGATCGAGGCGATAAATCGGGTCTTCTCGCTGAACGCGCTGTTGATCTCGTGGAATATCCGCTGAGGCTTGATCGGTGTGTTGTCGAAGTCGGTTCGGCGCTGCATGGCGTGTTTACGGGCCCGGCAGTCCGTCACCCACTCGCTGCGATCCGCAAGCCGTCCGGCCCGCTTGCGCGCAACGGCTTCCTCCACCAGGGCCTCCAAAGCGTGCTTGGCGTCGGACACGATGCCCAGGTCGGGGCAGAATACCCGGCCGATCTGGGTGGGCTCGATGTCGATGTGTACGAACTTCCGGCCCTTGGTGTAGACATCGGTGCTACCGGTATGACGATTGGCCCAACGATTGCCGATACCAAGCACAAAATCGCTTTCCAGGAACGTGGCGTTGCCGTAGCGGTGCTGAGTCTGTAAACCGACCTGACCGGCCTGGAGAGGGTGATCATCCGGGATCGAACCCCAGCCCATCAGGGTGGGCACCACCGGAGTGTTGGTCAGCTCGGCCAGCTTCACCAGCAATTCGGAGGCATCCGCGTTGATGACGCCACCGCCGGATATGATCAGCGGACGCTCGGCCTCGTTGAGCATGTCCAGGGCCTTGGCGATCTGCTTGGGGTGAGGCCGGGGCCGGTATACTTCAAGCGGCGCATCGGAATCCGGATCGTATTCGATCATCTCCTTCTGCACGTCCACCGGCAGGTCGATAAGCACCGGCCCGGGTCGCCCCGAACGCATCAACTGAAATGCATGGCGAAACGCCCACGGCACCTGAGCCGCCTCCAGCACGGTCACGGACCATTTGACCACCGGTCGGGCGATCGCGGCGATGTCCACAGCCTGAAAGTCCTCTTTGTGAATCTTGGCCCGCGGCGCCTGCCCGGTGACGCACAGAATGGGGATGCTGTCGGCCATGGCGGAGTACAGTCCGGTAATCATGTCGGTGCCGGCCGGACCCGAAGTGCCGAGATTGACCCCGATCTTGCCACTGGCCGCCCGGGTATAGCCCTCGGCGGCATGGGCTCCACCCTCCTCATGACGTACCAGGACATGCTTGATGCTGCTGTTCTGGAGCCCATTGTAGAGCGGCAGAATTGCCGCGCCCGGAATGCCAAACGCCAACTCGACTCCCTCGCTCTCCATCACGCGGACGGCGGCTTCTGCTGCGGTCATTCTGGCCATGTTTCATCCTCCTCCGGATGCAATTCGTGGGTGCAGCCCTTAGCAGCACTGCTGTGATTCCATATTATAGAAATCTTTTCCATTTTCAATATTTGCTGCTGGTGGACTGTATTTCAATTACTTATGGACTGCATAAGCGCCAATGTGGTGCGCAAAGACGCCCATGAAGACACACGCACCGGCGGAATCCCTCGGGTGCGACTGGCGCCCTGTATGGAAATGAAACTGAAGTGCGAAAACGATTGGGTATTCGGAAGGGAGGCAGATGCGGGCCACCGCAGCGGGCGGCAATAGTTTCGGCAGATCGAAAAGAGGCTGTCGGCTCCGGCGATGGCCAGGGGGCGGATTCTGCGATGCTTGGCGGACCGCAGAACCAGCCGGGATCAGGTCTCGTAGGGATCGCGCAGGACGATAGTGTCGGCCCGATCCGGACCGGTGGAAATGATGTCCACCGGCGTTTCGGTCAGAGTTTCGATCCGCCTAATGTAACTCTTAGCGGCCTCAGGCAGATCATCGTAGCTGCGAACGCCCACCGTCGATGCTTGCCAGCCGGGCAAATCCTCGTACACCGGTTTGCACTCCTGGATCGCCTCGGCGCCCACCGGCGGCTCGGCGATGACAGCGCCACGATGACGGTATCCGATACAGACCCGAATGGTTTCCAGCCCATCGAGAACGTCGAGCTTGGTCAGACAAATGCCGGTGACACTATTGATTTGTACCGACCGTTTTAGCGCAACGGCATCGAACCAGCCGCATCTTCGAGGGCGACCGGTGGTTGCGCCGAACTCATGGCCGGCGCTGGCCAGGTGGATGCCGACTGCGTCGAACAATTCGGTCGGGAACGGGCCCGCGCCCACCCGCGTCGTATAGGCTTTGGTAATCCCCAGAATGTAGTCCAGGAACCGAGGGCCCACGCCGGTGCCACTGGCGGCGCCACCGGCAGTCGTGTTGGACGAGGTTACAAACGGGTAGGTGCCGTGGTCTATATCCAGAAGGGCACCCTGGGCACCCTCAAACATGATCTTGTCCCCACGTCGACGGCAGCCGTGTAGCAGGCCGGTGATGTCGGCGATCAGGGGCGTAATACGCTCCCCCATGGCCAGGGTTTCGTCCAGCACGCGCTGGAAATCCACCGGCGTGGCCTTGTAGTAGTTCTTGAGGGCGAAATTGTGGTAATCGAGCACCTCACCCAGCTTGGCCGCGAAGCGTTCCCGATGCTGCAGGTCACCGAGCCGGACCGCGCGACGCGCAACCTTGTCTTCGTAGGCCGGACCGATTCCACGCCCGGTCGTGCCGATGGCTTTCTCGCCCCGGGCACGCTCGCGCGCCTGGTCCAGGGCCACGTGATGGGGCAGGATCAACGGGCAGGCCTCGCTGATGTGCAGGCGCCCACTCAAATCGACCCCTTGCGCCTCGAGACCCTCCATTTCACCGAGCAACGCCTCCGGTGACAACACCACCCCGTTGCCGATCAGGCAGGCAACCCCTTCACGCAGGATGCCGGAGGGAATCAGATGCAGAACCGTCTTCTGGCCATCGATGACCAGCGTATGACCCGCATTGTGGCCCCCTTGAAAGCGGACCACCGCGGCAACCTTTTCGGTCAGAAGATCGACGACTTTGCCCTTGCCTTCGTCGCCCCATTGGGTGCCGATCACTACAACGCTATTGGCCATGTGTCCTGTCTTTCGAGCTGATTGATAACCCGTGTCGGCATCGGCTGGCGAGCGCGGGGTGCCGTCTAAGCCGTATCCGGCGCCTGCGCCGGACTGTATGCATCGACCCGCCAGGACTCGCCGTCGCGCACCAGGTGACGGTTGCACCCCAGTTGTTCCGGCGTTGCCGTCTGCCCAGGCAACTCGCATATGACACGTTCCTGGCCCTCGCGCAGCGCCCGAACCACGGCGGCCAATGCGGGGTCGTCGCTACGGGGCGCAAAAATCGCGCTCGGCGCCGGCGACTGAAGACCCATCCCGGCCAGGCTCTGCAGAACCTTGAGATCGGCGCTGAACCCGGTGGCCGGGCGCGCACGGCCGAAAGCCTGGCCAATATCGTCGTACCGGCCGCCCTGGGCAACAGCCTGACCATGGGTCGGTACGTAGGCGGCATACACCACGCCCGTGTGGTAGTGATAGCCCCGCAGTTCGGCCAGGTCCACATGCAGTTCAACCCGCGGGTAGCGGCCGGACAAGCCGGCGACCAGATTCCGTAACCAGGCCAGCGCATTCTGAACCGGTTCGCCGGCCGGCGCGAGGACCGCGTCCGCCCGGGCCAACACCTCTTCCGCACGGCCGTTTAGGTGCACCAGTTCCCCCAGCATGGCCCGGTGTGGGGCATCAAGCCCCCAACTGGCGAGACAGTGACTGATTTCAGGCACGGCCTTGCGCTGCAAGGCCTCAAACAGGGTCATCTCACGGGCACGGGTCAACCCGGCCAGCGCCGCCAGATCTCGAAAAACGGTCACATGCCCGAGGTCCAGATGAATCCGGCCCAGGCCCACCTGCGTCAGTGTTTCCAGCATCAGGCTGAGCACCTCGAGGTCACTCTCGAAACCTCGATGCCCATACAGTTCGACGCCGACCTGCATGGGACTGCGCGACCCGGCGAAGCCGTCGTTGCGGGTTCTCAACACGGTACCCGCATAGCACAGTCGAACCGGCCTGTCGTGACGCAGCTGATGAGCATCGATGCGCGCCACTTGGGGGGTCATGTCCGCCCGGACACCCATCAGCCGGCCACTCAGCTGATCGGTGAGTTTGAATGTCTGGAGGTCCAGGTCGTCATGTCCGGTGCCAATCAGCAGGGAATCGAGAAACTCGATGAACGGGGGCACCACCAACTCGTAGCCCCAGCATCCGTACAGATCCAGCAGCTGGCGCCGCACCTGTTCCAACGCTTCGGCCGCGGGGGGCAGAACTTCCTCAATACCGTCGGGGAGCAGCCACCGGTCTTCAATGCTCATGAATCGGACGGGCCCTTCCCCACTCCCGCGGTGTCGATCAACGCAATATCTGCAACAAAACGACACCAAACCCCATGCAGCCCAGACCGATGATACGCAACGTTCGATCGTCCAGATTAGCCATCTGCATCCACGCCTTGCGCATGGCCCCGGGACTCACAAAGGGCAGTACCCCTTCGACCACCAGCACCAGGGCCAGTGCGACCAGCAGATCATGCCACATTTACGCTATCCGGTTGCTCGATCGCCCATTTCAAACAGGGGAATCAGATCCGGGCTGGGTGACGCCCGGACCCTTGATTCCCTATCGCTCGTTGAAGAACTTGAAGAAATCCGATTCCGGTTCCAACACCAGAACATCGCCCTGGCCATTGAACGTAGCCCGGTAGGCCTCCAGACTTCGATGGAAGGAATAGAACTCCGGATTTCGCTGGTAGGCGGTGGCGTAGATTTCCGCCGCGGTGGCGTCACCCTCGCCCCGCAGTTTTTCCGAGTCCCGGTAGGCCTCGGCCAGCAGCACAGTGCTCTGGCGGTCGGCATCGGCCCGGATACGCTCCGCGGCTTCCAGACCTCGCGACCGGAAATCACGGGCGACACGCTCGCGCTCGGCGCGCATGCGGTCGAACACGGAATTGCTCACCTCGGCCGGCAAATCGATGCGCTTGATCCGAACATCCAGCACTTCGATGCCCAGATCACGCGCGCCCTCGTTGGCGGCGGTGCTGATCACATCCATGATCTGGCCTCGTTCCCCGGACACTGCTTCCTGCAAGGTGCGACGGCTGACCTCGCTGCGCAGACCGTCCTTGACGATCTGGTCAAGACGCAGGTTGGCCTGGTTGGCATCGCCGGCCACCGCGGTGTAGAAGCGGCCCACATCGGCGATGCGCCATTTAACGAACGAATCTACGATGACGTTCTTCTTCTCCACCGTCAGAAACCGCTCAGGCTCGGCATCCAGGGTCTGCAGGCGGGCGTCGAACTTGCGTGCGTTTTGCACAAAAGGCCACTTGAAATGCAGGCCGGGCTGATAGTCATCCCGCTGGATTTTACCCAACTGGAATTTGATCGCCTTTTCGGTCTCGGTCACGGTGAACACGGACATGGACAGCAGAATGCCAAATACAGCCAGCGCGGCTACGAGTATTCCGGGTGAACGTCCCATCATCGAATCTCCCGGCTGCGATTAGAGCTGCGTTCACGTTCGGATTCCCGCATTCGCTGCCGGGCAGCGCCCGCGGCCGCCGCCGACTGGGGGCTGGCGCTGGACGGCGTCTGGCCGGTACCCGTACCGGAGACACTTCCGGTCAATTGGTCAAGAGGCAGGTAGAGCATGTTGTCTCCCTTCTTCACGTCCAGCAGCACTTTGCGGCTGCTGCCGAGCACCTGTTCCATGGTCTCCAGATAGAGGCGCTCGCGGGTCACCTCGGGGGCCTTGAGGTACTCCACCAGAAGGTTTTCGAAGCGCTGAGCCTCACCCTCTGATTCGGCAATAACCTGCTGCTTGTAGGCCTCGCCTTCTTCCAACTGTCGCGCCGCGGCGCCGCGCGCCCTTGGAACGATCTCGTTGGCATACGCTTCGGCCTCGTTCTTGAAGCGCTGTTCGTCTTCGCGCGCCTTAATCGCGTCGGCAAATGCTGCCTGCACTTCATCCGGTGGCTGGGCGTCCTGCAGGTTGACATTCACCAACTGGAGACCGGCCTGGTACTTGTCCAGCGTCGTCTGGCTCGTGTCAAGGATGCGCGCCACGATCTCGCTTCGCCCTTCAGTGAGCACGAAATCCATCTTGGACTTTCCGATCACCTCACGGGTCGCACTCTCCACCACCTGCTTGAGGGTCATGTCCGGATCCATCACATTGAACAGATAATCCCTCGGGCTGGAAATCTGGTACTGCACCGACAGACCCACAGCGACGATGTTCTCGTCCTGGGTCAGCATCAGCGCCTCACGATCCACCGAGCGGGCGCCGGCACGTCCGGCTGACCCGGTCCGGTAACCGATTTCAACAAAGCGCCGACGTTCGGTGTCCACCACTTCCACGGTCTCGATGGGATAGGGGAAATGCCAGTTGATGCCGGGCGTCGTGGTGGCGGCGTAGGCGCCAAAGCGCAACACAACGCCACGCCGTCCCTCGTCAACGATGTAAAAGCCGGAGACCAACCAGCCACCCACCACGACAGCCACCAGCAGGCCAAGGCCCATTCGGCTGGCCGCGCCGCCACCCGAGCCACTGGCCGGACGCCCACCGGTTCCATTGGAACCGCCGTCACCCCCACGAGCGCCGCCGAACAGGCCGCCGAACTTGCCGGTCAGCTTCTTGATCACCTCATCCAGGTCCGGGGGACCTTGATTCCGGTTTCCGCCACCCCAAGGGTCGCGTCCGTTATTTCCCGGTTCGTTCCAGGCCATGTTCTCTCCAAATTTCAACCAGCAGCCTTAAACGGCATACCGTACAGGGGGTAGGTGCCAAAAGCTGGAGGGCGGATTCTAGAGCCCCACATCAGCTGGGGCAAGCAATCGCCTCGGCTTCAGGACATATGGCGATCGCAAACGGAGTCCAGATCGGGCTCACCACGTCGCAACCAACTCAGGTCTAGACCCTCGCGACGGGAGAGTTGTTTCAAAGTTGCCGGATCTAAATCTATCTCCAGGGTCCAGCCCCCGTCATCTCGGGGCGCCTCGGACACCACTGCACCCAGCGTAAACAACCGGGAACGCAGCCGGGCTGAGCCATTTGGCAGATGCAGCCAGCCGTGATAGTGAGCCGGACAGCAGTTTTCCCAGATTCCATTCTGCAGAGCGTCCAAGCCGGCGCCGGTCACGGCCGAGGTCCAGACCCGAAGCATCCTGCCGCTGTCGTCACGCATAGGCTGAGGGTGCCCATCATCGAGCAACAGATCAGCCTTGTTGAACACTTCCATTCGCGGAACCTGTTCAGCGCCAATGGACTTCAGCACCGACTCCACTTCGCGCATGTGGTCGCGCCGATGGGGGCTGGCCGCATCCACCACGTGCAGGATCAGATCCGCCTCCACCGACTCCTGCAAGGTGGAGCGGAAGGCGGCCACGAGTTCGTGTGGCAAATCGCTGATAAAGCCAACCGTATCGGCAATCACAACAGCACCGGAGCCCGGGCGCTCCAGGCGACGGATGGTGGGATCGAGGGTGGCGAAAAGCTGGTCGGCGGCGTAGACGCTGGCACCGGTCAGGCGATTGAACAAGGTTGACTTGCCAGCGTTGGTATATCCCACCAAAGACACCGTCGGCACCTGGCGTTTGCGTCGCGCCTGCCGGCCCCGTTCGCGGTGCCGATCCACGCGCTGCAATCGTCGGTTGATTTGACGAATGCGATCGGCCAACAGACGGCGGTCGGTCTCGAGCTGCGTTTCCCCCGGCCCGCGCAGGCCGATGCCGCCCTTCTGGCGCTCCAAATGCGTCCATCCCCTCACCAGGCGGGTAGACAAGTGTCGGAGCTGCGCCAGCTCCACCTGCAGTTGCCCCTCCCTGGAGCGGGCACGCTGGGCGAATATGTCCAGTATCAGACCCGATCGATCCAGAACCCGGCATTGCAGCATCCGCTCCAGGTTGCGTTCCTGGCTGGGCGAAAGAGCATGGTTAAAGATCACCAGCTCGGCCTGATTGTCCTGGACCACCCGATGAATCTCGTCAGCCTTACCGGATCCGACGAACAAACGGGCTTCGGGCCGTGGACGCTGGCCGCCAATCTCCGCCACCGGCTCACCACCGGCGGACACGACAAGCTCACGAAACTCCTCCCAGTCCGACTCAGCGGCGAGGCCACCCAAGCCGATATGAACAAGCACCGCCCGTTCACCGGAACCCGGCCGCTCAAACAAGGCCGAAGCGCTCGCCGAGCCTCAGCCAGTTCACTTAGGCATCCGGGGTGGTTTCGTCGGCCAGGGCAATACGCACATTGCGCGAGGGGACAACAGTGGAGATGGCATGCTTGTAAATCATTTGGCTGACGCTGTTCTTGAGCAGCACGACGAATTGATCAAAGGACTCGATCTGACCCTGCAGTTTGATCCCGTTGACGAGATAAATGGAAACAGGGATGCGCTCCTTGCGCAGGATATTCAGGAAAGGCTCCTGCAGGGACTGGCCTTTTGCCATGAAAGGGACTCCTTATATTTTTGTGGCGGGTAGCGAAAGAGCGTGGCTTGCCTGACTGGGCCGCTGGTTGCCGGATTCTAGCACAGGGTATCGCGGCGGCGTCGACATTCGCAGCAAGCCGATTGATCCAATGCGTCCGGCCGGTGTACGGGCAAGCAGGGCCACGCCGCAGACGCATCCTTTGTGGACCGAAACACGATTCGTATCAATTGATCTTCCCTAGTGTCCCGTCCCACAAGTTCGTTGCATATCAGCAAGACGAGAAGCGCCCAGGCGCTAGGCGGGCGGGCGCAGGACTAGCCTGCGCTCATTCAAGCGCGCCCAACACCGCGAATGGGCGCTTATCGCCTTGCCCGTCGGGAGCACCCCAGATCCGCCACTGCCGCGTTGCAGCTGCTTAACAGAGCTCGCTATGCCTTCGCACCTGCGCCTTGCATTGGCGGATCTGGGGCGCTCTGAAACGCTACGAACTTATGGGACGGGACACTAGGCAACCTCTGATCTATTCGTGAATATGCATCTTGGGACTGAAATGCACAGCTTCATCGTTGCAAATCTTGGCAATAGAACAACTATTACCCGCGATCTGCCCCGCGTTCCGCCCCTTGAATCTGCACATTTCACCCTCCAGTCTGCTTCGTCCAGAATTGTTCAGACCTTCCCCAGGTGTCGCGACAGGACACCCCGATCGGTCAAATGCAGCACTGCCCGATCCAGGAGCGCGGCGCCCTGTTGCGCCAGCCATTTGGCATCGGCTTGGGCCCTCAGCCAGGTGAGCTGACGCTTGGCGAGTCTCCGTGTGGCCACGACGCCGCGACGCCGCAACTCCGGGGCGTCGAACGCGCCCTCCAGATGCTCCCAAACCTGTCGGTATCCCACCGCACGCATGGCGGGCGAACTCAGGCTCAAGGGCCATCGCGACCGAAGTCCCACGACCTCTTCCACCAAACCCCGGTCCAGCATGATGTCGAAGCGACGTTCGATACGGTCGTGGAGCTCTGATCGGGCCGACGGGCACAATACCAGCTTGGTGGCCGCCATGATGGCCGCCGGTCTGGCCCGAGCCCAGAGCTGGCTGCGGGTCTTGCCGGTCAAGTGGTAGATTTCCAGAGCTCTCTGCAAACGCTGGGGGTCGTTGGGATGAATCCGGGCGGCCGACTCTGGATCGACCGCAGCCAGTTCCGCGTGCAGGGTCAGCCAGCCTGCCTGTTGCGCACGGCGCGCGATTTGTTCCCGCAGATCCGGGTCCGCCGCCGGAAGATCGGACAAGCCCTGCTCCAAGGCCTGGAAATAGAGCATGGTCCCGCCCACCAACAGCGGGATCGCACCCGACTGCCGAATGGCGTCGATTTCCCTCACAGCGTCCTGTCGGAAGCGCGCGGCGGAATAGATATCCGGCGGATCGACAATGTCGATCAGCCGGTGGGGGGCCTCGGACAGGACGGAACTGTCTGGCTTGGCGCTGCCCACTTCAAGTTCGCGATACACCATGACCGAATCGACACTGACGATCTCGAACGGGAAGCGTCTGGCCAGTTCGACCGCCAGGTCTGTCTTGCCCGAGGCGGTGGGTCCCATCAAAAACACCACTGGCGGGCCAGTCAGCTTCGGCTCAGTGGATGGGACTGCGGACGCGGCAGGACCCACAAGTCAACGCCCACGCAGAAACAGCTTATCCAACTGTTCCATGGTGAGCTGAATCCAGGTCGGCCGACCGTGATTGCACTGTCCAGAACGCTCGGTCTGTTCCATCCGGCGCAGCAGCGCGTTCATCTCGGCCAAGGTCAGCCTGCGATTGGCCCGCACAGAGCCGTGGCACGCCATGGTGGACAGCACTTCTTCCATGGCGGCGCGGATCCGGTCGCTGGTTCCATGGACCATCAGGTCCGACAGCACGTCTCGCACCAGTTGTTCAACGTCAGCTTCGATCAGGAGAGAGGGCACCCGCCGGACCGCGATCTGCTCGGGCCCGAGCCGGCCCAGTTCAAGTCCAAGTTCCGCCAGCAGGCCTTCCTGGGATTCCACCAGCCGTACTTCTTTGCCGCTGACCGCCATCGACAGGGGCACCAGCAGGGTCTGGGACCGGATGCCGGATTCGTCCAGCGCCCCCTTGAGGCCCTCGTAGGTAATGCGCTCATGGGCCGCATGCATGTCGACCAGCACCAGCCCGCGTTCGTTCTGGGCCAGTATGTACACACCATGCAACTGAGCCAGAGCAAAGCCGAGGGGATGCGATTGGGGCGCTTGTTCCGCGACGGGTGGGGCATCAATCCGGTCGGTCGCGGTGGGAAACGCAACACCCGGCGCAGGTCGGTACAAGCGGCTGTAGGCATCCACCTGTTCACGAACGCTGAGGGGCATCGCGGTCTGGTGCCGCATCGGCGCAGTCACCGGAGGCTCTGAAGCATGGGCCGGCGGGGACAACGCGTCCGCGGGCCGCGGCATTTGCTCGTTCGACCCATCTTGGTCACCGGGTCGGATCCCGGCAAGACCTTCGTGGATGGTGCGAAAAAGAAAATCATGCACCAGGCGTGCGTTACGAAACCGAACCTCATGCTTGGCCGGATGGGCATTGACGTCCACCAGCGCCGGATTCAGGTCCAGGTACAGCACATAGGCGGGGTGACGGCCATGATAGAGCACGTCCCGATAGCCCTGCTTGACTGCATGGGTCGCGAGGCGATCGCGCACCATGCGACTGTTGACAAAAAAGAACTGCATGTCCGCCTGACTGCGGGAGAAAGTCGGTTGAGCAATCCAGCCCCGAAGTCGCAACTCCGCCGCTTCGTGCTCCAGATAAACGGCCTGTTCGACAAAGGCTGACCCGCACACATCGGCGATTCGCCGTTCCTGCTCCTCCCGATTGTTTGCAGGCGCAAGATTGAGCACCGTCTTGCGATTGTGGCGTAGCACCAGGGCCACCTCGAACCGGCTCAGGGCGATACGCCGGAGCACGTCCTCGATATGCCCAAACTCGGTGCGCTCGGTCTTCAGAAACTTCCTTCGGGCCGGGACGTTGTAGAACAGATCGTGCACCTCGACCGTGGTGCCTGGAGGGTGGGCTGCAGGCGCTGGCTGCTGTTGACGCTCGGTTTCCACCCGCCAGGCCCGCTCATCTTCCGCCGTCCGGGAAACAATTGTCAGACGCGACACCGAAGCGATGCTGGGCAAGGCTTCGCCTCGAAAACCCAGGGACCTCACACCTTCCAGATCGTCCAGGCTGCGTATCTTGCTGGTGGCGTGGCGCGACAGAGCAAGCGCCAGGGCAGTGCCGGCAATGCCGTGGCCGTCGTCGCGAATACGGATCAACCTTGCGCCCCCCTGCTCCACATCAACTTCGATCCGCCGGGCGCCGGCATCCAGGGCGTTCTCCACCAGTTCCTTGACCGCTGAGGCGGGACGTTCAACCACCTCGCCGGCGGCGATCTGATTGATCAGACCGTCCGGCAGCAAACGGATTTCCAGTCGTTCCATGGGCGTGATCCGGGTCAGGTCCGAGACCGTGGGGTGTGTCTTGGAATAAGGCCGGCGGGTGTCTGGACTGCCAAACGCACGGTACGGACGATCTACAATCGGGCATGTCGGACTTACGGTACGGACAATGCCGGCCAGCCGGTTAAGGATACCTTATGGCGCCTCTGAATCTGCCCATTTCACCCTCCAATCTGCACCGTCCAGAATAAGAGGCTCCTTAACCGTCCTGGGGTATGGTCAGCTTGGCGCCAACGTAAAGCAGGTCGCCATCCATCTTGTTGGCTGTCCTGAGCGCCCCAAGGCTGATCTGGTACTGCTGCGCGATGGCGCCCAGGGTTTCGCCGCGGCGCACAACATGGGTCTGCGCCGACGCGACGGTTTGCCTGGCCGGCACATAGGATCGGGCATACTCCCGAACGCCCTTCATGATCGATTCGGCCAGACGCTTCTGATGCTTGGCATCACGCAGCTTACGCTCCTCATCCGGGTTGGAAAGAAAACCCACCTCGATCAACAGGGAGGGGATGTCCGGAGACTTCAAAACCACGAATCCGGCCCGCTCCACGTTTGGTTTATGCACCTTGCCGACCTTCTTCAGGTTCTTCAGGACGGCATCGGCCACACGCATGCTGTCGCCCACGGTGTGGTCCTGAAGCATGTTCAGCACCACGCTTTGAATCTCCTTCGCCACACCGTCCAGGCTGGCGCCCCCGGCCAGATCGGCCTCGTTCTCCCGGTGTGCCAGCCACCTTGCCGCTTCGCTTGAAGCGCCGCGCTTGGATACCACGTAGACCGAGGACCCCCGGGCTTGCTTGTTGCGGAAACTGTCAGCATGAATAGACAGAAACAGGTCCGCATCCTGCGCCCGCGCCGCCTCGATCCGCTGCCGAAGCTTCAGGTAACGATCGCCGCTGCGGGTCAGCACCGCCCGCATTCCGGGCTCGGCGTTCACCAGATCGCGCAGCAAGCGGGCGATGGTCAGGGTCACCTCCTTTTCCCGGGTGCCCCGCGGGCCGATCGCGCCTGGATCACGCCCCCCGTGTCCCGCATCTATCGCCACCACGAACTCGGCGGTTGGCGCGGGTGACTGGGGTGCGGATGTCGCGCCGGCGTCGCTGGCCTGGACCGTGGTCCGCGCAACCCCGGCGTACATATCCACCACGATACGCTCGCCTCTCTGCCCGGACGGCGCCAGAGGAAAATGTTCGACTCGAACGGCAGAGGACAAATCCAGTACCACCCGAAGACCGTCGCGGGGCCGGATTCCGATACGGTAACGGGCCAAAACAGGCTCGGCTACTTCACCATGGCGCTGACCGGGGGCCGGTTTGGCCGACTCCAGATCAATCACAAGACGTTCCGGGTCGGTCAGAGAGAAAACCGTGTACGTCACCCGGTCACTGAGATCGAGCACCACGCGGGTTCGATCGTCGAGGTTCTTCACCCGCACCGCGTCCAGACGCGCATTGCCCGCATACACAACACCCGCCAACCAAAACAGGGTGAGAAACAGAACGATCTGGCGTGGATTAAGGCGTCCGTACATGGTGTTATTCAGGCCTGGGCAGGGCCCCAACTTCTCTTAACCAAAATTAAATATCAAAGCTAGTCCGCTAAATCTAGTCATATTTTTTGAAATGTCCATAGCCGGCGACACATATCGGCCCGAGTACACCCTGGCCCTGTACCCGAACTGCGGCCATCACGCGGGGCATGCTTGAGCTGGTTGATCCAGGGGGCAGGAGCCACTCAGAAGCCGCCGCGGACAGGCAAGAAGAAGCCTCTGACCTATTCGAGAACGCGCATCTCGTGTTCGAAATGCACAGATTCATCGTTGCATATATTGGAAATAGAACAACCACTGCCTGGGATCTGCGCCTCGCCCCTGCAGATTCCACCCCCCAACCTGCTGAGTCCAGACTGAATCAGAGGCGCCATAGGTCAGAATCAATTCGGGCCGGTCGGCTGACCGAGCGCGTCGAGTGCCGCGCTTCCGGCCGGGGTAAAGGCGGAAACATCCGCTGCGCGCCCACCCGCGGCATAGCTCAACAAGACACGAAGATCCGCCGGTGGCAGAAACCCCAGACCACGATGCGGCCATTCGATCAGCCACAGTCCTGGTTCGGAAACCAGATCCCGAACTCCCAGGTAAGTTAATTCCTCCGCGTCTGCCACGCGATAGAGATCCAGATGATGAATCTGGGTTCCGTTCAACACGTATGATTCGATCAGGGTGTAGGTCGGGCTCTTGACCCGACCTCGATAACCACGGCTTTTTATCAAGGCACGAACCAGCGTGGTCTTGCCGGCACCCAGATCACCTTCGAGGAAAATCACCAGGGGCTGGGTCGTCGCCGGACCCAGGCAGGCTATCGCCAGTGCTGCGGCGAGACGTTCGGTGGCCGCCTCGTCGGGCAGGTCAATCCGTCGTGTGAGGGTCACGGATTGACCGTCCGTCTGAGCATGGGCATCAGATCCCGGGCTAACAGGCCGCGTTCGCCGCCCTCCGCCGCCGCGTCGGCCGCCGCCGCATGAACGTAAACACCCAGCCGGGCGGCGACCGGCAGGGACAGGCCCTGGGCCAGAAGACCGGCGACCACGCCGGTCAGCACATCGCCCATGCCACCGCTTGCCATACCCGGATTGCCGCCGGTACAGATCCAGGGCCCATCGCTGGTGGCGGCGACCACGGTGCCGGCGCCCTTAAGCAGGCAAACACCGCCGTATCGCCGTTGGATCCGCGCAGCGGCTGCCAAACGGTCTGCCTCGATGTCCGCAGTCTCGCATTCGAGTAAGCGCCCGGCCTCACCCGGATGGGGTGTGAGAATCCAGTCGTCACGGCGGCTGGGTTCTTGAGCGAGCAGATTGAGACCATCCGCATCCAGCACCAGAGGCCGGTGCAGACCCAGGGCCGCCCGGTACACCGTCCGAGCCCAATCATCGCGCCCCAGTCCCGGCCCAAGGGCGAGCACGGAGGCACGCCTGGCCAGATCGTCAAGCTCGGACGCCGAGTTCACGCCCCGGAACATGGCCTCGGGGCAGGCCGCTGCCTGAGCCACCGCATGGATCGGATGCAGCGCCACGCTGACCAGACCGGCGCCAGCTCGGGCGGCGGCCTCCGCGGCCATGCGCGCCGCGCCACCAAAGCCGACATTGCCGCCAACCACCAGCACATGCCCGTAACGCCCCTTGTGCCCATCCCGATCCCGAGGACCCAGCCAATCCAGCCGGTCAGCGCCCCGGTAAAGACGGGCAACCGGCTCCGCCGAGCGATAGACGGCGTCTGGCACCTGCAGGGCACTGAAAAACACCTGCCCGGCAAACGCAGGGCCGCGCCCGGTGAACAACCCGGTCTTCAAACCGATAAACGATACCGTGATGTCGGCCCGGACCGCCACGCCCAGCACCGCGCCGGTTCCGGCGTGCAGACCCGAGGGAATGTCCACCGAGACCACCGGCGCCGGACACCGGTTGATGACTTCGATTGCCTGGGCCCAGACGCCACTGACCACGCGCTCCAATCCGGTGCCCAACAGGGCATCCACAATAATCTCGTCATCATGGGTGACAGCGTCCGCGGAAAAGGCAGAAACGGGTACGCCCGCGGCAGACGCATCGCGCCATGCGGTGGCCGCATCGCCGCTCAGCACCGTAGGATCAGACAAATAGACAACCCGTGCATCCAGCCCCGCCGCCAGAGCAAGACGGGCGATCACATAGCCGTCACCACCGTTGTTACCGCCGCCGCAAAAAACCAGAATGCGCCGAGCTTTCGGCCAGCGGGCCTGCAACCGTTCGAGCGTGGCCTCACCGGCGCGGCCCATGAGCGTGTATCCGGCTATGCCGTGGTCCGCAATCGCGCAGC
>Ga0316187_10000852_pt1 | contig 25285 bp, 21 predicted proteins | sample CroRivburrow1_MG_FD_204927 | JGI IMG/M metagenome (GOLD analysis project Ga0316187, IMG submission 204927) | Coastal sediment microbial communities from Maine, United States - Cross River worm burrow 1 | ecosystem: Environmental > Aquatic > Marine > Coastal > Sediment | place: USA: Maine...
TGAGAGAGCCGAGCATAGCTTCACCGTGACGAATGGGAGTACCAGGGACGTAAAGATCTGGCCGAACGAACAAAAGAGAGGATCAGAGAAATTCTGGATAAGCCCGGAGAGAAAAAACTGAGTGATGAGCAAGCCCGCGAATTGTCCAATATTATAAAAAATCGAGGTGGCTGATCACCTCTCGTTTTGTGACTGGAGACTATAGAATTGACGAAAACGGCAGATGTAGTTGTCATCGGTGGAGGGGTTGTTGGATCAGCCATTGCCTACTTCCTTTCCCGCGCAAAATTAAAGGTCACTCTCGTTGAGAAGGGATGCGCTGCCGGCGGTACATCCGGTAAATGTGACGGCAATGTCGCTATCTATGATGCGCTTCCGGGCTATGGCTGCCAAATGAACAAGATGAGTCAGGATATGTTTCCGGCTATGGCAGAGGAACTGGAGGATGACATTGAATGGACCCGCAAGGGCAGTGTCGTTCTAGTCGAAAATGAAGCCGAGATGGCATTCGCCCAAGCGCATTGCCGTGAAATGGTGGCGTATGGAATGCCGTTCAGAATAATGGACAGTAATGAAGTCCGTGAAGACGAACCTAACTTGGCGGATGACATCGTTGGCGGCATTGAGGTCGCCTGCGACGGCTCGCTTAATCCGATGGCGTTGTGCAATGGGCTTATCAAAGGTGCCCGGAAGTTTGGTGCGACTGTTTTAAACTTCACAGCGGTAACAGGAATCTCCCTTGGTGCAAATGGCAAAGTTGAAAAAATATTGACCAATAAAGATGATATTGCTACGGAAAACGTCGTCAATGCTGCCGGGATATGGTCGCCCGAAATCGGTGAGATGGTGGGTCTGGATATTCCGGTAAAACCCAGGCAGGGACAACTTATCGTGGGGGAACGGTCACTTCCGGTGGCGAAAAGAAAAATATCCGAGTTCGGCTATATCATGGCCAAGTTCGAAAAGCTTGATTATCAAAGAATCGTCACGCCTGAAATGGAAAAATACGGGGTGGCTCTTGTGTTTGAACCGACGGCTGCGCTGAATTTTCTTATTGGAAGCAGTCGCCAATTTGTGGGAATGGATACAGCATGCGATCCAGCGGTGTTGAGAGCGATGGCTCAAAGAGCCATACGCTTTTTCCCGGTGTTAAAAGATATCAAGATCATACGAACATACGCAGGATTGAGGCCCTATACGCCGGATCATATGCCGATCATATCAGACACCCGGATACCGGGATTTTACATTGCCACGGGTCACGAGGGAAACGGTATCGGCCTGTCGTTGATTACCGGGCAATTGATAACGCAGATGATTTGCCAATCAGAGCCGGACATTTCCCTGGAACCCTTGCGGTTCGATCGATTTAACCAGGACCAACAATGAGAGCGGAAACAGCTATGGAAATTATGTTTGAGTTTGATGGCCGGCCCGTTAAAGCTCAAGAAGGCCAAACCATTGGCGAGGCTTTGTTAGCCAACGGTATTGCAACTGTCAGAAAGACGAGAAAAGGTGCCGATAGGGGTGTCTACTGCGCCATGGGGGTGTGTTATGAATGTAGAGCGATCGTCAACGGCACACCGAACACCCGCACCTGCATGACACCTGTAACCCAGGGTTGTAAGGTCATGACCCAGGAGGATGCCAGGATCGAGGTTAATGATGAGCAGTGCTGATGTCATCGTCGTCGGTGGTGGACCGGCCGGAATATCGGCAGCAGTAGAGGCAGCCAAGAATAAGCTCTCCGTTGTGCTGATAGATGAAAACACGAGTCTAGGCGGAAAGGTATTCAGGCCTGAAGAAGCCGGGGCGGAAAGCGATCCTGCAGACCCATTAGCGGCAAGGCTGAGGAAACGCCTTTTTCAGTCATTTGAAAGTGTCGCGGATGGCATTAGAGTATGCCTTGGATCGGAGGTCTGGAATATCGAAGGCGACAAAAGCGTCTATGTGTATTCGGCTCATGATCAGAAGACCTCGCAAAAAGTGTTTTACGGCAAGAGGCTGATCATTGCGCCGGGAGCCATCGAAAGAGCGGTGCCGTTCGAGGGCTGGACCACCCCGGGTGTGTTTACCGTGGGTGGTCTGAATGCGCTTGTAAAAAAGAAAGTTGTTCCCGGCAACCGGATTCTGATTGCGGGCAGTGGACCATTGCCTCTGGTGCTTATCAATAATCTCCTTCAAGCCAAGGTGAAAATCAGTGCTATTGTCGTGCCGACGTCGATTAAAACGATCATCCAAAAGTCGATTCCGATCCTTTCCTGCGCCGGCCGGCACCGGATCAAACAAGGGTTTGAGGCTATTTGGCGTATCAGGAAAAACCAGATCCCGGTTTTTAGCTCCCACGTCATCAAGAATGTCAGCGGCCGGCATAATGATTTTAAGGCAACGCTCGTTCAAATCGGCTCTGATTGGAAACCGATGGGCGGGCCTGAGAAGGAAGTATCAGCTGATGCAATTGCTGTCGGATATGGCCTGGTGCCGTCTGTTGAGCTGACACAACTCGCCGGTTGCGAGCATCGCTATGATGAAACACTGGGCTACTGGCGGGCCGTTCGCAGCACCCGCATGGAAACAACGGTTTCCGGGATTTTTGTGGCCGGGGACGGTGTTCAGGTTAAGGGGTATGAGGCCGCCGTCAATGAAGGAAAGTTGGCCGGTATCGAGGTCGCTCATCAGCTGGGAAAAGTGACACAGAAGGACGCGAACCAATGGATTGGATCGCTTGATAAGAAGTTAAAAAAAATGGAGGCATTCGGCAAGATCCTGGACAGGTTATCTACACCTGGACCCGGCTTATTGGAAATGGTGCCGGACACGACCACCGTATGCCGATGTGAGGAGGTGACCCTGGGTGAAATCAGAAAAGCCGTTGGCGACGGTGCGGCCAGTATCAATGACATCAAAAGAAGAACCCGACTGGGAATGGGGCACTGCCAGGGCAAGTTTTGCGGACAGGTGATCAATGAACTCCTCACCATGTTCAGTAAAGAAACGCGACCTCGAGAGTCATTTACACCGAGAATTCCCGTAAGACCGGTACCGTTCAAAGTTTTCGCCGGGTAATTTCAAGGCTCCTGACCCCTAGTCGGAAAAACTTCTCGGGAGGCCCTGATATCAAAGGAACCTACAAAAATTGTAGAAACATTAAGCGTGAATTCAAGATGCAACCGTATCTATATGGTGTCCTTGAACGGGCCTCCAATTGCCAGGCGCAGGTGGTGCACAAAAACTGACTCCATTCATAAGCCACCGACTCTGCCGGTGGCTTATGAATGGATGTATTTTATGAGGACCTGAATTGAGCATCCAACTTAGGGAGGAATTGACCTATGCGATTTAATCGATATTTTTCATGTATTGACACCCATACCGGTGGAGAACCTACCCGGACCATCATCGGGGGGTTGCCCCGCATTCCCGGCGATACCATCGTCGATAAGATGACGCATTTAAAAGAAAACATGGACTGGATTCGAACCGCCCTGATGTACGAGCCCCGCGGTCACAGTGTCATGTCGGGGGTTGTTTTAACGGAACCGAGTCACCCGGAGGCCGATATCGGCGTCATCTTTATCGAGACAGGGGGATACTTGCCCATGTGCGGTCATGACACCATCGGGGTGAGCACAGCCATGGTCGAGACCGGCATGGTGCAGGTAGAAGAGCCGGTGACAAAAATCGCGCTGGATACGCCGGCAGGCTTGACGCGGGTACGAGTCGAAGTAGTCAACGACGCTGCCAAAAGTGTGACCTTCAGAAACGTTCCATCATTCGTTTTTGCCGACGATGTTGAAATCGATGTCCCGGAAATGGGAAAAATTAAAATGGATGTGGCTTATGGTGGAAACGTCTATGCAATCCTTCCTGCCGATGCCATCGGTGCCAAAATATGTCCTGAAAATGCCAACAAGTTTATTGAAAAGGGCCGAATTATCCGGGATGCCGTCAATGCACAGCTAAGGATTGAACACCCTGAAAAACCGTTTATCAACGAGTGCACCCATGTGGAATTTTTCGGTGAACCCACGCTACCGGAGGCTCACGTCAAGAACACCGTGCTTTTCGGTGATGTGGGACTTGACCGCTCGCCCTGCGGTACCGGAACATCAGCCAAGGTGGCTTGTCTTTATGCCCAGGGCAAATTGCAGCTGGATGAGGAATTTATCCATGAAAGCATTACCGGAAGTCTTTTCAAAGCCAGAGCCGTAGAAGAAACCCGGGTCGGAGATTATCGGGCCGTGATCCCGGAAGTGACGGGGAGCGCCCACATCATGGGGCTTAATCAAATATTCATAGATCCCGACGATCCGCTTAAACATGGATTTCTTTTAAAGTAGAATTAGGAAGGTATCTAAAAATGAAAATAGGGTTTATTGGAACTGGCGCTATCACAACGGCGATGGTAGAAGGCCTGTGTAAGACTGAGAATCCCCCATCAGACATCGTGGTATCGCCCCGGAATAAGAAAAAGGCTGAAAAATTGGCGGCCCGATTCGATAATGTTCGGATTGCCGGGGACAATCAGATTGTTGTGGATGAATGTGATTGTATTGTACTGGCGGTTGTCCCTCAAATCGCAGAGCCTGTGCTTCGCGAGCTTCATTTCCGAAAAAAACAACAGATTATTTCCGTGATAGCGATAAAGCTTATTTCAGAAATTAAATCGTTGGTAGATCCGGCCAGCGACATTATCCGGGCAATCCCGTTGCCGACCGCTGCACGCCACATGGGGCCGATTGCTTTTTTCCCTTATACATCATGGGCGGACAAAATTTTCAGAGACATAGGTGATCCGATCGCGGTGAACGACGAGAAAGAGCTGGGTATAACCGCGGCCATCACCGCGCTGATGGCTCCCTATTATGCGCTGATGGAAGCGGTATGCCGTTGGGGCGTGGCCGCCGGAATGGATTCAAAAGCGTCCGGTAGCTATGTTGGATCGATGTTTCAGGCAATATCCGTACTGGCAAGGGAGTCGTCGGTCAACTGTTTCGAAAACCTTGCGGCAGAGGCCTCTACCCCCGGCGGACTGAACGAGCAGGCCCTTAACGAAATTAGAAAACAAGATGGATTTGATGCATTCACTAAGGCTTTGGATGTCGTCCTCGCAAGATTAAAGGGCTCGTCGGCCGGGTGTTGAATCAGAAATTAGGTATAGGGTATTAGGTATTGGGTACTGGCATCGGGGATTTTTTTCTGAATTTTATATTTCACTATACGATGGTATATAAAATTTGCGCTGATTTCCGAATTTTCACCAGCCCACACTAGTACCCAGTACCACCTGTTTAAATCGATAAAGGAGGACCGCATGAATTTTCCGCACATTTTACCCAAATTACAAGTTTTGGATGAGGCCGGTATTAAAAAATTGTATTTTACGGCTGTCGAGGTATTGGAACGAACCGGCGTATCAGTTCCCCACCAAGAAGCTTCAGACCTGTTGAAAGATGCCGGTGCCTGGGTCAAAGATGATGTGGCCCACATCCCTTCGACCCTGGTTGAGCGGGCCGTTCAATCGGCTCCCAAGCAGATTATTATATACACGACCGACGGGCGACCGGCCATGCGGCTAACCGGACGCAATGTGTATTACGGGACCGGGGAAAATACAATTTTTAAAATAGACGGAACCACCGGAGAAAGAAAACAATGGGGCAAGAGCGATGTCATCGATGCGGTGGTGCTGCAAGACCAGATGGAGCATCTGAATTTCATGACGCCGCTGGGTCTGATACAGGATCGACCGGCGGCCGTAAGCCACCTGCATCAGTTTGAGGTCATGGTGACCCATTCGACCAAACCCGTCATGTTCAGCGCCTATGACGATCACGGGGTGCGGGATATCATAGAGATGGCGACGGTGATTGCTTCCCCGGAAACCCTTGAGAAAAAACCCTTTTGGATGAACCTGATGGCCTCGACATCGCCCTTGATCCATTCCAATGATGTATTGGGGAAGCTTCTGCTAAGTGCCGAAAAAAGGATACCGGTTATATACAGCTGTGCGCAAGTAGCCGGGGTGACCACACCCGTGACACTGGCCGGTACCATTGTGATCAATCTGGCGGAAGGCTTGAGCGCGCTGGTTATTGCTCAACTTAAAAATGCAGGGGCGCCGATGATCATGCCGGGCGTCATCATGAATATGGATATGAAATCCAGTGTTACAGCTTATGGTTCGCCGGAATCGACTTTGATGGCTTGCGGCATCGGCGAGGTTTATCATTGGCTGGGGTTGACGCATTTTGGAACAGCGGGTTGTTCAGATGCCAAGATTGCGGATGAACAGGCAGCCATGGAATCCTGTTTTTCTTTAATGGCCCAGTCATCGACCGGATGCAACGTTATTCACGATGTAGGCTACCTGGAATCCGGCCTGGCCGGATCTTTGGAGTTGGTGGTCATGACGAATGAACTGCTGGGAATGGTCAGACGGTTTCAAGAGGGCATTCATTTGGACCATGCTTCGTTAGCAGCAGACCTCATCGATAAAGTGGGTATCGGCAACCAGTTTCTGACCGAGGCGCATACCTACGACCACTTCCGCACAGAAAACTGGCAAGCCGATTTAATGGATAGAAATCGGTATGATGAATGGGATGAATCGGGGAGAAAGGATCTGGCTGAAAGAGCTCAAGAGCGGGTAAAAGAGATTCTGTCCGGGCCTCGAACAACTTATCTTGATCAACGGCAAACAGAAGAACTGAGTGAAATAATTAAAAGACGGACCAAGGAAAATGGATAACGTAGTAAATACAGGACTCGTTGAATAGTTTATTGGTTGACTGGTTGATTAGGTAAATTATGGCCATCAGTTCAGTATGCTAGGATTATTAAAACATCAGGTGTCCAATTATTTTGCAAATACGGAATGAATCCATATTTGCAACCATTTAACCAATCAACTAATCAACCAATTAACGATATCTGAAATAGGAGACCACAATTGCTTTTGGGTGTGCACACCTATTCGCTGTATTTACACGGATTTGGACCGACCGATATTTGCGGAACGACGGCCCCTGCCAAAGCGATGGACGTATTCGAACTGATGGACTATGCGGTAGATATCGGTGTTGACGGGTTACATATTACTCCCAGCATTTACCAACCACTTCAAGGATCATAAAATCGAGTTTGCACAATATGGGGCCAGGCTAGTGGGGGTGGCGTGCGGGGATGGCGACGTTGATTTGAAGCGTGCCTACCAACTGATCAAAGAGCGCTCGCCTTCGGAGCGGGTTATTATCGAGGTGGAATATGATCCCGGAGACGTTGGGCATGAAGAATCACTGCGACTGGAGAAGGAGGCGCTTGAAAAAAGCGTCAGATACTGTCGCGATACCCTCGGGATCAGGTGAGGAATTGAAGATGGACAAGCATAAAGTCGCTATCGAGATAGCTGCCGGTCGTGGAATGGGAGCCGGTATTGCCGCAGAGCTACACGCCAAAGGGTAGAAGCTCGGTTTAATGTCACCCTCGGGTGCTTCAGAGAAACTGGCACTGTCCCGGGATGTTACGCTGAAGATTACGAAGGATTAGCCGCTATGCAGATCGATTTAGAACAAATTCACGAGGCGTCATTAAAAATTCTTCGGAAAACGGGTGTCCTGCTCGATCATCCCGAAATTGTAGAGATGGTAAAAAAATACGGCATTCAGGTCTCTGGACAGGTCGCATATTTCACAAGCCCACAGATAATGGAGTGGATTCAAAAGGCACCCGGCAATTTCACCCTATTTGGCCGTAATCCTGAGTATGATGTTTGCATCGGCGGAGACACAACTGTATTCGCTGCCGGCTATGGCGCCACGTTTATCATAGACGAGAGCGGGGCCAAAAGGAATGCATGCCTGGAAGACTACCTCAAGTTTTTGAAGCTTGTTCATCAGAGCGATTGTTTCAGTATCAACGGCGGTCTGCTTGTTCAGCCTTCCGACATCTCCATTGCCGGACCTTTTCCATTGCTGTTGTACCTGAGCATATTGCATTCCGACAAGTGCCTCATGGGAGGCAGTGACGGCGCCAGGGAAACCCAGCAATCCATGGATCTCCTGAATATCTGTTTTGGAGACCGCCGGCATCTCATAGAAAAACCGCGCATGGTTTCCATCATTAACAGCAGCAGCCCATTGCGGTTTAACCGTGACAGTCTGGACAAACTACGCATCCATGCCCACTACGGTCAACCTGTACTTATCACCGCCGCCGTGATGGGTGGAACAACGGGGCCTGTGACACTGGCCGGAACCATTGCCCAGGCCAATGCTGAAACGCTGGTCGGCATTGCGATTTCCCAGATGATCCGAGAGGGTACCCCCGCGGTCTACGGAACCCAGTCGACGTTGGCGGACATGCAGACAGGTGCTTATGTCTCCGCCTCTCCGGAGCATGCCTTATGTATTCGCTACGGGGCGCGATTGGCCAGGTTTTATGGCTTGCCAAGCCGTGGCGGCGGGAGTAAAAGCGATGTGCACTTTGTATCGGCTCCAAGCGGCTTCGATAGCATGCTGACAATGCTCACCACCCGTATGGAAAAGATGAATATCGTCGTTCTGAGCGCCGGCATCTTGGACAGTGCAATGGCCATGTCGTATGAAAAATTTCTGCTGGATCTCCAGATTATTGCCATGGCGAAACGCTTTGTTCAAGGGGTTCATATCGATGGTGAAACCTTGGCGCTGGACCCCATCCACGAGGTCGGGCCGGGGGGTGAGTTTTTGACCAATGATCACACGTTGAAATTTTGTCGCTCCGAAAGATGGCCCGCTACTATCGATAGAAGTGCTGCAGGTCTTATGAACAACCATAGAGATATGATGCAATGGCTGCAAGAAAAGAAAGCGGAAATGTTGGGCGCCTATCGCCAACCGGAGTTGCCGGATGATGTGCGTTCAGATATGGAGAAATATCTCGTCGATGCCGGATTTGGTGCGACATTGCCGATAACGGATTAAAACATATTTAGGGGGTAAAAAGAGATGCAGCCGTCTATTCAAATGCTGGCGCAGGGTGAGATAGAGCATATTGATGCGACCTCTCGCAGGATTTTGCATGAGGTGGGTCCTTCAGGCAATTTTCTGACCACACAGCACACACTGGACCATTTTCGAAAAGAAATGTGGACGCCATCGGGGTTTGACCGTTCGTCTATTACGGTTGGAGAAGATAAAGCATCTAGCCCCTTTGAAAACCACACCAAGCACGCCATTCGTGAAGCGCTGACCGCTCACCAGCCGCCGGATTTACCGGAAGATTGCGACAAAAGGCTGGAAGAGATTATTCACGGTTAAACCGTCGAAGCGTTGTCGGAGTACTCAAAAATTATTTTTTTTGATAGACCCATTTCTCAACCCTGATTGACTGGGTACATTCTTCGGTTATGCGCCGGCAGTATCCGGGATATATGTAATCGTTAATGCCTATTTCATGGGAGGTAGACATGTTATCACCACGTCTTGAGAGATTGAAAAGAAAACTTTTGGAAGCCCGGCCGGAAGTATATGCCGAAAGGGCGTGTCTGGTAACCCAGGCCTACCGTGAAACGGAAAATGAACCACCCGCAGTGAAGCGTGCCAGGGTCATGGATAAGGTTTTAACGGAATCCACCATTTGGATCAAAGATGATGAGCTGATCGTGGGAAGTAAAACCCCCACCCCAATGGGATCGCCATTGTACCCGGAATTCAACTGTGGCTGGATCAGATCTGAAATTGATATCCTTTCCGAACGTCACGAAACCGCGTTTTATGTATCCCAAGAAACAAAGAAAAATTTGAAAGAGTCTGTTTTCCCTTACTGGACCGGACGCACGGTATGTGACCGGATTGTGGATAACGTCCCCCGGGATTCGCTCAAGGCGGTGGACGAAGGGCTATTCTTCCACTATTACTTAAACCGCAGTATCGGACATATTACCGTTAATTACGAAAAGGTGATCCGCAAGGGATATTGCGGCATACGCACAGAGATAGAAAAAAAACTTGAAAGCCTGGATGGTGTGCGCAAGGAAGATGCTGCCAGGGCGGTGTATTACCAATCTTTGATCCAAGTGGTGGAGGCCGTCATCGATTTTGCCAACCGCTATGCCGACGAGGCAGAGCGTTTGTCAAATGCCTGTGGGGACGCTAAAAGAAAAAAAGAGTTGGGGCGCATCGCAAAAATATGCCGTCGCGTGCCTGAGCATCCCGCTGAAACCTTTGCAGAAGCGCTGCAATCCTTCTGGTTCGTTCATCTGATTTTAAACCTGGAAAGCAATGCCTACGCAATTTCGCCGGGCCGTTTTGATCAGTACCTCTACCCCTATTTCAAAAAAGATCTGGAAAAAGGGCGATTGACCCGTGCCCAGGCCCAGGAGCTGTTGAACTGCATATGGATTAAATTCGCGGAATTGACGGTGGCTAAAGAGGGCGGTACGGCAAAAGCCAGCAATACTTATGCGGATTTTCAGAATCTGAATGTCGGTGGCCTGACAGCCGATGGTGCAGACGCCGTCAATGATATCTCCTATATGTGCCTGGACGCCCAAATGGAATTAAAGCTGCCTCAGCCGCAGTTGTCCTGCCTGATCAGCACCAAAACCCCTCAGGATTTCCTACTCAAAGCGTGTGAACTGGCCCGCATGGGAACCGGAATGCCGGCGTTTTTCAATGCCGATGAGGTGGTTCAAGCTTTGATGGACAAGGGCAAAAGTCTTGAGGATGCACGACTCGGGGCCATCAACGGCTGTGTCGAAATTACGGGGCAGGGCAACGACCACATGGCCTCTTCGGGTTACGTCAACCTGGCCAAATGCCTGGTACTGGCTTTGAATAACGGGGTCAGTATGACGACCGGCATCCAGTGGGGACCGCAAACCGGCCGGGCCCAAGACCTGAAATGCATGGAAGATCTTTGGCATGCTTATAAACAGCAGATCGAGCATATGGTTACGTTGAAGCATCAATACGACAATGGTGCCAGAAAGGCATTTGCAGAGACATGCCCTGTATTGTGTACCTCCCTCGTGATCGACGGGTGTATCGACAAAGGTATCGATTTTCATCAGGGTGGAGCAAAATACCATCTGCCCATGATGTGCGGTGTGGGTACCGGAACCGTGACCGATTCCCTGGCCGCCATTCAGCACTATGTTTTTGAAAAAGGCGAACTAACCCTGTCTGATATCGCCAGGGCAATTCAGGCCAACTTCGAGGGCTACGAAGGTATGCGTGAGGATCTTTGGGTAAACGCCCCCAAATACGGCATGGACAATGATGTCGTAGATCGGCTCTCTGCGCGATTGATCAAGATGTTTGTCAATATTTTGAATAAATATACCAATGCCATCGGGATGCCTTACGCAGCCAATATGATTCCGACGACGACCCACATCCCTTTTGGGGAACTTACCGGTGCAACCCCGGATGGACGATTGGCGCACAATCCACTTTCAGAGGGGATTTCGCCGGTGCAGGGCAAAGATGTTTTAGGTCCTACCGCCGTCGTAAACACCATGGGCAAAATCGATCACGCGGCCACCGCAGGAACCCTTTTGAACATGAAATTTGCTCCCAAAACGCTCGAAGGTGATGGTCTGCCGAAGTTTGCCTCCCTCATCCGGGGCTACTTCGACTTGGGCGGCCACCACATGCAGTTCAATGTGGCATCCAGAGAGACCCTGCAATCAGCCCAGCAATACCCGGACGAGTATCGTTCTCTGCTGATTCGTGTCGCCGGATACAGCGATTATTTCGTGATGTTGAGCAAAGAAGTTCAAGATGAAGTCATCTCACGAATGGAGCACCACAGATAATTATGAAACACACATCCGAAGGCATCATTTTCGATGTGATGCGGTATGCCATACATGATGGGCCGGGCATTCGAACGACCGTTTTCCTGAAAGGCTGTCCCTTGAAATGTACCTGGTGTGCCAACCCTGAGTCCCAAAGCCGCTCGCCTGAAATATCGTATCTGATCGAAAGATGTCTTTTATGCGGCCGGTGTGAGGGGGTGTGCCCCAATCAAGCCGTCACGGTGACCGATGACTCCCACAAAATAGATCGTACGCTCTGCCAGGCCTGTGGGCTATGTGCCGAAAATTGCCCTGCCGGGGCCTTGAAACTTTTGGGGAGAAAGGTCAAGGTCGATGACCTTTTCGAGGAAATTGTTTCCGATCGGATTTTCTGGGAGCGGTCCGGGGGCGGTGTTACGCTTTCCGGCGGCGAACCCTTGATGCAGCCTGAATTTTGTAAGGATCTATTAAAAATTTGTCATACAAATTATATTTCGACGGCGATAGAAACCTGCCTTCACGTTCCCAGTGAGAACCTGGATGCGGTTTTGCCTTTTGTAGATCTACTTATATGTGATGTTAAGATAAGCGACGATGCAAAACACAAAAGCCTTATAGGAGTTGGCAATAGGCGCATCAAAGAGAATCTTAAATATCTGGTTAAAAATAAACAAAAAGGATGCCTGATCAGAATGCCCCTGATTCCCGGGCTGAATGCTGCAAATGAGGATTTGCAGGAGATCGCCGGTTTTTTAAAATCGCTCGACAACAATATCCATTTAGAGATCATGCCGTATCACCGACTGGGGGAACCCAAATACAAACGATTGGGGCGGGAATATCGACTGGAGTGCCAAACACCCATGGAGAGTGATTTGCATTGGGTTAAACATATATTTGAAGCAGAAGGCATTAAACTGGTTTGATTTTTTTCTGCCAATGAAATAAGGAGGACACTGTGTCTTTGAGCGCCTTTTCCTTGGAGGGTAAAATCATTTTTGTAACAGGTTCATCGCGTGGGTTCGGCCTGGGATGTTGCCAAGGCAGCGCTATTTCTGGCCAGCGATGATTCGGCCTATATCACCGGCACCGAGTTGATCGTAGACGGCGGATTGTCCTGCACCAGTTTACCGCGCAGTTGATGGAATAATGAACTATAAAATTTTTTTTTATTGGTTAAAGTTTTGTTAAATTACTATGTTCCAAGGAAGGAAATGGGGGTAACATGAAGCACATCTCCTTTGAAGCGCTTGTCAACAAAGCGATGAAACTAAAGCAGGGCGGCATAAAGTGGCATTTTCACATGATAGGTCCTGCGTGCATATTCAGCCGCTCGAAGGAACAATATGTCATCATAATCGAAAACGAAACGACCGCTGAAGTATTCTCGTCCTATTTTTCCGAAAAACCCATATCGGAAACCCGCCGGATGGCTGAGCTGGCCTATGGGCCTGATTTTTTAAAAAGAGAAAAAAACGATGATAAAGAAATTCGGGGTGATAAAAAGGTTTACAAAAACGAAACCTTCCAGAAGATAATGGAACGTGCACGGGATTGTCAGGCCTCAGATGCTGCCTGGCACAACCACCACCTTCCCCCGCAATGCAGTCTCAATCCTAATAAAGGTGAACATTGTATTGTTTTTGAAGATGAGACAGGTGGTGACGCTCTTTACGCCTACTATGACCATGATCCATTAGAAGATCTGGCTGAGCTGGAAAGGCTTTTCTTCGCCAAAGGAGGATGATTATGAATGGATGGATGCGTAAAATTCTACGGGTGGATTTGATGACTGGAAAATGTACGGTCGAGTCCTTGGATCCTATTGTGGCCAAAGACTATATCGGCGGTCGGGGATTGGGGATTTACTACCTGAACCAGGAAGTCGACCCCAAGACAGATCCACTTTCGCCGGACAACATACTCGTCATGGCCACGGGACCCCTGACCGGCACCGGCGCGCCAACCGGGGCGCGCTATATGGTAATGACCAAATCACCGCTGACCGGGGCGATTACCTGCTCCAACTCCGGGGGACTGTTTCCCACTGAACTCAAACGCGCTGGATTCGATGCGATTATTATTTCCGGTCGAGCCGAAGCACCGGTTTATCTTTGGATCGATCAGGGAAACGCTGATATCCGTGAAGCGGATCATTTATGGGGTAAAAACACTCACGAGACAACAGATGCACTACTGGCAGAGACCGACGCTAAGGCAAAGGTGGCCTGCATCGGACCGGCAGGCGAGAAGGGCGTTTTGTTTGCGTCCATTATAAATGACAAACATCGGGCGGCCGGAAGGTCCGGGGTGGGTGCGGTGATGGGCAGTAAAAACCTGAAAGCCGTCGTAGTGAAAGGCAAAGGCCGTATCCCCCTGGCAGATCCCGATCGGTTTAAAGACGTTAACAAAAAGATTCTGGATATATTCAAGGAAGGCATCAAGGAAACCCCGTTGGGTCTGACGGTCAATGGGACTGCCGGCGTGGTGGTGGCTACCCAAAATTTCGGTGTGCTGCCGACTAAAAACTGGCAGCAGGGTACCTTTGATGGTTGGGAGAAAATTCAGGGAGAAGAATTGAGCAAACGGTTTCTGATAAAAAATTCGGCCTGCTATGGCTGCCCGATTGGTTGCGGCCGTAAAACCAGAGTCGATGTACCTGAATTTGCAGGAGAAGGCGAAGGCCCTGAATACGAGACGATTTATGCCATGGGTTCCAACTGCATGGTCGATGATCTGGCGGCCATTACCAAAGCCAACTATATCTGCAACGAGTTGGGCATGGACACAATCACCATGGGGGCCACCATCGCCTGTGCCATGGAGCTGGTCGAACGTGGGTACCTTTCGGAAGATCAGGTGGGTCACACCTTGAAGTGGGGTGATGCCGACGCACTGGTGGAATTGACGCGGATGACCGGCAACCGTGAAGGGTTTGGAGATTTGTTGGCGGAAGGGAGTTATCGTCTGGCCGACCGCTACGGTCATCCCGAACTGGCGCCCGTATCTAAAAAACAGGAGTTTCCCGGATACGAGCCTCGCGGTTCCCAGGCCATGGGCCTGGCTTATGCCACTTCGCCAATCGGCGGTTCCCACATGCGCGGCGATCCTGCCTATTTCGAACTTTTCGGGGTTCCGAAACCCATGGATCCCCATCAGTGGGAAGGCAAGGCAAAAGTTACCAAGGCCTATCAGGACCTGTCTGCAATCATCGATTCCGCCGGATTATGTATTTTCTTCGCTGTTCGAAATCTTGCGGCTAAGGATCTGGGAGTTGCGCCGGTGGGAATCCTTGAATATTTAAACGCCGCCACCGGTGCCGACTACACCCTCAAAGAACTCATGGAGGCCGGCCAACGAATCATCAACGCCGAACGCATGTTCCTTACCAGGGCCGGATTTGCGAGAAAGGACGATAGCCTGCCCAAACGGTTGACCGAGGAACCGGCACCAACCGGGCCCGCAAAAGGTATGGTCTGTCATCTTGAAGAGATGTTGGAAGAATACTACCAGGTTCAGGGCTGGACAGAAGATGGAATTCCCGGAGACGAGGTGCTGGGCCGGCTTGGGCTCCTCATATGAAACCACCCCAAAATGGCACAGTTTCTTGATGATTAGACTCGACACTTCGATGGCCTGGATCAAACAGAGAACTGCAGAATATCGAATATCGTACCGCAGAATTACGAAGGATGTTTCGCTTCGCTCTGTCTTTTAAATTAATGAAAAACGATAGAATTCATTATTATTTTTTAACCAGATGGAACGCGAATGTACCCAATATTCCATTAATCCATTGTTCCATCATTCCAATTGTGAGCGAAGCGAACTAAGTCCTAACATGCAGATTGACGTTAAGTTATATGGTGACCTGAAAAAGTTTGCCCCCGGCAGGCGGACCAGTTTTGTACTTACGTTAAATTCCGGGGCAACACTTGGGGATGCCCTCAAAATGGTGTCAATACCGATGGACCGCTGTGTTTCGCTGATCAATGGGCGAAGAGCTACCACAAAGTCCGTGATAGCAGACGGTGATATCCTTGTGTTGTTCCCTCCTATCTCAGGCGGATAATCCCTGGTTTAAGTTTTTTTCTGCATTAAACAGCGCTGTGGAATTTATTGGCATACTGAATTTGATCAAAATTTAAGTTTGATTCGATCAAGGTGAAGTCCCAACCACTTTCGTCTCAAGTCGCCGGCTTTTTTGACGTCTTTTTCTGTGAGGGCCTGATGGATTTCCTTATATTCATCATGAGACATTTGCACAAGGTCGCTCCAATCTCCGGTATTGAAAAGAGTGGCGGTGAGTCTGAGGGTTAAATGGTACAGATATTGAGACTGGTCCTTCAATATTGGATTGTCGGCTGCCTCATAGAGTATATCCCGGTATTTGAGATCCAACTCAATTAATTTCTTGCTGTTCTGCGGCATTTTAGCGAGTTTTTTGCATGCTTGAACGAGTTTTTTTATACTGTCCAAATGAGTTTTGTTTATATTTTCTGCAGCCAACCGACCGGCGAGGTCTTCGAGCTCGGCCCGGATCTGAAAAACATGCCTCATCTTATGAAATTCTATCTCGGTGACTATTGCTCCGGTGCGGGGCACAATTCTTAGAAGCTGTTCCCATTCAAGCCTGAAAAGCACCTTGCGGAGGGGCGTTCTGCTGATACTGAACTCATCGGCCAGCGTCTGTTCATTGAGAATCTTCCCGGCTGGATACCCACCGTAGAGAATTCTATCTAATATGACGTCGTATATTTTTTGATTCAAGATCAACCTCTTTATTTTTTGATATTCTTCGGAATTATAACAATTAGAATGGATTACCTTCTTTTGGGATATAGATCCGGTAATCTTTATACGTGTTTCATTGCACCCAGGGTACCGATTGTTGCTGTCCCTACTATAATGTAACCTAATGCACCTTTAGGGTGTACTTATGGTATACAACAAGCACTATAGTGTCAAATAAAAGTTAATTGGTTTCTTTCAAATCACCGCTTTATTTCATTGGTAGGATCATAACAGTTCGATAATTATGATAATTATTGATAAAAAAAATTCTTGACAATTGGAATTTTATTGGTATACAAGTAAAACATTAATAATGCATTAAAAGAATTTGATTGAGGGCATACGGTGTTTATGCAGCGGGAACGGCTTCCAACCGCGAATATCGCATTCGCTTTGCGACGTTTAGGTTGACCATGGCTGGAAACTGTCCCCGCAAAAGACAAGAGCAGTTTAACATCGACGGGGAGGACGACAACATGAACCAGAAGAGCTATGACATTATTATCGTTGGCGGTGGGGTAATGGGATCTTCGACGGCTTATCATCTTATGAAAGCCGATGAGAAACTCCGTCTCGCCGTCGTGGAAAGGGATCCCACCTACGAACGTGCTTCAACAGCACTGTCGATGGTGAATGTACGGATACAGTTCAGCCTGAAGCAAAACATTCAGATATCTAAATATGCATTTGAGGTGCTTGATCACTTTGAAGAACAAATGATCGTTGAGGGTGAGAAACCGAGTATTCAGTTTCGACACGAAGGCAATCTCTTTATCGTTGGTGAGCAGGGCAGGGGTGGAGCCGAAAAAGCGGTTGAAATGCAAAAAGAATTAAACTGCCAGGTAGAATGGTGGTCAAATGACAAGATTATGCAGCACTATCCCCTCTATGAACCGGGAAATGCAGCCGGAGGTACATTTGGTGCGCAGGATGGTCATTTTGATGCCTACGCGGTTCTAATGGGATACAAAAAGAAAGCGCGCTCACTGGGGGCACAGTACATCAACGATGAGGTAGTAGAGATCATGGCCGACAAAGAAAAAATAACCGGAGTTCGGCTGAATTCGGGGGATACATTATCATCCGAAATTGTCGTTAACTGCACCGGTGCGTGGGCCGCGAAGACTGCTGCAACCGTTGGGGTAACGCTTCCCGTGCAACCGGTGAAGCGGCAGGTATTTGTGCTCGACACTGCCGTAAAACCGGATGGCCCGTTGCCCTTGACGATCTTGCCGTCAGGGCTTTATTTTCGGACCGAGACCGGCGGCACCATCCTATTGGGCAAATCGATGGATGAAGATCCGGTCGGATTTGATTTTACCTGGGACGATAAGCGTTTTTATGAAATTTTATGGCCTGAACTGGCCGAATTCGTGCCCGCTTTTGAACGTCTCAAGTTGATTCGCGGTTGGGCCGGCCTGTATGCAGTCAACACCTTGGATGAAAACGCCATCCTGGGGGAGTGGCCCCTGATAAAAGGACTCTATCTGGCCAATGGTTTTTCGGGACACGGTCTCCAGCAGTCCCCTGCCGTTGGGCGTTATTTATCGGAGCTGATTACCGGCATAGAGCCCTCACTGGATCTATCCATATTCAAGCCCGACCGGATCCTGAGTAACAGTCCGGTCAGCGATGGTGGTTGGGAGATCGTGTGAAAGTTTCGGTTGTTAACTTTTTAGGCATGTTAAACGGCTAATGGAGGATGAAAATGGAACCAAGAATGAAGGTATTGAGTGAACCAGAGATGCTCAAAATTGATCAGGCTTCTCGGGCAGTCTTAAAGGAGATCGGCACACTTGCGGACAACGAAGAGGCGCTGGATCTGTTCAATCAGGCCGGTGCTCATGTCGATCCCAAAAAGAAACTTGTCAAGATACCCGATCATATTATCAATGATACGTTGTCCAAGTGTTCATCCTGCGTCAATCTCTATGATCGGGCCGGGGACACGCCGCTTATCATTGGCGGAGATCGCGTCTATTTTGGTACGGTCGGTATTGCTACCAATGTCCTCGATTTTGAGACCAACCAATACCGACAAGTGATTTGCGATGATTTTGTGGACATCGTCCGCCTGTCCGACGTTCTCAACCCCCCTGATTTTATTTTGGTGCCGGCGACCCCCACCGATGTTCCGACAAAAATTGTCGATACCATAGAGACAAAGCTTATGCTGCTAAATACCCAAAAGCACTTTATCGCCGAAGCACAAAATGCTGTGAATTATAAGAAAAACGTTGCGATGGCAGTTGAAGTTGCGGGCAGCCTGGAAAAACTGCAGGAGCGTCCCTTTTTCTCCACCCTGGTCACGCTGAGCAGCCCCTTACACTTCAGGGATGATGGGGTTGAATTGATCGTCGAGTCTTCCAAATTGGGATTGCCGCTGTTTATTGAGTCGGGGCCTATGTGCGGCGGCACCTCGCCGGCAACCCTGGCCTCGACGTTGATTATGGCAAATGCCGAACTGCTCAGCAGTTTCGTCCTGGCAAAAACGGTTAACCCTGAAGTACCTCTGATTTACGCAAGCTGGGCCAGAATTCTGGACATGCGCGCCGCTACCTGCTCCCATGGCGGACCCGAGTTTCCGTTATTAAGGATGGGAACGACTCAAATGGCGAAGTATTACGGCCTGCCTTCGGGTGGCGGCGGAATTTTGGCTGATACAAAATCCATTGATGTGCAGCTGGGAATGGAAAAATTGGGAACCGGTCTTTTACCGGCATTAGCAGAAACCAACATGATTTCAGGGATGGGCCTGTTTGCGGACGAAAATGCCATCAGTCTTGAAACCTTGATCATAGACTATGAGGTTACCGGATGGATCAAACGGGTCTTGCAGGGTATAACGGTAAATGATTACACCACCGATCTGTCTGTTTTCAAGGAAGTCGGGCCGGGTGGGGATTTCGTTTCCTCACCCCATACCATGGAGAATTTTAAAAAGGAAATGTTTCTACCCGGTTGCATGGACAGGGGGTTTCTGAGGTTGGATAAAGACCAGGAAGAAAAGTCCATGCGTAAAAGAGCACGGAAGCTTTATACCAAAGCGATGGCTACCTACACACCACCGGACTTACCGGAGGACATCGAATCGAAATTGGACGCTATCGTCAACCAATAACAGGATAGGAAGGATAATGCCATGAGCACCAACGAGAATTTAAGCCGTATTATCGAGGCTGTTATCAAAATAGATGCCGGGCTTCTGGACACGACGATTGACGATGCACTGCAAGCAGGGCTTGATCCCCTTATGATTGTCAATGAAGGGGTCACCGTCGGCTTACGCCAGGTCGGGGATCTCTTTGCCGAAGAGGAAATCTTTTTGCCGGAGCTGGTCCAGGCCGGGCGCTTGGTTTCCAAGGCGGTTGAAAATTTGACATCCGCGTTTTCAGAAGAAAAGACGATCGCCAAAAAAGGGACTTTCCTGATTGCCACGGTCAAAGGAGATGTACATGATATAGGGAAAAATCTGGTCTCCCTTATCATGGCCGCATCGGGCTACGATGTTGTTGATTTGGGCACAGATGTTTCTACAGATGATATTGTTGAAAAGATCACCGAGTTGAATCCGCAATTGCTGGGACTCTCCTCATTGTTGTCAACCACGATGCCGGCGCAGCGGGAGGTTATTCAAACGCTTATCGAAGCGGGTGTAAGAGATCATTTGCATGTCATCGTAGGCGGTGCGCCGGTCACACAGGCCTGGGCTCAGGAAATCGGTGCTGACGGATATGCAGAAAACGCATCTCAGGCGGTACTTGAAGCAGATCTTTTGATGAAGCAAATGACGGCGTAGGAATTCTCAGCATGTCGATTTCACTGGGCATTGATACGGGGGGCACTTACACGGATGCGGTATTATTCGACCACGCCTCAAACAGCGTTCTATCCTCTGCCAAAGCACTGACAACCCGGTATGACCTGTTTAGCGGTATCAGCAATGCCATCACGACGGTTTGTAATCAAAACAAAACAGCATTCAGGGGAAATGAAATCACATTGGTTTCCCTTTCGACAACCCTGGCTACGAACGCCGTCACCGAAGGATACGGCAGCAAGGTTTGCCTGATACTCATCGGATATAACAAAAAAATGATGGACAAGTATGGTTTCCAAAAGAAATTGGAAACAGATGACATCGTCCACATCAGTGGCGGGCATACCCTCAAGGGAGATGAAATTGCGCCTCTGGATGAAGAGGCAGTGAGAAAAGTAATTCTTGCGAAATATAAAGAAGTCGAAGCCTTTGCCATATCCGGTTATTTCGGTACCAGAAACCCGGCCCACGAAAAGAGGGCCGGGGAACTGGCAGAAAAACTAACTGATCTTCCGGTAACCTGCGGCCATGAGTTGACCACCCGACTCAATTCAATTCAGCGTGCGGTTACGGTCACCCTCAATGCCCGCTTGATACCTTTTTTGCATAATCTGATTGCCGATGTGGAGCGAACACTTGTGGAATACGACATCGATGCGCCCTTAATGGTCGTGAGAGGAGATGGATCGATGGTCAATTCTGAGTGGGCTGCTCGCCACCCTATCGAAACGATCATTTCCGGCCCGGCCGCAAGTGCTGTTGGCGCTGCCCATTTGACGGGATATCAGGATGCCTTGGTCGTCGATGTCGGCGGAACGACAACCGATATCGCTTTTATCGATAAGGGCCGTCCAAGATTAAATACGGAAGGTGCTTTTATAGGGGGAAGACGAACACTGGTGGAAGCCGTTGACGTGCACACCGTAGGTAGGGGCGGTGATAGCCATGTTGATTTTAGTCGCGATAAAAAACTCACCATTGGGCCCAAAAGAGTCGTACCGTTGAGTTTGCTTGGCGTGGATCATCCTGAGATCTTGAAAACCCTTCGGCGACAAAGGGCGGCTGACATCTGGGAGTATGGGATGTCACAGTTTCTCGTTTCAGGCCGATCACTGAACAATAGGATTGGAAATGAGGAATCAGCAGTTTTGGAGGCGATCAAGGTGGCGCCGATGCCGCTTCAGGCTAAGATAAACGATCGCGATGGATTTTTTCGAATGGCAGCCATGCAGCGTTTGGAAAGCAGGGGACTGATTCTTCGCTCCGGATTTACACCGACAGACGCCCTCAATGTTCTCGGAATTATACAAAAATGGAATGTCGAAGCGGCTCGATCGGGCGCTGAAATACTGGCTGCCTATGTCGGGATGAGCGTGACGGTCTTCTGTAATTTAGTCATACAGCGTGTGGAAGAGGAGCTCTTGCTGGCCATATTAGAGAAGGTAATCGACTCCCCGGACCATCAGCCCCCTAAAGCCAAACAAGATCTGGCTTTTTATTTGTCGGAATGGTTAAAAAGCGATGCTGAAACGCGTGAACTTGGCTGCACGCTCACTTTGCGCCGGCCGATCATAACAATTGGCGCACCTGTAAAATCATATATGAAGCCGGTGGCAAAAAATTTGAATACGAATCTAATCATTCCCGAACACGCCGAGGTAGCAAATGCAGTCGGCGCGGTATGCGGTGGAATCGTGCAGCGCAGAAAGGTCATTATCGGTGCGATTGACGGCGCTCGAGAATACAGGGCCCACTTGCCGGACGGCGTTCACGATTTTTTGGATCTTGAAGAGGCTGTTTCATATGTCCATCGAACCATGTCCCTCTACATGAAAGCATTGGCAGAAAAAGCCGGTGCCGAAAAGGTGGTGGTACAGATGAAACGCCTTGACCATACCGGCAGGTTTGTCGCCGGTTCGAACGAGACAATTTTTCTGGACACGGAATTGGTCTTTACCGCCGCCGGCCGGCCTGCCTGCTGAACTGCTTTTCAGGGTATCATAAGCTCCAATGCCGAATATCGCTTATTTTAAATTCATATCAACAAATCGACGATTCATCGCCTTTGGGTTGCTGATGACGTTTGCATCCAGCTTTGGACAAACCTATTTCATCGGTATCTTGGGGCCCGGCATTCAGACGGAGTTCAACCTGAGTCATACGGTCTGGGGTACGGTCTACATGATCGGTACACTGGCGAGTGCAGTTCTACTGCCTTGGACCGGCAAACAGGTAGATCGGGTCGACCTAAAGATCTATACGATACTGGTGTGCGTATTGTTGATCTTGGCTTGTGCGTTTGCATCACTCGTTAACAGTGTGACGTCGCTCGTATTCGCAATTTTTCTGCTGCGTCAATCCGGTCAAGGTTTAATGTCCCATGTAGCCATCACCAGTATGGCACGATATTTCAATAGGGGTCGAGGGCGTGCCCTTGCCGTCGCATCTTTAGGATTTTCTGCGGGCGAGGCCTTCTTGCCGTTTATAGCCGCGCTCGCCATCACTGTAATTGGGTGGCGCTGGATCTATGGCGGGACAGCCGCTCTGTTGCTCGTTGGCCTGATACCCGCGGTGTTCTGGTTGCTCAGAGGACACAGCGAACGACACCGGATTTATCTGGAACGGTCAGCCTCACCTGTCGCGTCCAAGGGTATTTATGGTCGATCATGGACACGCGCGCAAGTGCTGCGTGATTTACGTTTCTACCTATTGCTACCGGGTTTGCTGGCGCCGTCAATGATACTGACAGCCATGTTTTTTCATCATCTGAACTTGGCGGATGCTAAAGGGTGGACGCATGCTTGGATGACCGGTAGCTATGGTATCTATGCCTTGGCTACGATTTTAACATCACTCGTGTCCGGTCTGGCGATAGACAGAATCGGAGCGATCCGGCTGGTCCCCTTTATGCTGGTACCGCTCATCTTTGCTATGCTAGTGGCCGCAAAATTTGTCGCTCCCTGGACGGCTTGGCTTTATCTGATCCTGGCCGGAATTAATATCGGTATCGCCCACACAGCAGTTTCAGCCTTTTGGGTCGAGATCTATGATGCTGAAAACGTGGGTGCGATCAGGAGTATGGTATCGTCATTGGGCGTCTTAAGCTCCGCTTTGGGGCCTGTGATCATGGGCACCCTGATGGATAAAGGCGTATCCATAGAAAACGTCTGCCTGCTGTTTGCAGGCTACGCGATTGTTGGTGCCGTACTGATTATTGTAGCGCTTGCCCTGCAGCCAACGTTAGCAAAAACGTGACCTATAGGCGTGGTTTAAGGGTTTGACATTTGAAGCCGGAGATACCTGCCTATTCTCCGAAGAATTTATTCTTGACAAAAGATTATTCTTAATTTAAATTGTCCACAATCTACAATTTAGAATATCGAACCAAATGAGATGCTATGGGCGTCGTATTTAAAGTTGAAAAACGTTCAATTCTAGTGGAACATGTTGCAGATCAGATTAGGGAGGCGATTAAATCAAAAAAATTAATACCCGGAGAGAGACTCATTGAGACTGACTTGGCCAATGATATGGAAATCGGCCGCAGTGCGGTCCGTGAGGCTATCCGCTACCTGGAAAAAGAAGGGCTTGTCACCACAACTCCCTTTAAGGGAGCTCACGTTTCTGAGTTTACCAAAAAAGATTTGGATGAGCTTTATGATTTAAGAACTGCATTAGAAGAACTTGCAATAAAAACGCTGGTTAAAAATCTCGACAAGGAGAAGATAGCCAAGCTGGAATCGGCTGTTAACGCGATGAACCAGGTGGCAAAGGACGGAACTGTAAGTGAAATCATTGACGTGGATTTGAATTTTCATCGAACCATCTGCGAGTTATCCGGCAATCGAAGGCTGCTGAGTTCATGGCTTAACCTGTCGAATCAATTAAGGGCATTTATCGGGTTGGAAGATCAACTTTACGATGATGATACTCCGGAAACAACACTGGGAATGCACTATCCGGTTTATGAAGCGATAAAGAAAGGTAACGGAGATCTTGCTGTAAAACGTATGAGAGAGGTTATTACTAGAGGACATCATAAAGCTTATAAATACTATACAGAAAAAGTAGGCAGACAAAACCAAGAAGACAGCTAACAAGCTCATATTTTCAGCCTTTGGACATTAAATAATGGTGCCGACCGATTGTCTAAAAGCCTTTTGTGCGGTAGCCGCTTCTTCAGGTGCCGTCAGCCTTGTTCATATTGTTGGACATACCCCGGAGGCTCAAACGCTGGAAATCGGCAAAGGTTCTTGTGCCGGTTCCTTGATTATATTGGAGTTGGTCAGAGTCGGCAAAGCCCCGGCGGCCATCGTTAACATCAATACTTAGCCGATTCTGGCGACCGGGCCCATCATCAGCAAACATTTTTACGGCAAGGATATCCCCATCCTTGCACTGGATGAAGGCAGCTTTAAAAAAATCAAAACCGGGCAGCACATCATTGTAGATGCTGTGCAGGGGCATATATGCATTAGCGCTTAGTTTACACGTCTCAAATTCCGTCGAAGCATTGATTTTTCTAAACACTTCAACACAAATCGAAAGGGAGAAATCTATGATCAAGACCCTCGTTGTTGGTCCTAACGGTAAGATGGGAAAAGCCATTATCCAGCTGGCTCAGGGCCATCCCATGATCACCATCGTCGGAGGTATTGGTCCAAAAGGACGCAATTACATCGGCCGGGATCTGGGTGTTATCGCCGGGGTCGGTGAGGATATTGACGCGATCGCCTATGACGATATGAATGAAATTCTACACCGCTGCGATGTGGTTGTGGAGTGCACCAATGCGGAAGCGTCGCTGGATATACTACGGCAATGTGTTGCGGCCGGAAAAGCATTTGTGTCCGGTACGACGGGTTTTACAGAAGAGCAGCAGGCGCAAT
>Ga0316187_10000853_pt1 | contig 25284 bp, 24 predicted proteins | sample CroRivburrow1_MG_FD_204927 | JGI IMG/M metagenome (GOLD analysis project Ga0316187, IMG submission 204927) | Coastal sediment microbial communities from Maine, United States - Cross River worm burrow 1 | ecosystem: Environmental > Aquatic > Marine > Coastal > Sediment | place: USA: Maine...
CGCCACCCTGAAGGCACGGCTTGCAGGTCAACAAGTCGACGACTACGGCCGCAAGAAGATGCCCTTCATCTCGGCCGCGCTGGGCGAAGCCGAAGTGTGGGCGGCCTCGGCCAACTGGCGTCTGGCCGAGCAGGCCCATGACAGCGTCTCGCCGTTCTACGATTGGAGCTACGGCCGCGAACGTTGAGGTCACCGGTCGACTCCCGCCGCTCAACCACCGGCGCTGTCTCCCCAGCGGCCCAGCGGCCCAGCGGCCATTATGGCGCCGGGTCGAGGACCTGGCCGATGAACAGGGTGGCTCCACTCCCGGCGTCGACGATGCGGTAGAGAAAGGGTCGGTCGAGGATGACGGGGGGCGGTGGCTCCGGTGCGGCGCTGGCTGGTTTGGCCAGAATGGCGGTGGCCGCCGCTGCTTCGGTGCCCTCCTCATCGATGGCGACGAAGGTTTCGTGGATGACCTTATCGACTACCAGTCGGGGGTCGTTGGCGATACCGAGCAGCCCACCAGCACCGTAGGGGGCGGTGAGGCCGAGCGACTGGAGCACTGGGCTGAGCTCCAGGCTGAAGCGGGTCTCGAGCTTGGGTAGGCCGAGCCGGCCGCCGGTGGCGAGGTTCTGGTCGTAGTCGTTGATGATGGTAGGGAGGTTGCCTGCGATCTCGTCGAAGCGGCCTTCGTCGGGCAGGATGAATTGGGCGTACAGACCACCGGTGTAGTGCTTGGTGGCACCGACCCAACCGTCGCCCCGGGACGATACCGAGCTCTCACCGGTCATCATCTCGACCGTCACCCCGCTCCCGTCGAGGAGGGTGAAGGGATGGTCGGCGGTTGCCTCTTCCTGGAACGGCTCCAGCCAGGAAGCCTTGAGGTAGAGAGCGTTGACCAGGGCCAACACCGTGGCGGGGTCGATGACCCCGTCGGCGATCAGGTCGGTGATGCGGTCGCTGGTGGCGTCGGCCACGAACCGGTTGATCTCGTGGGCCACGGCATCGGGATCGGGAACGAAGTCGACTTCGTTGAGCACGGGGCCATAGCTCGACCCGACCGCCTCCAGGTACGTCGGTTCGAACGGGTAGCCCCGCTGGAGGTAGGCGGCGTTGGCGATCCTTACCGTGAGCTCACCGGCATCGTCATCGGCGCCGTGGAGGGTGCGGGCTTCGAGATCCTGCTCCAAGGCGTTCATGGCGGCGTGGAAGGCGGCAGGGTCGTCGATGTTGAGGACATCGTGAAGTTGTTGTCGGGCGTCGCCGACCGTTCCCGGTTCCAGCATGGCGAGGGCGATGGCCACGCTGGCCGGCGACACCGTCAGATTGGCTCCATCGCCACCCTCAGCCGAGCGGGCCGCCGAGAACAGGTCAAATCCAAACTCGGTGACGGCCGATCCGGCGATCGAAGGGTCACCAGCCGGCGCCGTTCGATCGGCAACGGGCACGACGGCAGGGGCAGCGTCGCCTCCACCCGGACCGGCTTGGGTCTCGCCATTCGGTTGCTCGGACGGCAGGGCTGTTCCCCCTGCGCCGTCAGAACCACCGGCGGTTGAATCGTTGCCGCACGATGCCGCCACCAGGGCCAGCACCGCCAGTATCCACACCGCTCGTTGCCATTGATTTTGAACCATGACTCTTTGACGGTGCACGCCCGCCTCTGGTTCCCAAAATGTAGACGAGCAGCGCAGCCCCGCCGGTCGGGGCCGTCGTTTGGGTCAGGTGACGAGACGAGGCGTGAACTCTCCAGTGCGGATGCCGGCCCGAGCGGCTGGCCGTGCTCGGTCGGATCGTGGCCATCCACCAGGCCACCGATCTCGTTGACGGGGTGGTCCTTGCCGATGACCAAGTGATCCCCAGCCGTTATGCATTGGAGGCGGCCATGGCAGCGACGGCCACGGCGGGAGTGTCCTGGGGTCCTGGCCCCTACAGCGACCGCGCCCGTGAACTGCTCAGCCGACACAGCGATCCGCTCCGGGCGGTGCTGCAGCGCTACGACCAGCTGGTCGTGCAGGTGGCGGCCCGGCCTGATCGCTTCGTGTTGACCCACGGCGAACCTCATCGGGGGAACACCATCACCACCGAAAGCGGCCCGGCACTGATCGACTGGGACACAGCGCTGCTGGCCCCACCCGAACGCGACCTGTGGGCCCTGATCGACCAGGACGAATCGATCCGCACCGACTACCACGAACGGACCGGGACCCCGGTGGACCCGGTCGCCGAGCAGCTGTACCGCCTGTGGTGGGATCTGACCGAGGTCGCCCTCTTCATCACACAGTTCCAGCAACCGCACGACGATACCGACGACACCTGCCAGGCCTGGCAGGGGCTGGAACGGCACCTCGATCCCACCCGTTGGGGCACCCTGCCGTAGGTGGCTGCTGGGCCCCTGGTAGCGTCGATCCTGCTCCAACCATGGGGAGAGGCGTGATGAGGCAACTGGTTGTACGGGGGATGATGGTGGCTGCCTTCACCGCTGCCGTCGTGGCCTGCGGGGAGTCAAGCAGCGGGTTGGCCGAGAGCGCGGTTGGTTCGTCATCGTCAGAATCGACGACAACGGTTGAGCCGACGGCGACAACCGGGCCGACATCCAGCAGTACGAGTTCGACGACCACGTCGACGGTGGCAACGTCGATCACGGTTGCCAAGACGACAACCACGAACGCACCCGTCACCACCACGACGACTGGGGCGTCCACGACCTCAACCACACGTCCGCCCGCTGGCCTGCCGACGCCGGAGGATGTCGCCCTGCAATACGACTCGCTGTGTCTGCAAACCGACAGTCGTGACCTGGTGGAGAAGTGGTTCGAGCCCGGTGTGCTCGACGACCTGCGATGTCAACAGGGTGGTGACGACCAGTCGGGGGGCGTTGTTGCGTTCACTGCCTGTGAGCCGATTGTCGATGGGGCCGGTGAGGCGTCGCACAGCTGCTTCTTCTACTACGAAGGCGGCGGTTACTCGATCCTGGTTGGCGACCTTGGCCGGGGTTACCGGGGCCTGGCGGCCACCTTCGTCGTCGACTAATCGCTTGGGTGAAACCTCGGATACACCGGCTGCCGCTCGCTCTACGCTGATACCCGATGAGTGAACTGCGCGACGATCTGCGGTCGTACTACGAAGAGGAGGCCCGGCTCGGGCTCCGTAAACCGCTCAGGGGACGACGGCTCGACCTGCGCCTTGATTTCCTGGCCCTGCTGGATCAGGAGGGCCGTACATCGGTACTCGATCTCGGCGCCGGGCCGGGGCGGGATGGTACAGCCTTCCTGGCCGCTGGGCTGCGATTTGTTGGCATCGACCTGGCCCACGGCAATGGTGTGCTGGCCGCTGAGGATGGTGTCACCGTGACCCAAGGGTCCATTGCTGCGCCACCGTTTCGGCCACGATCGTTCGACGCCGGCTGGTCAATGAGCACGCTTCAGCACGTGCCCGAAGCTGAGGTGGCCGCCACTGTGGCTGCCATGGTGATGCCTCTCCGGGCCGGGGCCCCGCTGGTTGTCGGCCTCTGGGGCGGCGACGGGCGCGACATGATCGACGAGTCGGGTATCGACGGCAAACGGCGCCTGTTCAGCCTGCGCACCCAAGCCCGCAACCGCGAACTGCTCGGCGCCGGGGGATTCCTTGAACAGGAATCAGTGTGGGATGTCGCCGAGAACGGTTGGGAGTACCACGTCTTCCAGCTCCGGGTCAGCGACTGAGTCCGTCAGCGATGCGCTCCGCCGTGGCCCCGGCCGTCCGTGGCCCGGGCCGTCCGTGGCTACGGCTTGTTCGTGGTCACAAGGCTGAGAGGCCGTCGATCACGGGGTGCCAGGTGTCGGGGTCGGCGGCGTAGTCGGCGTTGACGAAGATCCGGTCGACCACATCGCCGAAGCGACCGTTCAGCTTGTTGGCCACCTGGTCGGGCTCGGCGACGATGGCGAAGGCGTCGAGCACCTCGTCGGGAACGGCGTCGACCATGGCGTCCCAACGGCCGGCCTTGGACAGGATGTTGAGCTCGCCCGACAACTCGCCCCAGCCGTGCAGGTCGAGCACCTCGCGGTAGGCGGGGGTCGAGCCGTAGAACGAGATCTGCTCGCGACGGCCCCGCACCGCCTCGGTCATGGTCGCCTCGGTGGAGCCGGTGGCGATGAAGGCCGGGCTGACGATGTCGATGTCGTCCACGCTGCGCCCGGCCCGGTCGGCCCCGATCTGCAGGTTGGGCATGGTGATCTCACGAATCCAGCGTTCAGTGGTGAAGCCGTGGAGGATGATGCCGTCGCACACCTCGCCCGCCACCTGGGTCATCAAGGGGTTGACGGCCGAGATGTAGATCTTGGGTTGACCGTGGGGATTGGGGCCGGGGGAGAAGAACGGAGTCATCAGCGTGTGGCTGTAGAAGTCGCCCCGAAAATTGAGCCGGTCGCCGGTTTCCCACGAGGTCCAGATGGCCTTCAGGGCCAACACGTACTCCCGCATGCGGGCCGCAGGCTTCGACCACGGCATCGAGAACCGCTTGGTGATGTGGGCACTGACCTGGCTGCCGAGGCCGAGGATGAAACGACCGTTGGAGTAGTTCTGCAGGTCCCAGCCGACGTTGGCCACCGTCATCGGGGTGCGAGCGAAGGCCACGGCGATGCTGGTGCCGAGATCCACCCGGGAGGTGTGCTCCGAGGCCAGAACCAGGGGGAAGAACGGATCGTAGGTGGTCTCAGCCGACCACAACCCGTCGAAACCGGCCTCCTCCCCTCGCCTCGCCAGCTCCGGCACATCGGCCAGCAGCTCAATGATTCCCGTATCGATTTTCATAATGAACCTCGGCCTGAATCGTAGGCCAGGGGGTCGCCCGAACTGGCACCAGCTTTCGCATGAATAGTTTGTGTTTCGTCTCCAACAGACCGATACTGGTAATGGTCGGTGAGTAGCTGTGAGGCCCTCATCGGAAGTAAGCCCCGGATTGTCTACGTAGCGTAGTCCCGGGGCCTCTGCGTTTTTCGGCTCTGATGGTTCACCGGACTTGTTCGATCTTGTCGACCAGGTGGCTGAGGTGCGCGTAGCACTCGTCGCCTTTGCCACACAGTAGGTCGGTGCGGGGTGATGGCAAGCGACCAGCCGACCACCCACCGATGGAACGACGGGGCCGGCTTTGTTGGCTTGGCCCTACCCGTCGGCGCTCTGGGATGTGGTTTCAGACGGGGAGCGCCGGGGAACGGTCGGGGCGGGACCTAGCGGCTCGGAGGGGCGCTCACCAGGGATTGGAGCGTTTGGCGTCAGCCCGGGAACGACTTGCACCTCCTGCTGGTTGAGCCCGTCGGGGGTGAAGAAGCCGTAGTCGACCGTGGCCGGTTCCGAGGAGATTAAGCGGGCCGTCCACCGGACCTCACCGAGTCCTTCATAGTCCTGGGAGTGGCTGCGCCGAAGGACCCGATCGTCCACCGGGTCGACCAGCCACTCGTCGACCTGGCGAATTGTGCCGCCCCCGCTTTCGGAGCCGTAGGTGCCGTCGACGACGGCCTGCCAAAGCTCGGCGGGCCGCCCGTCGGGGCCAACGGCGTTGCTGTCGACGAGCCGGCCGAGATCCGAATAGGACTGCACCGCTGGTTCTGGGCTGCCGGGGATGTTCGGTATCTCGGCCATCGGGTTCAGGGAGAACCACGACCCCTGGCCTGGTTCGTTCAGGAGATTGTTTTGTGGTGGGCAGCCGATCTGCTGCCCCTGCAGTTCGCCGCTGGTGAACAGCTCCACCGGATACCAAGGGCTTTGGGTGGCCACCAGGCTTCGCTGCGAGCCGTCGGGATAGCGGACAACCTGGCGCCAACGACCGAGGTCCTGCGATGCCCACGACTCGAAGACCATTGTGTCGAACAGCCCGGTCACGTTGACCTCACCGCCCGGGCAGGTGAGGTCGAACGACTGCTCGTAGGCCACGACCTCGTGGGAAACGACGAGACCGGCACCGACGGTGTCGACCGGCCCCGGCCTGGCGGCGACACGCCAGGCAGCCCACCCACCGGCGACGGCCAGGGCCAACGCCACTCCGACCAAGAGCAGCCGACCACGGTTGCTCTTGTTGGGCACGATCTGGTCACCCTCCTCCGCAAGGCCATGGGCATGGCCGACTGCGGGCGAGTGGGGAAAGGGTCGAGGTGGCGGGGCATTGGCCACCATGGCAACAACGGCGTACCGCAGCCGTTCGTCGAGCTCAGCGTCGTCCACGATCAAGCTCTCCTCTCAGTTTCTGGCGGGCCCGGGCCAGCTGTTTGCGCACCGTTCCCGGTGAAACGCCGAGGGCGTCGCCCACGGCTCGCACATCGAGGTCGGCCCAATAGGTGAGCATGATGACCGCTCGTTGTTGTGGGCTCAGCAGGCAGAGGGCGGCGGTGACCTCATCGTCGTACTCGGGCAAGGTCGTCGTCGCATTCGACGATGTGGCGACTCGTGACTCTCGGGCCCGACGTCTGGCCGTCGAGCGGTGCCACGACTTGGCCTCGAACACCACGGCGCGGAACCACAGGGCCCTTCGGTCGGAAGCCTCGCTCCAGACGACGGAACTGGACACTCGCACGAAGGCATCGACCGCAACGTCGGGTGCATCGTCGGGCCCGACCAGGCCCGTGGCGAACTGCACCAGCTCACGAGCGTGGGCCTGGTAGACAGCCTCGTCCGAACGTCGGTCCATCGTCACTGACAGTACGTCGCCGCCGATGACCACCGCGGGTGGCAAAGTCGGAGAACCCGGCCACAAACACCGCGATCAGAGAGATCGACGGGGAGTTTCATGTTGATTCACACCAATGGCGACGGCCGGATGGTTGTGTCGGTTGCTCTCACCCGTAGCCGACTGAGTCGCCGATCCGAAGACTATGAACTAACTGAACAGCGGCGGTGCATCGTTGGTGTCGGGCGACGATTGGGCCACCACGGGACTGGCAACCCGGCAACTGGACCTTCGGCTGAGTCTACGACACGTCTTCGGTCCAGACCGACGGTGTCAGCTGTCGAACATATGTACGAATAGTAGCGCCTTTCCCTGGCTTGCTGGGTGCCGATCATGCTACGACGTCGTGGCTTAGCCTGGTCTGACATGAGGCTTTCGTTGCCGGTGGTTGCCGCCACTCTTGTCGGTTCGGTCGTTATCGGTTGCAGCACCGGCCCGCGGACGGTTGACGTGGCGGTGGCGGAGATCGAATCGCCGGCGATTGAGCCCCGTGCGGACGCCCGTGCGGTGTGGACGGGCGATGAGATGATCGTGTTCGGGGGGCGGAGCACCTTTGGCGACGACCGCTGGTGGGTTGATGGCGCCGTCTACAACCCAGCCTCGGCCGACTGGCGAACTTTACCGCCCTTTCCCCATCCCGATGCGCTGCCGGACTCAGTGGCCTGGACCGGCGATGAGATGATCGTTGTTGGGTTCGAAGGGGGCCATCCCGGCACAGGGCCCGTCGTCGCTGCCGCCTACAACCCGACCACGGACGCCTGGCGGTCGGTCAGCCCTCCCGGCGGCTTCGACACAGCTCGAGCGGTCGTGCCTCAGCCTCCTCCTGACACGGAGACAGGAATCCATACCGAACCTGGGCCGTCGGTAACGGGCGTTGACGGACGAGTCTTTATGGCCGCCGGAGGCCGACTGCTGAGCTGGGATCCAGCCATTGACTCGTGGGTTCAGCCCCTCTCCGCCGACGTGGGATCGCAGCAGTTCGCCGAGAGTTCGAGCCCAGTACGGCACGGCGACCGGATCTACCAGGGGTTGGCACGGCGGATTGGTGCCCGACACGGGTTGGCGATAGTCGATGCGGCGACGGCGGAGGTCGTCTCCGTCGAAGACCTGAGCTTGCCGGACAATATTGTCGGCCCGCTCCATCCCGTCTTCGATGGCGACGAACTGCTACTCCTTGGTGTCCAGTCGATCGGGTCGCAGCCACGCAAGGCGACCGTGCTGGCCGAAGGCGACAATGGTTGGGAGATAGTGGCCCAGACCGACGACGAGAACTTCGCCGGTGTGGCTACCGGTGACTACAAGACACTCGTGCCTGGCGATGATGCGCTGTATTCTCTTCACTTCAACATCCAAGCGGGTGTCTTCTCTCCCAGCGACCGGACCTTTGGAATCTTGGATCTGGACAAGCTGGACCGATGCGCTTTGGGCAGTGCAACCGTGTGGACGAAAGAGGCGCTCATCGGCTGGAACGGTGGCCACTGCCGACACGAGCCGATCTACGAGTTCGAGCCTGAGGCCGACAAGGCGGTGAAGGTAACGCTGCGGTGAGGCCGCAGGGGGAGTTTGCCGCCCACCAATCGGTGCCATGATCAACCTCCACCGGTGGTCGGGTCTGAGGCTTGTTGAGCGGTTGTCGGGCGGGAGTCGAAACGAGATCTGGCTCGGGCGGCTTGGTGGGGAGCGCGTCGTGATCCGGCAGAGCAGACGCTCGGTCGAGTCGCTGACGTGGGAGCTGGACCTCCTTCAGGATCTCGACCAGGCAGGATTCCGTGTGCCTTGTGTCGTTCCTGCCGCTGACGGTCGTCGATCCATCGACGGGATCGTGGTTCAGCGGTGGCTCGAAGGGCATGAGCCGACCTCTGAGTCGGACTGGCGTCTGGTCGCCGATGAGCTGAAGCGGCTTCACCACGAGACCGTGGGAAACGATCAGCCACCCGGCTGCTACACCTGGATTGGCGGGTCGGGATGGATGAACGGCCAGGGTGAGGTCTCGTGGCCCGGGCTGCCGGAAACGACGATGACCGCTGGCCGTTCGGCTTCGAGGGCGTGGGCGACCGATGACCCGAGTTCGTCGGCCGTTGACGCGGTCGTTGCATCGGCTCCGAAGCTCTCGGCCAGGCGGACGAAGTCGGGATTGCGCAACTCCGACCCCAGCAGGCGACCGTCGTACACGTTGGTCTGGTCACGGCGCACGTTGCCGAATCCACCGTTGTCGAACACGACGGTCACCACGTTGATCCCATGCTGCACCGCCGTTGCCAACTCCTGCACCCCGAACATGAAGCCGCCGTCGCCGCACCGACACCACCGCACGATCCGGGTTGGCCACCTTCACCCCAAGCGCGGTGTTGAAACCGAACCCGAGGTTGTCCTGGTAGCCACAGGTCACGTATTGGCGGGGCTCCTCGACGGGGAAGCCGAAGCGGGCGGTGAACCCCATCTGCACGGTGTAGCTCAGAGCGATCGTGGCCTCGTCGTCCGGTGGCCCGGTGCCGGGGGAGCCGGCATTGATCCACACGGGCACCACGAGGTCGGTACCAGCGCGCCGACAGTTCGGCGAAGACCACGTATTCGACCTGAGCGCCCCTGATTGCGACATCTTCCTTGTCCAGTCGGTCCAGTGCAGCCTCGATCGCATTTTGGTCTCTTGGCGGCAAGGAGTCGAGATCTGAGGATCGTAGTTATCGATGGCCGTCTGCGACTGCAGGGGGAAGCTCGGCCTTCCACTTCGAGATTTGCTCGCTCATGGTTGGATGATGGTGTCGGCGGCGAGAGGGATGAGAAGCCGGGTCCGGCTGGAGAGGCTGCGGCCGCGTTCGGTCGCGTGTCGCGCGGCGGCCAGTTGGTAATCGACCACCCGGATGGCCTGGCCCAGCTGCAGCTGTTCATCGCCCAGGGTGGCGATCTTCACCAGGAACCGTCCCCCCTGTGGGAGCGGCGTGGGTGGGGTGGTGACGTCGAACTCTTCCCCACCGTCGACGTCGACGAAGATGGTTCGCTCTGGGTCCACCTGCAGGACCTCAAGCAATCGCGGAGGGTCGAGAAGCCAGCGGACCAGTAGGGCGGACTCTTCCGGAGGGAGAAGGTCACGGCGAGCATCGGCGAACTCCGCCGCTCCTCCCAGGGAGAACAGGTACACCTCGACGATCAGGCGTTCCTTGGCCAACTCGTCGGGGTCGTAACCTGCGGTTTGCAACATGGTGCTGATGGCACCGAGTTCGGCATTGTCGCCGGCCCAGTGCAGGGCCTTCAAGAAGATCCGCTCAACGGTGTCGTAGGCGCTGAGCAGTTCCCGACCGATATGGCAGGCTTTGTATTTGCGTCCCGAACCGCAGGGGCAACGATCGTTCCGCCTGGCCGTGGCTCCCCGCTTCGGCTCGGCGGCCAGGAGCAGCGCCAGGGGGTCGTCAGCGGCGAGCACACCCTGGCCGTACCGGGCTGCTTCGGCCAGGTTGCCCCGATCGAACTCGATCCCGGCCAGCCGGATGCGGGCGGTCGGGTTGCCGGAGTCCACCTTCAGTACCTCAAGGAACAGTTGCTCGGCCTCGAACGGCTCCCCCAACTTGTCCAAGAGCAACCCGAGCAGAGCGGCGACGCCGTAGCGGGGTGCGCTGTCCATGGCACCTGGCCGTTGGGTGGCGTCGTCCTCCGCCCCTTCGGCCTGGTCGAGATCGTCGAGATCGTCGAGTAGGTCCTGGGTGAAGTCGAGCATCTCGCGGTCGTGGGGGGAGGCGCCGATCAGCTGGTAGAAGTCGAGGGCCACGCCACCGTGGGTGAGGGCGCGGGCCACCTCCTCGATATCGGTGAAGGCCGACGGGTCCTTCGAGCCGTAGATGTGCAGCTGCCAGGCATCGAGGATGGTGCGTAGCGCCGAGTCACAACACGGGCTCAGCCGCATCCGGTCGACCAGCATCGAAACCACGGTCCGCCCGAGCTGGCCGTCGGCGATCTCCCAGGGGCGATCCCTGGGCCCAAAATGGTCCCTCCGCTGTTCACATCCGGCGGCGAGCAGGGCCTCACCGATCGGGACAACGGGCGAGCGAAACAGAGTCTCGTCGCCGACGATGGCGGTCATCAGGGGGGCGACGATCCCGGCCCCCTCGCTCCGGTCAAAGAAGGGCTGGAGCTGCTCCAGTAGCGCTTTGGTTTCCGCCTCACCGCTACCGGGCCGGTCCACCTTCTCCAGTCGGACCTCACCCTCGACCCCAATCCGTCGCATACCCACCAGATCACCGGCACCGAAGCCTTCGAGCCACCCTTTGGGGCCGACGAGCCCGCTCGGGTCGTAGTCCCCGCCGATCGAGTGGCTCAGCGACGCCCCACCCTCGAGTGCCAGCGAGTCTTGGTCAATACCCCAGTCGATGACGGTGAGATCGGGGTCGACGGGGATTGTGGCTGCGGCGATCTCGTCCTCGGTGAGGCGGTGGGTGAAGATCAGGCCTTCGAGCGCTGTGCTGATCGAGTGGAGCCGACCATCGGCGGCCTCCCACGACGCTTGCATCAGGAGTTCTCCTAAGGCTGCGATCCGCTCTTCGCCGAGCTCCTCGGCGGTGCGCTCCAGTTCGAGCGCCAGGTAGGCATCCGGGCCGTTCTCCTCCTCAACCTGTTCCGCCCACAGGTCCTCGATCTCCTCGAAGGCACCCTGGTCGTTGAGCCGTTGAGCCAGCTCTTCGGCGCTCATCGGTTCCGCCGCCAACATCTGCATGGCCTTGACTGTCAGCTCGTCTTCGACCTCTTCACGTCCCATGGGCCCCACTTTGTCCTGTGGCGAGCGGGTTTGCACCCGGTGCTGACTGGCAAAGCTGCAGATGTAGGCCGACCGCGCCACTGAGACCTCGCGGTGGGGTCAGCTCACCGTCGTTTCAAGCAATCCGGTTCACCACCCTGCTTGCGATCTGCGAGACGCTCGACTGTCAACCTGGTGGCCTCCTCACGGCGGAGGATGAATGAACGCTCGTGGATCGGCCCGTTCGTCGACTCCAAGCGGCGGGCCTGGCATGCTGAACTCTCCATCGGTCGGGAACGACTACATCACCAGCCATCATGACTGGAACCGCGCACCGACCGGTGGAACTCACCCACCTGCTTTGAGGTTGTCCTCCCCAGCGAACCACCAGACGTTTCGAATCTCACAAGTGCGGCCCAATCAAGAAATGAGGCGGAGGTTACGTCATGGAGAAAGTAAGTCATGATCACCGACCGGTAGAATTCTCCGTCGGCACCGAATTTTGATTGGACTAGTCCGGCGACCCAAGGAGGGCTTCGCTGTGACGTTTGCCCAACGGTAACGAAACATGGCCTAGGCTGAGGCTGCTAGTTTGCTGGGGTTGGAGGGAAGACGCTCCGTCCCTGGTTGTCGTGAAAGCTGGGAGATCGCCGATGGCAGCTGTCACTGTGATGGTGCCTACCTTTGAGCGCGAGGACCTCATCAGTGACGCCATCAACTCGGCGTTGGCCCAGAGCTTCGATGACCTGGTGGTGCTGGTCGGCGACAACAGCCACACCGACGCCACCGAGAACCTCGTCCGGGCCATCGGTGATCGCCGTATCCGCTACCACCGCAACCGTCCGGGACTCGGCGCCCAGGGTAACTGGCTCGACCTCGTCGCCCGGGCTGAGACCCCCCTGGTGGCCAGCCTCCACGACGACGATGTGTGGCACCCCGACTTCTTGGCCCACACCGTGCCCCCCATGCTGGCAGACCCGTCGATCGGCATGACCTTCACCGATTTCTGGCTGATCGACAGTGCTGGGGAACGCCTGGATGAACTGACGGAGCGGGAATCGGCCCGCACCAGGCGCAACGCTCTTCCCGACGGCACCTACCGCTACGACCTCGCTCAGGGGCTGCGGCTGGTGGCGGTGTGGAACGCCCCCCAGCCGGCCTATGCCGCCGTGTTGCGGCGCGAGATGATAATGGGGGTGGATTTCCCGGCCGACACCGACCCGCTGTATGACATCTGGCTGTCCTATCAGATGGTGAAGCGCGGCGCCGGTCTTCGCTACGTGCCCCAGCGCCTCACCAACTACCGGGTCCACCCCGGAGCGGTAACCAGCGGTGGCATCGCCAGGGCGGAGGACGCCGTCTTCCGCCGCATCCTCGATGAGAATCCCGGTTTGGGCCCCGTGAGCGACGAGATAGGCGCCTATTGGGCTGACCTGAGATGGGCTCGGGGCACCCGATTGATGACGCCGGGGCTGCAGCGCCGCTCGGACTCCCAGGCTGAGCTGAGGGGTGCGGCGCCCGCGTTGCATGGCACCAAACGGGCCATGGCCTGGACCGCGGCCCGGCTGAGTCCCGTTTGGTATGGCCTCCAGATGAGCCGTTCGGTGAAGCACAAGCTGATCGATACCCATGACCCCCGCCACAGCGATCGTCGGGCCGGAACCCAGATCACGGCGGTGGGTAGTAGGTGAGTGTCGCCATGATAAGCCAACTCCTTGTAGCGTCTGCGCCATGCTCTATGCACTGATAGTCGTTGCTGTGCTCGCCGTCGGCGCTTCGGTGATGTATCTGCAGGTCCGTAGCTCCGGAGCCGAGTTCCGTCGCCAGGCCGAGGGCCGGGAGACTGCGCTCGAAACCGAACGCGACAGCTTGACCGAGGCCAACGCTCAGCTCGACCGGGATCTGACCACCGCCAAGACCGAGAACGTCGAACTCAGGAAACAGGCCAACATCAGCGCCGCCGAGGTTCGACGACTTGGTGGTGAGCTCGATAAGGCTGGTGCAATTGCGGCTGAGCAGACCGACCGGATCGAAGGCCAGATCCAAACGATCGAGGGCCAGGTCGGACGTATCGCCACCCTCGAGAGCGAACGAAGTGGATGGGAGGCCAGGGTCGAAGCGGCCGAGACTGCAGCGGCGGCCATCGCGGCGCGTGATACCGGTGTGGTCATCGGCGATATCGGCGACGTGGGCGGAGCCCAACCGGAGACGTTGTGGTCGCTGGAGATCACCCGCAGCGAGCGGACCTGGCGAACCAGCGTTGCCCCCAACCCCACGACCGATCCCGACCCGTTTGAGTCGACCGACGATCCGGTGCGTCTGGCGGTGGAGATCGAAGCGGGAGCCCTGCGGGAAAACGTCGGCGCCTTCATCACTATCGACTGGCAGGCCAAGCCCATCACCGAACCGGGTCGAGCCCATTTGGTGGTCAGGGTGGCCCAGGAACTTCTCGAAGCAGCGGCGCGCAGCCCCGAACCTTCACGCCTGGTCGCCACCGGCGACGAGGAGATTACCTTGGCCCTGGAATCGGTCGGCGACAGCGAAGAAGTGATCAACATCATCCCACCCCGGATCACCAGTGATCTCGTCGAAGCCCGTGAAGAGACAGCGACCAGTCTGAAGATCAAAACCGAAGCCAAGGCCGAGGTCGTGACCGACTAGGGGCCCGCTGCCGCCCAAAAGACCTGACATCGCCGGCTCGGTCAAGGCCCGGGTCGCCCTGCAGCCCGAAAGTCACGACTGAATAGGGGTCGGTGACATTGCTGGCGCCACTAGGGTCGCGGTTGAGGCAGCATCAATGGGGGAAGATATGGAACAGTTCGTCGCCTGGGACGGTAAGACCTACAACGGTAAACCGCCTGCGGGCTGGCACCAGGGCCCCGACGGCCGCTGGTGGTCACCCGGCAGCGGCGGGCAGGAAAAAGCTCCGTGGCCGCCCAAGCAACGGGGTCTTCGCCGCGCCTCAGGCGCTGCCGAGACGCCCCCGTCACCAGGCTCCTTTCCGGATCCTTCGGCCCAGCCGTCCTCCCAGGCGCACCCCTCCCCGCCGCCGGGGCGCCAGCTGCCTCAGGCGCAACCGCAGGGGCACACGCACGCCCACCGACCGCAGCATGCGCCACCACCGCCGGGCGGTCGAGCACCCGGTGTGGCGTCGGCACTACCTGGCCCGCCGGTCTGGATCGCCGCAGGAGGTTTGGCGCTGGTGGTAGTCGGGTCCTTTTTGGCGTGGGCCACCATCCCTGGTCCCTTCGTCTCGTTCTCCATATCCGGAGCTGACCTTGACGGTGCCCTCACCGCATTTCTCGGCCTTGCCGGCCTCGCTGCACTGGGGGTGGCTCATTTCGGCCCGCGGCCAGCGGTGGTGGCGGCCGCAGGAGCCGGCGTACTGGTGGTGGTGGTCGGGATCTTCAACGTTTCCAAGTTCGACGGTAACTCTCCCGAGTTCGGGTTCGCCGAGTTCGATGTTGGGATCGGCTTGTGGCTCGTCCTTCTCGGCGGGTTGGTCGCCGCCGTCGCCGCCGCTGTCGAATCGTTTGGCCTGCGGGCCCAAAGCCAGCCGATGTCGGGCCCCGGCCCCGGCCCGGGGTCGCCGCCCAGCCCGTAGGTCGAGACCGACGTCGTCGCCGACATGGGGTTGCTGACACCCCGGATATCCCGCCCATTAGTTTCACCATTGCAGTGGATCGGTGGGCAGGTATGGCGCAGTTCGACGGGGGCAACTGCCGGTGCGCCCGCCATGGCTGCCGCGCTTCTCTTGCGTCACCGGGGTGAGAAGCGTTGGCCGCCGTCGAGGCGGATGGTGTCACCGTTGAGCATCGGATTCTCGATCATGGCGATGGCCAGACGGCCGTACTCGTCGGGGCGGCCCATCCGGCGGGGGAAGGCGGCGTCCTTGGTGAGGTTCTCGGCCCGATCCTCGCTGACTCCGGCCGTCAGACCGGTGGCGAACAGGCTGGGGGCGATCGTGTTGACCCGGATCCCGAGTGAGCCCAGATCACGGGCCATGGTGAGGGTCATCCCGGCCACACCGGCCTTGGCCGCAGTGTAGGCGATTTGCCCGATCTGCCCTTCGAAGGCTGCGATCGAGGCGGTGTTGATCAGCACGCCCCGCTCATCGTCGTCGTTTGGTTCGTTCTTGGCCATGTGCCAGGCCGTCAGCCGGTTGGTGTTGAAGGTGCCGATGAGGTTGAGGTCGATCACGGCCCGGAAATCATCGAGCGAGTAGGGCGCCTCCCGACCCACGGTGCGACCGGCCTTGCCGCCGCCTGCGGTGTTGACCGAGATGTCGACCCCACCGAGTGCCTCAACGGCCTCGGCGATGACGACCTCGATCCCCTCGAAGTCGAGCACGTCGCACGGGTGCCACGTGCCGCCAAGTTCGGCTGCCACCTCGGCCCCGGCCGAACCCTCACGATCGAGGATGGCAACCGACCCGCCACCGTCGACGATCCGCTGGGCCGTGGCCCGGGCCATACCCGACGCCCCTCCAACCAAGATCGCCTTCGAGCCGTTGATGTCCATGGGTTCTCCTTCGTTTACTGCGTCGTCGGTGGTGGGGCGCCGCTCCACCGCGGCCGCCCCCTCAGCTGGTTTGGGTGCCGACCCTCAGCTCTCGGAACGGCAGGTCTTTGTCGACCGACGGTTCGCGGGGCAGGCCGAGCACCCGTTCGCCGATGATGTTGCGCTGGATCTCGTTGGTGCCTCCGGCGATCCCGCTGGAGAACGTGGTGAGGGCCTCCTTGGCCCAGATCCCGTCGCCCTCACCGGCCACCGACGACGGGCCGACGATGCTCAACGACAGATCGCGGTAGGCCGCGGCGATGCGTGAGCCCGCCAGCTTGCCCAGTGAGCCACCGGGGCCCGGTGTCTTGCCTGCCTCCATCTCGGCCCGGCTCCGCAGCGACATCAGGCTTTGGCCGACCTCGGCGCTGTACATCTTCATGAGCTCCTGGCGGATCACCGGGTCGTCGATCCGGCCTCGCCGCCGGGCCTCGTTGATCAGCTTGTCGGCCCGCTCGTGGAGCACGCCGTCCTTGGTGCCGGTGCCGATGGCCACCCGCTCGTACATGAGCATGGCCGTGGCCAGGCGCCACCCTTCGTTGAGGGTGCCGATTTGGTGGTCGGCGGGGATGCGTACGTCGGTGAAGAAGATCTCGTTGAAGCGCATGCCCCCGTCGATCTGGTGGATGGGCCTGATCTCGACCCCGGGGGCGCGCATGTCGATGATGAACATCGAGATGCCCCGATGTTTGGGCTGGTCGGGGTCGGTGCGGGCGATGACGATGCCCCGCTCGCACAGATGGGCACTGGTGGTCCATACCTTCTGACCGTTCAGCACCCACTCCTCGCCGTCGAGCACGGCCCGGCTTTGGAGACTGGCCACGTCGGAGCCGGCCCCCGGTTCGGAGAACATCTGGCACCACACCTCGTCGCCCCGGATGACCTTGGCCTGGTAGGCGGTCCGCTGTTCCGGGGTGCCGTACTCGTGCAGCATCGGCAGACACATACCGTGGCTGATGCTGAGGATGGCGGCCACCCGCGGGTAGCGTCCGGCTTCGGTCCGCCAGACATCTTCGTACTCCGGGGGTAGACCCTGGCCTCCGTACTCGACCGGATAACCCAGGCCCGCCAGCCCGGCATCGGTCAGCGCCGCCTGGTAGGCCTTGGCCACGGCCATGGCCTTGTGTCCTCGAGGGTCTTCGGCCGATGACGGGGGTTCGGCGGTGGCGTGCTCGGCCAGAAAGGCGGCGGCCCGGGTCTGGAAGTCGTCGAGGTCGGGGAGATCAGCCATGGAATATGCCTCCGGTCAGCTCAGAGCCTAAATTCGGATCCTAGACCGATGGCCCGTCGTCCATCGAGCCCACAAGGTCACGGAGGCCGACCGTCATGCTCACCGAAGAACAGGTAGCCGACGAGGTTCGCCAATGGTTCCATCAAACCTGGGACCCCAACCTCTCCCTGCTGGCATGGCGGGAACTTCTGGTCGATTCCGGGTGGGCCGTGCCCAGTTGGTCATCGAAGTGGTTCGGCCGTGATCTGCCGGCCTGGGCCGACCGGGTGGCGCACGAAACGATCCGGGCCGAGGGCGGCGTGGCGGTGCCCCTCGGTGGTGGCATGGGCCTGGCCGCGCCCACCATGTACGACCACGCCTCCGATGACCTCAAGGCCAAGTACCTGCGCCGCACCCTCACCGGTGAACTGGCGTGGTGCCAGCTCTTCTCCGAACCGAGCGCCGGTTCCGACCTGGCCGGGCTCAAAACCACCGCAACACGTGACGGCGACAGCTGGATCGTCAATGGTCAGAAGGTGTGGAACACCAGCGCCCACCACGCCGACATGGGCATCCTCATCGCCCGCTCCGACTGGGACGCCGTCAAGCACGCAGGCCTCACCTACTTCCTGATCGATATGCACCAGGACGCTATCGAGGTCAGGCCCATCGATCAGATGAACTACCACAACTCCTTCAACGAGGTCTTCCTCAGCGATGCCGTTGTGCCCCACGAGAACGTGGTGGCCGGGGTTGGCGACGGGTGGATGGTGGCCCGAGGCACGCTGGCCCACGAACGCAAGTTCTCCTCCCGGGGCGACAAGCACTTCCGGCCCGATGTTGCCGGTCGGGTGATCGACGAGGCCCGCGTTGAGCTGGAGGAGCACCAGAAGACCTACGTCTGGTACCCCCAACGCACCGGCCGCATCGACCTGGTGGCAGGCCGGGCCAAGGCCCGTGACCGGACCGCCGATCCGGTACTGCGCCAGGCCATGATGCGGACCCACAGCCTGCAAAAGGCCGCCGAGTTCACCGCCGAGCGGGCCAAGGCGGCCCGGGAACTGGGTCGGCCCCCGGGCTCGGAGGGCTCGATCGGGAAACTTTCGGTGTCGGAGATCGCCCGCCAGTGCAACGCCACCCACACCACCATCGCTGGGCCCAGAGGCATGCTCAAAGCCACCGACGACCCTGTCGATGCCGTGGTGGCCGAGGTGCTGATCTCAACCCCGGCCCAGTCGATCGCCGGCGGCACCGACGAGATCCAGCACAACATCCTGGGCGAGAGCATCCTCGGCCTGCCCAAGGAGCCCGCCGTCGATCGGGGCGTGCCGTTCCGCGATGTGGGCCGGGGCTGATTCGGCGGCGTTTGTCTCGAAGGTTTCGCCTTCGGTGGTCAGGTCATCTTGGGCCAGACATCGATGACGTGCACAACCATCGCCCCGGATCGTCGGCCCAGGTGTGCAGGCCCACCAGCAGGTGATAGCCGGCGATAGTGCATGGGATCGGAACGCCTCAGCCCTATCGAGCGGCAGCTGAGCGTCAACACTGGCAAGCGCGTGGTCCGGAACGTCGACTACGACCACAGCTCGTAGGTTTCTCTTGAAACTTTGGAAGTCAATAGTCCAATTGCCACTATGGAGAGTGAACAGGATCGGCCAGACGGGTCGGACGACGTCGATCCGCAAGTGCTTCTGAGCCTGCTGGGCGATGTGCAATCTGCCGCCACCGCTGAGTCGTTGTGGCCACCAAACTCCCTTTGGCATGGTCCATTGGGCGCCTTGATGATCTGGGGAATACAGGCCTTCAGCTGGGAGCCGACGGGACTAACAGGCCTGTTCGGCTTGGCCGTAGCACTTGTCAGCTTCTACTTTTCCGGCTTCCAGTACGCACGACAACGCAAAGTTTGAGGTGTGCGGCCAACTGCGGCACACGTCCAAAAGCTTGGTGTCATAATTATCTATTCCGCTCTCATGGCCCTTGTCATCGTCATTGGTTGGAAACAGACCGTGTAACGCTTCGACGGACCGGGGCCCGAGTCGGCCCAGATCATGGCCGGCATTGCCATAAGCTCGGTTGTCTTCACCTTTGGCATGGCTGCCACCAATTTTTTCGGCCGTCGCTGGCTTAGATCTGCTTCATGACACTTGATGGGCTGGACCCACTGCTGACGCCACCCAAGCGCCTCGCCTGCATGGGCGCGGTCTCAGTGGCCAACAAGGTCGACTTCGTCTTCCTGGCCGACTATCTGGGATTGAGCGACTCGGATCTATCGAAACAACGTAAAGCCCTTGTCAGCGCTGGCTCCCTGACGTCGACCAAGACCGGCAGAGGCGTCAACCGCCGCACCTGATTCACGACCACCGATGAGGGGCGCCAGGCGCTGACCGCTCACACTGTCGAGCTTCAACAGATGATCGCACCAGTCTTGCCAGGGACCGGCGCCAGCAAATATCCACCCAACTGATCACGGGTAGGTGCCACCCTTCAACTCGGCCCCGATAGAGCCCCCGGAGGGACGTTGGGAAAGCCACCAGGGTGGCGAATCCGCGGCCACCCGTACGAAGATCCGATCTGATCATCGATCGATGTCTGATGCGATCCTTCGGAGTCGGCCAGCCCCCGCTACCCCAGGCCTGGGCCGTCCCAGCGGTTGAGCGAGGCCACCTCGTTCAGCGGTTTGCGGTTGACCGGGCCGAACCGGCCTTTGGGGTAGCCCAGCGGCACGCAGTAGACGACCTGGGCGTCGTCGGGGATGCCGAACAGCTCGTGCACCCGCTCCTCGACGCTGGGGTGGAGGTTGGTGATCGTCCCGCCGACGCCGTGGGCCCGGGCCGCCAACAGGAGGTTCTGCACCGCGGGGATGATCGACGACGCCGCTGCTGCGCCGCGGGCGGTGGCGCAGAGCAACACCAGTGCCGGGGCCTCGCCGATCTCGTCGGCCAGTCGCATCGCCGGGCGGAAGTGATCGGGTAGGTCAGCGGCGCTCTGATAGCCGGAATCGTGCCGCTTGGCCCACCAGGCCTCGCGATAGAGGGGAGCGAACTCGGCCCGCAGGTCGGCGGCGGTGACAACCAGGAAGTGCCAGGGTTGCATGTTGCCCCCGTTTGGGGCTTGGCGGGCGGCATCGACGATGCTGCGCAGCACCTCGTCGGGGATGGGATCGGGTCGAACCCGGCGGATGGCCCGCAGGGAGTAGATGGCATCCCCCAGGGAGAGGTCGAGGCCATGGCTATTGGGCTGTTCGGTCATGTGAGCTCCTGTTCAGCGGGCGCCGTCGAACCAGTCGGTGAACCCGGCGGGGCCGTAGGGGCCGACGACGATTTGTTCGAGGGCGCCGATGCCCTGGCGTTCACCGTCGGACACCTTCACCACCTGTTGCACGTGGATGTTCTCCGGCACCAGCAGGTCGAGTTCGGCCGGGTCGAAGCTTTCGCCCCCGATCTCCAGCTCACCCTTCCACATGCCCTGGCCCCAGGTCGGGTGCCCGTAGCCGAGGCCCTTGAACTGGAAGCGCAGCTGGGGTTCCATCGTGATGGTGCGCACACCACCGTAGAGGTCGATCAGATCCAGCTCGGCCCGGGCCGCCAGCCTGGTGCCGGGGTGGTAGTCAATGCGGTGCACGGCGGTGGCCATGGGGGTGACGACATCGTCGAGCTCGGCCGGAATCTCGGCCTCGGAGCCATACAGGGGTGAGGTCAGCGCCTCGCGCACCAGGGCCTCACCCTGGGGCCCATCAAAAAATACGGCGTGGGTGATGTGGTCGTCCCACTGGAGCGGCGCCCATAGGAAGAAGAACGGGCTTGGCGGCTGGGGTGCTCCCACCGGAACCCGTTCGCCCACCCGGCGGATACCCCACGATCGGTCCTTGGTGCCCCGCCAGGTGGTTTCGTCGACGGTGAACTCGCCGTCGGGGTGACGCACGGTGCCCGACCAGCGACCGAATTGGGCGAAGCGGGTGGCGTCCATGGTTTTGCGTTGGCCGTCCCACAAGATCTGACGGGCCTCCTGGATGGCCGAGGTACGGGCCGAGAAGGTGAGATCGCACGACACCCCCGACTCGTTGTCGTCGATGATGACGCGGGCCTGGCGCAGGGGTTCGACGATCTCGAGGCGGAACGGCCCGACCTCCATCTCGGTACGTTCCTGGGGCGCCCGCCGGGAAGCGTAGAAGCTGTGCTGACGACCGCCGGCCTCGACGGTGGAGAAGTGGCAGTCGAGGATGCCCCGGTGGGGGTAGACGGCGATGCCGAGGCCGAAGTACCGGGTGCCGTCCTCGGAGTAGCCGTTGAACCACGTCCGGTCATACACGTTGGGATCCGACGATGCCGGATGGGCGATCGGTTCCGGGGTCTGATGGATCGGATAGTCGTCGAGACGATTCAGCAACTTGGTCGGGCTCCTTGTGACGGACGGGCGGGCCCGTTCATACTCGCCCGATCATGGTGGCCGGTGCCATCCGACCGGCGGTGCACCTGGCCGAGTGGGCATGTCACCTTCGACGTCATTTCCTGTTCGTTGCGGGTGAACTGGCTCCTTTGGTCCTTTGCCAGACGGCCCGGTGGCAATCTGTGTCAGGTCGCCCGTGATTGGTAGGGGTCGCCGACGCGCTCGTCCGGTCGCAGTCGATCGAAAGGCTCGCCATGTCGTTGGCCAGTTCTGTGTCCCGGTGTCGCGCCCTGCTGGAAGCAGCAGAGGAGTCCGACACCACGCTCAAAGGCCGCATCTCATACTTCTACTTTCATGGCTCATCATCGCTGGTTTGGAGCCGTGTTGCTGACTCCCTTGGCCTCGTGGGCCACCATCGCGGGGTGGCGCCTCATCTTCTGGTCGGGGTCGTTCATCTTGGCATTCCTCCGGTGGTCGAGATCTCCACGAACCCGGGGTCAGTCGCCCTTGGCGCAGTCGAGTTGTTGGCCGATGCCGGAGTCGCCGTTGTTGAAGTGAAGACCCTTGACGCTTCGGCCGGCTACGAGCCCTACGTCGCAACAAGGGCGTTCTGGGAGCGACGGGGCTTCGTCCAGGTCGACTGCATCGATCCTCTCCCAGGCTGGGAGCCAGGCAATCCGTCCGCCATCTACGTCAAGGCGCTTCGGTCAACCTAGTGCCGGTCAGTAGTCGGAATCTGTGTGGGGCCATCAGTTCTGGACTCGGCTGAGTTTCCCAGGAACACACCACCGCGGATGAAGAGATGGATAACCGACAGAGCTGGACGAGCATCAAGAACCCGCAGCCGGCCATCGCTCGCATGGAAGGCGGCGGGACAGCGGCTGACCCTCATGCGGCGTCGCCGGCGTCAGTTTCGTGGTTCCACGGTGACGGTAATGGGCAACTGTGGATCGATATCACGATTTCGCCGGCCGCCGCGATCTCTCGTTGCCTCTGAATGTCTGCCGTTCCTGTCGTCCGCGTCTGGTCAGCTACGATGGCCGAATGAACGTTGCTGTAGCCCGGATCGCTGAGGAAGCGTTGCTGCTTCCACCCAGCGAGCGCGCTGAGGTGGTGGAACGCATTTTGGCCAGCCTGGAGCGTACGGACCCTGAACTGGATCGGGCTTGGACCGAAGAGGCGACAGACCGGTTCGAAGCGTTCCAACGCGGTGAACTTGGGGCACGAGGGTTCGGGGAGATCATCGCCGAGCACCGTCAGTCTTCGGGCTGATGGACGTTGTCCTGCTCGGCCCTGCGGAGTCAGAACTTGCCGAGGCGATCGACTGGTATTCAGCGCAGTCACCGGGCCTGGAGAAACAATTCGTGAACGAGGTTGAGGCTGCCGGTGAGACCATTTCTCTGCATCCCAACGCTTGGCCTGAACTTGGCGACGGTAGAGGAAGGTACCGTCTTTCTCGCTTCCCCTATGGCCTTGTCTATGCGCTCTGCGATGCCAAAGTCATAGTGGTGGCGGTCGCTCACCTCCACCGCAAGCCTGACCACTGGCGACATCGGCTATAGGTCGACCCGGCACACGTCGTCCGGCTCTCCCCCCAGAGCCGTGACGACAGCGGACAATTAGGCGTCGCGGAGTTCCCGGTGCAGGATCTTGCCCGAGGCACTCTTGGGGATCGAATCGGTCAACTCGAGTAGCCGGATCTGCTTGTAGCTCACCAGGTGCTCGCCGACGAGTTCCTGAATGTCGGCCAGGGTCACGGTTTGCTCGGGCATGGGCACAACGAACGCCTTGGGGATCTCCCCGGCCTCGTCGTCGGGCACACCGATCACGGCAACGTCGGCCACCTTGGGGTGGGTGATGATCAGGGCTTCGAGCTCGGCCGGCGGCACCTGGAAACCCTTGTACTTGATGAGCTCCTTGAGCCGATCGACGATCGAGACGTGCTGGTGCTCATCCAGCACGGCAACGTCGCCGGTGTGCAGCCAGCCGTCGGCGTCGAGGGTCTCGGCCGTGGCCTCGGCGTTGTTGAGGTAGCCCTTCATCACCTGCGGACCGCGGACCCACAGTTCGCCCCGTCCGCCGATGCCCTGATCCTCGCCGGTGTCGGGGTCGACGATCCGGCTCTCGGTGTTCGACACCGTGACCCCGCTGGTGCCGGGCCGATAGTCGCCCTCAACGGTGCAGTGGCTGACGGGGCTCAGCTCGGTCATGCCGTAGCCCTGCACGACCTCACAGCCGATGCGGGCGCTGGCCTCGGCTGCCAGTTCGGCCCCCAAGGGCGCAGCCCCGGAGAAGATCTGGCGGATGGAGGAGAGATCGTATTGGTCGACGGCCGGGGCCTTGGCCAGCCCGAGCACGATCGGGGGCACGGCGAAGAATCGGGTGACCTTCAGCTCCTGCACGGCTTCGAGGGCCTCGGCCAGGTCGAACCGGGGCATCGTCACGACGGTCACGCCGTTGGCCAGCAGACCGTTCATCAGCACCTGCATGCCGTAGATGTGGAAGAACGGTAGGGCGGCCAGTGCCACCTCGTCATCGGTGTAGAAGATGGCGTGTTGGCACTGCTCGATGTTGGCCACCAGATTCTGATGGGTCAGGATCACGCCCTTCGGCAACCCGGTCGTCCCCGAGGAATAGGGAAGCACGACGGTGTCATTGTCGAAGTCGACGGGGACCTGCTCGATGGCCGATCCCATCAGGTCGGCCTGCGGTACGACCCCCGAGGGCAGCGCGGCGCCGTCGCTTGCGCCCATGACCACGACCTCGGTGACCGCGGTGCCCTCGGCCGCGGCCAGCGCCGTTTCCAGGAACATCGGCACCGTCGCCAGCATGGAAGCGTCGGCATCGAGGAGTTGGAAGCGAACCTCTTCGGCTCCGTAGGTGGGGTTGATGGTCGTCACGGCACCACCGGCCACAGCCGCTCCGTGGAACACCACGGCGTAGTCGGGCACGTTTGGCGCCATTACCCCGATCACTGAGCCGGGACCGAAGCCGCGCTCCTGGAGGCCCCCGGCGAAGGAGTGGATGGCGTCGCTGAGTTCGCTGAAGGTGTAGGCCGTGGTGCCTGCGGCGTCGCGGATGGCAACCCGGTCCGGCATGTCGGCCGCTCGCCTCAGAACATGTGACGTGATGGAAACGTCGGGGATCTCGACGGCGGGAAGGGGACTGGAATGGATGATGGTCATCGAACCCTCGTTCAGGCAATAATCGGACAGCGTGACCCCTCACATTAAACGCCCGGCCCGACTTTGCACCGCTCAAGCGGGGGAGACAAGGCGGACGAACCCAGGCTGGTACGCCGCCTTCAGAAGCGGAGGTGCGGCCATGTGTCGTATGCGAGTCGGTTGTCATGTTGTGGTAGTTGATAATTGTTGGCCGTGCTGTAGCAGCTGCGAAGGGCTTGGGTTGCGCGCCGCCACGAAGAGGGGTGATACGACTCTGGTCGTTAACTGAACCGGACAGTATCGGGTAAAGTCCCGGCGGTGCACTCTGGGCGTTCCCCCAAAACAAGGAGCCTAAACCTCTCATGATTCCCTCAATGTAGAAGCTTCTAGCCTTGATGGCGGCCATGGCCCTCCTGGTTGCCGCCTGTGGATTCGACGACGAGACCAGCGGTGAGTCAGCCACCACCGAGGCCATGGATGACGATGAGGCCATGGAAGAGGTCGCTCACTCGGCCGTCTCGTTTGAGTTCACCGGGTTGGAGCCTCTCGGCGACAATGC
>Ga0316187_10000854_pt1 | contig 25251 bp, 20 predicted proteins | sample CroRivburrow1_MG_FD_204927 | JGI IMG/M metagenome (GOLD analysis project Ga0316187, IMG submission 204927) | Coastal sediment microbial communities from Maine, United States - Cross River worm burrow 1 | ecosystem: Environmental > Aquatic > Marine > Coastal > Sediment | place: USA: Maine...
TTTATTAGCAGTCAAAAATATAGTATCCTGCATTAAATTAAAACGCATTCCACAATACTTTGTATTCTGTCGATAGATTCCTGAATATTTATCTTGTTTGTGGTGAGGACTCTTGCCGGAATTTGAACGATTCCTGAGGAATAGACTTGATATATTCACAAGTTTATAATAATAATCAAAAGGATATAGAAATAAACCATAAAAAAACTAATTTTGTCAGCAGAAAATTAAATTGAAACAGATAATTATACTATTATGGCATCTTATGATATAATCGTAATTGGTAGTGGGCCGGGAGGTTATGTAGCAGCTATTAGGGCATCACAATTGGGCATGAAAGTAGGTGTTGTTGAAAAAGAAAGCGTTGGAGGTGTTTGCCTGAACTGGGGATGTATTCCTACGAAAGCCCTGTTAAAGAGTGCTCAGGTTTATGAATATATTAAGCATGCAGCTGAATATGGAATAGAAGTTGGAACACCAAAAGCTAATTTTGGATCCATTGTAAAAAGAAGCCGTGAAGTAGCAAGTAATATGAGTAAGGGTGTTCAATTCCTGTTCAAGAAAAATAGTATTGATATTATATCAGGAACCGGAAAATTATTGTCTAACAGGAAAGTGTCTGTTACCGATGAAAAGGGAACAGCTATGGAGTATTCTGCGAGCCATGTGATCATAGCAACAGGAGGAAGAACACGAGAATTACCAAGTCTGCCTATTGATGGAAAAAAGATTATTGGTTACCGGAAAGCCATGTCACTTGAAAAGCAACCTAAAAGTATGGTAGTCGTTGGTTCCGGTGCTATAGGCACTGAGTTTGCATATTTTTATAATTCAATTGGAACAGAAGTTACCTTGATTGAATTTCTACCCCAAATAGTTCCTCTTGAAGATGAAGAAGTTTCTAAACAGTTAGCGAGATCTTTTAAAAAATCAGGAATCAAAGTAATGACTAGCTCTGAAGTTACATCTGTTGATTCAAAGGGTAAAAATTGTATAGTTTCAGTTAAAACCCCCAAAGGGGAAACAACTATTGAAGCAGAAATTGTATTATCTGCTGTTGGTGTGGCTACAAACATAGAAGGAATTGGCCTTGAGGAAGTAGGGGTAGCTACAGATAAAGGAAAAGTAATTGTTGATGATTTCTACAAAACTAATATACCCGGTGTGTATGCCATTGGTGATATTGTTCAAGGTCCTGCACTAGCCCACGTTGCTTCAGCAGAAGGCATCATTTGTGTTGAGAAAATCGCCGGAGTAAATCCTGAACCATTAAATTATAATAATATTCCGGGTTGTACTTATTGTCAACCTGAAGTGGCTTCAGTAGGATATACCGAAAAAGCAGCAAGAGATGCAGGCTATGATATAAAAGTAGGTAAATTTCCTTTTTCTGCCTCCGGAAAAGCTACAGCAGCAGGAGTACGCGACGGCTTTGTGAAAGTGATTTATGATGCTAAATATGGTGAATTGTTAGGGGCTCACATGATCGGTGCAAATGTCACTGAAATGATTGCTGAAATAGTAGCTGCCCGTAAACTTGAAACAACCGGGCATGAAATAATGAAGTCGGTTCACCCGCATCCTACGATGTCAGAAGCCGTAATGGAAGCTACTGCCGCCGCTTATGGTGAAGTGATTCATTTATAAAATATCGCAAAATCAGTAAATCACCTAATCACCAGATGTACGGTATCAGGCGGTACTTTACCTTTAGGGCATATGCCTTATATCCATTCAATTCTTTCTGTAATGTTTTGTCTTCCAGGTAAGTTCGTAATATGAATCCAATTATGATTACTATTCCCAGATATAAGGCCATCATTGAACCAATAAACAAAGGAAAGCCGAATGCCCATAGCAAACCTGCTGTATAACCTGGATGTCTTACAATCTTATATGGACCTTCAGAAATTACATAATGATTTCTTTCTGTTTGAATTCTAACCGAAGTTTCAAAGAAGCGATTGATAGACATGGCCCAGGTAGAGATGTACAAAGAAATTAAAAAAATGATTATGCCTATTATAGTTGTTATCCCGGCAAACTGATTGCCAAGACGTCCGATTTCCCAACCTGCTACAAAAGGCATTCCGTACATGAACAACATCATAAAAGAAAAAAGCCACATTTTATCCCAGTTTTTTGAGCCTTTCTGTATTTTAGAACGTTGGTTTAGTAATACCGGATTATATTTTGCAATTATAAGGTTTGAAATAAATACCAGAAATGCCGTCGAAATAAAATAAATCCACCCACGAGGAATGTCGATCCGTCCAGCTGCCAGGAAAAATAATGTTCCGCTAAGCCCGATGCTAATAAATCCTCTAAGGATATATATTTTCCCGGCTGTAGTAAGTTCAGGATTCTTCTCTGTTTTTAAAGCCATAGTCATCATTTAGATTTTATTGCAATAAATTTTTGAAATTCTTGAGAAATAAAATTCAAGGAACCTGGTGTAAGACCCAGGATTCTTTCTATGGTGTTCTGCATATAATGGATAATCCGAATTATCTTATCCAGGTTCTCGGGATGAGTGGGTAGGTCAATCATTAACACAGCAATTTTTGCACGATAAATTGTCCCAAAGCTGATAATAGTCTCTGCGGCTTCTTCGGGATAACCAAGTTTGAAATGACCTTCTTTCTTACCTTGTTTAATTATTTTAACTAAAGGAGGTTGGGTGATTTTAAGAATTCTTTCCGTATATCTATACTTGAATAAAATATTTTCTTCACTTAAAAACATTTTAGTTAGGAAATCATAACGATCACGGTTCTTGATCCTTCTTTTTTGTATTTCCAGAAATAGCTTTTTGTACTTTTCAAAGCCATTCTTAAGTGGATCGTCTGCAATCTTGTTGGAAAGTTCAAGGGTCTCGGAAACATAGTCCATGATAATAGAATCTATTATTTCTTCCTTTGATTTGAAGTGATGATAAAAGCCCCCTTTTGAAAAACCTGCTAGATTTATTATATCATTTACCGTCGTTTGGCTATATCCTTTAGTAGAAAAAAGATCCATTGCAGTGTCCAGGATTTCCTGTTTTCTTATTATACCTTTATTAGACATCATTTTTATTATTATCAGACCGACCGTCGGTTTGTTAAACGAGTATAATTATAAAAGGTTTTAATATTATAATATAATTTGAATTCTTAAATTTCATAAAGATTCTATATCCCGGAATATTATACTTTTTACAAAATTCTATCATCAACGACACGATCCTTTTAATCTTATGATTGCACGTGAAAATGCATTTTCTGCCAATGCCTGTTTCTTTGGCACAGTGATCTTCAATTTGAACGAGGAAGGTGATGTTGTGGGATTAAAAGTTACTAATGGGCGAGTCCGGAATCTGGAATTTGTCAAACTCGATCAGTAGGAATAAAATTGATAAATAGTTTTAATACTCATTAGCATGATCCGGTTGGTATTCAAGGGGAGTGGATTTTATTCCTGAAATTAGAGAATATATTGAACCATTACTCTAATAATATTGTATGTATTATATAAGACCCAGTCATTTTAGTATATAACAAATAATGAATGAAGGTATTCAAAATGTACTGGTAACAGGAATAACAGGATTCCTGGGATCACATGTAGCACTGCAACTTTTAAATAGAGGCTATGCTGTAAAAGGAACTATGAGGGATTTAAGAAGAAAAGCTTCTATCCTTGAGGTTCTGAAAAGAAATAGTGCCGATATTAAGAATTTGAGTTTTGCTGAAGCTCATCTGACCAATAGAATAGATTGGGCTCGGGCTATGGAGGGAATAGATTATGTGATGCATATTGCTTCCCCTTTACCTTTTGATCTGGTTAAAGACGAAAATGACCTTATTATTCCGGCACGCGAAGGTACTTTAAACGTATTGGAAGCAGCGCAGACACATCATGTGAAACGTGTAGTGGTTACTTCATCAATTGCTGCGATAGGCTATGGCCATAAAATTAAAGATAGAATATTTACAGAAGACGATTGGACGGATATCACGGACGAAAAGGATTGCTCACCATATATAAAAAGTAAAACAATAGCCGAAAAGGCAGCCTGGGAATTTGTGAATCAGGAAAATATTGATCTTGAAATTGCTGTGATAAATCCCGGTTATATTCTTGGACCCTTGCTGGAGAAGGACTACAGTGACTCTGCTGAAGTTGTAAAAAAGATATTGGCAGGCAAATTCCCTGGCTTACCCAGGTTAAGTCTTCCACTCGTGGATGTACGTGATACTGCAAGTTTGCATATCATGGCTATGGAACACCCTCAAGCTGCAGGGCATCGGTTTATTTGCGTAAATGAATCTTATTGGATAGCTGAAATAGCTAAAATCCTAAGAAACAGTTTGCCAGATTTTAGCCACAAAATAAAAACCCGTGTTCTTCCTGATATTCTGGTTCGATTTTTCAGCCTTTTTGACCGCGAGGTTAGAACCATCATAAATAATCTTGGACATTACTATCAATATGATAATACTAAAGCCAGGGAGATGCTGGGGTGGAGGCCGAGGTCGAATGAAGAGGCTATCCTGACTATGGCTGACGCATTGATAAAATTTGACCTGGTCAAGTAGAAATCCCCGGACCAACCTCAGGTACGGGGATTTCCATGTTATTTCCTTACTATTCTTTTAAAAGCATAAGATTTATTCCCCTGGATTAGTAGAATATATAACTCATCATTCAGATTTCCTGAATCAAAAATCCATGAATAATTTTCATCGGCTTTAACGTCTCCAGCAAATATTCCTTTTAACTTGGCTCCAGTAAAGGTATATAGGTCAACAGTAATTCTATCATCAGACATTGGTGTAAATTGTATTTCAAATGAGCTATTAAAAGGATTTGGATATGTTTCTAAGGTAGATATATTTAATCGGCTTGATGTATCATCAAGCGGCGCAACTGTATCCTCTCCATCATCGGGATTAGGATCGCATCCCTCCACTATATACTCCGGTCCATCATCTATTACACTACTATTCTTCCCGTTGTTAGGACGTATTTCAGCTTTTATTTCGGCTGTACCAATATTCCCAGAGGCATCAGCTACGGCCAGTTCAATGGTATATACCCTTCCATTGCCCCCACCTTGTCGTTCAGCCAATAAATGAATGGTTCTGCAATCATCACCAATAACTATATCATCAGTGGTATTTCCATCTCCCTTTCCATTGACCGGTTCATCACTGCTTGCTTCAGAGATGATGATATCATCAATGGAAACATCTGGACAATTATCATATACAGATTCTATATAATCTTCGATTTGAATTTCAAAAGGTTTGTGATTTGGTGGCCATTGTGATATTTTTTTGTCCTTCACAGTAATCACAGGAGGTTCCACATCATTTACAGTTACCAAAAAACTACAACTACTGGTATTACCTGATGCATCAGAGGCGGTATAAGATACTGTCGTTATTCCAACAGGAAACAGGGATCCACTTGCAAGCCCTTCTATTCTTTCCAGAGAAAATCCGGTACAGTTATCACTAACCACGGGATCCGTGTAATCAACAACAGCGCCACATTCACCCGGATCATTATTTACTTCAATATCTTCAGGGCATGTAATAACCGGGACTTGAGTATCCTTTACCGTAACGGTGAAGATACATTCCGCCTTGTTTCCATTTTCGTCTGTTATCACATATTTTTCTGTCGTTGTTCCTACCGGAAATATCATATCAGGTCCCAGGCCTTCAATTAATTCTACTTCCAACTCATCTGAGCAATTGTCAGTTCCAGTCGGTTCTTCATAGGTTACCTCAACTTCACATTTTCCTTCTTCAGCTTCAACAATGATATCATCAGGACAGGTCGTCACCACTGGAGGTTCGTCATCCAGAACAATTATAATCTCGGCACATTCCTGGTCATCAGCCACACAATCTCCAGTTGCTACTACATAATAACTGGTCGTTTTGGTAACTTTTACCGTAATAGAAGTACCAGTTCCAACCTTATTATCATCGACTTTACATTCACCAATATACCATTGCCATTCGTTAGCGTTATCCAGGTCCCCCGTTATACTTAAAGTAACCTCTTCATTCAGGCAATAGGTACCTCCTCCGGAGGTTTCAGTGATTTCAGGATCACAATCTTGGGAATATGCTTGCATTGAAACCACTATTGATACAAAAACTAATAGTATAATTTTTTTCATAGCATGAGGATTAAGTTCTACTAATAAAAAACAACAAACATAAACAATATGTTAAAATTAAGAATTAATTGAAACATTTCAAGTTTTAATATAAATAATTAATCTTCACGGATTTATAGATATTTATGGGAAGTAATGGTTTAAAACCTGTTTTTAAGGATTATTCGTAGTTTTTTAATGTCAATCACCTATATTTCAATGTTTTAGGAGAAGATATTTTGATTTTTATAGTTACCTGTTAAGCAATAGATGTATACATATTTGATTTTTTAATCCTTTGTTCAACAAACCCTTAACCTATTGAAAATGAAAAAGTTTGTGAATCTTTTATTATGCATCTTTTTCTCTACCGGTATTTTATTCGGTCAGGAAAAGAAAGTTGCCGTGGTCACTTTTTATGTTGATAAGTATATTAACGCTGATAAAATTGTGGCAGAATCCAGACAAGCTACCTATGAAAAAACCAAGGAAGATGATCCGAGGTTTGACCTTAGGCCTCTGTTGATAGAATTTCATGAAACATTCATGAAAAAGTATGTCAAGGAATTCCCTTTTGAATTAATTCCTGAAGATGTTGTATTAAACGATCAGATGTTTAAAGCTTATAAAGGTTTGGATGGAGTAGAAGACCAGGATTCAATTGATCTGGTTAATGAAGCCATTTACGATCGATTTATTGCTATTGATGGTTACAACGTATTGTTAACGGGAGGTAATATGTTAAGATCCTGGAGAACAGAATCACATTTGGTGAAAATTTTAGAACCACTCGATGTTGATGGAGTATTATTTGTGTCTATGCATTATGCCTGGGAGCCAAAAATAGCCTTGGGCGGAATGGGTAATGCTGGAATACGAGCTTATATAACAATGGAATTGTTTGATAAGGATGCCAAAAAAGTTTTTAAACTTGATGAGTATGCAACATCTAAAAAAGGTGTAGCGCTTATACAGGGAGCTCCGATTTTGGATTATAAAAAACTAATGCCAATGTGTGAAGGCGCGACAGAAGAGTTGCTTGCTGATTTGAATAAGAAATTACCTAAATACGTTAAAAAGGTAGATAAGAAACTATAATAACCCTTCAGATGTAATACTTCCCGCTGGTATCTTACTTGATTATTCGGCGGGGAGTTTTTTTTGTGAAATGAATTTTTTTTTTAGATTCAATCCTGCCAGCTATCCAGTCGATCATTTTTAAAGTATAAATATCGTTTGTTTGGATAGTTCCATTTTTCAGTAGTGCCAGTAGAAACTGTTGTTTTTTGTTTATTAATAGGCTCCCCCCAACTATCAATTGCCATTTCAAAAGAAATACCTGTCCATACTTTTCCTTCAGCGATAAGCTTTCCTTTATTTTTACCATATTTCGATATCATGGCTTCCAGTTTATCATCTTCACTGATCAGGGATAAATGGCGGTCAATTTCTTTCAATCTATTTTGCAAGGAATCAATCTTTTGAATGATTATAGTCCTTTCCTTAGATAATTGCTCAACATTTGAAGTTCCCTGTTGAGCAATGATTTCTGATGAATAAAATATAAAACAAAGTATTAGGATCTTTTTCATTGTTAAGAGATTAAGGATTCATTTCATGTTGGCTTACAAAAGGATCAAAAGGATATATATGTGGTAAAACGGTAATGCCCGATGTAAGCTTAATTGGCACATCACCTGGACTACTATAAGTTAATTCCACGAAATACGCTTTCCATCCCTTCTCAGGAATTGAAAGATTTATTTGATATCTTCCTGAAGTACTTATTACTAAACTGCTATCAGCCCAAACTTTCCCGACGACATCGACTCTAAAATCCCTGGACTTCTCCTGAGATTCCGCATACCAAAGATTAACTGCTGAGGGTGGGTTATCTAAATCAGTTTCGACCAGAATTTTGTTTTCTTCTATTACCCAGCTGTATTTGGGGCGCTCATAGGGTTGTAATATATATTGATAATAGGATATGAGGCTTTCAAGAGCATCACTTCCTTCAAGCGAATGGCCGGTATTTGGTACGTAGCGCAATAATTTTTCACCTATTAAATCATTCCAATAAAATTGCCAGCTATCGGGTTGAAAAAACTGGTCTCCGGAAGCACTGATAAGAAATTTCGGCATATCATAACTTTGAATAAAGGAGTAGGGTTCAGTCAGTTCAAGTAGTCGTTCAAATTCAGGAGTCCGTAACCAATCCATAATACCTTCTTCTACATAATTCCCAACAGCTGGTGCCCAGAATCCATAGTTCCGCCAGTGGTGTTCAAAGGAAGGAACCACATTTAATAAGTCTATTACTACAGGTATAATAGCAACCACACGATCATCAACAGCAGCAGTAGTCCAGGTTGTCCAACCACGTTTTGAAGCTCCGGCTATTACGTAATTTTCAATCCGTTTTCCTTCTTCCTTAAATATAAATTCTGATACCGCATCCATAGCCCTTACTACCGCCTTGGTCATGGGCAGTCGGGCCAGCCAGATAGCATCCTCATCTTTTGCACCTCTATCTAAAAACTCCTTCCAGCCGTAAGCAATCAGTTCATCTTCAAAACGTGGCCCATAGTCATCTCCCTTAAAACTAAGTGGTTGATTGGGGATGTTATGGATCTCAGCTGTAACTGATTGCGTCAACAAAGCAGATTGTACAAGTATAGGACCGGCATCCTCAGGCAGATCATCATCTTTAGCACCTCCTCCAATCCACATCATTCCAGTCGAATGTTTTATTGAATCTGGTACCACGATCTTTATCCAATGCCACCAGGCGGGCTCGTCTACTTCAGCAGTTGTAAGCCATTGCTGTGAAATCATCTTAAGAACATAAAAAGTATATCCTTCCTTTTTCGCCTGATGCATAAGCTCAAAATGAAAGCTTGTGTCTGGTTCATATACATATCTCTCCAGAAGAGTTTCTTCAAGAACCTCTACCTCGGCGAACTGTTCCTTTTCCTGCTTGCAATGGAAAAACAATATTGGTATCAATAAAAACAAAAAGATCAACCTCATTTTAGCAACTGGTTTATAGGAATGACTTGCCATATGAATGATATGATTTAAAAGTATAAAAAATATGCTTCTACAAGATAGTATATAATAAATCAATCTGAAAGCATTACAAATGCTTTAAACACATCACACTGGTCACAAGTAAGGATGATATATTTAAAACGAGCATCATCATCCTTGTCTTCGATAAGGATGTGGATTAATCTGTGTTTCTAAAACAATTTTTATCGGATTAAAATTGTATGCCTGGGTGATTAGGACAAACCACATTCACTTAATAGAAAGATCAATTTACAAACAAAGGAAAAATTTCTTCAATCACCATCGGGATTTCATCAAAAGCTTTTTCATCACTATTATAATTAGAGGCGGTAATAACGCAGACCAGGTTTAACTCTTTTTGAATTATAATATACTGCCCTCCCCATCCAACTGCCAAAACTACATTGTGGTCCAGGGTGTTTTCATCATGATTACATGACCACCAATGGTTATCAAGGTTCGAATGATGCCACCATTGATAACCATAATGAAAATATTCGCTTTCTGTCACACTAGGCTCGGTTGATTCCATTATCCAGTTCTTTTCAAAGATTTGCTTATTTTTCCATTTTCCTTCATTCAATACCAGCGATCCAATCTTTGCCATATCACGAGGATAAAGGTGGAGCCCGGCACCACATTTCTTTGATCCATCACTATATTCCTCCCATTCAAAGTCCTTAATTCCTAATGGCAGAAATAAGTTTTCTTCGGCAAATTCATTTAAAGGCTTTCCTTCCAAATGTTCTATAATGCCTCCGATAATATCAGTATTCCCATCACTGTATCTAAATTCCTTGCCAGGTGGTGATTCAAGAGGTAAGCTTAATATATCGTGTATTACAATTCCTGTTTCTGTAAACGGATTACTGTTCTCAATCCATTCAAATCCTGAAGTCATAGTTAAAACATGGCTTACATTGATCATATTTTTTTCCAACGACCTAAGAGAGTCATAGGCGGGGAAGAAATCAAAAATAGATTGATTCAGGTTTATTTTTTTATGATTTTCCAGAGATTTTCCAAGAAGAAGCGAAACCACACTCTTAGTACAAGAAAATATTTTATGTAATTCGTCTTTGGAATATCCATAGAAATATTCTTCAATGATTAGCTGATCATTTTTTAATACAAGAATTGATTCTATTCGACCATATTCCTGCTGTAAAATTTTGTTCATAAGCTTATTGAATGCAGCAGTGTCAGATATATAATTATAGATTGGGGCAGTTTTTAAGCCATCATTGCCTTCCGGGGGTTGATGATAATTGTAACCATTACTTTTGTTGTTTTCAGGGACAAATGGATAAAATAATCGTGTTTCCATTCTTTTATCAGCACGAATGAAATTTAATGTATCTACCGATATGCTATCACCTAAATAAACGGCACCTGTAATTTCTGAGAAATTTCTATTCACTTTTCCTCGATAGGTATCCCCATCTTCATCAATCCATGAAATGTAGTCAGAATAACCATAATTAAATTCAGTAAATATCCAATCTCTTATATAATCACCATTCCAAAGATATAGACCCTGTGCAATCAAACTGTCGTTATTGCCTTTCGTCATCCTTACCGCAGGTTTGTGAATGCCATCTGGAAATATTTGAGAAGTTTCAAGAGTTGCGATCCATAAGCCTTCGATGGATAGATATTCAGTATTTTCAATTTTTGAATTACTACCATTCTGTGAAGAATTATTTCTATTGCAGCTAATTAGAAGTAAGGCACTACCGATATATAAAAATGTGATGATTTTAGCCATAAAAAATACCTTATACATTTTAGCAACATAATTTTAATTCCAAAAGTTTCATATAATTACAGGAATATTAACTTTGGTCTAAATAAAATACTTTCCATGAAAAAATTAGCACATCAGGCAGTAAGCATAGGACTTGTATCTATATTCTTTCTTTTATTTTTACCCCTGATATCAATAGCTCAGGATGAAAGTTCGTTATCCTTTAAAACCTTATTTAATGGTAAAGATCTTTCCGGTTGGAAAGACGTAAATACATCTCCGGATACCTGGAACGTAAAAAATGGGATATTAATCTGTTCTGGCAATCCTATTGGTGTGATGCGGTCAGATATGCAATATGAGAATTTCATATTGGAAATTGAATGGAAGCATATGGAAGCAGGAGGAAATTCAGGGGTTTTTATCTGGAGTGAGGGAACTCCTTTCAAAGATGATCCTTTGACTAAAGCTATTGAGGTACAAATGTTGGAACTTGACTGGGCAGAACAACATAAAAGAACGGATGATTATGTGCATGGTGAACTGTTTCCAACTATGGATTTAACTGCGATCCCTGATAATCCCAGAGGAAACAGAAGTAAATCTATTGAAAAACGGTGCAAAGGGAAGGGAGAATGGAATAAATACATAGTTGTTGCAGTTGATGGCACTGTAAAGCTATCTGTAAATGGCAAGTTTGTAAATGGATTACGGGAGTCCGGTCGGAAAAAGGGATATATCTGCCTTGAAGCTGAAGGATCAGAAATTCACTTTCGAAATATTCGGATCATGGAATTGCCAGCAGGTGTTATTACGGAAGATGAAATAGCGCCATTGGTTGATTAATTAATATTAATAATACTCCTTTTTTATCTATTTCATTATTTCGTAACTTGAAAGGAGATAAGTATTCATGAGGCTGATTTTTTCTTTATAATATTAACAGCCATGCCACAAAGACGTTTAGTAGCCATAATGTTTACCGATATTGTCGGGTATACCTCCTTGATGGGAGAAAGTGAAAGCAAAGCTTTCCAAACCATAAATACCAACCGGGAAATTCATCAACGATATACAGAGAAACATCATGGGAAAATTGTAAAAGAACTGGGTGACGGTTTGCTGATTGTTTTCGAAAATGGTACAGAAGCAGTCTTATGTGCCATTGACATTCAAAAAGATGCTCTCAAGAATAAGATATCCTTAAGAATTGGAATTCATGAAGGGGAAGTCGTTTTTGAAAACAGTGACGTATTTGGGGACGGGATTAATATTGCTTCACGACTCCAGGGAGAAGCTGCTGTTGGTGGGATTTGTATTTCCGATGCAGTTAACAGGATCATCAAAAATCAAGAAAGTTTATTGACTGAACCAATTGGCAGGAAAAAACTAAAAAATGTCAGCGAAGCAATAAAATTATATCAAATTATAGCGGATGGGATTTCGACTCATTCGAAAATTCCTAAGCAAAAAATCCGGTCTTGGCATTTGATTATTGCCATATTTTTGGGAATTATTTTGGGATGGTTTTTAAATACTGTTTGGGACCAGGGGAAAATTAAGACCTCCGCATATCATATGAGTATAGGTCTTCCCGGAGATACTCCTCTATATGATTATACTCAAAGCTCTATTGACATATCACCTGATGGACAGACGATAATATTTATTTCTTCTTTTGAAGGAGAATCACAGATTTTTAAACGATTTGTATCTGAAAAAAATGTTTATCCGATAAAAGGTACAGAAAATGCCCGTAATCCTTTTTTTTCACCTGATGGGAAATGGATTGGATTTTTTGCCAATGGAAAATTGAAGAAAGTTTTAGCTTCTGGAGGAATTTCTATAACAATTTGCGATGTAATGAATTTCACGAATGCCACTTGGTTACCGAATGGGAATATTATTTATGGTGTACTTGGGGTAGGATTAAAAATCGTTTCTGATGAAGGAGGAGAGCCCGAAGTTTTTTCAGCAATAAATTGGAGTGCTGGAGGTGAATGGAGGTATCTAAATCCTGCGTTTTTTTCGAAGCATAATTTGTTGTTTTATGCTGTAGTAAATATTGATTGCAAATCCTCAAAAATTATCTGTCGAAACATTAAAACCAACGAGGAGAAAGTAATTATTAAAAATGCCGGAGCTGCCCAATACCTCCCCAATGGTTATCTGGTTTATTATCAGGATGGATGTTTAATGGCAGCTACTTTTGATCCTAAAAATATGGAGATAACAGGATCCTCAAATATTATAATTGAAGATTATAGTTATTCTGAAAGGTGTACTGATCCTAGGGTAAATGTTTCTTTAAATGGAACCTTAATTTATCTGTCTGGAATGCCAGGTAGTTATACCTTATGTACGGTTGATTTTAATGGTGATTCAAGATCTCTTTATACAGGTGATCTTTTTATGTATGGGCCAAAGTATTCACCTGATGGTAAGACCATTGCTATGGTCCGATCAGATGAGAATGAAATTTCTCACGTATGGACTCTTGATGTTGACAGGATAGTTGTGAAAAAAATAACTGATGAAGGAAGTAATTTCTGGCCAATATGGACCCCGGATGGAGAAAGGGTAACTTATCCTTCCCTGGTTGATCACGAAAATGGTGAGGTAAATATTTTTTGGAAAGATGTATCAGGAAATTCTAAAGCTCAAAGACTTACTGAAAGCAAATTCTGGCAACAACCCATATCCTGGTCGAAGGATGGTAATATCTTAGTAATTCATCAAAGTACACTTTTATCTTCTGAAAATTGGGGAGTTCATTACATTTCAATGGATAGTAACCAGATTATTAAAAGCTATTTAGATTCTGATTATAATGAAAAATGGCCTGCACTTTCTCCAGACGGGAAATTAATAGCCTATTCATCAGATGAGACAGGACAATTTGAGGTATATGTTTCAGCATTTCCAGAAATCAAGTTTAAGCACATGATATCGAATTCAGGTGGTACCGAACCTATTTGGTCAAAGGATGAGAAGGAATTGTACTATCGGAATAATTATAAAATTATGAAAGTACCATTTGAAATTGATCCGAATTTTGTTCCAGGAAAACCTATAATGCTATTTGAAAAGAAATATAACTTAGGATCCTATGGATTAAATTATGACATTTCTCCATCAGGGGACCATTTTTTGATGGTAAAAAGTGAATTGCCGAACCAGGAGATTCTAAATGAAATAAATATTATCCAGAATTTTTTCGAAGAGGTAGAACAGAAGTTGGGTGAATAATAGGAATGACCTTATATTATGAAGTTTTTTATGCCTGGAAATCATATTTGTAAAATGAGCCCCTTAGTACAGGGGCTACGGATTTTTTTATTTTTTAGCATTTTGAGCTTGATCTTATCGCAAAGTGTGAACTCTCAAAGTAAAACGCAAAAAATCCTCATATATAAGGCTTGGGTGAATTATATAGATTCTCCTATAAAGATGAAAGGTTATCTATATCAGGTAAAGGATTCATCAATTGTTATTTCAGGTGTCAAGCCAGTGCCTTCTATTACTATTCATAAAAATCATCTCTACGAAATTTCTTATAAGCATATTGATGTTATCAAAATTAGACGTAAAGGGAGGGTAGGCAGAGGAATCCTGATCGGAATGGGAAGCGGATTTTTAGCTGGAATAATGATAGGATATATAAGTGGGGATGATGAACCTAGTTACTGGATAACTCTAACAGCAGAAGAAAAGGCAATTGCTGCAGCAGTCCCATTGGCGATTACCGGTGGAATAATCGGTTGGATTGTAGGAACGAACAAAAAGAAGATATATGTATCCGGTAATTTTGATAATTTCAGAATAAATCGAACAGAGCTTATCCCATAATTTGACTAATAACTCTGTTTAAGTAAATAATTTCATATTTGATATACAAGGATTATTTTAGCCATCTTTTCAGATCCTATAATTACCTTTTGAAATTCCTGCTTAAATGCCTAACTTATATAAGTTAAATATATCTTTTTATAATATCCATATGAGAAATTCATTAGTCAAAGAATTGAGTCAGTATGAAGTAAGATGTATACGAAATATAAATATTTAGGTTTATCTATATTATTTCTCCATATAAATGTATTCCTGGTTCAATCCCAAAGCTGGGAAATTGATACAGGATATGAACAGGAGAAACAATTTTTAGGAAATTATTCTGACCTCTATGACTATATAGAAATACTGGTAGACACTACGGGGGATTTGTCTTTTAAGGATATAGGTCAAAAAAAGTCACATTTCAAGAAAAACAATTCCAGGAATGGTTTCGAGCATGAAGAGGTTTATTGGCTCAAAGCAACAGTCAAAGGTAGTTCCAAAGAGAATGGTAAATATCTCTTTTCTATTGGTTTAAATAGCGCGATTTGGCCTGTTGTTGGATTTGGTATGACTACATGGCCCTATATTGATATCTATATTGAGCAAGGAGATAGTATTAAACATATTAAATCCGGATTCAAAAGAAATCCAGCTGAGAAAGAAATACAAAATGCCTTTTCTTTTTTCTGGTTGGATTTGAATGCGAATGAAGAAAAAACTATTTATGCCCGCCTCGATCCTGATGGTGGATATTGGAACAGTAGCTCTATGCCCGAGAGTATTTCAGCATATTTTTTCGATCCTGCTTCGTTAGATTTACTTGACGGAACCTACACATTGAGAAATTTGGGAAACGACCCTGTTAGAGCTTATGGAAACCCCCGTCTATGGGATCTATTTGAGGTAGTACAGCTATACCCGGATACTACCTGTAGTATGAATCTAAATGATGTTATTAAAGACTGGGATTCTCACAGTGTATTCTTTTTGGAAACATTGGGAAAAGAAACGTGTTATTGGAGCCATCTAAAGGTTATAAATCCGGATTCGATCGATCAGTTGAGGATCTTCTATTTCCCAAAAGGATGGCAACAGGTAACATGCTTTTTTCCTGAAGCCGACGGGCAGTATAAAATGAAAACAATAGGATCTCAAATGGATCAGAATGTTTTTTATTTTAATATACGGGCACAGGATACATTAGCTTTTTATTTCAGATATCCTACTTCATCACATTCTATTTTTCCATTACTGACTGTTCAGGACATTTATGAAAAGGATTATTTAGAAATTCAGCCTAGAGCAAAATATAAATTTTTATTGCTTGGGGCTTTATTGCTTCCTTTTTTATTTTTCCTGATCCAATATGCAATACAAAAAGATAAGCTCACTTTTTATTATTTGATCTTTTTACTAGGCTCATCATTATATTTAATATCCATATTGGATCAAATACAATTTTTCGAATTAAGTCCTAAAATACTCAAGTCTGCAGTTTTTATAACTAGTTTTTATTCTATTGGCTCACTGCTGAGTCTTGTTGGCCTTGTCAATTTCATTCACTTATTTCTGGAAATAAGATCTGTTTCTCGACCACTATTAAGAGTCGGAAATATAATACTCTGGTTTTTTTCTGTTACTGTTCTTCTTATGCTAATGACTTTTAATTTATTAAAGACCTCTGAACCGTTTAATTCTATATTATTGCATGCTTATCGTTTCGAAGGGATTATAGTTTTTGTCTATGCATTATTTCTTAGTATATACGGATTTATAAAAAAAATTAAATTTGGCGGTGCTTTATTAATTGCATTTTCACCTTTGCTGATATCAGGAGTCATCTATGCAGTAGTATTCCTTTTAATGGGAATGCAGATTTATTTCAACTGGATTGACGTAAATTTATTATTAGCTGAAGGATTTATTTTGGCTATAATTCTTTTTGGTGTCGTGATAGGTGTACGCAATAATTCTGTTAAAGAGGATAAAATAAAGATGCAGGAAGATATGCTTGTCCTTCAGCAGAAAGTAAATCGTCAGTTGATAAAAGTGGATAGTCTCAAAGACCAGTTTCTAGCCAATACATCTCATGAACTTCGTACTCCATTACTGGGTATTATTGGTTTATCAGAATCCCTGTTTGAAAAGGAAGAAAACCATGTAAAAAAACAGGAACTGTCTATGATCGCCTCATCAGGAAAAAGATTGTCCAGCCTCGTAAACAGCATCCTGGATTTTTCCAAACTCAAATCACAGGATTTGAAACTAACTATAAAAACAGTAGATATAAGAACCATAACGGACGTGGTCATTCATATTAGTAAACCCCTGATAAAAGGGAAATCTGTTAATTTGATAAATGAAATAAATCCCTCTACTTCAATGGTGAATGCTGATGAGGATCGAATGTACCAGATCATGCACAATCTTATTGGAAATGCCATAAAATTTACCAATGAAGGATCGATTGAAATAGCTGCTACTGAAAAGGAGGATATGGTAGTCGTATCCGTGAAAGATTCTGGAATAGGCATTCCTGAAGACAAAATTGATGATATTTTCAAATCTTTTGAACAAGTAGATGCATCCATAACACGAGAACAGGGAGGCACTGGCTTAGGATTGACCATTACAAAGCAGCTTATCGAACTACAGGGTGGATCTATATGGGTAGAATCAAAGGTTGACGAGGGTACTATCGTATATTTGACCTTGCCAAAATCTACCGGGGAACAAAGTATCATCAGAGAGGAGGATATACTCAGCAAAGTATCTGAAAATGTTGTTCTGGAACAGGATGAAGTTATTCTACACAGTGAAGAATTGCCTGTTTCTCCGGAAAGTAGATTTACTATCCTGATTGTAGATGATGAACCTGTTAACCAGCAAGTTCTTTCTAATCACCTGTCAGGGGAAAATTTCAGGATTTTACAGGCCATGAATGGAAAGGAAGCTTTGAAAATGCTGGATCAGGAAAAATTGGATTTGGTATTGTTAGATATCATGATGCCTAAAATGTCAGGATACGAGGTTTGCCGGGAAATCAGGAAACAGTACCTTCCAAGTGAATTACCTGTAATCATGATTACAGCGAAAGATCAGGTTTCAGACCTGGTTGAAGGCCTTGGATCAGGAGCAAATGATTACCTGGCAAAACCTTTTTCTCGTGATGAATTAATAGCACGACTTAAAACCCATTTGAATCTATACAATATCAATACCGCTTACCTTCGCTTTATTCCTAAAGAGTTTATTGAGGCCTTAGGCCACGAAAGTATAGTTGATGTTGAACTTGGTGACCAGGTTCAGGGAGAAATGACTATCATGTTTTCAGATATCCGGTCTTTTACCTCTATTACTGAACAGCTCAGTGCCAAAGAAAGTTTTGAATTCCTGAATAGTTATTTGAATTGTATCACGCCAGCTATTACAAGTAATGGGGGATTTATTGATAAATATATAGGTGATGCAGTAATGGCATTGTTTCCATTTAAACCTGAAGATGCCCTGGTGGCTGCCATTGAGGCTCAAAAAAATCTAGTGGAATATAACAAAATACGAGAAGGGGACGGTAAACAGGCAATTAAAATTGGTATTGGTTTACATACAGGTCCATTGATGATAGGAACCATCGGAGTTAAGAACAGAATGGATGGCACTGTTATTTCGGACGCAGTGAACCTGGCATCAAGATTGGAAGAATTGAACAAACATTATGGCACTTCATTAATAGTTAGTGAAGAAACCATGAACAAAATAGAAGATCCAGAAAAATACCACTATCGTTTTTTAAGTATAGTTAGTGTAAAAGGCAAACACCTTTCCAATAAGATCTTTGAGTTTTTCGATGGAGATTCTGATCATGATAAACAGATGAAAATCAAGACCATGCAGATATTCAGAAATGGCATTGATGAGTATTATGGCAAAAGATTTACTCAGGCTTCAGTCCTATTTCAAGAAATACTCAATGTTTATCCTGAAGATAAAACCGCTAAGATCTTTTTAAAGCACGCTGCCAAGTTAATGGTTCAGGGAGTTCCTGATGATTGGGATGGCGTGGATATTGTGGAAAAGGTGTTTTAATGTCTTTGATGGACTAAAATTGAAAATATACCAAATTGCCAATTTATGCCAACTATAGCTTGAGTATCCCTGAAGCATGGCCTCGGGACTAAATAAACCTGTGCGCTCGGGGGGAGTCGAACCCCCACACCCTAAGGCACTGCCTCCTGAAGACAGCGTGTCTACCAATTTCACCACGAGCGCAATGCATAATTGCAGCGCTAAATTAATAAATATTTTAAAAGGTAGCCAATTATTTATATAAGATCGCAAGCTTGTGGAGGCATCCAGTGGGCATCTTTTCCATCCCATTTGATATTGCATCCGATGGGATTGGTTAGAGGAGTGGTAATGGCCTTTCCAGATAGATGTTCAGATAAAGCATTATCCAGGTCATTAACAGTCACCAGAAGTTTTTCTCTGGGACTGTCAACACCTCTACCGGTATAGATTAGTTTTCTGTTAGAATCAAACACATAGAAATGTGGTGTTTTTAAAGCTCCGTATTTAAATGCGATATCCTGGGTGCCATCATGAAGGTATACCCATGGGAATTCACATTTTTCCATCCTTTCAATCATATGATTATAACTGTCCTCCATATAAGTATTGGGGCTGTTTGAATTAATTCCAACAAAAACAACCCCATCGTCTATATATTTTAATGCTGTTTCACGGGTAATTTCATCTGAACCTAATACATATGGGCAATGGTTGCAGGTAAAAAAGATTACTAATACTTCTGCATTCTTAAAATCATTCAAAGTATAGTTATTGCCATCAGTGGCTTTCAGGTTAAAATCAAGAGCATCATCACCTATCTTTAGCGTATATGACATGTGTTTAAGTTTTTTATAGAGAATAAAAGTACAATATGTTTTCGGATCGGTGAAATATCTTGTTAGTTGTTTATGCACTTGTAGTTTTTTTTCTGTTTTGTTTCTCTCGCAATCATTATTTTCTATCATTGTATGAAAATTACTAAATGATATTAGATCTTATGAAGAGCCTGTGCACGATTGCCATTGTCAGCTTTGTGATAATTTCCTGTAATCCCAAGCAAACTGCTGATACGCTGTATATTAATGGAGAAATACATACTGTAAACGATGCTAATGACATCGAAGAAGCTGTAGCGGTTAAGGAAGGTGTCGTTTTATTAACTGGATCTACAGAGGAGGCTATGGAATTGGCTGGTGAAAATACAGAAATCATTGATTTAGAAGGACGTCTGATGACTCCAGGATTGATTGAGGGACATGGACATTTCATGGGCATGGGTTACAACATGATGTTCCTTGATTTGCTTCATATAACCAGTTATGAAGAAATGATTGAAGAAGTACAAAAGGCAATTGCGGAGGCGGGGCCGGGAGAATGGATCCTCGGACGTGGATGGCATCAAAGTAAATGGGAGGAATCTGATATTGAAATGATAAAAGGCTTCCCAACGCATGATTTGTTAAGTGCTGCTTCTCCGGATAATCCTGTTTTTCTACGACATGCCAGTGGGCATGCTGCAATAGCTAACACTAAAGCCATGGAAATCGCTGGAATTACTACGGAAACCCAATTTGAAACAGGTGGTGAAATAATCAAGGATAAAAACGGGAATCCAACCGGTATATTCAATGAAAGGGCCATAGGGCTGGTAGGACGTGTTGTTCCGGAAAATGATGTAAAAAGTGATATAGAGGCTTTTAAACTTGCTGAGCTGAATTGTTTAGAGCATGGAATTACTTCTTTCCATGATGCCGGCGCTGGTCGGGATATGATACGAATGTATAAAGACATACTCGAAAATGATGGGTATAAGGTCAGGCTTTATGTAATGCTCGCTGGTAGTGACGATTCCTTACTTGATGATCATTTCAGCAAAGGTCCGGAAATCGGATTGGGAGAGAATTTTCTCACCATCAGGTCAGTAAAATTGTTTGCCGATGGCGCGCTGGGATCCAGGGGAGCCTGGTTGATTGAACCTTATGCTGATATGGCAGGTCATTATGGTCACGCAGTTGCTGAGATGTCAAAAATATATGAATCCAGCTCTAAGGCAATACAGGCAGGATTTCAGGTATGTACCCATGCCATAGGTGACCGGGCAAACTCAGAGATACTTGATATTTATGAAAAAGTATATTTAGAGAATTCCGAATCTACTGACCCACGGTTCAGGATTGAACACGCCCAACATCTCTCTCTTAGTGATATACCCAGGTTCAAAGAACTGGGAGTGATCCCTGCCATGCAGGCTATTCATATGTCATCGGACAGGCCATGGGCGATTGACCGCCTGGGGAAACAAAGAATTGAAGAAGGGGCTTACGTGTGGCAAAAATTATTGAAAACAGGTGTAAAAATAGTTAATGGTACCGACGTTCCTGTTGAGCCTATTTCCCCTATAAATTGCTTCTATGCTTCTGTCACACGTAAAACCCTTCAAGGATCGCCGCCGGAAGGTTATGAACCAGATCAGAAAATGACAAGGGAACAAGCCCTAAGATCTTATACTCTGGATGCTGCTTATGGTGCCTTTGAGGAAGAAATGAAAGGATCTATCGAACCAGGTAAAATGGCGGATTTTACTGTCTTTTCAGATAATATAATGACCATTCCGGAAGAAGAGATCCTCACTGCAGAAATAGATATGACTATTGTAAACGGAGAAATACTTTTTAATCGCGATTAATAATAAATTCTATGATTGACCTCAGAAGTGATACATTGACCAGGCCGAATGCGGAAATGCTTGATGCGATGATGACTGCAAAAGTAGGGGATGATGTATTCAGCGAAGATCCAACAGTAAATGAATTGCAGGAAAGAGCTGCAAAGATGTTTGGAATGGAGGCTGCTCTATTTTGCCCTTCGGGTACGATGACCAACCAGATAGCTATACGGATTTCTACTCAGCCACAGCATGAATTAATATGTGATATAAGGTCTCACATATATAATTATGAAGGCGGAGGAATTGCTTCTAATTCTATGGTATCTGTTAGCCTTGTTGATGGAGATAGAGGTAGAATTACTCCGGATCATGTGCTTGAGAATATCCGTCCTGATGATATACATGCTCCAATTACATCTTTAGTATGTCTTGAAAATACTGTTAATAGAGGTGGAGGAAGTTATTATACCAATGAACAATTTAAAGTGATTTCGAAGGTATGTAAATCAAATAATCTGAAACTGCATCTGGATGGTGCCAGGATTTTCAATGCATTGGTTGAAACCGGCGATACTCCTTTTGAAATCGGCCAAAATTTCGATACCATTTCTATATGTCTTTCAAAGGGTCTCGGTGCTCCTGTAGGTTCTTTGATTATTAGTTCTGAACAAAACATAAAGATGGCAACCAGAATACGTAAAGTATTTGGGGGAGCGATGCGCCAGGCAGGGTATTTGGCTGCAGCAGGAATATACGCACTGGATAACAACATTGACCGACTTAAGGAAGATCATCAAAGGGCCCGGGAGCTTGGTAATATGCTCGAAAGGCATCCAAATGTTGATCAGGTCTTACCAGTAGATACCAATATTGTAATTTTCCGTCTGGCAGGCAATCTAATGGCTGAAACTTTTCTGGAGGTTCTTAAAGAAAAAGGAATATTAGCGGTCACTTTTGGACCACAGGATATTCGATTTGTTACTTGTCTTGATTATACGGACGATATGCTGAACCAAACAGAGGCTATACTAAAATCTATTCAAATATAATTTTTTTCCTGAGATAGGGGTTTTTGGCACTTTGTTTGTCCTATAAATGAAGATATAATAAATCTATTATGAAAAATAGCTATCAATATAAGCCCAAAAAATATCAGGCAAGGAATAATCATTTTGATAGCCGGGATCCCCGGAAACAGAATTTTGACAACCTGGACATTATTCATGAATTTACCAGCATACAGGTAATCAACCAGTACCGTAAAATTGGCGAAGAGGTTATGAGAAGGATAAATGGATGAGTAAAAAAGGGGGAAGCTTGAAGGCGGAAGTATGAAGTTGGTTTCTTGTATGTTCTTGAATATGGTTTACAGTTGACTTTTAAAACTGGGGCTGGTTAGAAGAGGCCGTCTACTTAGAAGACAGATTCATCACTATCGTTCTGAATGACGTTTCTTTTGGGAATGATAAGATGGATGTTAGCGCTGGGAAATACCCGGTTCTTCAATTCGACACTTTGATCCCTCAATCATAAACCACTAAATATGTAGACGGGTAAAAGGGTAGAAGAGAAAGAAATACACTGTAATTCTATTACGATGATATTCTAAGGTGAAATAATATATCAATTCGCAGATCTAATTTCTTTTGATACCACAGCCTGAAATCACTAAATCACAAATCACTAGATAAACTAGTCTCGGAATTTGGCTCTTCGAAGGATCTCGTCCATATCCACTTCCAGACCATTATCATACATATAATCGCGGAAACTCTCTACTATTTGCAAAGCAATATCATAATCTGTAGCTCTCATAATGAATCCATTGGATGGGCGGTATACTTCCATAAAATAGTCTAGATTTTTACCGGTTAGATTGGTAATATAGCTGACTAATTCCACATTATATTTTTCACTAACTGTTCTTTTCGTCAGGAACTCTCGTTGTTGTTGTTGTTGAATGGCCTGTTCTTCAGCCAGGATTTTTTTCAATTTTTTTTCCTGCTTGGCATGCTTGTTAAAAAGATTTGCTAAACCAGTAATATATCCACTTCCTCCATTAGGGAGCACATTCCAATATGCAGCTCCAGGTGATCCTTTACTACTTCCCATTCTAATGGTATCTCTTGGGAAATCACTTAAATAGAATCCTTTCATTGGATTATTCGCATAAATATCCATACTTTCAAGTAGATAGGCTTTTGGTGATAAGTAAATGACCAGGTATTCACTTTTTTTTAATGAATCATGGAGGTGAAGGTATTGATCGCTATATCCGATTGCAGTAAAACGGATCGAATCACCCTGATAGGTGTTGAAGGAAAAATTACCGTTGTCATCAGCTGATGTACCTGTATTCTGTGAAACATCAATTATATGGACGAAGGGAATCCTTTCGCTGGATTTTTTATCATATATTATTCCACTTACTTTTATTACTTTTTTAGGAGGTACTTCCTGGGTGAAGGCGAACCCGGTGCCCAGAAGAATGAATACTGCAATATTTAGATATCTTATTATCACCTCAAATCTTTAAGTTGATATATGTATACCAACGATCTGATTATAAATATAATTTATAGAACTTTTTCAAGAGCAAATTTAACAGCTTTTAACGCATGAATCCTTGTAGAATCAATAACCGGGATCCTACAGTCATCCTTTTGAATCAGAAGAGGAATTTCTGTACATCCCAGAATGATGGCCTCAATACCTTCTTGTTCCATTGATTGAATAATATTCAACATCGTTTTTTTTGATTCTTCTATTATGGTCCCTTTAACAAGTTCGTTATATATTATACTGTTAAGGATTTCAATTTGTTTTTCCTGAGGTAACTGGATAGTTATATTATAATTATTTTCTATCCGTGATGAGTAGGATGAAGATTTCATGAGAAACCGGGTACCTAGCAAGCCCGCATTTTTAATTTTCAGCCTGTTAAGGTCCTCACCGATAGCATCAGCAATATGTAGTAATGGTACTGAAAAAGATATTTGATTGGTGCATTCATGCATGGTATTGGAACAGATAATTAATACTTCCGCTCCCGCATCTATCAATTTTTGGCCAGCTTTTTCCATCAACAAACTCATTTCATCCCATTTAAATGCATATTGCAATTTCTCAATTTCATCAAAGTCAAAGGAATACAAAAGGATCCGGGCCGAATGGTTGTCCCCCAAGACCTTATTGGTTTCTTCATTTATGATTTGGTAGTATGTTTGAGTAGATTGCCAGCTCAAGCCTCCAATCATTCCTATAGTTTTCATCATTTTTTTTGCCTTTTCAGTAAAAACAAAATTGTAAAATTAAATTGTTATTGATCCACTAATTGGGAATTATATAAAGGATTGTTATTTTCATCAAATAATTCATAGATATGACAAAGAAAAATATCCCAGTCCTTGTAAAAGATGATCCATGGTTGGAACCTTATACAGATGAAATAGCAAACAGAATTAAACGGTATAAAGAATTATTAAAAACCATTGATTTTGAGTTTGGCACATTAGACAAATTTGCCGAGAGTTATAAATACTTCGGTATCAATTATGATGAAAAAAAGAAAGGGTGGTGGTATCGGGAATGGGCACCTTCTGCTCATTCTTTAAGCCTTATTGGTGATTTTAACAATTGGGATAAAGAAGCGCATCTTTTGCAGAGAATAAAAAATGGTATTTGGGAAATTTTCATAGACGG
>Ga0316187_10000855_pt1 | contig 25250 bp, 21 predicted proteins | sample CroRivburrow1_MG_FD_204927 | JGI IMG/M metagenome (GOLD analysis project Ga0316187, IMG submission 204927) | Coastal sediment microbial communities from Maine, United States - Cross River worm burrow 1 | ecosystem: Environmental > Aquatic > Marine > Coastal > Sediment | place: USA: Maine...
GCGCTTTTTGATCCGAAAACCGTTTCAAACTTTTCGGAAAGCGCTTTGGATTAAAGCGGTATGTGCTACAGATTCTGGGTAATTGTCCAGCACCACCGCACGTCTTCCTTTGATATCACCGCAAGTTTGGCAGGCCGGTTTCGCCGAACCGGTCCCGCATCCGCTTGATCAGATGGTCGCGGCAGGTGCGGTAGGCATCCAGTACCTGTTCCCGGCTGCCCATTTCCAAAGACGGGTCCATGGTCGGCCAGTACACCACGTCAATGGCCATGGTGCGGGTCAGTTCCATGGCCTTGTGATGGGCTTCGGGAGACAAAGACACCACCAAGTCAAAACTGGAATCGACAAGATCGTCGAAAGACTTGGCCTTGTGTTTGGAAATATCGACACCGATTTCGTCCAGCACCTCGATGATGAACTCGTCGCGCTTGCCCGGACGCACGCCGCAACTGTCCACAAACACCCGGTGGCCGTAATAATACTTCATGATCCCTTCGGCCATGGGCGAGCGGATGGCATTGTGCGAGCAGCAAAACAGCACAGCACCTGGCAGGTCCGCGCTCATATGGCAGGGCCTTTCATCCTCAGCCGCGCCAGTGCAGCACGCACACCAGCGTGAACAATCGCCTTGCTGTGTCAAAGTCCACGGTAATCTTGCCGTCCAGCCGGTCCATCAGCACCTGGCTGCCCTCGTTGTGCAGGCCGCGCCGGGCCATGTCGATGGTTTCGATCTGGCTCGGCGTGGCGGTGCGAATGGCCTGATAGTAGCTTTCACAGATGCCGTAATAGTCTTTCACAATGCGCCGCAGCGGCGACAGCGCCAGCGCAATCACGCTTAACGTGTCACCGGCTTCGTTGCACACATTGAACACCAGCTTGGTGCCGTCGATGGACAGGTTGAGGGAGTAGGGACCGTCCGGCTTGCCGACGACGTGAAATGAATTGCACTCGATCAGGTCATAGATCGCCACTTTTCGCTCGTGGTCCACGTCGGCAGAGAAGGTCTTGGACAGCGTATTGTCCAGGTTGACGGCGACCAGTTTGTTGTTGTCGGTGTCCATGTCCCGGGCTTCCAGAGCGTTTGCGGTGTGTCACGCGTTTCAACTGCCTTATTCGCTTCGCATAAGTGAAGGGTCAGGGCAAGTTCAACCGCATGGCGACCGAGCGTGCATGGGCTTCCAGGCCTTCCGCGCGCCCGATGGTAATGGCATCCGGGCCAATGGCGCGCAGCGCATCCGCACTGCATTTCAAAATTGAGGTGCGCTTCATGAAGTCGAGCACATTGAGCCCTGAAGAATACCGTGCACTGCGCGCCGTCGGCAGCACGTGATTGGGTCCGCCGACATAATCGCCAACGGCTTCCGGCGTAAACGCGCCCAAGAATATGGCGCCGGCATTGTGCACGGAAGCGGCAATTTCATCTTCGTTCTCGCACACGATCTCAAGATGCTCCGGCGCAAGCCGGTCCACCAGCGGTACCGCATCCATGAGGCTGTCAACGGTGATGATGCAGCCGAACTCGCGCCAGCTTGCCCCGGCAATGTCCGCCTTGGGCAGGGTCGCAAGCTGGGTATCAACCGCTTCCGCCACTTCGCGTGCCAGTTGCTCGCTGTCGCATATCAAAATCGACTGGGCTGACGGGTCATGTTCTGCCTGCGCCAGAAGATCAGCCGCTATCCAGCCCGCATTGGCACTTGCGTCGGCCATCACAAGAACTTCCGAAGGTCCTGCAATCATGTCGATGCCGACGGTGCCGAACACCTGCCGTTTGGCGGCTGCCACAAAGGCATTGCCCGGACCGACGATCTTGGCGACCGGTTCGATTGTTTCAGTACCATAGGCCAGCGCTGCAATGGCCTGCGCACCGCCAATGGTGTGGATCTCGGTGACACCGGCAATGCGCGCCGCTGCGATCACCTGGGCGTTGATAACCCCCTTTGGCGTCGGCACCACCATGACCAGCCGGTCAACGCCGGCCACGTGCGCAGGGACGGCATTCATCAGCACAGAAGACGGATAGGCGGCAAGCCCGCCCGGCACATAAAGCCCGGCTGCCTGCACCGGGCTCCAGCGATGGCCAAGCTCGACACCTGATGCATCCGTATAGCGTTCATTGTCCGGGATCTGGCGATGGTGATAGGCCTGGATGCGCGCTGCTGCCGCTTCAAGTGCGGCCAGAACATCTGCCGGGCACTTGTCGGCTTCCTGCCTGATCTGGTCCGCCGTCATGCGCGCACCGGTGCCGGGCAGGTCAAACCCGTCGAATTGTTTCGTATAATCGCGCACGGCCGCGTCGCCACGGGCTTTGACATCGCCAAGTATGCCGGCCACGGCGTCATTGACGTCTGCGGCCTGTTCGCGCTTGTCGCCCAGCAGCCTGGTAAAGTCAGCCTCAAACCCGGCATCGTTGATGTTCAGCCAGCGTGTCATTCAGGTGCATCCTTTGCGCCGGTATCTTCAGGTTCTGCGTCATGGTCCGGCCGTGCCCGCGCCGGCCAGGCCTCGCTCAGGTCCGCCATCGCCACTTCGATACACTCAACCTCGATACGCACCGCACCACCGCCTGCAAACGACAGTTCGATGATGCCTTCCGGTGCTTCGGCACCCGGGATGAATGTCATGGCAAGCAGTGAGACGATTGCCGTCTTGTCGCTCATGATTATGTTGCGCGCGCTCACGCGGCGGACCCTGGATATCTGCACCCCGCACAACCGCCGCTCACCGGTGCCTGCCTTGTTGGAGAAGTGAACATAGCGGTTGGCCATAATGGACAGCTTGCCCGCGCCCTTCATCCAGCGCAGTTCGCCCACCGGCAACACCGCATCCTGCAGGTGTGCGGAAATGACAGCCAGATCCTCATCGTCCAGCGCAGCTATTTTTATAGCGGGAGTGTCGGCCATGTGCTTGGTCGCTTTTTGCTTTCAACCCTCGGGAACAGGGGTTGTCTATAGCATGTTGCACGGAAAGTGGGAGCGGTTTTGCGAACCAGGACACGGGGCGAGATCAAAAATGCACTCTAGTCGGAGATGCGCGAGATATCGGCACCACACACGCTGAGCTTGTCTTCCAGTGTTTCGAAGCCGCGATCAAGATGATAGACCCGGTGCAGCATGCTTTCGCCTTCTGCCGCAAGGGCCGCAATCACCAGTGACACCGACGCGCGAAGGTCGGTGGCCATCACCTCGGCCCCATGCAGCTGGTCCACGCCCGTTACGGTTGCGGTATCGCCACTGAGCGAAATGTCGGCCCCCAGGCGGGCCAGTTCCTGCACGTGCATGAACCGGTTTTCGAAAATCGTCTCGCGGATGACGGACGTGCCGCCGGCCCGTGTCATCAGCGCCATGAACTGCGCCTGCAGATCGGTCGGAAACCCGGGATAGGGCTGGGTTTCGACATCAACCGGTTTCAGGCCATTGCCGTTGCGCCTGACCCGCATGCCGTCGTTTTCAACATCGATGGTGGCGCCTGCCTGTTCCAGCACCGAAATCACGCTGGCCAGGTTGTCGGCCCGCCCGCCGCGCAGTTTGACATCGCCCCCGGTCATGGCCACTGCCATGGCATAGGTGCCGGTCTCGATCCGGTCAGCCAGCACTTCATGGGTGGCACCATGCAGTTCATCGACACCCTGTATGGTCAGTGTCGAGGTGCCGATACCGTCGATTTTGGCACCCATCTTGACCAGGCATTCGGCAACATCAATAACCTCCGGCTCGCGCGCGGCGTTCTCGATCACCGTTTCGCCCTTGGCCAGTGTCGCCGCCATCAAGGCAGTGTGGGTTGCCCCGACAGACACCATCGGGAAGGTGATCCTGTTGCCGATGAGGCCGCCGGGTGCTCTGGCCACCACATAGCCGTTTTCAATTTCAAGTTCAGCCCCCAGTTCGCGCAGCGCCATGAGATAGAAATCCACCGGCCTGGTGCCGATGGCACAGCCGCCCGGCAGGGAAACGCGGGTATCATGAAAACGGGTCAGCAACGGCCCGAGAACCCAGAAACTGGCCCGCATTTTTGACACGAGATTGTAGGGCGCCGTGGTGTCGACAATGTCAGCAGCGGTAAAATGCACCGTTTCACCGGCCTGGTTGCACTGGCCGGCGCGTTTGCCGTCGGTGCGCTGGTCAACGCCGTGATTATGCAGAATGCGCTTCAGCAATTGCACGTCAGCCAGCCGCGGCAGGTTTTTGAGCGTGAGTGTTTCAGCAGTCAAGAGACTGGCAATCATCAAGGGCAAAGCGGCATTTTTCGCACCCGAAATCGGGATTTCGCCATTCAATTCGTTGCCGCCGCCGATTCTGATCCGGTCCATGCTTAATTCGTGCCTTTTTGATACAGTCTGGAAGGTATGCTGCGATAGTCCTGCTTTGTGGCGCTTTCATGCACCTAAAGTGCCAGTTCGGGCAAGAGGGCATATGACGCCACGAAATATGGCGGGTTTTCAGTCCTTTGCTTTGTCGGAAATGCTGTTCTCATCGCCTGTTGCCGGCGGTTTGCCGCGGGCCTGCTGCTTGCGCCGGGCAAGATTGCGCCTGAGTGCTTCCGCCAGGCGCTTTTCCCGTTCCGCAGCCGTATCGCTGGCCATGCTCGCGCTACCTTCGAATTAGGGATTATTGAACCTTCACAATGTAGGCTCCCGCCAACTTATTGTCATGCAGCTTCAATCATGCTTGCACAGTTTCAGTTGCTGTGGCATTACGCCTGCCATATTGCCGGGTCAGGCCCGATCATGCTGTCGTAGCTCAGGGGTAGAGCACTCCCTTGGTAAGGGAGAGGTCGAGAGTTCGAATCTCTCCGACAGCACCATCGTTTTCTGGTTTGTGCGCAAATCCCCTGTGTACTGGCCTCACAGCGCTTTCATGGCAGACACCCGCTAACAAACACGATCCACCGGACAACGGATTTCAAATCAGGCGTGGTGACTGCGCGGTCTGTAACGGCGCCGGTTTTCAGTTGTTGAATTCCCCGTGCAACTGTAACGTGCAACAAGTGCTCCGGAACCGGTCAGCACAAGTCGGCGGTTAATGGCAATATTACTGTATTGATACATCGTTTACCTCTCATTGTTGGGTAAATCCGTGTGTGTTGCGTAAGCTTCAAGTCACGTAAAACCACGATTACGGCAATGTTTGAGGGGGGTAATGCAGGAACTGGACCCGCTGGGGATCAACCAGATTGTGACGCGGCTGCACATGCAGGTTGTTGCGGTACATGGCATCGAGATCGCGACCAGTGTCGACTTTGACCGGTTTGCAACGGTCAGGGCGCAATTGCGCAGTGACGCCATTTCGCCCTACTTCGATCCGCAGCATAATGGCCCTGAACTGTCGCAATCGGCGTTCTGGATTGAGGGGCGCAAGGATGGCGAACCGGTCTATGTCGAAGCCTATCGTCTCTATCAACCAACCGGGCCGTTCAACCACTGGTGCCGTGCATGGCTGATGGACGCGCACACCAGGGCAGGCGAAGACGTGCATATCGCATCGGTTTCCGAACCGATGTCCGAGCCGGTTTCACGCTTGGGCGGCCGTATGGCCTATCGAGGTGAACTGTTCATGTCGCCGGCGCTGCGCGGAGGCCCCGGGAGCCGCTTGATCAATGACATATCACTGCTTCATCACGCTCTCGTCTGGGGCTACTGGAAACCGGATTACATATGGGGGTTGACGACAGAGAACAGAGCGCAGCGCGGCATGCTTCGCCGCATCTATTACAACCACCTGGAAGAGGGGTTTATTGTCTGGAAACGCCGGCCCGCATGTGTTGAACAGAACCGCGAAACCCTGTGCTACCAACCGCGACACCAGATCACCAGGGACCTTGCTGCCGTCAGCTCAGGCTGTCAAATGTCTACCGGCACCTCGTAACCGGACCGTCCAAACGGTTCCAGGCGATCCGGACGTACCTCACCTTGCATGAGCAGTGACCCGATAGTGATCTTGTTTCCGCTCCGGACTGGAAACAGGACACGGTGATAGCGCAGCCAATAGGCTTCTGCGTGTCCCTGCGCCGGTATCAGCGCCATGCATTCATCAAACAGAATCCGGCGATGTTCCGACACTTCAAGATACCTGTCATGGACATGGCTTTCCGTCTGCGTGAAACGCTCATCCAGCTGGAACTGCTTGCCCTGACACCAGTCCACCCCCATGATCTTCCCAAGCGGTGTGCGCGTTCCGACCTCGCGGATCGGAAAGCCTGTGTCCGGGTCGTCATGTGAGAACACCAGCCGCGACGCGATCAGGCGCGGTGATTTGATGGCCTGTCTGGCATAGTCGGGTATCGAACCGGGGTCTCTTGGTGCCTGCAATGCAGATTGCAGCATTGAAACTTTCAGGTCCTGCAAGAACGCCATCCGGTCCGAGGCTTCCTCAGGTGTATCGAAGCGCTCCGCAAACCATCCTTGATTGTAGAAGTTCAGAAAATACGGCGCCGGCAGTGCGCCAAGGTTGGCTGCCGCAAACTGCAGGCTGTCGCGGCTGGCGTAAGCGGTGTCCCAGCGGATCTCGGTCGCGCAGGCACCGTTCGCTGCAACGAACGGTCTCATGCACACCAGTCCAAACCCCCGAAACGGCAAGTCATTGTCGCCGAACGGATATCCCGTCAGGTGCCGAACAACCTGACCGCGATCAATCCAGTTGTACTGATCACCATGTACCTGTGTGCCGGTCACATTTTTCATGTGTCGCGTTCGGCTTTGGGAAACGGGATTATATTGGAGTCCTCGCTCGGTCCGAACAAATCTGTCAGGGAAAGGCCCAATACTGCGCCCATTTCAATAATCGTCGAGGAATGGCCGAGTGTGGCTCCGGCTTCAATGTCCAGAACCGTTTCAATCGCAATGTCCATGTCGCTGGCCAGTTGCTGAACTGAAATCTTCCTTGAGACCCGCGCGTCGCGCAATCGCGTGCCAATATAGCCATGTTTCATCCCGGGCCCCCCTGATGTTGATTCCGGCGAATCGGTCGGCAATTGTATAATGGGAGGTCGCAAGTCATCACGGAATAAATTGTCGCCATTCAGTTTTGAAACCCGGCATCCAACACTGAGCACGAAATCTCTCGTCCGGGGATTTTCCCCTCCCGCCCGGTTCCCTGCGCCGTTTCCTGGCTCCACTGCCACCAGTTCTCATTAAATAACGCTACGTTAATCTGCACGGAAGTGTCAATCAGGGTGCTTGTTCGCTGGATATCCCCGCATGCCCGGGGTAAAAGGCTTTCATGGCAGAGATTCTCAAGCAGGCACATTCTTCCGAACGCCGTTTCGCAGATCAGGGCATTCAGCTTTCCCGGGTCTTTTTCGTCATCGGCATGATGATGCTGGTGCTGACGCTGTTCATGTTTCCGCCCCTGGTGTCGGATCTTGTCGCCCGCAACGATGACTGGAGCGTGTTTGCGGCGTCTGCCTTCATGACCGGCTTTCTCGGGCTCATGCTGGTGCTGGTCAGCCGCGGCGGCTGGTCGGACCATGTCACCTTGAAGGAAGGCTTTGTGCTGACGGTGCTCAGCTGGATAGCGTTGTGCCTGATGGCGTCGATTCCGTTCATGTTCCTGGGCCGTGATGCCAGTGTTGCCAATGCACTGTTTGAAGCGGTTTCCGGCCTCACGGCAACCGGTGCAACGGTGCTGACCGGCCTTGATCACCTGCCGCCCGGCATGTTGCTGTGGCGGTCCATCCTGCAGTGGATCGGCGGCGTCGGCATCGTCGTCATGGCGCTGGTCATGCTGCCGTTCCTGCGCGTTGGCGGCATGCAGCTGTTCCGCACTGAAAATTCAGACCGCTCCGACAAGTTCATGCCGCGCGTCGGCGAGGTCATCAGCCTTATCGCAGTAACCTATCTGTCCCTGACATTTGCCTGCGGTATTGCCTATTACTGGGCCGGCATGAATGCGTTCGATGCACTCAATCACGCCATGACGACCGTCTCGACGGCAGGGTTTTCGACCCATGACCGGTCGTTCGCGCATTTTGAGGACAACAAGGCCATTCACTGGATTGCCATTGTCTTCATGCTCGGCTCCTGCATGCCGCTGGTGCTGTACGTCAAGATGGTGCGGTCAAGATCGCTGGCAGTGTGGAATGACGCCCAGGTGCGCGGCTTCGTCCAGATCGCCGGTCTGGCGGTCTTCACCGTGACCCTGTGGTATTATGTGCGTCACGACGAACCGTTCCTGGACGCGCTCAGGGTGGTCAGTTTCAATGTTGTTTCGATCATTTCGACGACCGGATATGCCTTGGGCGATTATACCAACTGGGGCAGCGGCATCATGGGCCTGTTTTTTGCCCTGATGTTCCTGGGCGGGTGCACGGGGTCGACAACCGGTGGCCTGAAGACGTTCCGCCTTCAGGTCATGATGATGACGGCGTCCGGCTATATCCGCCAGCTGATGAGCCCCAACCGGATCGTGGTGCTGAACTTCAACAATACCAGGATCACCAATGAAATCGCCACCTCGGTACTGGCCTATGTCACCGTCATGTTCATCTCGGTCATGGTGTTCACCATTGCTCTTTCATTCTTCAATCTTGACCTGATCACGGCCCTGTCCAGCGCCACTGCCACCATCACCAATGTCGGCCCGGGCCTGGGCGATATTGTCGGGCCTGCCGGCAGCTATGCCAACCTGGATCCCGGCGCGAAACTGCTGTTGACGGTGGCCATGCTGCTGGGGCGGCTGGAATTCTTCACCGTGCTCGTGGTGCTGTCACGCTCGTTCTGGCGCTGAAATTCTTAAATTCAGTCCGGTTCGACCACGCCGCCTGCACTGTCGGAGCGGTTGAGGCTGCGCCAGTTTTCCGGCTCATCAAACTCACCCTGCCATATGCCCTTGCGGGCATTTTTGGCACTGCGTTCCAAACCAACATAGGCCGGCAGCCTGTAGGCTACCGCCCACCCGTCGGCCACCATCTGCATGTTCAATTCGGTCTCACCGGCATGGCAAACCGAAACCGACCGCTGGTACCGGTCAACATCCATGGTACGGCATTTGACATCGCGGCCTGCTACGATCTTCTTGAGATGCGCCCTGGCCTTGCGTCCACAGTCATAATCACGCCCCGCCCTGTCACGGCAGCGCTGGCCGATTTCCGGCGCGTCAATGCCCTGCAGGCGAATGTCATGGCTGTTGTCGCCCGGGCGCAGGCTGTCGCCATCGATCACACGCATGTTGCCGGCAACGTTGGTGCCAGGCAGAAGTTCCATCACCGCCAGTGCCAGCAACATCAGGGCAATAACCGCCAGGGCATCGAGGCCTGTGCGCCATAACGGGCGTCCGCTTCGGCCGGAACCGGACCGGCGCCAGCGGCTCATTCTTCCGCCTTGCTCCAGCGGTCTGCCGCCTTATTGTCGCTTTCACGCGCATCAACCCATTTGGCTGCTTGAGCGTCGTCGCCCTCTTCAAGCTTCCAGAACGGTGCCCTGGTCTTAAGCCAGTCCATCAGAAATTGGCACGCTTCAAAGGCAGCTTCGCGGTGTGACGAACAGGTAATCACCAGCACGATGTCTTCACCTGGATGCATTCGGCCATAGCGATGCACAATCAGGCTTGCTTGCAGCGGCCAGCGCTCATTGGCCTCAGCCTCGATCTCGGCCAACGCCTTTTCGGTCATGCCGGGATAATGCTCCAGTGTCATGGCAGACACCTGCTCGCCCAGATTGAGGTCGCGTACAGAGCCGGCAAACAGCGCCGTACCGCCGATCTTGTGATTGCCGCCGCGAACGCCACGCAGTTCCGCGGCTATGTCAAACGGCTCTTCCTGTACCCGTATCATGTGCAGACAGTTCCTATTCCTGCGGCTTGTTGAACAGGTTCTTGAACAGTTTTTCGGCCTTGCCGGTACCTTGTTCACCAAGCGCCTTGGCGGCCTCATCGCCGACCACGCCACGCGCGCGGTCCTCGATTGCTTTCGACACCTTGCCTTTGGCCTGGTCTTTCAGCTCGTTGCCGGCAGCTTCAACATTGATGTTTCCGGTCGATACGCCAAGCTTGTTCAGCGCGTCGAGCGCGGCCTGTGGGTTTTCCAGAATGCCCTGTACATCAGGGTAGATTTTCGGGTTTGCCCACGGACCTTTGACGATCACGGGGACAACGAGACCGGTGAATTCACCACCCGGGGCTGACGCAGCACTTGGCGCCACCTTGTAATTCAGCCGTTTGCGCAACAGGTCGACAGTGCCCTTGCCCGTCACCCGCACCTGCGGACCCTCAAGGCTCAGGTCATCATTGTTTCCAATCCCGTCGGTAAACCGGAAACCGGCCGAAAGAGTGGAGAATTTGGTGCCGGCATTGTCGGTCTTGTCCCATCCGCCAAGCACGGCACTTTGCACGCCGGTGACCATTTTCGCCATGTCGATACCGCGGATTGTGCCGTCCGTCAGCCGGAACAGGGCCGTACCTGACAGCCTTGACACCAGCTCCCGTTGTGACCGGCCATTGGCCGCCAGATTGAGCGTGGTGGCAAGCTTGCCCTCGAACCGTGATGTGCCGGCAAAGTCCTTGAACAGGGCCAGTGCGTCCAGCCCGCTTGTGTCAAACTGCCCGGTCAGTCTCGGTACGCGGGCCGATCCGTCAAGCGAGAGCTTGCCGGTGGCAGTGCTGCCATACAGCGTGATCTTTTTCAGATCGGCATTCAGCTTTCCCGCACCCATGTCGATATCAAGCAGGGTCTCACCAAACTTCACGTCACCGTACTCAATGCCGCCTGTGCGCAATCTCAGCCTGGCATCGAGCGAGTTCAGGCTGCTGAAATCGATCGGTGCATCATTCCAGTCGGCTTGCGGTTTGCCGCTGTCTGACGACGTTTGCTTGCCGGTGTAGATATTGGTGTTCAGCCGGTCCAGCCCGAGGCTGGCGGTGATGCGCGGGCGATTTTCCGACAGCGCAAGCACCACATTGCCCTGTGCATTCATGCCATCCATGGCAATGGTGGCCTTGTTCAGCTTGACGGTTTGCCCGCTGAGATCGACGCCGGCCTTGGCTGAAAACTGTTTCAACCCGGCTTGCCCGCCGATTTCGGCACCCGCCCATTTGGCGAGTTTCCGCAAATCCGGCGATGTTACATCAAGATTGCCGGCCAGGTTCAGACCGTCGCCAAACCGGGCAAGGCCTGACAGTGCCGCGGTGAGGTTTGCCGACTGGATTGACAACTCGATGGGAGACCCTTTGGTGGCCAGGCGCGTCGGCGATTTGGCGAATACCTGCAGGTCAATGCGCTGGCCGTTCCAGATCAACGATCCCTTGACGTCCATCGGGGCTTGCGCATTGGCCATGCTGACGATGACATTGACCCCGGTTGCCCGGAAACTGGATCCGGAGCGCTCGTCTGCATAGACTATCTCGCCGTCCTCAATCCTTACCGGTGCAAGCTGTACATTTTCAATGGCCGGGGAGCCGCCACCGGTGGATGGTTCGGCAACGCCGCCATACTTGTTGAAATCCCAGTTGGCCTTGCCCTGCTTGTCCACAACCAGGTTGAGGCGCGGGCGGACCAGGGTCAGTTCCTGGAAATTGATCTGACGCGACAGTAATTCCGACCATGAAAGCTGTAGTTTGAGGGCCTGCGCGGAAATCGTGGTTCCGTTAAACATGGCGGGCGGGTTGGACAAGGTCGCGCCTTCAACCTCCAGTATCAAACTCGGCCACAATTTCACTTCAGGCGGTTTCAGCAAGGTCAGCTTGCGGCCGGTTGCCTGTTCGACCGCACTGCTGAGCTGGGCCGTTGCGAAGTCTCCGCGCACCAGCAACGGAATGCTCACAATGGCGATGGTCGCAATCAGCACGAGGACCAGGACGGGAATGATGATTCGTTTCATGGAGTTGATTCTAGCAGATCGAACAGGGTTATGAGAGCGCCGCATTTCAACACAGGCTTCACTGAACTCTCCAAAAGTGACAGAAAATGGTTTTGGATTGCCGGCGGCGTGTCTATTGTGGCCTACAGTCAAGGGTCTCGTCCCAATTCAACCCCACCTTAGATCTTGTGAGTTTTCCATGTCTGCTGAACCTCTCTGGTCCCCTGATGCTGCCCGAATTGCCGCCCATCGCCTGACAAAGTTCATGGCGTCCGTGAATGCGTCCAGGGACATGGATATGAAGACCTATGACGATGTGCACGGGTTTTCAGTGCGCGAGCCGGACAATTTCTGGTCCGATGTCTGGGACTTCTGTGACGTGAAGGCCGAGACCCGCGGCGAGCGTGTGCTGGTCGATCGAGAAAAGGTGCCCGGCGCGCAGTTTTTCCCCGATGCAAGGCTGAACTTTGCCCAAAATCTCATGCGCCGCAATGACGATACACCGGCGATGGTTTTTCGCGGCGAAGACAAGGTCCGTTATGACGTAAGCTGGCGCCAGTTGACCGATCAGGTCTCACGATTGCACCAGGCTTTTCGGGATAGCTGCATGCAACCGGGTGACCGTGTGTGTGCGGTGATGCCGAACCTGCCGGAAACCATGATGGTCTTTGCCGGGGCCAATTCGCTCGGCGCCGTGTGGTCTTCCTGTTCGCCTGATTTCGGCGAGCGTGGCATTCTGGATCGCTTTGGCCAGATCGAACCCGGCATACTGGTCGTGTGCGATGGCTATTACTACAATGGCAAGACCTTCGATATCACCGACAAGATCGCCCAGGTAGTCAAAGGCCTGCCGACGCTGAAGAAAGTGATTGTCGTCAACTATACCGGAAATGCCGCCGCAACGGCTGCGAAATTGCCCAACGCGGTCACGTATGACGATTTCATCGACGCCTATTCGCCGGCCCCGATCGACTATGCGATGCTGCCGTTTGATCATCCGCTTTACATATTGTTTTCGTCAGGTACCACCGGCGTTCCCAAATGCATTGTCCATCGCGCCGGTGGTGTGCTGCTCAAGCATCTGGCCGAACACCAGTTACACTGCGGCATCAATCCCGGCGACCGGCTGTTCTATTTCACCACCTGCGGCTGGATGATGTGGAACTGGCTGGCCAGCGGCCTGGCGTCCGGAGCCACCTTGATGCTGTATGACGGCTCACCGTTTGCCCCGTCTGAAACCGTGCTGTTCGACTATGCTGATGAAGAACGCTTCACCCTGTTCGGGACCTCCGCCAAGTTCATTGATGCGGTGAAGAAAACCGGCTGGCGTCCGATGGACACCCATTCGCTTGCAACGGTCAGGAGTATCATGTCGACCGGTTCGACGCTGGTGCCTGAGAGCTTTGAATTTGTCTATGACGCCATCAAGCGCGATGTCCATCTCGCGTCCATGTCCGGTGGCACCGATCTGTGCGGTTGCCTGGTCGGCGTAAACCCGTTCGGCGCGGTCTGGTCAGGCGAAATCCAGGCCCCCGGCCTGGGCCATGACATTCAGGTGTTTGACGATGACGGCAAGCCGATGCAGCGCGGCAAGGGCGAACTGGTCAACACCAATTCGTTCCCGTCCATGCCGTTGGGATTTCTTGGTGACGACACCGGCGAGCGCTATCATGATGCCTATTATGCACGGTTCGACAATGTCTGGTGCCAGGGCGACTTTGCCGAGTGGACCGACAATGGCGGCATGATCATTCATGGTCGTTCGGATGCGACCCTGAATCCCGGCGGTGTGCGCATCGGCACGGCTGAAATCTATGCCCAGGTCGAACAGATGCCGGAGGTGATCGAGGGCCTGGCCATCGGTCAGGACTGGGACAATGACGTGCGCGTGGTACTGTTTGTGCGCCTTGCAGATGGTGTTGTGCTGGACGACGCACTGGAAAAGAAAATCCGCACCCAGATCCGCACCGGCGCCTCACCGCGCCATGTGCCGGAAAAGATTGTCGCGGTGGCCGATATCCCGCGCACCAAGTCCGGCAAGATAACCGAGCTTGCGGTGCGTGACGTGGTGCATGGCCGCGCGGTCAAGAATGTCGAGGCACTGGCCAACGCGGAAGCGCTCGACCTGTTCAAGGATGTGCCTGCCTTGCAGAGCTAGGATCGCGGCTCATGAGATCGTGTTGAAGTTCAAGGTCGGCTTAGCGGACTTTTCAGACATACAGTGCATACTGGGAGAGACACCCTTCAATGCCCACCGCGACACAAATGCATCCGGTAGTAAAAATCTAGTTCGCTCGAAAAGGCCTCTGGATTGCTCCAGATCATATCGCAAAGCACATCTTGTTCGGCATGCCTGCTCTCGTTGGAATGTCCCGGAACAGAAGTATGTTTCGAAACATATTTTTTTGCGGTTGCGCTCGCCGGGAAGATAAACACCGCCGCAAGATTGTGCCATAAGCTCAGTGTCGAGGTCAGCAACATCATTTCAGGTCCTTTCGGGTATGGACTACCTGCCCCAACGCTAACTGGTTGAATATTCCTCTGGTATCCCGTCTGACGTTGTGTTGTTCTTCAAAAATGAAGAGCGCGTTTCACAACTGGTCCGACATAAGGGTCTTTCTCGCCGTTCTCCGGGCAGGGTCTACCTTGGCTGCATCCAAACAACTTGGCATGGCGCAACCCACCGTCGCTCGCCGCGTCGAGGCACTTGAGCACGCGTTGAGACTGACACTTTTCGACCGGGACACACGAGGTTTCCGACCAACCCAGGAAGCTCTCAGATTGACGGCCGCGGCAGAGGTAGTTGAAGCGTCTATCGTCGCATTTGCTGGTGAAGCGGAAAACTCATTGCGGGCAAATTCACGGCCCATACGCATTACAGCTCCCAGGGTTAGCTTTTCTGCCAATTTCTCAGCAATCCTGTCGGACTTCCGCGCCGCTAATCCGGGAACCCACTTCGAGTTTATCTCAACATATGATGTGCTCGACCTTGCAGCAGGCGAAGCCGATATCGCAATCCGCATTGCGGAAAGGATCGATGACGAACGATTGATCTGTAGGAAGCTCACCGAGGTCACGGCATCACTCTACGCCTCTCCCGGCTACGCTGAACGCAATGGATTGCCTGCGTCCGAAACAGAGTTCGATGGCCATACGTTCGTCGTGTACGACCGCTATTCGAGTTCCCTTGGAGTTAATGAATGGCTCATTGATCGTATACACCCATCCCAAATCGCATCGCGATGCTCCGATCCAGAAGCCATGATCGCCGCGATCAAGATCGGGATTGGCATAGGCATCGTCGCGACGTCCATGGCAATCGATGATGGGACGCTTCTGCGTTGCATCCCGCCACCGGAGGGCACTTCGGCCAGTTCTTGGTTGCTTATCAGTCCTGACGCCTATCGTCGTCCCGAGGTCAAGGCATTCTCGGCTTTTTTTGCCCCACGATTTCAAGCTATTTTCAGAACAAGACCTTAGCTAACCAAATTCCGGCGACAGTTTCTTCATCGGGTTTTGCTTGGGTCTTGAATGGTCCGTCGCTGGAAATCAAATGACTGCAAAGGCACGAAGCGGAAGTTTGTTGCACTTTCAACCAATAGCAGCTGAGCGAACCGAACAACTATTTTGGGGAAACAGCATTGCCCAGTTGCGACATTAGGTGAAAGGGCAGCGGGTGCCGTTTGACGTTATTCCGAAGTGCTGGATATAATTGTCGTCCTTATGATGCCGGAGAATGAGGCAATGACCCAGGACCTTCGTATTAATGCGGTGTCGGAATTCTACGACATGCATCCGATCAACGAACAGCAGATCATGGAGAAACTGCGGCTCGGTGATGCCGATTTATCGAATGTTACTGAAGATGTTCTGCAGGACCATGACCAGGATCATTTCGGCGGCATAGCGGCCAATGACGCGCTCGCGTCGCTAGCGAACATTGATGAAAGTTGCCACGTTTTAGATTTGTGCAGTGGTATGGGTGGACCGTCTCGGTACCTTGCGCACAATTACAGATGCAAGGTTACGGGGATCGACCTGACCGAAAGTCGCGTTAAGAGCGCCAGGCGGCTAACGAAATTGACCGGACTGGACGACCTTGTCACTTTTGAAGCCGCCAACGCACTGGACTTGCCATTCGCAGATGAAACTTTTGATGTCGTCATCAGTCAGGAGGCGTTTTGCCACATCCCTGACAAAGCCCGACTTCTGGCGCAGTGTGCGCGGGTGTTGAAACGCGGTGGTCGCCTCGCGTTTACTGATATCCTTGCGACCGACAGCACAGATCAAAAGACCAGGAACCGACTTAAAAGAGAAATGACGTTTCAAGAGCTTGGCTCAACCACGGCCTACCGAGAGTATTTGGAACGCAACGAATGCGGGGTAAAGGAAGTCCAGGATGTCAGCGACGAATGGCGCGATATCTTGGTTCAACGGCTGGCCATGTATCGCAGCCTGAAAGATCAGACCGTGGAGCGTTTTGGCGAGGCGCACTTCATAAAATGGGATGCAGCATACAGCTTCTTCGTCGGCCTCTACCAAACTGGGAACCTTGGAGGGGCTCGATTTCTTGCTCGTCGCAACGATGGCGTTTGAGATTGATTGATAGAAGCTTTGGGCTATTGCCGTCGGTTGGCTTGGTAGGCGGGTGTCCAAATCACAAAACAGTCGCAACGGCAGCAAAGGGCTCAGAGCAGAAGTCTACCGCATCGCAGCACGGGTTAGACGCTGTTTGGTCAGACAGATGGCTGCTCAGCGGACAAACCGGACTTTCGGAAAATCATTTAATGGTTCGTGGTGCATCCCAAAACACCAATTCAATATGCCGTAATCTGCTAAATCGATCTTGCCTTATCCGCTGCCGCCAGAAGTCCATCACTGATTGTCTTGGACAAGTTTGAGCGCTCCATTGCAATTAGCCCGGCGGCAGTCGTCCCAGCATATTCAATCATCCAACGAACGTGATCGGCAGGGCTGGCTCTGTCGGCAGCTAACATTGTTCCGCCAGCAACAAAAAGTTGACGAATGGCCCGGTCAGCGACATCAGGTGCAATACCTTGGCTTGTGGCATGATCCACCATGCATTGGGCAAAATAGGCGACAAAACCGGGTACCGGGCCAGTCATTGCGGTGAAGTGATCGAGCTGTTGCTCGTCGAAAATCTCATCCGTTGTCCCGCACGCCCCAAAGATTTTTCTCACGATATCTCCGTCGTCCGACGTAATTTCAGCGCTTGCTATCCAAGGTGAATACGCCATGGACAAGGAAGCGGCAGGACTGCTCATGGCCCGTACGACACGAACAGCCGCTGTCTTGGATTTCATTTCATCAATCGTCACACCGGCCATAACTGAAATGACCAACCTGTTGGGTGCGCGGATGTCGATGTCAGGAAATCGAGCAGGCGGCACACACAGAATGACGACATCGCAGGCGTCCACCAACTCCTGATTGTCTTTCGTGAAGTGAATAATCGAACTTTGTTCAACCCCAGAGGCATTGCCACTTCTGTTCGAAACCCAGAAATTCGATTGTTCAAACGCTTCGCTTCCAAGAAGTGCACTCGAAATCGCCGATCCGAGCATTCCTGAACCACCGATGATACCGATGGTATTGCCTGTAGTTTCCATTGAAAATCTCCCTTTGCGCTCAAGTCACAGCTTCTGAGAAATCACCGGTTCATGTCAATTGTTCACAGAAGAGTGGTGGTTACTAAGGGCTCAGAGCGGTCGTTTCGCTCAATCAGGATCAAGTGGTTTTGACGCTCAGACGATTCCAACCTTGATAGAATCCGCTGGCCGTTTTTAAGGTCGTCGACATGTCACAGGTCCCGCCATGATCCGGCTCAGCTTGCCATTACGCGCGTCGTGGGAAATGTGATGTCGATGCGCGTCCCCTTGCGGGCTTCGCTGGAGATCGCAAAGGAGGCCCGGTTGGCTTCGACCAGCGCCTTGGTGAGCGGCAGTCCGAGACCGGTTCCCTGAACGGCCGGCCGTCCGGCCAGTTCGACCCGGCGAAACGGCTCGAGTGTCGTGCTCAACTGTTCTTCATATATACCGACACCGATGTCTGTGACAGATAGCGCAAGCTCTCCGGTATCAATCGCCTTGGCGGTGATGATTACCTGTCCGCCGGTGCCCGGTCGCTTCGTCCCGCATCGGCTTTATGCAGTTGTCAATTGCCTGGCCCAGACCCGCCGAAGCGGTGCAAAAATACATAAGGGCGTCAGAAAAATTGTACATGCAATATGAGGTGTTGGAGAAATTGGCGGGTCATGCCAGCATCAACGCAATCGTAGATTGCATCCGGAAGATACCGCAATCACCACCATTAGAACGGGAGAACAGGAGATCGAGGTCGCTAAACGGTCCGACTATGTGGGGTCGCGTCATTCAACAAACAAAGAGGCTAAGCTATGAAAATGTGGTCTCATCTTCTCTCTCTCATTTGTGCTGTGGGGTTCGCCGCGATTGTGCTGATTGGCACGACAGAGGAAGCGCGCGCCGATTGTCCCAACCTGCCTGTCCAGTGTGGAAAGAACAAGGTGGGCTGGCGCGGCTCCTGCTTCAAAGTGTTGAAAGGTTGCAAGCCGTGCGGACCGGCCCACTGCAAGGCGCGGCCGGGCGAACGGCAGGTAAGGAAAAAGTTGGTTGCTTCTCATGCCGAGGGAGTAGCTTGCAGAAGAATAATTCGCGACAAAGTTGTCAAAGAGGTTAAGGAAAAGAAGTGGAGCTCGAGTTGTTCTGTGCCGAAAGGTATGAAGTTCAAGCTGGCCAATCTGGTGTTTGGCAAGAGCGCCTGCCTGGAGCATGACATTTGTTACTATTTGCGGGGCATTTCACGCAAAGCCTGTGACACGGCGTTCCTAACGAACATGAAAGCCAACTGCAGGCAATCCAACCTTGGCAAGCTTGGAACGGTGGAGTGCTTGCTCGCGGCAAACGTGTTCCATCGCGCGGTGCGGGCCCTCGCGAAGAACAAGCGCAATGTCTCAGAGAGCGGCGTGTGCAAGAAAATACCGCATAATACATCAGGCTGACTTAGGCCGGATGAGAGGTTCGGTAGCGTTCGGCAAGGAAGGTGTCCAGTTTCATTGTGCCGGATGCTGCCGGGACTGCCTTCAAATGGGCCAGGAATATGTGGCAGTTTTTTTAATGGGCGCGCAGTTTGGATAGCCACCGGCCTACAGGTTGCGTTCATCGGTGCTCCGGCAAGTCACCGTTCCCGCCGTGATCCGGCTCAGCTCGCCAGCACACGCGTCGTGGGAAACGTGATGTCGATGCGCGTACCCTTGCGGGCTTCGCTGGAGATCGCAAAGGAGGCCCGGTTGGCCTCGACCAGCGCCTTGGTGAGCGGCAGGCCGAGACCGGTTCCCTGAACGGCCGGCCGTCCGGCCAACTCGACCCGGCGAAACGGTTCCAGTGCCGTGCTCAACTGTTCTTCATTCATGCCGACGCCGGTATCTGTGACAGACAGCAGAAGCTCTCCGGTTTCAATCGCCTTGGCGGTGATGATCACCTGCCCGCCGGGGTCGGTAAACTTGATCGCGTTTGAGGTCAGGTTCAGCAATACCTGTTTGATCGAGCGCATGTCAGCGACCACCTGGGGCAGGTTTGGCGCGACCGACTTGCGCAACACGACGCGGGCCCCGGTTGCTTCGTCCTGCATCAGCTTTATGCAGGCATCAATCGCCTGGCCAAGGTCAACGGAGATGAAATTCAGTTCCAGCTTGCCGGCCTCAACCTTGGACAGGTCCAGCAGATCATTGACCAGTGACAGCAGATACTCGCCCGACGTATGGATGTCGTTGGCATAGCCTTCATAGCGTTCAGAGCCCAGCTTGCCAAACTGGGCGTTGCGCATGATATCGGAAAACCCTAAAATGGCATTCAGCGGCGTGCGCAATTCATGGCTGATGCGCGCCAGGAATTCGGACTTCTGCCGGCTTGTATGTTCCGCCCTGTCGCGGGACTCGCGCAACTCTGCCTCGGTCTTCTTCCATTGGGTAATGTCACGCATCACGGCACAATAGGCCGATGCGGGTATGTCCTGCATACGGACGCTGATCTTGCGCATGGTAATGAAAATCGGCACATCGCCGCCGTCATTGACATTGGCCGTGATTTCCCGGCCGCCATTGAACAGCATGGACAGCCCGCTGTCGCCGAGCGCGGCCAGATAGTCACGCACCACTTTGGCGCTTGCCTTGTCCATCAGGCCGGCAAGCGGCTTGTCGATGACGCTGGCGGCATGGACACCAAACAGCGCTTCTGCGCCGGCACTCATGTGGGTGATGCTGCCATCGTCAGCCAGGAACACGATGCCGTCGGTGGCCGTATCCAGAATTGACATAAGCTCAGAGGTGCTGACGGCAGGTTGCGGGGCTGCCGGTACCTCGGGCAGCGGCGCTTTTGAAACGCTGCTGGCCGGTGCAGCCGGTCTTGCAGCCGCATCGGTTGCCGGTACTGGAGGCTCGGTGACCGAAGCGGCCCCGGGCGTATCATTGCCTTGCGAAGGGGGGGTGTCAGGCTTTGCAGTATCGCTTTGGGAAACCGGTACAGCGATCGGCGTATCCGGTTGTTTGCTCTCTGTTTCGGCCAGGATTGCCATGGGCATGGCACCGTCATTCCAGGGGAATGTCGATTTTTCCACGGTGAATTCGATCTCTTCCCCATGCTGCCGCTTCAGCGTGACCGAGCCCTGCTTGCTGGCCAGTGCGCCGAGAGCTGCGGCAATGTCGTTACGCCTGACGAGATCGTTTTCACCGGCGTAGCCCAGGGCGGCAGCGATTGCCTGATTGGCATAAACGATCTTGCCGGCGCGATACAGAACGATCGCCTTGGGAATGTCCGACAACGCCTTGCGCACGATTTCAGCCACCCCGAAGCCGGCGGCTTTGGCAGTTGGTGTGGCAACTGGTGTGATGGTCCGGGCCGCAGACCTTGCCGATGATGGCTGAGGTCCCGCATCTGCCGGGCTCTGCTCAGGTGCCGCATCTGGTGCGGCAGTCTCTGGCAGGGCTTTTGCCGATGCCTGAGCGGTCGCGGCTTCAACCGCCTGGCGCAGGTCTGACACCGTACCCGGGTGCGGACCGTCTTCGCCTGCAACCGGTGCCGGGACAGGCATGCCGGTTGCCGGCAATGCGCGCTCAAGTGCACGGCGGTCCGTAACATCTTCCAATATCGCCGAAAAGCTGCTCTCGGTGCTTTCCGGCAGGTTGATCAGCTTTGCTGTCACCCTGATTTCGCGATTGCCGAACCCCGTCGCCATTGTCGCGATCGAACTGGCAATGCCGGCCCGGCGCGCGCGGTCAAATATCTTGGCTGACAGGTCTTGCGTGGATATCTCGTCAAGCGAAGCCGGTGTGGTTTGTCCGAACAGGCTGCGGGCCATCGCATTGGCATAACTGATCACACCGTCATCATCACAGATCACGGCCGCGACAGGCAGGGTTTCCAGTACCGAATTTGCCTGCCCGGCGTCTCCAGCGCCCGGCGCTGCTCCCGATGGCGGGGTTTCGGCAACCATCAGCAGCCCGTTGCGCCCGTCGGCCAGCGGATGCACATGCAGGGTCACGCTGAACGGTGCATCGCTGAGAGCTGATGCAAAACTCACCATCTCCTGCCAGCTTTCGCCGACTGCAGCGGTTCTGGACAGTTCGGCTACACGGCCCGCACCCGGGTCTGTTTCGTCGAACGGCATGTCAATGAGGTCGAACAGGCTTTCGCAGCCGAAGACCGCCAGACCGGCGGCATTGGCCCAGACAATACGCAGGCGCGCGCCGTCCCACAGCCATGCAGGCGTGGCAGCAGTATTCAGCTCATCGAGTGATGGCGCGGTCTCTATACCCAAAACAACTCCCCAGGCCGGTCTTGGCTTTCCCAAATACAAGGACGGAAATTTGTGTCCTTGCCTCACCCGCCGCATCCGGAGCGCAGTTTAAGCCGGTTTTACGGGCGGCGTCCATGACTTCTTGAGCGGGGAGCGACTCTTGGCATAGCGATGTGGTTAATCGGGGGATTGCCTGGACTGAAGGCCGCGTTTTTGAAGCTATTTCAACCTTTGCCTTTGTGACTTGCAAAACGTCGGCCTTCGGCATAGTTTGCGCCCCGCTGAACGAGTGTTTGTGCAGGCGTAGCTCAGTTGGTTAGAGCGCCGGATTGTGGATCCGGAGGCCGTTGGTTCAAACCCATCCGCCTGTACCAGCTCGTTTTCGGTTTTCCATCAGACAGATTGTGGTTTTGTTGCGTAGTCTCTTCAAATGTGGACTCACGCGCGGAACCGACATAGTCTCCCGTCTCACTAGTTTGTGAAAAGGGAGCGTATATCTAATGAAATCAATTCTTAAATACACACTCGCAGCTGCTGCAATTGCAGGCTTTGCTGCGTCAGCCAGTGCTGCGGATCAACGTTTTGTATCCATCGGCACCGGTGGTGTGACGGGTGTTTACTATCCAACAGGCGGTGCCATTTGCCGCTTGATGAACAAGACCCGCAAGGAACACGGCATTCGGTGCTCGGTCGAGTCCACCGGTGGCTCGGTCTACAATATCAACACGGTTCGCGCTGGCGAACTTGAGTTTGGTGTTGCCCAGTCCGACTGGCAGTTCCACGCCTACAACGGTACCTCGAAATTCGAAGAGGCTGGCAAGTTTGAAAAACTGCGGGCTGTATTCTCCGTACACCCTGAACCGTTCACGCTGATCGGCAAGGCCGGTGGCGGTGTCAAGAAGTTCGAAGACATCAAGGGCAAGCGCGTCAATGTCGGCAATCCCGGTTCCGGCCAGCGCGCCACCATGGAAGTCGTCATGGGAGCCTCCGGCATCGCCATGAGTGACCTTGCTCTGGCAGCCGAGCTGAAAGGCTCGGAAATGGCCCAGGCACTTTGTGACGGCAAGATCGACGTGATGATGTACACGGTTGGCCATCCGGCTGCTGCCATTACCGAGGCTGCCACGACCTGTGACATCGAAATGATCCCGGTTGACGGTCCTGCCATCGACAAGCTGGTTGCCGACAATCCGTTCTACCGCAAGGCCATAGTGCCGGGTGGACTGTACAAGGGCAACGCCGATGATACCCCGACCTTCGGTGTGGGTGCGACCTTCATCTCTTCGGCTGATGTGCCGGAAGATGTGGTTTACACACTGGTCAAGGCCGTGTTCGACAACTTCGACGACTTCAAGAAACTGCACCCTGCCTTCGCCAACCTGAAGGAAGAGGAAATGATCAAGGATGGCCTGTCCGCTCCTCTGCATGACGGTGCTGTGAAGTACTACAAGGAACGTGGCTGGATGTAATCCGCCGAGGATATGCAATAATACGCAGCGGGGAATTTTATCCCCGCTGCGGTTTTTCAGGGCCAGAACCCTGGTTTATTTTTTTGAAAATTTTGAAAACCGGTGATTAATCCGGATCGTGCGCGAAATTATTGGCGCACAACATAGGGCAGGAGGGGATCTCGCCATGAGTACTCAGGATAACACGGTCGCTGAATCGGCTTCCGATATCGCGGCTGCATCCGATACCGGCGGGCGCAGCCTGACCGGGTCGCTCGGGTTTTTTGTAGCCCTCCTGGCGTTTATCTGGGCATGCTTTCAGCTCTACATAGCCTCCGGCGTTCCATACTGGCTGACTCAGGTCACCGGTATCAATGTGGTGTTCAATCAGGGCCAGTCACGCATTATTCATCTGGCATTTGCCATAGCGCTTGCCAGTTTCTCATTCCCCCTGATCAAGGGGTCAGCACGCTTCACCATCCCCTGGTATGACTGGATTCTGGCCATTGTCGGGTCCGGGTGTTGCCTTTACCTGCTTGTTTTCAAGGATGATATCGCCAGCCGTGCAGGTCTGCCGACTCCCGGCGACATGATTGCCTCGACACTCGGCCTCATATCGCTTGCAATTGCGGTTTACCGCGCGCTGGGTCTGCCCATGCTGATCGTGGCGAGTGTGTTCGTCTCTTATGTTTTCTTTGGTGACAGTTCCTTCCTGCCGGACACCATCCAGTGGAAAGGTGCCTCGTTCGGCAAGGCGCTCTGGCATTTCTGGATGCAGACCGAAGGTGTGTTTGGCGTCGCTCTTGGAGTATCTGCCTCGATCATCTTCCTGTTTGTGCTGTTCGGGTCGCTGCTGGAAAAGGCAGGTGCTGGAAATTACTTTATCAAGCTGGCGTTTGGTCTTTTGGGCCACATGCGCGGCGGGCCGGCCAAGGCGGCTGTTGTGGCCTCTGCCATGTCAGGGCTTTATTCCGGTTCGTCCATTTCCAACGTTGTCACCACCGGCACTTTCACCATCCCGTTGATGAAACGCACCGGGTTTTCAGCTGAAAAGGCAGGCGCTGTTGAAGTTGCGTCATCCACCAACGGCCAGCTCACGCCGCCGGTTATGGGGGCTGCCGCCTTCCTGATCACCGAGTTTGTCGGCATCTCCTATCCGGAGTTGATGATGAATGCGATCCTGCCGGCTGCGATTTCCTATATTGCGCTGGTTTACATTGTTCATCTCGAGGCCATGAAGCTTGGCCTTGAAGGCCTCAAGCGGCCCCCGACACATGTCACCCTCATCCAGAAACTGATCGGCGTGCTGTTTGGTTTTCTGGCCATGTCGGCTCTGGCGGTTGCGGTCTATTATGGTCTCGGTTGGGTCAAGACGGCATTTCCCGGCATGACCATATGGGCAGGGTCGGTGCTGTTCCTGATCGCCTATATCATCCTCGTCGGTATCGCTGCCGGAAGGCCTGATCTTGCACTTGATGATCCCAACGCGCCGATGCTGGAACTGCCGCGCCCCGCCGAGGTCGCGCTGACAGGCCTGCATTTCATCCTGCCGATTGTCATTCTGCTGTGGTGCATTCTGGTGGAGCGGCTGTCGCCTGCACTGTCGGCATTCTGGGCCACCATGGCCATGACGTTCGTTGTGGTGACACAGCATGCGTTGAAGTCCATCTTCCGCGGCACACCCTATCTGGTCGCGGATATCCGGCAGGGCCTGGTTGATTTCTGGGGTGGCATGATCGCCGGTTCCCGCAACATGATCGCCATTGCCGTTGCAACCGGTGTCGCCGGTATCATCATCGGCACCGTGTCGCTCACCGGCCTGCATCAGATCATCGGCGAATTCATCGAATTCCTCTCCGGTGGCAATCTGATTGTCATGTTGCTGCTGGTTGCGGTTATGAGCCTGATCCTCGGCATGGGGCTGCCGACCACCGCCAACTATATTGTGGTGTCGTCTCTGATGGCGCCGGTCATCGTCGCCGTCGGTGCGCAATCGGGCCTGGTCGTACCGCTGGTCGCAGTGCATCTGTTCGTGTTCTATTTCGGTATTCTGGCGGATGATACGCCGCCCGTGGGGCTGGCCGCGTTTGCCGCGGCAGCGATTTCCGGTGGTGATCCGATCAAGACCGGTATCCAGGGCTTCACCTACGATATTCGCACAGCGCTGCTGCCGTTCCTGTTTATCT
>Ga0316187_10000856_pt1 | contig 25198 bp, 19 predicted proteins | sample CroRivburrow1_MG_FD_204927 | JGI IMG/M metagenome (GOLD analysis project Ga0316187, IMG submission 204927) | Coastal sediment microbial communities from Maine, United States - Cross River worm burrow 1 | ecosystem: Environmental > Aquatic > Marine > Coastal > Sediment | place: USA: Maine...
GAAGACTCGCGAAGTCGTTGTCACCCACCGAGAGGTGCCACCACCAATCTCCGACCAGGATCTGGCTTACATCGTCGGCCTTTACGACGGCGAGATCCAGTACGTTGATGCCCACCTGGGTCGCCTTGTCGAGGCCGTCCGCGAACTGCCGACAGATCGCGATCTGGTGACGGCCCTGACTGCCGATCACGGCGAGGAGTTTCTCGACCACGGCGCGTTCAACCACGGTTACACCCTCTATGAGGAGCAGACCTTGGTTCCGTTCATCGTGTCCGCACCTTCGCGCTTTAATCCACGGCGGGTGTCGCAACAGGTACGCCTCATCGACGCAGCGCCAACCCTTCTCGAGATCGCGGGTGTCGAAAACCGAAATACGAAATTTCAGGGCCGAAGCCTGGTGCCGCTAATGGCCGGGTTGGACCTCGAACCGCTCGATGCGTTCAGCGAGGCCACCAATCTCGGCGACCAGAGCGCACTCCGGAGCTCTGACTCTCACAAGCTCATCCACTCGCTGGCCGATCCTCAATGGCTGCTCTTCGATCTTGGGTCCGACCCTGGGGAGCTCTACGACGTCGCGGCCCAACACTCGGAGCGATTGCGCGAGCTGGCCACCCGGCTCGAGGCCTGGCACGAGGAAAACCGCGCACTCCGCAGCCAGATCAATATTGCCGAAACTGGTGTCGACAGGGTGGTACTCGACGAGGAGATGAAGAAGGGGCTGAAGGCGCTCGGCTATATCCAGGAATAAGGAGGGGCTCGTCGGCTGCCGCTCTCACGCCCGATCGGATGACATTGATTCCCTGAGCACCTGCTCCATCCGGTTCACGTGGCGCTCGACGCTGAAAAGCTCCCGGGCGCGCCGCCGACCTGCCTCACCCATTCGATGGCGGAGAGCCTCATCGCCCGCCGCCGCAAGGATTATTCGGGTCAGGCCTTCAACGTCTCCTGGTTGACACAAGAGGCCGGTCTCGCCGTGGACGACCATCTCCGACACGCCTCCATTCTCGTAGGCCACCACCGGTCGCCCGGCGGCCATCGCCTCCATGACTGCCCGAGGCAACGGATCGGGCCACAGGGTCGGTAGGGCGAGCATATCCACCGCCGCCAGAAGCTCCCAGATCTCGGGCTGCGGCGGTGCCAGGTGGATGTTGCCGGCTGCCGCTCCTGCTGCGATTTTGTGCCGCAACTGGCCGGCAAAGGAGGCTGGGCCGTGGCCCGCTATCAAGAAGTGCAGCTTCTGGTTTTCTAAGACGGCTGCGTGCGCTGCGCGCACCAGATCAAGGGCCCCCTTGTGAACCACCAGCTGACTGAAGAGGCTTACGACAATGGCTGTAGACGGTAGATTGAAACGGCCACGCGAAGCGACCCGATCGATATCTCCGCTGGGGGGATCGACCCCGTTGTGAACGACCTCCACCCGGTCACCCAGATCCTCTTCCCGCACCCACTCTGCTACCGCCTCACTGACCGCCACGATGCGGGTGGCATCGGAACGCAGACGGCCCGCAAACCACCGGCGCCGGGGACCCGGCGGCAGGATCTCGCGCAGATGCCACACTACCGGCAGACCCAGGGACCGAGCTGCCGCCGCACCCCGAAGGTGGGACAGACAGTTGACGTGGACCACATCCGGCATGAGCTCAGACAGCCAGGTGCGGAGCCCCCGGTTTCCCGGGTCGGGCCATGCGAAACGCAGGCCCCGTGCCGCCTGACGCCACAGGGGCTGAGGCCCGTACTGGACGAGCCAACATTGCCTGATCGGCACCGGTGTCACCGACACCCCACCAGCTTCGAGTTCTTCGCGCAAGGCCCACCGATCGGGGATCGCCACCGCGACCCCGTGCCCTCTGGCGGACAGCCCGCGGGCGAGGAGGGCGAGAGATCGTTCGGCGCCAGTTGGTGCTGTCGACGACGCGAGGTGAGAGAGAAGCGCAATTTTCATTGCCGCCCTCCCTGGTCGAGCCATCGCGACAGCACCATCAGTGACCACAGGGCTCGCCCGTGGTCATGCCCCCCCGCGAGATGCTCCTCGACGAGACGTGATACTTCGGACGCTCTCAGGACTCCCGTATCCGCTACATGTGCCGCCGACAATTGATCGGTCAAAGCCTGTCGCAAGGGGCCACGTAGCCAGGCCCCGATCGGCACCTCAAAGCCACGTTTGCGGCGCAAAGAACCAGCTTTCGGGAGAAGGTCTGAGGCGACCTCACGGAGGAGAATTTTGTCTCGCCTCATGCTCTGCTTGAACCGCCCCGGCAGGGCGAGTACGAGGTCAGCGACCTGGTTGTCGAGGTAAGGGACCCGGACCTCGAGCGAGTGGGCCATCGACATCCGGTCTACTTTTGGCAGGAGATCACCGGGTAGAAATGTGCAGCGATCGGCCTCGAGACGCCCGTTGACCGGGTCAACGTCGGCCCACTCAAGCCACCGCCTCGCAAGCCCGGCGTAAGATCCGTGGACCGCAGCCTCGTTCACAGATGGGGTCTCGACCAGTCGCCCGATCTCATCGCTGGAAAAAAGCCGACCCCAGTCGAGCTGGCGCTCCAGCCCCGGCGCCATGCGCAACCGCCGTTCGAACCGAGTTGACGACTTCCTGCCCGCCAGGAGCATCGCCGTCGGCAACAGCCTCCGGCCCATCTTGCCGATACGGTCGAGGGCAACGTCGTAGCGCTGTCTGGCATAGCCACCGAAGATCTCGTCCGCGCCCTCGCCTGAAAGCGCGACGGTGACCCGTTCACGTGCAAGCCTCGACATGTACCAGGTCGGGATCGCGGTCGGATCGGCCAGAGGCGTATCGAGGCCATCAATGATCTGCTCAAAGTCCCGCGCGACCTCGCGTGGATCCATGATCAACTCGTGGTGATCGCTGTCGAGAAAGTTAGAAATTTCACGCGCTGCGGGGAGCTCGGAGACGGCATCCGGGCCCTCAAAGCCGACAGAGAAGGTTTGTAGCGGGCCATTCGTACGCCGGTGAGCAATGGCACTCAGGGTGCTAGAGTCGAGTCCCCCTGAGAGAAAAACACCAACCGGCACATCTGCCACCAATTGCCGTCCGACCGAGCTCTCGAGCGCGTCTCGCAGTCGATTGACCACTCGGCGAGGAACGGATGAGGATCCGTCCGGCGCCGGTGGCTTCCAGTAGATCTCGAGCTGCTCCCGCCCCTCGGAATCGACCGTCAGTATCGTCCTTGGCGGCAGCGATTGAACACCTTCGAATGGCGCTCCTTCGGGAGAGAGATAGCCATAGGCGAGATAGTGACGGAGCTGCAGTTCATCGAGCCGAGGCGCTTTCGGGAAACCGCCCGCGCTCAGGCTGCGGAGTTCCGAGGCGAACGCCAACTCGTCACCGTCGTGGCAAAAGTAGAGTGGTTTGATTCCGAAACGATCTCGGGCCAAACAGAGCTCATGCCGGCGCCCATCCCAGACGGCGAGGGCGAACATCCCGTTGAGCCGTTGCAGACATTCGCGACCCTCCTCGGCCCACAAACGCAGCACGACCTCCACATCACCGGTGGAGCGGAAGCGGTGGCCGCGTGCCTCGAGGTCCCGCCGGAGTTCGCGAAAGTTGTAAATCTCTCCATTGAGGACGATGGCAAGGGACCGTTCCTCGTCGACGATTGGTTGCTCACCAGTCTCGAGATCGATCACAGCCAGCCGACGAAACCCCAGCGACACCCCGACGTCATCAAAGAACCCATCATCGTCCGGACCACGATGGGTGAGGGCGCGGGTCATCTGATCGACACGGCGACTTCGTTCTCGGGGGTCAGCCCGGCCCAGAATTCCAGCAATGCCGCACATCAGGCGCGGGTTCCGATCTCGACCGTTGGTTCGGATGTTCCCAGAATGCGCCTGACTGCCGAAGCGGCCGCATCTCGCAAACCCCGAATTCCGACGAGGGTGGACTTCGCCAGCCCGAGAGCTTCTACCCAGGTCCTGCGGCGCTCCTTTGGACTGCCCCATCGCGGTTCGAGCCGTTCTCGGATCGCCACATCGTCAAATGCCTCGGTGCCTCCGAACGCGGTGAGCAGGGCGGCATCCGAGTACTCATTGGCGGTCGCAGGGAGCTGCCGCCGGAAAACCATGTCCGCCGCAAGTATCGCCAACCCGAGCCGCCGATCTCCCGATCGAACGTAGTGATCCCACACGCGATCCAGGTATTGCCACTGAATGCGAGCGTTGTGGGGTCTGGCATCTTGCAGCCTTCGGTAGACCTGTGACGCCTGCAAGGCGCGGTGGGCGCCGAAGTGGAACGCCTGCAGCGGAGACGGGTCCCCAGCGTGCAGGATCAGATCTCGCGGCAGATCGCTGATGACCAGCTTCCGGCCCGGAAATTCAGGATCCGGGTCGACATATAGGGTCTCCGCATGACGGCGCCACCGGACCCGGTTTGAAAAGAGGTGGGCGCCAATGATGTTGCTGTCGGTCATCCAGTCGGACACCGCCACCACCAAATGGTCGAGGTCGGAATGCTGTTCGAAGACCCTCACGAGGTCGCCGAGAACTCCGGGGTCAGCCAGAACCATGTCCGCATCGAGTTTGAGAAAGATCCCGCAGTTCTCACGCTCCATCATGATCGTCTCGTACAACCGCGCATGAGCCTCGGCGTTCGGGAGGTTCTCGATGATGCGCTGCTCCCACGAAATGTAATCCTGCTGCTCGAGGGACGACCGGCATCGGTCGAACTCCGCCTCACCCGAGAACAGGGTCAACACGAGAACTTTAGGGCGTCCCCTCATCGGGAGACCCCACTGGCAGCTCCCCGACGGCCACTCGGAATGACGAGCGAACGCGTATATCGGAGGCTTTTCGATCTGATGGTGGACGTGTGTGCCACAACCGAATTATAGGTCACGGGTCGCAGCTACACGGTTGGTTTGTATGATTGAAGAGCGCAGTATGCGATTTTTAAGCAATCCTTTGACGTGGTTGATGGGCCGCTACCGGGTCCGCCTCCTCCTACGGGCCGCCGGCCGGGCCCGGGAGGTGATCCGCTATTCGTTGGTGAGGTCACACCAACGGCACCACTTCCACATCGTGTCGACCCAGCGAAACGCGGGACGTGACGTCCAGCGGTGTCTCGACTCGGTCCATGGTCAGCGGTATCCCAAGGACAGCTTCCGGCACCTCGTCATCGATGACGCATCGACCGACGACACACAGACACTGATCAAGGAATGGTGCGAACAGCATCCGGGCCACACTGTCGAGCTCGTGCAGCGATCACGACACCGCGGCGGCACTTGGAATACCCTCGACGGTATCCGCCAGGCAAACGGCGAATCGATCGTCATCGAGCTCAACGGCGATGACTGGTTGCCGGACCCTGGGGTCCTGTCGTTCCTCAACAAGGTCTATCAGGACTCGGCGGTCTGGATGACCTACAACACCCAACGCGAGTCGACCGGAGTGATCCCGTTCCAGCTGCCGCCGCCACGCGAGATCCGCCGGAACCGTTCTTACCGAGATTCCGAGTGGGCCACGAGCCACCTTCACTCATTTCGGAGGCCGCTCTTCGACCACGTACCCGAGAAAACCATGGTTGACCCCGAGACCGGTGAGTACTGGGAGTCCGCGGACGACGTCGCCCTATACCTCTATATGCTCGAGCTCGCCGGAGACCATGCTCTCCACATTTGGAGAATCACTTGTTTGTACAACTTCCACCCGCGAACCGAGTACCGGTTGGATCGAGAGGGCCAGCTGGATCGGCAAAGCCGTATTCGGACGGGCTGCAGAGCGGAGGCGCTTGATGCAATCTGATCGCTCGGCCGGGTAAAGGGCCTTCATCGTGTGCGGCATCGCAGGCTTTGTGACATGGATCGAAGCTGGCCGGGCCGAGGACCGTCTCGGTAACGCTCTGCGCACCATGAAACATCGTGGGCCGGATGACGAGGGCATGGTGCTGATCAATGCGGGGGGAGATCACCGCGCTGACCTCACCACCGAATCCACCATGAGCAATGTGAAGTTGCGGCATGCCCGTGACCCGCGAAACATATCGTGCTCGATCGCGCTCGGGCACCGTCGTTTCGCACTCGTCGATCCCGGCCCCCAGAGCCACCAACCATTCTGGTCGACCGACGGGAGCTGCTGCGTCACCTGGAACGGCGAGATCTACAACTATGTCGAACTCCGCGAAAGGCTCGAGGCCCTCGGCCGACGGTTTCTGACCCGATCCGATACCGAAGTACTCCTCGTTGCCTATCAGGAGTGGGGAACGGACTGTTTCGAACAGTTCATCGGCTTTTGGGCCCTTGCATTATTTGACGCCAAGAAAAAGACCGTGCTCCTCGCTCGAGACCGCATTGGAAAGGCTCCACTCTATACGTGTCGCGATTCTTCCGGGATGTACTGGGCATCAGAGCTCCGGGCCTTGAGGTCCATCGTCCGGTCGGCCGACTGGACTGTCCGCGAACAGTCTGCTGCGGACTTCCTGGGTTGGGGAACCCGCGATATCGACGGCGGGACGTTTTTCAACGAAGTTCACACATTCCCGTCGGCATCGTTCGCCTGGGTTCGTGAGGCAGCGATCGAGCCGGTGAGGTTTTGGAGGCTTCCCGACGAGCGCCTCGGCCGCAACGACCTCTCCCCTGACGAAGCGGCCGAGCTCGTCCGCACGACCCTCACCGACGCCGTTCGAATTCGACTTCGAGCCGACGTGCCGGTGGGTGTCCAGGTAAGTGGCGGTCTCGACTCATCGTCGATTCTCGCTCTGACAGCCGGACTCGCCGAGCGAGTGGACGCCTACACCGTTTCGTTCACCAACCCCGAGGCCAACGAGGAGCCGTACGCCCGTGCAGTTGCCGACATGTACGAATCAACGGTCAACTACCACGTCCTGTCTCCTCCGCTCAGCGATCCTCTCGACCGCCTCGACTCTTTCATCCAGCTGATGGGCGAGCCGTTCCATTCGCCCAACCAGCTGACCAATCATGCCATCTGGGAGACAATCCGGCAGCACGGCCTGCGGGGGGTTCTTTACGGAGCAGGTGGCGACGAGGTATTTCTCGGCTACCCAGGCCAATATGCTCACCCGCACATTCGATGGTTGCTTCGCCGGGGACGGCTGCTGTCGGCGTCGCGAGAATTCACGAGATTCCCTTCACGTTATTCGAAAAACGCTTTCAAGGACTGGGCTGTTCGGGGGATACTCACCGCATATCCACCAGCCGAAGAGTGGATTCAGCGACGCTCGCTACCTCCCGGAATCGATCCCTGCCACAGCTTCCGCGAGCGCGTCCCGATGAGTCGTCCCCCCTGCGAGCTCGAGGCCCGGCAACGATCCAACATGAGCAATCGGATGATTCCCTACTGGACGCGGATCGACAATCAGAACAGCATGGGGGTTCCTATCGAGCTCAGGTGCCCATTTCTCGACCATCGGGTCGTCGAGCTGGGGTTCCACCTTCCCGTCGAATATTTCATCCGTGACGGATGGACAAAGTGGATCCTCCGAGTAGCCCTCAACGACGACCTCCCGGCGAAGGTCGCATGGCGGCGCGAAAAGATGGGTTTCCCGTTTCCACTTTCGGACTGGCTCGACCAGTCAAAAACTCATCTCATGTCAGCCCTTGCCGATCTTGACTGTCCGTTCGTAGACTCTCGGAGTCTTCACGAAAACTACGACCGTCTCCGCGACACCGACCCAAACTATCTTTGGTATGTTCTCTCGCTCAGCCTGTGGTGGGTCAAGTCGATCCAGTCGAGATCGCGTGTGACCATATCCGCCGAGTGACACTACGCCCGTCGCCAAAGATCACATGCGGCAACTCGCGTCAGAAACCGGCGCGGCTCTTGTTTCAGGCGTTTTCCCGTGCCGCTTCGATGAGTGTCGAACGGAGCCGACCGAGGCTCTTTTCAGACGAATAGTTGTCTTTCATGTGACCTCTGCCGACCTCGCCCATCGTTGCAGCCAGTTCCGGTTCTCGTGCGAAGCGGAGCATACGGGCGGCCATCGCATCAACGTCCCCTTCATCGACCAGGAAGCCGCTCTGCCCCTCGAGGACTGCGTCGACAATTCCCCCGTGCTTCGTCGAAACCACCGGCAGCCCACATGAGGACGCCTCGAGAACCGCCACCGGGGTCCCCTCAGAATCGCCGTCACTCGCTCGCATGGAATGCTGAACAAAGCACCGCGCCCGGCGCATCCACCCCGCCACATCGGAGTAGTCGACGGATCCCGGGAAAACCACGTTTTGATCGATGCCAAGCCTCTGCGCGAGACTGACGCACTCGCTGTGCTGCGGACCGTCGCCCAACATGACGAGGCGCGAATCCGGTTCTTCGGAATGCACCAGAGAAAACGCCTGCACGGTCAGAAGCGGCCCCTTTTTTTGGACGAATCTCCCGAGCGCCAGAAAAAGCGGTGGGACCGCCCGCGGATCCGCACCGCGAAACCGACAAACATCAACCCCGCACGGATTGCAGATGATCCGATTCGGCGGCGCCCCAATCCCAACGAGATGCTGGCGCATGTCTTGCGACACCGCGACAATTCTAGACGCCACGCGAAACAACCGTTTGTAGGCATCGCTCAGACGTTCCAGCGCCTGATCCTGGTACGCGTCGTATCCGTGAAAGTGAACGACAAGCGGCGTTCCCGATATCGAGCATGCCTCCATGATTTCGACGGCTGTCGTCCCGTACTCTGCAAGCACTACGTCGACTCGACTTCGGCGCAGAAACTGCGCCATGGAGCGCGCATAGAGCCGGACGGGGAGACGTCGCCCGACCGCTCCATGAGCTCGCTTCGAATCCATTCGCCAGCCCAGACCGAGCAACCTCGCCAAGACCCCGGAGGCTCCCGACAGCACACCGTCACCACCACCGAAGAAGAGCGGTCGTGGCGACCCCCAGACGACCAGCGCGTCGTCGAAGAGCCCGTCGATATGTGCCCCGACAAACGACTCCGAGACCACATTTCGCTCTGGAATGAAGATCGCCAGACGGGGAGAATTCGCGTCCATCAGCCCGGGGCCTCGAAACGCCACACTCCGGTTTCTGCGCACATCGCATCGAGAGGTTTACCGCCCAGCACATCGACGACAGTTGCTCCCACTTCTGAACGATTGATGTCGTTGCCGAGCTCGGTCAGTTCCAGGACATCGACCCACTCGGCCCAGATCGGATGCCGTTCCAGTGAGCGCCTGAAGTCGAGGGAAGCAGCAAATCGGATCGCGCCTGAAATGACCTCCTCCAACCACGGTTGTGGATCGAGACGCTGAAGCTCGCACAGATCCTTGAGGTTCACCACGTGATACTCGTCGGCAAAAATCGTTCGGCCGAGATCACGATCGATGTAGCCGCTCGGAAACACGAGGCAACGATGACGTTTTCGAGCCCGCCAGTATCCAACCGCAAATACCCGGTAAGCAGCAAAACGAAGTAGCCGCTCACCAAATCCATGAGGGATCTTCCAAGACAGCAGGGACGGCAGCGCCTGATCAACGATGCTCAGCGGTCCTTGACCCCAGCCGAGTCCGAGCACCGCTTCGAGCGCCCTCCTGCCCCTCCGGTATTCGTCGACGAATTGCCCGCCACCGGTGATTCGTCGCATCTGCGCGATCACGCAAAGGGCTTGAATGTGGGTATTCAGACACAAGGAATTTCTCGCCGAACGACCGAGTACCGACTCCGACATCCGAAGCGGTACGGTGCCCTCTTCCGTATCGTGAAGGAACCACAGAAGGCCATCGTCGAGTTCCTCGGTGAGATTCGCGACCGCAAACCCAGTTGCCGCTTCAGCCGCTGCAAAGAGATCTTCGTGTGGTGAAAGCTCGTGCTCAGAAAGAAGCAGGCGTACACCGTCCCACAGCATGCGGGAGTGGACCTCTGGTGAGTCTCTCCAAAAACCATGGCGCCACGACCCATCAGGTTCAAGATCGGCTCGCACCGACCACGCCACAGCTTGGGCGAGCGAACGGTAGTGTTTCTTCCCGGTCTGGTTGTGGAGCGCCACCAGATAGCTCCACCAGGCCATAGCGCACTGCTGACAGCGAAAACGGCCGTGCCCCGCATCCCGCGGGTCGAAGATACGTGCGTCCACGTAATACTTCCACAGGTCTGCCGGCGACGAGGCGTCGAACCAGTCGGACTTCAAATACCGCTGGAGTTCGACCTCGCTCAACTGGAAGAGGTCTGCAGGCCGAACCGCCGCGCCTTCGGCGAAGGCGACCATTGGCAGGTAAACGGTAACATCCTCGGCCGCTGACAATCGAAGGTGAAATTTCGGCGCTTCGTCGAGCTCCCACCAGCTTTCGACCGTAGCGTCATCGACAGTCTTCAGGCGCTCGTGCCGATCCATTCGACCTGCGACGATGGCCCGTGGCATCCATAGCACCGGCGCCTCTCTCTCGGTTCCCCTGGTTAGCAGGGTCCCCATCCGTTCATCGCTGAGGAACCCGCTGGAGTCGGCGGCAAAGCTGAACGACGCAGTGGCATCGCGATCTTCCGGGGTCCATCGAAGAAAGCGGATTTCGATCTCGTCTTCGGGAAGCGAGTCGCAAACAATTTCACAGCGGGAGGAGAGCCGTATCAGCCGCCTGACAAAAACGGTCGACTCGAAGAGGACTGTCTCCGCCAGCGAGAACGCGGCCATATCGAGGTTCTGGTCCTCGTGACGGAAATCACGAACGCCGGTCCCCCCCACGTCTTTGTTCTCACGCATGTCGCGATCGAACCAAGGTGGGTTCCCAGCCCAACAACTAGTCCTCTCCTCTGAGCACACTCTCGTAGATCTCGAGAACGCGTGGTGCAAGACTCTGCCAAGAAAGGTGTTGGACGGCGTGGTCGCGCGCAGCCCGGCGGCGTCGTTCGCGCTCGTCGGGGGAATCCACCACCCTCTCGACCGCATCTGCGAGACCGTCCACGTCGCCGACGGGCAACAAGTCCGCAAATGACGAATCCACGTACGCCGCAGCTCCCCCGATATCGGTGGAGACAATCGGTGTGCCACAGGCCTGCGCTTCGAGGATCGCGTTGTTGGCGGTCGCATCGAGCATGGGCAGAAGCAGGAGCGTGGAACGCCGATAGAGGTCTCGAAGCTCCTCGTCACTCAGGCCAGCGTGAAAGAACACTCGATCGTGGCGGGCGACTCGAAACAGCGCATCTGCAGAACGGGCTTCCACGGGTATCACGAAATCGAACCCGATAGCCGGGTTTCGCTCGAGCAGTAGTGTCACGACGTCAGCCAGAGTGCGAAGGTCTCGCAGCCAGTGGCCGACGACGAGGCATCTCGGCTCGGAGGCCTCTCCCGTGGTCTCGTCCGCTGGACAGAAGAAATCGACGTCCGCACCGTGCGTCGCGACATAGACCCGCCCGGGAAGGAACTCCTCCCAGAACTCGGCCTCCCGGTCCGTGAGCGCTACCAGACCATCAAGAGACTGCACCACCCCAGGATTTCCGTGCACCAGCTTCCACCAGGACTGTGGCTGATGAACCGTGGCGATCAGTGCACTGCCTTGGATTTTCGAACGATCATCCAGGAGGCCGAAATCCGTTTCGAGATACATGAGATGCACGAGGTCTGGTCGTTCCTTCGCAGCGGCCCGCTGCACCTCCCGCTCAAGGAGGTAGCTGTAGGCGTCGTACAACGGGCTCTTACTGAGGTTCCGTCGCCGGCGGTCCAGGTACCGTCTCCGCAGCGGACCCAGAATATCCGTTCTTCGATGGACATCGATGAACCGCCACGCCTCCGAACAATCCTCGAGATAGTCGCACCCACGATCATATCCACTGTGCCGGCCCATCCATGCAATGCGGGATCGGGTGCGGAGAATCGACGTCTCAACCATGCTCTTGAATCATACCCCTTTGCAGATACATGCCCAGCCAGCCCAGGACGTGCTCACCGTACTGCTCTGTCGTTCACGGGGCCGAACCTCTGTTGTCGCCGCTAACGTCGGCGCAGCCAAGCCCCGGGCCAGTGAGTGACATCGTTGGTCAACCCGCTTTCGTTGAAAGGCCACGGTGGGGGCTCCAATACAAATTCAGGGTGTGCCGCAGCAAATTCTTCGGCGGCGTCCATGGGATTGTTCCAGGCCCAGCTTGCATCACCCCGGGGGGCGTCCGCCACGTGCTTGGCAAGTCCGTCCGTGGCAACCAGGTACGAGCCGGGTGTCACCAACCCTTGGTAGGCTTCCAATTCGGCGGCCACGTGGGCCTTTTCGTGACAGGAATCCAGCACGACCAGCACTTTTTCGTCCGGTTTCACTAGGTCCGTGACCCGTGAGACGGTTTCTGGATCTACTGAATTACCCTCGACGAGGGTTATCAGGGAATACAGCGGGTGAGATTGAATGGCCCTGCGATTATGGGTCCGGATGTCGATGTCAATGCCGATGACCCGTCCGTGCTCAATCAGGCGACACAGACTGGCATAGAAGATCAGGGATCCCCCGTGGGCGATGCCGGTTTCCACGATCACGTCCGGCTTAACCGAAACGATGGCTTCCTGAATTCGGATCATGTCCTGGGGTAATTGGATGATGGGCCGTCCCAGCCAAGAAAAGGTGTACGAGTGCTTCTGGTTCCAGCCAACCTTGACCCACAGTTCGGATAGGGCCTCGAAGGATTCCTTGCTATACAGGTCCATGGAGCCATGGTCCGGGCCGTCCTCCCAGGAAATCTCTTTTGCTTCGGTGTCGATGGTCAGTTTCATGGCAATCCGATCCTCGGCCGGCCCTGCGTCAGTCCGACCCTTTCGCAAACTTGTGTTTATCCGTGTGTCACAAGACAAATTTCCGACCCTGCCGCTTTCAGCAAGAGTTCGTTTTCTTCCCGGTATTCCGGATTCATGAGAATTAGGGCTTCCACTCCACGTTCGGTGGCCCCCGCGAGATCCGTGATGAGGTGGCCGGTGCCTGCAACGTACTTTCCGCATTTATTCGGATTGATATCCACCACGCATGAAAGCAACGATGCTTCCGGGTCCACCAGGTTGGCAAGGGTCGCCCCCTTGGCGCCCGCGCCCCACAGCCCCACGTTTCCGTTTCTTTGATATTCCAGCACCGTCTTTTGCCATCCATGCATCAGATTTTGTTCGTTTTCGCCGAAGGCCAGGGCGAGTGCGCAAGTGGGTCCGCAAACAGGGGCTAAATCGTGTGTGACAGGGACCGCTTTTGCCTCCATGAACAGGTATTGCCCACCAAAAACGGAACGGATTTCAGTCATTTCAAAACCGGAACGGGCCAGAGCCGTGGCCAGCGAACTCAGCGAAAACAAGGAGCAGTGTTCGAAAAAGAAATCCCACACCACCCGGTTTTCGAGGATCCAATCCACATCCGGCGTCTCAACGTAGATTCGCGCTCCCTCGCCGACCGCCCCGCGTATACCCCTCAAGAAACCCACCGGGTCGCCCACGTGCTCGATAACGTGGCGACACACTACAACGCCCGCCTCCACCCCCACGACGGTTTCATCAAAATCTCGCACAACGAAACGCATACGGCCTTCAAGCACCTCGTCGGGGCCGGTGTAGCTGGGATCAAACCCCACGGCGGTGTTGTTGTGCGGGTTGTCCACCAGCAGCCGCAAGAATTGTCCCTGCCCACAACCCACTTCCACGATGCGGGAATCGCGAACCCCCTTTTCCATCAAAAGGAGATGGGCAAGCGCGTCCATGTGCGAAAGAAAACGGGGAGAACCGGTCTGGTCATTGTCGTAGTCGCCACCGTAGGACAGCTTGGCCGGATCAAACGCCTGGTTGAACACAAACCCGCACGAATCGCACACCGCCATCTCGAGGTCGCCGCGCAAAATGGCCCGGGCCGCCTCGGCGTCGCCCAGCAAAAGGTTCTGGTGCACCGGAACGCCTTGCCGCCGCAAAAACACGGCGGCGTCGGGAGCGGAGCACACTGGACAAGGTGTTGCGGTATTCATAAGGCGTTGCCTTTGAGCCGTTTCCGCCACCAGGCGACTGTTGCTTCCAGTCCCGTTTCCAGGTCCATGGCCGGTTCCCAACCCACCTCGTCGTTGAGCCTCCTGGTATCCGCCACCAGGATCGGGGGTTCGTTTTGGGGGGCAGGCCTTGCGCCGAGACGGATGAGATCGCCCCGGCCAAGGTGTTGGCCCAGCATATGCATTAATCCGCGCAGGGGAACGGCGTTTCCCGACGCCACATTCACAGGGCCCTCCACACCACTGTCTACCAGGGCCGCCAGCGCGGAGCCAGCGTCTGCTACGTGCAGGAAGTCCCGCACCTGCTCTCCATGGGTGCATTCAGCGGATTCACCCGACAGCAATGCACGGATGACCGATGCCACCAGCCGACGAGGATCTTCGTCCGGGCCATACAGAAAGAAAATCCGGGCCCAGGCTTCGGACATGCGCGCGCGGGTGTTGAACGCCGAAATCAGCGTGTGAAGAGCGTGTTTGGAAATTCCGTAGAGGGTAGTGGGGTCGCACGGGGTGACCCCCTCGATGCAGGTCGAGGTCTCACAAGGGTCCTCTCCACTCGGGCCGTATTCCGCGCACGAGCCCGCCACCACCATGCGTCTTCCCCCCTGGTCAAGGAATGCCCTTGCCAGGGTCAGGCTCGCGGCGACCCAGTCGAGGTTCTCCGGCGCCTCCCAGTACTCTCCATACTCGGTGCACCAAGCCAGGTGCAACAGGTGGCTGGGAGCGACGTCACCGAGAAGACGCCGGACCTGGTGCGGATCCAGAAGGTCCTCGCCATGTGTGACCACATCGCGCACATCCAGAACCTCGCCGGGTGCTATGGCCGCGTGCACCTCGAACCCGCGGGCACGCAACGGCTCCAGCGTGTTGCGTCCGACAAACCCGCTCGCGCCTGTCACCAGAATCCGTTTCACGATCAACCTTCCATCGCCGAACCGGGGAGGCGTTTTTTAATGGAGTGTCTGCCAAGGCGGAACGACCTTTGCAGTATGCTCCACAGCGAAGCGTCATAGCGCAACCTGATAATCTTCTGGCATTTCCATGCGAGCCGCATTCTCTCCATTCTATTGAGGGAATACACCGGGTCGCGCCAGGCAATCTCCGTGAAAGCATAGAAGGCAGTCACCGTATGTGGAAAAACCGCGTGTATTTTCGACACTCCCAACGTGTTGGCGATCTTCGTATAGGAGACGGTTGATCCGCCGAGCGCTCGGTTCACATTGATTGACGACAATGTCACGACCTTGCCCAGAAATGCCATCGAAGCGATCACGAGCCAGTCGCCGCCCATGACATTGATCATTTTCACACGGGTCAAATGCCCTCGTCTCATCAGGCCATAGAACGTGCCGTTTTCGACGACCACTCTGTAATAAGCGGCAACACGTTCCTGAGGTGATTCCTGGGGTAGCTGCACGATCTCACCCGGATACGGTTCTTCTCCATCCTGGTAATAAAGGGTCTGCCCACAAACTAAGGAGACATCCGGATCCTCATCCAGCGTCTCCACACACACCTCGATATATCTTCCGGAGAGCCAATCGTCGTGACCCAACCACATGAAATAGTCGCCTTGAGCCAGGTCGAGTACCGCTTCGAAATTGGCGGTCGGGCCCAAATTGACCGGTTGCCTCACATAGGTAACTCTCTCGTCTTGTGCGCAGATACGCTCACAGATCCCACGAGTATCATCCGTCGACGCATTATCAGAAATCATCACCTGAATGTTGTGATATGTCTGATTCAATATGGAATAGAGTGCTTTTTCGATTTTCCCCTGTCCGTTATAAACAGGCACTCCAACAGTTACTAACGGGTGGTCGGGGCTATTCATCGACGACATATCGAGAGTCCGGGGCCTGGGAGGCGGCGATTCACAGAACCTCCAGTTTCGGGACCACCGTCACAAAGCGGACGCCGCGCTCTTTCAGTTCGGCGTTCTGCTGCCGCACCTCGGCGGCAATATTCCACGGCAGGATCAGCACAAAGTCGGGAGAGTCTTCCGCCAGGGCAGATGGCGGCAGAATGGGGATGTGGCTGCCCGGCATGAACTTTCCTTGCTTGGCCTCAGCCGCATCACAAACGAATGGCAACAAGTCGGGTTTGACGCCGGCATAGTTCAGTAGGGTATTTCCTTTTGCGGCGGCGCCGTAGGCGGCGACCCTTTTGCCCTTGCGTTTTTGCCCGATCAGAAAGACCAAGAGGTCGTCTCTGACCTTGTCCGCTCTGGCCTGAAAGCCTTGATAGGTGGTCAACGTCTGTAACCCGCGGTCGCACTCTTCTCTCAGCACAGCATCCACCGCGGACGACGTCTTCCTGCGATCGCGCTCATGACAACCGTAAACGCGCAGACTGCCGCCGTGGGTGGGCAGCTCTTCCACATCCCATACCCGCAAGCCGGCTGTCTTGAAGATGCGGCTGACTGTATAAAGCGATAGGTAGGAAAAATGCTCGTGATAGACCGTATCGAACTGAGTGTGCTCGATAAGTCTCATCACGTGAGGAAATTCCAATGTAATGGTTCCACCGGATTTGAGCGCCACCCTCAGACCACGCGTGAAATCGTTGATATCGGGCACATGAGCATAGACGTTGTTGCCGACAATGAGGTCGGCCTTTTGACCTTCCTCAGCCAGTTGCTGACCAACCTGCTCGCCAAAGAACTCGCGCAGCACGGGAATCCCCAATTCCTCCGCGGCCTCGGCCGTACTGTCTGTTGGTTCGATACCGAGACAGGGGATACCCGCCTCAATAAAATTCTTGAGCAAGTAGCCGTCGTTGGAGGCGACCTCGATGACCAGGCTGTCTTGCCCGAGCTCCAATTGTCGTGTCATCTTTTCGAAGTAAAGGGCAGCATGCTCCAGAAAGCTCGTCGAGATACTGGAAAAGTACGCGTAATCCGGGTTGAACAACTCGTCAGCCTGAGCATAATCCTCAGTCTGCACGAGCCAACACTGAATGCAGACCTTGATTTCGAGAGGGTAGGATTTCTCCGGGTGAGTCAGATCGGCCTTCGTCAGATAGGCGTTTGACGGCGGTGCAAGACCGAGATCGAGGAACGTGTGTTCGAGTGGTGTTCCACAGTGTCGACAGTTCATACGACGAAGCCTGCAAAATCCTGATCGATCATCGGATGAAGAGCGTCCACATCAGAGATCTGGGTGATTTCGAGTGGCCACTCGATGGCCAATTTGAGATCTCGCGGATTCAAGGCACCCTGCGCCCCGTCATGGAAAGCAGCCGAATGGCAATACAGTAGCTCCACATCATCCGTGAGCGTCTGAAAACCGTGTGCAAAGCCCGCGGGGATGAGCAGCGCCCGTTGATTGTCAGCCGAAAGTTCTTCCGCGTGCCAATGAAGGCGAGTTTTCGAGCACTCCCTCAGATCCACTGCGACATCCCAGACCCTGCCACGCAGACAGCTGACCAGCTTCATTTCCGCATGGGGTGGTAGCTGGTAATGCATGCCGCGAACCGCGCCACGCTTGGCAGTCAAGGTGTGGTTGATCTGCGCGATCGGCTTCCGCCATCCGGCGGAAGAAAGTTCTTCGGCGCAGAAAAGGCGCGATAGAAAACCCCGGCTGTCACCCAGGCTCTTGCGTTCAACCAGCTTCAGCCCCGCTAAAGGAAGGTCTATGGTTATAAGCCGGCTCATAGCAGGCCCCCGTATTCAGCAATCTGAGTCTGACACAGCTCCCGCGCTTCTTTGCCCTCTTGCTGGGCGCGATACCAGGACATGGTTTTGTCTATCGATTTTGTAAGGGCCCAGCGAGGATGGACTCCGAGGTTGTCAGCGGCTTTTTCAGTGTCCAGCGCCAACCACCCCGCCTCATGCGGACCGTCGCTGCCGCTTCCATAGCGCACTTCGCCGCGGCCAAAACTCTTGCTGGCAATTTTGACCACCTCGCGCACTGGTACGATCTGGTTTGTCTCAGGGCCAAAGTTGTAAGCACCCTCTAATGCCGGTTGCTGCCAGAGTTTCTCGGCAAGAGCCAGATATCCGGCCAGCGGGTCCAACACGTGTTGCCAGGGGCGTATAGCATCCGGGCGGCGGACCTCTAGCGTTCGGCCCTCTTGCCAGGCACGCACGGCGTCGGGAATCAATCGATCTTCCGACCAATCACCACCACCGATGACATTGCCGGCTCGGGCGCTGGCAACGGCGACCCCTTGCTCCGCGAGAAAGGCATCGCGATAGCTGGCAATCACGATCTCGCTCGCGGCCTTGCTGGCACTATAGGGGTCATGGCCACCCAGCGCATCGTTTTCACTGAAGGGCCGGCATCTTTCATTGCTGCGATAGACCTTGTCGGTGGTGACCATCACTGCCACGCGTGTGCGCTCCAGCCCGCGCAACGCATCCAGCACATGAGCGGTACCCATGACATTGGTCGCAAATGTCACGACAGGGTCGAGGTAACTGGCGCGTACCAGGGGCTGGGCCGCCAGGTGAAAAACAACCTCCGGCTCTACTTGCTTAATCAGTGCGGCCAGCGCAGCCCTGTCACGAATATCGCGATAATGGCTTGCGCAAAGCTCTTCGATACCAGCGAGCGAGAAAAGGTTTGGCCTCGTGATCGGAGGCAGGCTGATGCCCGTCACCTGAGCACCCAAACGATTGAGCCAGAGAACCAACCACGAGCCCTTGAAACCGGTATGCCCGGTCAACAGGATCCTCTTGCCTCGAAAAAATCCCGTGCCCGACAGGGGTTGCCCACTCATTGCCACACTTTCCAGGGAGCGTTGCCGGACAGCCAGAGTTCTTCCAGCGCGTTCTTGTCGCGCAGGGTGTCCATCGGCAGCCAGAAACCGTGGTGCTCAAAAGCCATCATCTCACCCATCGCGGCAATGCGCGTCAGCGGTTCGCTTTCCCAGCTGCTGTAATCGCCTTCGATCAGATCAAGCACGCCCGGAGAAAGCACAAAGAAACCGCCATTGATCATCCCGCCATCGCCACGGGGCTTTTCGATGAAACCGGTGACCTGATGTCCCGTCCGTTCGATCGCGCCATAGCGACCGGGCGGTTGGACGGCGGTAACGGTCGCCATTTTGCCGTGTTGGTGGTGGAACTCAATCGACGCCCGGATGTCGACATCGCTGACACCATCGCCATAGGTTAGGCAAAACGCATCTTCATCCTTGATGTATCCGGATACCCGTTTGAGCCGCCCGCCGGTCAGAGTGTGCTCACCGGTATCGACCAGAGTGACTCTCCATGGCTCCGCATTGTGCTGATGAACTTCCATCTCGTTGTTCGCCATATCGAAGGTCACATCGGACATGTGCAGAAAGTAGTTGGCGAAATACTCTTTAATGAGATATCCCTTGTAGCCGCAGCAGATCACGAAGTCGTTGACACCATGCGCCGAGTACAGTTTCATGATGTGCCACAGGATCGGCTTGCCGCCGATATCTATCAATGGCTTGGGTTTGAGATGGGTCTCTTCGGAGATCCGGGTACCGAGGCCACCAGCGAGGATGACGCATTTCATTGTGCTTCCTTTGCAATTGTCCAATCCAGTTGAGGCCTGACGACACCAGGGATCGGACCACCATAACCGTAGCGGTTTGAACGCTTGTCCATCGGATCGACGACATTGAAAGTCAACGCGTTTTTGTTAAAGAACTCGATCTTCAGTGACCCGCTCTCGAAATACGTGGTCAGCGCCACGCCAACAAAGTAGGCTCCCTCATTGAGGAACCGGCGCGGTATTTTGCATTCCGCGCAGTAGGTCCCTTGGGGCATGCTCGTGACGTCCTTTGCGGAGTCCACAAATGCATAACTCCCATCCGAGGCGAAGAAATGAAAGTTCGGAACACATTTCCCATCTACCTGTTTTCTTAACCTGTATCTCATCCGTACCGTCAGCTCGTCGTGAATCGTCAGGTCAGACAGATTCGACAACCCGACCAACTCGGCGCCGAGCAGCTCCGCCGTATCGCTCTTGAACTCCCGCTCGTGGGCAGCATCTCGTTGGTTGGTGTTTTGGTAGTAATTCATCACCGCATCGGATACCTGGCCAAAGAACTCCAGCTCGCCCTCGTTCAGAACCATGCCCGTCTGGCAAAGATTGGAGATCATCGCCATGTTATGGCTGACGAACAGAATTGTTCGTCCCTCTCGGCCAACTTCCTCCATCTTTCCGAGGCACTTTCTCTGGAACTGGGCATCTCCGACAGCCAATACCTCATCGACAATCAAGATCTCCGGATCCATATGGGCCGCGACGGCAAAAGCCAGGCGCACGTACATTCCGGAGGAGTAGCGTTTGACCGGCGTATCGAGAAATTTTTCAATCTCCGAAAAATCCACGATCTCGTCAAACTTCGCTTTGATCTCCCCACGAGCCATGCCGAGGATGGTCCCATTGAGGTAAATATTCTCCCGCCCGGAGAGTTCGGGATGAAACCCGGTACCAACCTCCAGAAGCGAGGCGACACGGCCGCTGATTTCGATTCGGCCGGTTGTCGGTTCGGTGATGCGGCTGAGGACCTTGAGGAGCGTCGACTTTCCGGCCCCATTTCGGCCGATGATGCCGACGCGATCTCCCGCCTCGATTTCGAAATTGAGATCCCTGAGGGCCCAGAACTCTTCGGTTTCGGTATTTTCGGAATTGGGCGACAGGGGATGGCGAAAGCGTTGGTAGATCCCGCGCGCCGTGTGGGTGAACGTGTCACGCAGAGTCCGAGAGCTGAAAACCCGACCCTGGTTGCGGTCGTGACCGATGAGATACTTCTTGCCGAGATTCTCGACCCTAATGATGCTCATATGACGTCCGCAAATTCACGTTCCATGCGCCGGAAAAATCCGAATCCGGCTGCAAAAAGCAAAACTGCAAGACCCACCGAGAGACCAAATCCCGGCCAGTACATCTCAATGTTGCCGATGATGGCCCAACGAAAGCCGTCGATCACGCCGACCATCGGGTTCAACGAATACAACAAGCGCCATTTGTCAGGCACCACGGAGCTGCTGAACCCGACGGGTGAAATGTAGAGCCCAAATTGAATGATAAAGGGTAAGACGTGCCTAAAATCACGATATTTCACATTGAGTGCGGAGATCAGATAGGTGATTCCAAGCGCCGCCGTTGCCGCCAGCGCAAGAAACAGCGGCAAGAAAACAACCCTCCAGGTCGGTACATGCTGGTACCAGATCATCAGGGACGAAAGGACGAGGATCGAGATCAGAAAATCGATCAGACTGACGATCATCGCCGTCGTGGGAATGATAATGCGTGGAAAATAGACTTTGGAGATCATACTCGCATTGCTGACGAGAGAGTTTCCACCCTCGCTCACTGTATTACTGAAGAACTGCCACGGCAGCATCGCGGCGTACACCAGAATCGGGTAGGCAACTCCCTCTGAAGGCATATTGGCCAGTCGCCCAAAAACGATGGTAAACACGATCATGGTCAGGAGGGGGCGCAGCACACTCCAGGCGACGCCGATGATCGTTTGTTTGTATCGCACGAGGATATCGCGCCAGGCGAGTAGGAGAAACAACTCTCGGTACGAAAGAAGGTCCTTGAAGTACTGCCGGTTGATCTTGCCAGCTTCGATTACCAACTTAGACATCGGCCTTCATCGATCCCATCTCATCGCCTGGCCAATCCTTGATCAAGGCGTATCGACCTGATTCCGGTGTTCATCCTCCGCCAATCGTTAGGGTTTTGGCCACAGGTTTAGAACTCTTCCACAGCCATTCATCAGTTATGGGTATTTGGGCCTGTACAACCGCAACTACACGCAATAATTATCTCATGATGCCTGAAATTCGCGGCCGAGGGTCCGGTAAGAGCAGCAACACTTTCGCCCTCCGACTGCATCGCCGACCGCCTTGGACCGGCCCGATCACCGCGTCGTGGCCTCGCCAGACGATGACGGCGCCTTGGCAGGAGGCGGCATCAGCAGATCGACAGCGATGATAGGTGACCCTGCCACCTTCTCGCGACGCCACCCCGCAAAGGCCGGAAAAAAGGTGTTCTCAAGTGGCAGGGAAGGGCTCCAGACGAGCCAGATCCGACTTCCCTCCACAGCAGCGTCTTCTCTCAACTCCCAAGCTTCGCGGTTGAGTTCTGGCGAGGTGGCCGCCTCACGATCGAGCCAGCCCGGGTGTCCAGCCTGCGAGCGGGGAATGGTCTCCACCTCAACGAACGTGGCGGCTCCCGAGGATGTTCTCAGGGTTCCTTCGGCAAGCCCGTGCCGCACCTCCAACTGCCACAACCCCGCAACCACCACCCGATCGTTCGCCCCGACCCGGGACGCCAATTCACGACCAACCTCCACACCCGGTGCTGGAGGATGGTCTGGCAGGCAGGCGAGCCACATGGCAACCGTCATTGCACCAACCACGAAATACGTACCAGCGATGATGCGCCGCGCGATCGGAGGCAACCCGAGGAACAGGATCGCGACCACCGATGCCGCCAGGGCCCAGACCATCGACTCGGTGCGGCCAGCGAAGTAGACCGGAACGCCACCAAGGGCTAGCAACCCTATGCCGACGACTGGCAGCAACGCGATCACGAAACGGATCGCGGCTTGCACATCGACGTCCTCTGCCTCCTGGTTTCGCCATAGGCCCACGGCGCCCGAGAACGCGCCTCCAATTAGGGCAATGAATATCAAAACCGACATCCACTGCGGCACCAGCAAACCGGACGTCTCGAAGAGGGCGGGGAAGGGGCCTGCCGGCGCGAGCACCTTGACCGTAGCGAGGCCGGGCCTCCCGGGCCCCGCTGCGGTCGTCACCCAACCCATGGAATCAGCAGGCGCGCCGAGCATCACCGGCATCCACGCCAGGGTAGGCAGGGCCGCCAGAGCAAGCGCAAGTAGGAGAGCAAGTCGCCGCTGACGGGCCACGAAAAACACGATCGCCGGCAGAAGAAGAAAGCTCACGAAGCCCGTGTAGTGGAGTAGCGGAAGGCACGCAGCTAGGACCGCGAAGCATATGGTCCCCCGGCGACCACTCTCAATCCACTCTGGACCGCGGACCCATAGAAGTGCGTTGACGAGGGCGAGAAGGGCATACGCTCTCGCCTCGGTGCCGAAGTAAAGGAGTGGCAACCAGGCAACGACCAGCAACGGGCCCCAAATCCCGCTCCGGTCGGCGACGGGACGCGCCTTCCACACCACCCACGGAATGAACGCAAACGCGAACACCGATGGTAGCCGCACCAACAGGGTGCCGAGCATCGAGCCCTCCTGCCAGCCCACTAGTACGAAGAGGAGGTGACATAGGAGGTAGTGAAGGGGAGGCCCGGAGTCCACCACCAGCGCCGCCACCAACTCGCCGACCGGAAACCGGGCAAGCGCAAGGGTGTAGAGCTCGTCGTGCCACACCGGCCGCAGCCAGGCTCCGGCAAGGGCAAGCACACCGGCCGCCAACGAAATCGACATTATCAACCAGCGGGCCGAAACGGTCCGTTTCATGTGTCCTGCCGTCGACTCGCCAGCCCGGCAAGAACCACCAACACAGCGCACCCGCTGAAGACGGTTGTCCACCTGTGCAGCGGCGGCCGGTAACGGCCTTCGAGGCGGTGATCCCCCGCCGCCACCCGCAAGTACTGGATAATTCCCGGCCCCTGCTCGAGCTCGACCGAATTCCCGTCGAGATCCCACCGCCAACCGTTGACGGGTGCCAGAGAAAGCGTTAACCAACCTTCGGTTGGCGTTGAGACGGTCACCGAACAAGTGCTCCCATTCAGCATCTGTTCCGTCACCTCGCCGACACGGCTCCCCAACTCGTCGGGATTGGGTGGCTGATCCGAGAGCCATATCACGGGCATCGCATCGTGGTTCCGGAGAAGACGCATTCCGCGACGGCTGGCAACCTCTTCCATGCCACTTGGAAGACCTTGACCCATCGGCAGGATGATCCACTCAGCGGCCAGTGCATCGAGCCACCACCTCTTGACCGGCCCCTCGTCGGTGATTGAGATGTGCGACGCCAGCCGCCGGTTGGCCACCGGCGCGTCGGTCCGTGTCAGCGTCAAACCCTCTTCGAGATTGAGATAGCCGACAGGCCAGAGACGACGCGCGTCAAGGCCCGAGGCGAGCCACGGCATGACGTCCTCGGCCGGTGTCGGGACGTAGACGCGTCCGCCGCCGACCGCTTCGGGCCAGGTTGGCTGCGCGGCACGAATCTCACTGACCGGGCGCAGTCCGATCAGCGGCAGACCGGCCACCGCCATCCCGGCGAAACCGGCAACCAACGCGGCCGCCCGCAGGGGACGCCGGGCAGGCACCAGAGCCACGATGAGCATCAAAAGTGCGGGGGCGCCGGCGACCCACCAGCGCCAGGGATGAAGACTCACGACGCAGACCAGGAGGGTCAGACCAGAAGCAACCACCGCCAGCCACCTCCCACGACCCTCGAGCCAGTCGTCGGCGCCTCTCCCCGCGAGTGGCAAAAGGAGGGCGAGGCCGATCAGGGCGAAACGCGATGGGTAGCGGACCAGACCACCGGTAAGGATCACGAAGAGCCGGCCGCCACCAATCTCTGGAAGGGTCGCGAGCAACGCGAAGACCGCGGCCACGCCCAACAACCATCGCCGCCGCCAGCCTCCGAGCAACGCGCATACCAGCACCGGAGCGCCTAGAAAAAGGCTTTCGGCATAGACCATTCGACCCGCTGTCGAAAACAGCCCCGGAACCAGAACTCCGCCCCAATCGACCGGAGTCAGTGCTCCTCGCAGAAGCCAGGACGCCGCCGGCCCACGGTCGCCCTCAGCAACCCACGCAAGAAACGGCACCAGCTGGACTGCAATTACAGCTACGCCGAGGCTGATACCCATCAACGCCTGGGCGCGTCGGCGAGCGACGGCGATGACCAGAACCACTCCCATCGCCCACACCTGCGGCTCGCCTCCAAGCCAGCCGAGAGCCGTGGCCGCAGCCAGTAGCGGCATCGATCTCCGGTCCTCGAGGCGTGCGGCAAGTACCATCCACGGCAGCCAGGTCAGGGTTTCGAGATTGTTGAGCACGCCGACCGTAACCAGCACCGGGCCTGCCGACCAGGCCGTGACCTCAGCAAATGTGCGTCCCTCACGGCTCGCTCCCAACTCCCGCGCCACCAACCCCACCCCGAGGGACCACAGAGCGAGATGAAGAGCAATCTCCACCGTCAAAGCCCATGACCCAGGAAAGACCAGATGCAACCAGCTTGGCGGGTAGAGGACCGCGGTTTCAGGGTTCGCAAACCACGCCTCGCCGCAGCCGTTGGCGAGGTTGATCCAGGGCCTGACACCGGCCCCGATCAACTCCGCGGTCAGACCACGCATGGGTGCAAAGA
>Ga0316187_10000857_pt1 | contig 25196 bp, 15 predicted proteins | sample CroRivburrow1_MG_FD_204927 | JGI IMG/M metagenome (GOLD analysis project Ga0316187, IMG submission 204927) | Coastal sediment microbial communities from Maine, United States - Cross River worm burrow 1 | ecosystem: Environmental > Aquatic > Marine > Coastal > Sediment | place: USA: Maine...
AGGGCCGCGGCGACCGGAGCCAGAGTCCTCCTCGAAGCGGGGGTTGCGGTTGCAGTGGTCGGCCTGCCGCCGGGGACCGACCCCGATGACGTCGTGCGCGCCGAGGGCGGCGATGCCGCGCGCGCCCTCCTCGCCGAACCCTCGTCGCTGGTCGAGTTTCTGGTGGAGGATCTGCCCGGCGAACGGGCCGCTCGGCAGCGTGAAGCCGCCGAGCTGGCCGCGCTGGTGGGGTCGGCGAGGGATCCGCACATCCGCGACGAGCTTTTCATGGAGTTGACCCAACGGATCGGTTTTTCCCAGGATGTCCTCCGTGATCTGGCCCGGCGGGTGGGCGGGCAGGGGGGCTCGTCGCGAGCACCCTCAGCCAGGCCTTCGTTGGGCGCCGGTGAGCTCTTCCTCGCGCGCATCATCCTCGATGGCGGCACCCGTTGGAGACGCCTGGTGGCCGATCAGGTGAATCCGGCGCACCGCGGCGACGAGCGGTTGGGTCGCCTTATCGAAGCGCTGCGAACCTTCAGCGGCGAAGAAACGAACGACGATGGGAGCTTTGTCCGTTGGCTGCAGGAGAACGTCGAGGACGAAGAGCTCATGATGCTGGTGGCCCAGGTCAGCGCAGGGGCCGGCCCCGAGCTCACCGAGGATTCGATTCGGCTGCAGCTGCGGCGTGTCATGCTCGAGCAGTGGAAGACCGAGGCGAACCGGCTCACCGCGGCCATCCAACGCGCGGACGAGCGCGGTGACCACAAACGGGTCGCAGATCTGCAGAAGCAGAAACGTGATTTGAGGTCTCGCGTGCCCGATTTCTGAGGTTGAAATTGGCCAATCTTGTAGTTTTTCTGACGTTTTCTGTCTTAGGGGTTGCCAAATCGGACATCGAGGCCCATATTTCTTCAGATGACAAAAAGACCTGAGAGGAAGGTCTGCGTCGATCTGGAAGTGCCCGCCACGCCCTCGGACCCGATGGATGTATTTCTGTGAAAGCTTCGAGTGGGAAGTGATTTTGATCGAAGCCTGTTGTGTTATCGCGTGCCGAGATCTAAAAGTCCATCGGGGGACAGAGGGCACTACGACAAATCCGAATTTGATTCGAGGTGACGTTTCATGGAGCAGCCGCGCGTTCTGGCTGAGGAAAAGTACCCCGAGCTCGTCAAGCTGATTCAAACCGGCAAGGAGCGCGGGTTCATCATGTACGAGGAGCTCTTCGAGCATTTGCCCGAAGAGGTCACGGGCATCGCCGAGAAGCTCGATGACATCTACATTCGTCTTGGCGAGCTCGAGATCGACGTGGTCGAAGCGGACAGCGTTGAGCCCGAAGCCAAAGACGGTGAGAAGGAAGCGGAAACTAAGGAAAAGGACAAGGACGCTCCCGCCAGGCCTCAGGCGAGGCCTGCGACCGAACAGCTTGAAAAGACCAATGATCCGGTCCGCATGTATCTGCGGGAAATGGGAACGGTCAAGCTGCTCGATCGGGACGGCGAGGTCGAAATCGCCCAGAGGATCGAGGCCGGCGAGGCCAGGGTCTTCATTGCGCTTTCAAAAGAGCCGGCGTTGCTCGAGCTCTTCCTGAGAACAAACGAACGGGCCCGGCGAGAGCGCCGCGGCGTCCGCGAGCTGCTCCAGGGGCACTCCTCCGAGCTCGACGAAAAGGCCGAGGACCGGGTTCGCGAGAGCCTCGGTATCTTTCGGACGATCAACGGTCTGGACGATGAGTCGAAAGAGCTCAGGCGTCGCCTGCGGCGGTGCAAGAAGAGCGGCAAGCGGCACACGGAGCTGTCCGACAAGATTGCGGCCAACACTGCTGACATCGCGCTCCTCGTTCGCCGGGCCGATTTCACGACTACCACCAGGAATCGACTGCTGACCTTTCTCGGTGAGGTGGAGCGCCAGTTCTCCATTCCCATCCAGACGATCAACCGGGATCGGAAGAAGCTGCAGCTCGAGCGCAATGTGGAGCGGCGTCAGTTCTATCAGGCGCGGGCCGGTCGCTACGCGGACGAGCTCGAGAAGCTCGAGGAGCGGTTCGAGATCCCATATGACGATCTCAAGATCCTCCTCGCCGAGGTGCGGCGGGGCGAGGCCAACACCGATCAGGCCAAGCAGGAGCTCATCGTCGCCAACCTTCGGTTGGTGGTCTCCATCGCCAAGAAGTACACCAACCGCGGTCTTCAGTTTCTCGACCTCATCCAAGAAGGCAATATCGGTCTGATGAAGGCGGTGGACAAATTCGAGTACCGCCGGGGCTACAAGTTTTCGACCTACGCCACCTGGTGGATCCGGCAGGCCATCACCCGGGCCATTGCCGACCAGGCGCGCACGATCCGCATTCCGGTGCACATGATCGAGACCATCAACAAACTCACCCGGACCACCCGAATGTTGGTGCAGGAGCTTGGCCGGGAGCCCACCGTCGAGGAGATCGCGGGTCGGATGGAGATGCCGGTTTCGAAGATCCGCAAAATCCACAAGATCTCCCAGGAGCCGATCTCGCTGGAGACTCCCATCGGCGAGGAGGAGGACTCCCACCTGGGCGACTTCATCGAGGACACCAACTCGGTCTCGCCCATCGACGCAGTGATCATGCGGACCCTCAAGGATCACACAGAGTCGGTGCTCAAGTCGCTCACGCCGCGCGAAGAACAGGTCCTGAAGCTGCGCTTCGGAATCGGTGACGGCACCGAGCACACCCTCGAGGAGGTCGGGCGAACCTTCAACGTCACCCGTGAGCGGATTCGCCAGATCGAATACAAGGCGCTGAGGAAGCTCCGCCATCCCACGCGGGCTCATCTGTTGAAGCCATTCTCCGAGGGGAACAACTGAGCGGGTTTACCCGAAGTCAGCGTCGTGATTGGTCGTTGATCGTGAGTCGTAAGTTGTTTTCCTGGTTGAGGAAGTAGCTGAAAGCTCCGTACTGGCGAGGCTGTTTCGGAAGAAACCACCTGTCAGAGGTGCATCGCGCGGCAAATTCGTCGTACTTACGACTCACGACTCACGACTTTTTCCCATGTCGTATCGACGAATCGCATCACATTTCCGCATCGCGGTCTTCTCGCAGTGCCCAACTCCCTCCTTGTTCTTCGACCCCGTCGGAGCTAGAATACGCTGGGCCCATAGCTCAGCGGTTAGAGCCGCCGGCTCATAACCGGTCGGTCCCAGGTTCGAATCCTGGTGGGCCCACGGCTCGTCTATTGGGTTCGACGTGGAAATTGAGAATTCGCAGCAAGGGGAATCGGTGAACAACGTACGCCACGATCTCGCTCTCATGGTTCGACTCCAAGAATTGTACGATCGTATCGCCGTAGCGATTCGAGAGCGACAGACCCCGCCTCGCGAGGTCCGAGACCTCCACCAAGCCAACCTCGATCGCCAGGCCGAGCTCGAGAAGATCGAGCAGGAAGTGCAGGTGCACGAGGACGAGCTCAAGGAGGTTCGCAAGAAAGAGGAGGAGTGGAAGCTCGAGCTCGAGCATTTCCAGCGCCAGAAGGGAATGGTCACGAACGAGCGCGAATTCACCGCGGTGATCTCCGAGATCGACTATGCCACCAAAGCCCTGGAAGAGGCGGCGTCACGACGGCGGGAGCTCGAGGATGTCAATGGCGCTCTCGTTGCCGAGATCGAGGAGCGCCGGGGGGCTCGCCCTGAGGAAGAGGCGGCGCACAAGGATGTCGTCGAGGCTTGGGAATCGCGCAAGCAGGAGCTCATGGCCCAGGTTCACGGGCTCGTCACCGAGGCCAAGACCCTGGAATCCGGTATTGATCCCAAGAACCGTGCGCGCTTCATGCGGCTGCTCGAGTCGAAGAAGGGCACCGCGGTGGCGGCGGTGGTGGAGAGCTCGTGCTCGCTCTGTCACTTCGCTCTGCGCCCTCACCTGCAGCAGCGGGTTCGGCGTTGTGAGGAGATCATCACCTGCGAGACCTGCCACCGGATCCTCTACATGGAAGAGACCATCAACGAGGTGGACACCACGACCGCAGGTGTCTGACCGATGAGCGTGAATCTCGCAGGACGCCTTGCGTCGGTGCAGGGACGGATCGCTGTGGCGGCGGAGGCCGCGGGTCGCGATCCTCGTGAGATCACGCTGATCTCGGTTTCCAAGACCCAACCTGCCGAGATCGTGGATGAAGCCGTGGCCGCCGGCGCCCGTGACCTCGGTGAGAACCGTGTGCAGGAAGCTCAGGCCAAGAAACCCGGTGTTCGACGGGCGAGGTGGCATCTCATCGGACCGTTGCAGCGCAACAAGGCGCGGGCTGCCCTCGAGGTCTTTGACGTGATTCACACCATCGACCGGCTGGAGATCGCCCATCGCCTCCAGTTTCTGCTCGAGCAGCACTGGCCCGACCGGGTGGTGGACGTATTGCTGGAGGTCAATGTCGGGGATGAGCCCCAGAAGGCGGGTGTGTCGCCGGCGGATGCTCTCGAACTCCTCGATGAGGTGCGAGCTCTCGATCGACTGGCGGTTCGCGGGCTGATGGCAATTCCACCATTCGCGGACGATCCCGAGGCATCGCGTCCCCATTTTTGCTCGTTGCGCGAGCTTCGCGATCGGATGGAGGACGAGACTGGCCACCCGCTGCCCGAGCTCTCCATGGGGATGAGCCACGACTTCGAGATCGCGGTGGCCGAGGGTGCATCGCTGGTTCGTGTCGGAACGGCGATCTTCGGAGCTCGAGCCGGCTGATTCGAATCGAACCGCGGTGAAACCAACGATCTTTGCCGGCCTCCAGTTTCTCCTTGCTCAGCGCCCGGCTTTGTGAAAAAATTCTCATCGAGCGAAATCCTGGAGCAGACCATGGACGAGAACAAACCGATCTCGCCGGAACAGGCGACGCACACCTTTCGACTGGCCGAAGAATCGGCACCCGAATGCATCGAGTTTCTTCGGGACCTCGTGACGATCCCTTCGCCGAGTCGCGGCGAGCGCCTTGCCTGCGAGCGGGTCATGCGCGAGATGGAAACGCTGGGCTATCGCGATGTCCATCTCGACGAGATGGGCAACGTGCTCGGCCGCTTCGGCAGCGGACCCAGGGTTCTCGCCATCGACGCCCACATCGACACGGTGGGGATCAGCAACCCGACCCACTGGAAATACGACCCGTTTCGGGGCGTCGTCTCCGGCGGCATCCTCTACGGTCGCGGAGCTTCGGACCAAAAGGGCGGACTGGCGGCGGTGATCCACGGTGTTGCGCTGGCGGCGAGGATCGGGATACCCGACGATTTCTCGGTGTGGGTCACGGCGACCGTCAACGGTGAGGACTGCGTCAGTCTCGCGTGGCAGTACCTCATCAACGAGACCGAGCTCCGGCCCGAGGTCGTGGTCGTTTCCATGCCCTCCCACCTGGGGGTGTGTTTTGGTCAACGGGGTCGGATGGAGATCGAAATCGTGACCCGCGGAGTCTCGACCCACGGATCGCAGCCCGACCGTGGAACAAACGCCATCTATCTGATGAGCCCCATCGTCGACGCACTCGCCGATCTCCACGGCAAGCTGGTGACCGACCATCCGAACCTTGGACGGGGGTCCATCGCGGTCACCGAGTTCAGCTCCCAATCGCCGTCGCTGACTGCGATTCCCGATGAGAGTCGGATTCACATCGATCGCCGGCTGACCATTGGTGAGACTCCCGACGAGGCGCTCGCCGAGATCGGTGCGCTGGCGGCCGTTCAGGAGTGTCAGGCCGAGGTCAGGCTGCTCGACTACAACCAGCCGTCCTGGCGCGGTTTCGCCTATCAGACAGATAAGGTCTTCCCGGCTTGGGAGACGTCGGTCGACGGTGCGGCGGTCGGTGCCGCCATGAGCACCGCCAGGCAGGTCCTTGGGCGAGAGCCGAGGATCCACCGGTCGAAGTTCGCGTCGAGCGGGTGTGCCACGGCCGGTCTCTTCGGCATCCCGACCGTCGGTTTCGGTCCGGCCGATGAGCTCCACTCGCACTCGGTCAACGACCAGATCGCGCTCGCCCAGCTCCAGCCGGCCATGGCCTTCTACGCCATGTTCGCTGAGGTGTATCAGGCAGCGGCGCCGGAGCCCGAACAAGGATGATTCACCGCAAAGACGCGAAGGACACATCGCAGTTTCACCGCGAAGACCGCCAAGAACGCCAAGAACATCGCAAAGGCCATCGCATTCTTATCCCATCGCACACTTGCGTGGTAAAAAATTCCTTGACGGGAATTCAAGAAATCAGGGCCGTAGCACTGCAAAGGCATCGCAATAGGCTCTTAGCCGTTAGCCGTTAGCCGTTAGCCTGGTTACGTTCATCCCACGCCGTCCCAAGAGAATCAACCCTGCGATGGAGCGCTCCACGATCCTGGAGGACTCGAGATCCTGAACGCTGATTTTGATGATTTCCTGGCGGCCATCACCCGCGAGCGCCACACCCTCAAACGCACCCTCACCGACCCACGGATTCTCAGCGGGATCGGGAATGCCTACTCGGATGAGATCCTCCACCGGGCGAGATTGTCGCCGTTCAAGCTGTCTACGAGCCTGGATGATGTCGAAGCGCGACGACTTCACCGGGCCGTCATCGATGTTCTCAATGAGTGGACCATTCGACTCCGGACCGAGGTCGGTGATGGGTTCCCCGTGAAGGTCACCGCCTTTCGAGACGAAATGGCCGTGCATGGGCGATTCGGAAAACCGTGCCCGGACTGCGGCGCACCGGTGCAGCGAATCCGCTACGCGGACTCCGAGGCCAACTACTGCGCTAAATGCCAGACCGAAGGAAGGCTGTTGGCGGACCGTTCGCTCTCCAGGTTGTTGAAGGCCGACTGGCCGAGGAGGATCGAAGATCTCGAGCGTGGGTGAGTCAAGAGAGCAGCCCCACCAGATCTCCAACCGATGCGATCGGTACCGTCGGCAGAGGTAGTTTGGCGTCGGCGGCACGCGCCGGCAGAGCAACCCTTCCGAAGCCCAGAGCGGCCGCCTCGCGGACTCTCTCACCGGTCCGGCTGACAGCACGGACCTCGCCGAGTAGCCCGATCTCACCGAAGACAGCAAGATCAGTGGGCAGGGGACGATCCGCCGCGGATGAGATCAATGCGGCGGCGACCGCGAGATCGAGGGCCGGCTCCCGCAGCGACAGCCCTCCGACGAGGTTGAGGTAGATATCGCGGTCGGCGAAGCTGATCCCGGCGTGGCGCTCGATGACCGCGACGAGCAGCGCGAGGCGCGAGCCGTCAAAGCCGTGCGCGACACGCCGAGGCGTGCCCAGGGCAGAGGGCGCTACGAGCGCCTGAACCTCGACGAGGAGCGGTGCGGTCCCCTCCAGGGCGGCGGCGACAACAGACCCCGGAACGCCCTTTCGGCGATCTTCGAGGAGCCACGCCGATGGATTCTGAACTCCCTCGAGACCGCGCTCGGTCATGGACCAGAGGGCGAGTTCGGCCACCGTGCCGAAACGGTTCTTCCCCGCCCGCAGCACCCGAAGGTCGTGCCCGGGCTCGCCCTCGAGGGAGAGCACCACGTCAACCAGGTGTTCCAGAAGTTTTGGGCCGGCGATGTGACCCTCTTTGGTGACATGGCCGACGAGGACGACTGGAATCCCGCGCGTTTTCGCCAGGTGCTGGAAACGGGCGGCCACCTGGCGCACCTGGCTCACCGAGCCGGCCACCGCATCGAGCTCCTCGGAGGTCATGGTCTGGATCGAGTCCACCACGATCAGCTGAGGTGAGCTCGCCTCGAGCTGGTCCATGACCGCGTCGCAGGAGGTCTCCGGAAGCAGTAGGAGCTCGGCCTCCAGACCACCAATGCGGCGCGCGCGAAGCGCTACCTGTTCGGACGACTCTTCACCGGTGACATAGATGACCGGTCCGCGGTCGGCCGCCGTTGCGGCCGCCACCTGGAGCAGCAGGGTCGACTTGCCGACCCCGGGCTCGCCGGCAACCAGCACCAGAGATCCCGGGACCAGACCGCCGCCGAGGACGCGGTCGACGCCGTCGAGACCGGTGGGAGTGCGGGTGGTGGGCACGGCGGCGGCCTCGGTGATCGGCACCGCGCCGGCGCCGCGCCTTGTCTGTAGCTTCGGTTTGCCGCCGCGGCTGTTCCTGGGTGGTTTGAGCTCCTCGGCGAAGCTGTTCCACGAACCGCATCCCGGGCACTGTCCGAGCCACTTGCTCGACTCGTGACCGCAGTCGGTGCAGAAAAAAATCGTCTCCTTGGCGGCCACGGGCTCAGCCCATCCGACCTACCACGGGGCGTCAGCCTCGCGGTGGGAGGTGTCCGCGTTCTCGAAGCGGGTGAACTCGTGCTGGAAGACGAGGTCGATGTCGCCGATGGGACCGTTGCGTTGCTTGGCGATGATGAGCTCGGCCTTGCGGGGGTCCTCGGCATCCCGGTCGTAGACCGATGGCCGGATGATGAACATGACGACGTCGGCATCCTGTTCGATGCTCCCGCTCTCGCGCAGATCCGACAATTGCGGCCGGTGATCGCCACCGCGACGCTCGGGCTGCCGGCTGAGCTGTGAGAGCACCAACAGCGGTACGCCGAGGTCTTTGGCGATCCCCTTCAGACCCCGCGAGATGGCCGACACTTCCTCGTTTCTGCTGGCAAAGCGCGGCCCGCCCGACATGAGCTGGAGGTAGTCCACCATGACCAGGTCGAGTCCCTTGTCCTGCTTGAGCCGGCGTGCCTTGGCCGAGAGCTCGAGCACCGTGATGCCCGGGGAGTCGTCGACCCAGATGTCCGCGTCCTGCAGCGCCTGGGCCGCCATTTCGAGCTTGGGCCAGTCCGACTTGGCGAGGTAACCACCGGAAAGTCGCTTCTGGTCGACCCGGCCCTCGGCCGAGAGCATGCGGCGAACCAGCTGTTCGGCCGACATCTCGAGGGAAAAAATAGCCACCTTCTTGTTGGTGCGGAGGGCGGCGTGGGTGCAGATGTTGACGCCGAGCGAGGTCTTCCCCATGGACGGGCGGGCGGCGAGGATGACCAGATCCTTCGTCTGAAAGCCCGAGGTGAGCTCGTTGAGGCGGACAAAGCCGGTGTCGAGCCCGGTGAGGGGGGAGTGCGATGACCGGCTCTCCTCGATATTCTGGAGCTCGGTCTCGGCGAGGCCGCGGATGTGCTGAAGGCCGCCGGCGAGGGTGTCCTCGGCGATGTGGTAGACATCGCGCTGCGCTGACTCGACGGCCTCGCGGGCCTCTCCGTGATCCATGGAGCAGGTGGTGAGGATCTTCTGAGCGGCGACGATGAGCTGGCGCTTGATCGACTTGTCGTGGACGATCTCACCATAGTGGGTGACATTGGCCACATCGGGCAACGCATCGACCATGGATGACAGATAGGCCGCGCCGCCGACCCGTTCGAGCTGGCCCTGCTCGCGGAGGTGGTTGGTCACCGTCAGGAGATCCACCGCCTGACCGTGTTCATGCAGGGCGATGCAGGTGGAGTAGATGAGGCGGTGGGCCTCGATGTAGAACTCGTCCTCACGGACCTTCTCGAGGACCATGAGCAGCGCGTTGGGGTCGAGGAGGATGGCGCCGAGAACGGCGCGTTCGGCCTCGGGCTCGTACGGCAAACGCTCGACCATCGGCGGGCCGGATCGGATCACGTCGGAGGGGTTCGTGCTCATGGGCCAACCATCGTACATCAACCGAATCGCGGTGCGGGCCGGTACCGGTTTCCGTGTCCGTACCCGTACCTGTGTCCGAGCCCGTATCCGTACCCGATCCCGTTCCCGATCCCGGATGCTGGTCTATCGCTATCGGGATCGTTATCGGGATCGCAATCGCTATCGAACGAGAAGCGACCGGGCAAGCTGCCGGCAGCCCTATTCAGGCATGCGCCACCGACGAGATGCAGATTGTCGCAGATGCCGTCGCCTGGATACCGATCGGGTGACTAACTTCGTGTTTTCGGCGATTCGCCAACCGCCTCTGCGATGTCTTTGCGGTGAAACTGCGATGTGACCTTAGCGCCTTTGCGGTTCAACCCTTCTGCAGTTCCCGCAATACCTCGACCGCCTCGGCGGTTTCGACCCGCTGATCGAGGACGACTCCGTCATCGGTGGGAAGAACCCACGCGATCCCATCGGCGTCGCGTTTCTTGTCCACCGCGATGTAGGCGCAGACCGCCACGGCGTCGAGATCGGCGATGCCTGGGCGCTCGCCGAGCTGTCGGGAGGCGGTCCGGAGTTCCTTCTCACCATCCGCCGAAAGCACGCCATGCCGTTTGCCCAGAATCGCTGCAGCCTCGAGGCCCCAGGCCACCGCCTCACCGTGGAGAAACCGCTCGTAGCGGGTGGCCGCTTCGAGGGCATGACCCATGGTGTGGCCGAGGTTGAGGGCCTTGCGGCGACCGGCCTCGCGTTCGTCGTCGGCGACGATCTCGGCCTTGATGGCCACCGACCGCGCAACCAGGTTTTCCCATGCCTGGGGCGGCAGCGAGTCATGGCTGAGAACCGCCGCATCCGGGATCAGCTTCAGGAGCTCATGGTCGCTGATCCATGCGGCCTTGACGACCTCGGCGAGACCTGCCCGGAGCTCGCGGGCGGGCAGTGTCGAGAGGGTGTAGGTGTCGGCGATGACCAGGCGGGGGGGCCAGAAGGCGCCGACCAGGTTCTTGCCCTCCGGCAGGTTGACCCCGGTCTTGCCGCCGACGGCGGCGTCGACCATCCCGAGCAGGGTCGTGGGTGCGGCGATCCAGGCGATGCCGCGAAGATAAGTGGCGGCGGCGAAGCCCACGGTGTCGGTGATGATCCCGCCGCCGATGGCGAGCGCCGAACCACTGCGTTCGACGCCATCGGCGAGCCAACGGCGGCAGGTGGCTTCGACGGTGGCCCAGTTCTTGTTGGTCTCACCGCCGGGGAGCTCCACGAGCTCCAGTCCCAGGGTGGCGGCCAGCTTCTGACCATGGAGCGGTCCCACCGTCGTGTCGGTGACGATGGAGAGGGGAAGGGCGAGGTTCTCGCCGTCGAGCCAATCACCCAATCGGTCGAGGGTTCCGGGACCCACCACCGTCGTGTAGTCACCGTTCGCTGACGTGATCGCGAGTTTGACCGTCATGACGCCATGTTACACGGGGCCGGGTAGTTGGTTGGTTATCGTTCGGTTGCGCGGAATTGAGATCATTTCTTAATATATTGTTCTATAAAGACTTGAGTGATAGTGTGGGGGATCGAGAGTCGTTTCGGAGGATTTGATGCTGCGATCGTTCAGGCTGATTCTGGTGGCGTTGGTGGTGCTTGGAACTTGGGTGACGACCGGAGCCTCCGAGGTGATCAAGTTACCTCCGTCCTTGACGGCTCTCAGCCTCGAGAGCGGTGAGAACGAGATTCTCCACCTCGAGGTCTCCGAAGTACGGCTCGACCGCGTCGAGATCGCCGGTGCCGATTGGGCGGTGGTCCGGGTGCCGGGCGCCCACAATCTCATGGACCGCGGCCTGCCGTCGTTGCCCTATCTGGCCGGCGAGTACCTCCTCGATCGAACCGGCGGCATCGAGCTCGAACTAGTCAACGTCAAGCTCCGCGAGATCGATCTCGACACCCATGGTGTCAGGGGTGTTGCACCCTCAAAGGGGCATTTCGACCGGACCGTTGATCCCGACAGCGTGCCGTGGATCTTCGACGATCAGATCTATCAAGGCGCCGCCAGATTCCCGTTCGAGGATGTCTGGGTGGATCGGCCGCACATCGCCGGACCCCTGCGCGGCCAGGCGATGCGGTTTCCCGTCGCCCATTGGCGGCCGGAGTCGAACACCCTCATGGTGGTCGAGGAGGCATGGTTCCGGGTCGTCGATCTGGCCAAGGCCGACAATCCGAGAATCGGGCCGGATCGGCCGTTGACGGGACTTTTCGATGCGACCGCCCGGCTCCACGCTGTGAACTACGATGCCACCCGGAGCCGCTATGTCCCGTTTGTGGAAACCGGACGGCTCGTCATCATCGCCGCCGCCGATTTCGTCGACGAGGTGACGCCCTTTGCCGATTGGCAGACGCTGGTCGGTTACCCGACTCTGGTTGTTCCGGTGTCCGGATCGACCGCAGCTCAGATCAAGACCACGATCCAATCGTTGTACGACGAACCCGAAGGCCTGACCTGGATCATTCTGGTCGGCGATGCGCAGCAGATTCCGACCCTCGACGGCGTCAACGAGGGCGCCGACTGCGACCCGTGCTTCACCAAGCTCGAGGGCGCCGACAACCGGCCCGACGCGGCGATCTCGCGGATCTCCGCCCAGACGGGAGAACAGGTGACCGTCCAGGTGAGCAAGATCCTCGACTACGAACGCTACCCCGACACCGGTTCGGCTGGGGCATGGTACGCCAAGGCTTTCGGCGTCGCCGGAAATGACACCGGCGGCAGCCCGTCCTATGCCGACTGGGAACGGATGGATTTCCTGCGTACCGACATGCTCGACCCGGCCTACCACTTCACCGAGTTCGACCAGCTCTACAGCTATCCGACCAAGGCGGAGGTTGCGGCGTCGGTGAACGGCGGTCGCTCGATTGGTTTCTATATCGGCCACGGGTCGAAGACCTCGTGGGCGACCTCCGGTTTCAACGTCAACGATGTCAACACCATGCTCACCAACGCAGAGACCCTCCCCGTCATCTGGAGCGTCGCATGTGTCAACGGGGACTTCACCGGCAGCGGTGACTGCTTCGCCGAGGCCTGGTTGAAGAAGGACGGCGGCGGTGCGGTCAGCTTCGAGGGCGCCACCACCAACGAGTCATGGGTGCCGCCGTGCGACGCCCAACGCGGTGTCGTCGACGCGCTTCGTCTCGAGACCGCGTTCACCACCGGCGGCCAGCACGTCAACGGCAAGCTCTTCTGCATGGACGTCAACGGTGATGCCGACTGGTCCGAAGGGACCAAGTTCATGGAGCAGTCGACCCTCTTCGGCGCGGCCACGATGTGGCAGCGGACCCGGGAGCCGCGGTTCCCCGATGCACCCGATGACTTTGTCCTGGCCGGCGGCACCGCCACCCTCACCCTCGAGGTGGCGGGAGCGCCCTTCGCGAAGGCCGGCGGCGCCATCGTTTCGTTTTACAACTCCACCGGCGGCGTCAACGTCCTCGGGTCGGGACTGACGGACGCCAGCGGCGTGGTCACGGCGTCTGTGACCGGGAACCCGACCCACTGCCACATCCACGGCCAGAACCTGGTGCCGACCTCGTTCGAGCTGGTCACCGAGACCGGCCGGCTCTTCGCCGACGGTTTCGAATCCGGCGGCTGCACCATGTGGAGCTCCACCGTCGGCGAGAACTGAATGCACCGCGCACCGCCGGGTCCCTTGTCGGGGTCTTGGTAGCGGGCAGATCTTCGAAAGGAGCCGGGCGGCACGCGCTGCAAGTGATGTGCTTCGCACATCGGGGGGGGCAGGTTTCAGGATCGAAACTTGGGTACGCGATGGGAGAACCAGGCTCAGCAACGCGCCTCTGAGTCCGATTCTCCCATCGCGCCTCTCTTGGCGACGCACATCCGGGCGTCCTCCCCGATGTGGAACCGAAAATCCTCGTCCGCTCTTTTTTCTGACCATCCACAACGTCTCGTTGCGGATGGTCAGAAAAAAAGGGCCCCACGAGGGGCCCTTGTTGATGTGAGTTGGCCTTAGAAGCGGAACTTGGCGCCGACCTGGAAGGTCCGGGGGGTGCCGGGGAGGTTGTTCTGACCGAAGTCCTCGTCAAAGTAGTTGAATTCGTTGGTCAGCCAGTTCGAGGAGTTGAAGAGGTTGAAGACCTCGGCGATGAGTTCGAGCTGCATGCTCTTGCCGAGGTTGGCGGTCCAGCTCAGACGCAGATCGAAGGTCGTGAAGTTGGGCTGCCGCTCGGTGTTGCGATCGAAGAGCTCGAAGACACCGGGGGCGACCTCGACCATGGCCGTCTCATTGCGGTAACCATCGCCGTTGTTGTCGTTGGGATCCTCGGCCGAGTACGGGAAGCCGCTCCGCCAGGTGTAGATGCCCGAAACCATGAAGTTTGCGGGCAGCTGCCAGCCGAAGGAGGTCACGAACTTGTGCCGCGCGTCGAAGTTCGAGTAGCCCCAGCTGTAGGAGAGATCGAACTGATCCTGGGGGAAGTCGCTGGACGACGAGACCGAGCGCTCGTTGGAGTCGTGGTCCTTTGAGCTCGACCAGGTGTAGGAGAAATCGAGGAACCAACGGTCTGCGAAGCGCTTGCGACCCTGCAGGATGATCGCGCGGTACTCCTGGTCGGCGTCGGAGAAGAACTGGATGATCTGGTCGAAGTCGTCATAGACCTCGCCGTCGACATAGGTTGGCCGACCGTCGGGAGTCGTGCCGCCGTCGGGGGCGATGTTCTGGTCCCACTTGCGCTGGAGGTGTTTGGTGTCCTGCCAGATCGCGCTGATCCCGAGGGAGAAGTTGCGCGCGATCTCGCGCTCGTAGCCGAGGGACATCCGCAGAGTCTCGGGGTTCTCGAAGGACGGGTCGAAGACAAAGATGTCGGGCCGAACCGCGTCGCCGGCATCCGCGGGCGAGGACCATCTGTTGGGAAAGTCCGGACAGACGCCGGGGTTGTCAAAGCAACGGACCGAGTACCGGACCACCCGGATGCCGTTGGTGAGCAGGGCGTTGGCGTCGAGCAGGGTCGGGGTGTTGTCGTAGAACACACCGATGCCGCCGCGGAGAACCGATTTGCCGTCGCCGCCGACGTCCCAGGCGAAACCGACCCGCGGTGCGAAGTTGTTGGTGTCCTGCGGAATCTGGCCCGTGAGCGGGTAGAGCGGGTTCGTTTCTTTCGGTTGGTCGTGCTCCTGGTACTCGTAGCGCAGACCATAGGTCAGGGTGAAGTTGGGTGTCGTCCGCCACTCGTCCTGGAAATAGGCCGCGTAGTAGTTGTTGGTAAACTTCACCGTACCGTCGGTCGGCGAAAATGCCTGGGTGAATGAGAAAGGCGTGCCGCCGTCGAGGAAGCCCTCTTCGTCGCCTTCCCACTCGTTGTAGGAGTAGGCGCCGCCGCCGTAGCGGAAGAAGCCGTCGTCAAAGCTGACGAAGTCGAGATTGACGCCGACCTTGAAGGTGTGGTTGCCCTTATAGAAGGTCATGTTGTCGATGAGCTGGACCCGGTTCTCATCGAGAAAGTTGGGCAGGAACTGGTTCTGGCCGGAGGTGGCGCGAAAACGAAAGATACCGATCTCGGGAATCGCAGTGGTGTTGGCGGTTCGGGGCCGCTCTTCCACCGACCACTGGAGATAGGCCTCGTTGAAGATGGTGTCGGAGATCACCGAGTTGAGGTTCAGGACCAGCGAGTTGAAGCTGTTCTCCTCGAGGCCGTTGGTGGAGCGGCCGTTGTTGGAAAAGTCCGAGGTGAGGTTCTTGCCCTCCTGGGTCGAGAAGTTGTCGCGGATGGTCAGCAGGTGGTTGGTCCCCAGCTGCCAGTCGAGCTTGACCAGGAATACCAGCGCGTCGTTGGTGGTCGGGATCTGACCGAAGTCGGAGTCGGTGGTTTGGCCGCCGGTCTCGGTGTCGAAATCGAGACCCGTCAGGGCTTCCCACTCGGCCGTGCGGTCGAAGGGGAAATCTTGGAACTGGACGAAGTATGGAATCTCGTAATCCTGCGCGTCGATAGAAGCGAAGAAGTGCAACTTGTCGCGGACGATGGGGCCACCGAGGGCAAAACCGTACTGGAGCTGTGACTGCTCATTCGGTTCGCGGGAGTCAACCTGGTCGTTGCCGGCGGTGGAACCGACCATGCTGTCGTTGGTGTAGTAGGTCCAAAGCTCGCCGCGGAAGCTGTTGGTCCCCGACTTGGTGATGGCGTTGATCACCGCACCCGAGGAGCTGAACTGGGTGCCGTAGTCTGATTTGATGACCTGGAACTCTTTGATCGCCGCCTGAGAGAAAGTGAAGGGTGGGCGGGTGCCGCCTCGTTCCTCACCGAAGAAGCTCGACTGGTTGTTGGCGCCGTCGATGTTGAACGAGTTCTGGATCGCGCGGGCGCCGACGTTCAGGCCCCCACGTGCGCCCTGGACCGCATTGCTGTCACCAAAGGTCGCGCCCGGAGTCAGCAGCGCGAAGTCGGTGAAGTCGCGGCCGTTGAGCGGCAGGTTGGCGATCTGCTCGTCGCTGACGGTGGCGGAGGCGTTGGGGTTGGTGGTTTCCACCACCGGCGCCTCGGCGGTGACCACGATCTCCTCCTCGATCGCGGAGATGGCGAGGGCGAAGTCGATCCTGGTCGAGGCGCCCAGGCCGATGCGGATGTCACGATAGATGGCGGTCTTGAACCCGGCCAGGGTCGCCTTGATCTCGTAGTCGCCCACCGGCATCAGGGTCATGCGGTAGAAACCGCTGGCGTCCGAAACCGCGCGCCGGGAGAAACCGGTTTCGGCGTTTCTCGCCTCGATGGTGGCGCCCGGCATGATCGCGCCGTCGGGGTCGGTCACGGTGCCGAACAGTTGCCCCGTGGACGAGTCCGACTGCGCCAACAGGGTTTGCGGCGCCAGCGCAAGCAGCGCCAACGCCAAGATTCCGATGACAAATCGTTGACCTTTCATTCCACTCCCCTTCCTTCCTACCTCATAACAAAAAATACTCTGTTCGGAACCCCGTCATGGAGTCACCGCAGTTGTTCGTTCCGCCTTTATAGCGGGCCCAATCCACCAGTTGTTGTCGACCTCCGCTTGCCAGGAACCGGAGGTTTCGATGAAATCTCCGATGAGATCGGTCATTTCCTCCGACGACTGCCAGACGGTCTCGGCATCCACCAGATGGGGATATCCGCCACCACCGGCCGCTCGGTAGTTGTTGCACACAAGTGTGAATGTGTCGTGAAGGTCGACGGCACGGCCACGGATCCGCAGATCGCGCACCCGGTGGCCCACCGGTTGGGTCGGGTCCACTCGATAAGATACCCCCGCCATCGTGTCCACGTTGTAGTGCGGGATGGTGGGGTCTGTCAATAGGGTGCAGTCGCCGCTCGGTTCGCAGTCGAGCCCGGTGTAGTACCGGGCCGCGTGCTCGAGGATGTCCTTGATCTCGGCGCCGGTGACCGCAACCTTCACAAGGGAATTGGGATAGACGTAGAACGCGTAGATCCAGCGCCAGGTCACGGGCCCGGCGGGGAGGTCTGGCGTGCGCTCCGTGAGCAGCGAGGCGAGCGACAGATCCGCGCCCGATGCCTCGAGCTGAACCTGGTGGATGAGGTCGAGAGCGGCGCAGTCATGAAGACGGCAACCGGCCACATTCACGGGCTCGCCGACGAGGCCCACGGGTCCGTCGAGGGTGTCGGCGACCCGTTCGTGGAGTTCGGCCATGGTGGTTGCGACCGTCGCATCCGGTGTGACGCCTTTCAACGGGATGCTGCGGCCCTCCCAGGATGCGATCCGCCACCCAACGTCCTTGTTTTCAAGCTCGATGTCGATCCGGGTCAGCAGTCTGGCCCGGGCACTCGGCTGCGACACGATGGCCCCACCGAGTTCCCGGGGCGGGATGTCCCGGTGGGTGTGGCCCGTGAGAAGTACATCGATACCCGGGATGTGAGCCAATCGCCAGGCAAAGTCCTCGTGGTCGGTTCCGCTGGAGGTCGTGTCATCGGGGTCTCTCTCGAACCCGGTGTGCGCGAGCACAACCACGAGATCGCAGCCCTCTTTCTCGCGTAGGATCGCGATCTGCTCGCGGGCGACCTCGTCCATGGCTCGGAACGCGAGTCCGCGGTAGTGCTCCGGCCGCTCCCATCCCGGGATGTTCGGGGTCACGAGACCGATGATCCCTACCCGGATCTCGTCAGCCTCGATCACCATGTGGGTCGGGAATGCCGGTTCGGTGGTCGTCTTGTCGATGGTGTTGGCCGAGAGGAACGGGAAATCGGCCTGGTTCTCGGCCCGGCGGAGGACTTCGAGCCCGAAGTTGAATTCGTGATTGCCCACCGCCATGGCGTCGTAGCCGATGAGGTTCATCGCCGCGATGGTGGGGCTCGGCTCGGACCAGCGAACGTGGGGGAACTGTTCGAGCGGCGTGCCCTGGATGGTGTCGCCCGAATCGAGCACGAGGACGGTGCTTTCACCTTCGCTGCGGATCTCTTCGACCAGGGTCGCCACCTGGGCCAAGGAGCCGTCGGCGGGCCGGTTTCGGAAGTCGTCCCAGGGCAGGACGCTGCCGTGAAGATCGGAAGTGTGAAGGAGAGTGAGTCTCTGATGCTGCGCTGCGGCGAAGGGGGATGCTAGGGTGGCCGCCAATGCACACCCAACAATCAGAAATCTGGGAAGCCGAGGTGGTTCAGCCATGGCGTGCGGCGATCATATCAGAGCCCGATCGCGCCGTCTTTCTTGGCGCGAGGGCGCGGACCGCGTATAACTGAGCCATGGTTTCATTTGTCAAGAATTCAGAGGATGGACTCGTATGAGGCGGCTGCGATTTCTCACCGGTGGGGAGTCTCACGGACCGCGGCTGACCGCCATTGTCGAAGGTCTGCCGGCGGGGCTCGAGCTCGATCGGACGGACATCGACGTCTGGCTCAAGAGAAGGCAGCACGGCTTCGGCCGCGGCGGCCGGCAGCGTATCGAGAAGGACACCGTTGAGGTCACCGGTGGGCTGAGGAACGGGCGAACCATGGGCGGTCCGTTGGTGCTCGAGCTCGAAAACCACGACTGGAAAAACTGGTCCGAGGTGATGGATCCGTGGGCGACCGATGAGGCGCAGGCAGAGAACCGCGCCGTCACCCGGCCGAGACCCGGGCACGCCGACTACTCCGGAGGCGCTGCAACGAACCAGCTCGAGGACATGCGAAACGTACTCGAGAGGGCATCGGCGCGGGAGACCGGGGCGCGGGTGATGGCGGGGGCGGTCTGCGCGCAGTTGCTTGCGCGCTACGGGATCGCCCAGCGGTCCGCCGTGCTCCAGCTCGGCCCGCACGTTGTGACCGATGGACCGCCGACCTGGGACGAGCTCGCCGGGGTCGACTTCGACTCGCCTCTGGTCACTCCCCACCCGGACCGTGAGGAAGAACTGGTGGAGGCGGTGCGCGCCGCCCGCACCGACGGCGATACGATGGGAGGGATCGTCGGTGGGGTCGTCCGCGGTCTTCCGCCGGGGCTCGGCTCGCACACCCACTGGGATCGCAAGCTCGACGGGCGGATCGTCCATGCCCTGGTCAGCATCCACTCGGTCAAGGCCGCCGCCATCGGGGCCGGGATCGAGGTGGCGGGGCGCTTGGGGTCCCAGGCTCACGACGCGATCCACGTCGCCGACGGACAGTTGCGCCGGGACAGCAATCGCGCCGGCGGGCTCGAGGGCGGGGTGACCAATGGTGAGGATCTGGTGGCGAGGGCCTATTTCAAACCCATCTCCACGCTCCGCAAGGGGCTGCCGTCGGTGGATCTCACGACCGGTGAGACCGGGGCGACGGTGTGGGAGCGCTCCGATGTGACGGCCATCGGCGCGGCGCCGGTGATCGTCGAGTCCATGCTCGCGCTCGTCCTCGCCGACGAGCTGTTGGTCAAGCTCGGCGGCGACGCCATCGTCGACACCGACGCGGCATGGGACGCATTGTGTCGACGGCTCGAGCCGTGGTGGCGCCCCCGCGCCTAGAGACCTGCTGCTGCTGACCCGGAAGAAGGTTCCTTCGGCTCCGGCCTTCTGGAACGCCCAAGGCGTCCCAGCGTCGTGCGATCAGCGTGGTCATGTGTGGTTTGACGGAAGAATTGTGACCACGCTGATCGCGCGAGCGGCGGCCTCCCACCGAGCCGGGAGAAACGCACCGAATCGCTGTCGCCGCGGAGTGCCCGGTATGACAATGTGCGGGAGGTGAGGCGTTGCCGGAAGGCTCGTGGGGCACATTGTCAAACCCGGCACGTCCCGGTGTGCGATTCCTTTCGTGTAGGGTTCGGCGTCGGCCACGATCATGGCAGACCTCCCCGCCTGCCCGTAGGGTGGGCCTGGGCCCACCTTCAGACACCTTCCGGTCGAGAAAACGCCACCACGCCAGTCAGAGGACCTTCAATCCACGCCCATCCCACTCTCAATTGCGATGCCTTCGCGTCCTTTGCGCCTTGGCGGTTCAATTGTCCGCCACCGCTACTTCCCCAGACGGAGTTCCTCGAGCTTCTTCCGCAACCGCTTGCGTACCCTCATGAGCCGCATCTTGAGCGCGCCCTCGCTGAGCTCGAGGCGGCCGGCCATTTTCTCGATGCTCTCGCCGTTGGCCTTGGCGACGAGAAGTTCCACGACCTCGGGATCCTCGCTGTCGAGCACCGTCATCATGAGCCGGGCCTCGGCGACACGCTCGGCCTGTTCGTGAGGGTCGTCATCGGACTCCACGTGGAGGGCGGCATCGAGCTCGTCCTCCTTGCGCACCGCCATCCGCCGGAGGTGATCCCGCGCCGCGTTGGCGGCGATCCGTCGAACCCACGCCTTGAAGGTCCGGGGATCCTTGAGGCTGGACAAACGGTCCCACGCTCGGAGAGCGACGTCCTGGGCGAGATCCTGGGCGGTGTCCGGCTGGCGGACTCCGCACGCGACCAGGGTCGAAGTGATGGCCGCCCGGTGGGCCTGGAGCAGCTCGGCGAAAGCGCTCTCATCACCTGACCGTGCGCGTCGGACAAGCGCGGCGGTCGCTTCCCATGGGGATTGGTCGGTGGTCGTGCTCACGTGGTCCTAGGATACCGTGTTACCCTACGCCGACGGCATGACGAACACCCGATATCTTCCCCGACAATTCAACAGCCCGAGGCCCGCCCATCTCGTTCTCACCGACGGGACGGTTTTCTTCGGCTTTGCGGCAGGGGCGTCGTCGACCATCGACGGCGAGGTGGTCTTCAACACCTCCATGACCGGGTACCAGGAGATGCTCACCGATCCCTCGTACCACGGTCAGATTCTCTGCCTCACCACCTCTCACGTCGGCCAGGTCGGGATCAACGCCCTCGACGCCGAGTCCGACCGGGTCTGGGCGCGGGCGCTGGTGGTTCAGGATCTCGATCTCGAACCATCCTCCTGGCGATCCGAAGAGGACACCTCGGATTGGCTCACGCGGATCGGCGTCGCCGTCGGTTGGGGCTTCGACGTCCGCGCAATCGTCCGCCACATCCGCACCGCCGGCGCCGTGCCCGGGGTGCTCGCCACCGACGGCACCGCCGTCGATGCACTCGTCGAACGTGCACGGGCGGCGCGGGGCACCGATGGCTGCGACCTCGCTCGAGAGGTGGCCTGCGGCGAAGCCTATGCCTGGGACAGGGGGCCGTGGCGTTCGCCCTCGCACCCGGAGACCGATGAATCGGGTGATGACCGGCCCCCGGTCGCGGTCATCGATTTCGGCGTCAAGCGATCCATCCTCCGGCGTCTCGTGGCCGAAGGCCTGCGGGTGCGGGTTCTGCCGCCTTCGGTGACGGCGCGTGAGGTGCTTGCCGACGGTCACACCGGGGTTGTGCTCTCCAACGGTCCCGGTGACCCGGCTGCGGTGGCCGGGGCCCAGGACCTCATCGACGGTCTCATCGGCAAGGTTCCGATACTTGGGATCTGCCTCGGGTGTCAGCTCCTCGGTCTCACCCTCGGTGGCCGGACCGTGAAGCTCCCATACGGACATCACGGCGGGAACCACCCGGTGCGCGAGCTGGCGAGCAGTCGAGTCCTGGTGACCTCACAGAACCACAACTACGCGGTTGAGGAGTCGTCGCTGCCGCGCGAGGTCGAGGTGACGCACATCAATCTCACCGACGGCACTCTCGAAGGGCTCGCCCTGCCCCGCGCCGGAGTCGAGGCCGTTCAGTTCCACCCCGAGGCGGCGCCCGGCCCCAACGACGCCGTCGGACTCTTTACGCGCTTTGCCGAACGTTGTCGGGGGACGAGATCATGAGTCGGCCTGCGATTCCGGAGTCGGTCTGCATCCTCGGCGCCGGACCCATCCGCATCGGTCAGGCCTGCGAGTTCGACTACTCGGGCGTCCAGGGCGTCAAGGCCCTGCGGGAAGAGGGTTGCCGAGTCGTGTTGGTGAACTCCAACCCGGCCACGGTGATGACCGACGCTCGTTTGGCCCACCGCAGTTATGTCGAACCTCTGATCCTGTCGTCGGTCACGGCTGTTCTCGAACGCGAGCGGCCGAATGCGCTGATCCCGACCCTCGGTGGCCAGACCGCCCTCAATCTGGCGGTTGAGCTCGAAGAGACGGGCGTCCTCGAGAGGCTCGGCATCCAATTGCTGGGAGCTTCGGTGCGGTCGATCCGGCTCGCCGAGGATCGAGAGGAGTTCCGACAGGCCATGACCGAGGCCGGTCTTCCGGTGCTGCCGGCAACAACCGTGACCTCGGTGGAGGAGGGAATTCGGGCCCTCGAGACCATCGGCCTTCCCGTCATTCTCCGGCCGTCCTTCACCCTCGGCGGGTGGGGCGGCGGCACCGCCCACGATCGCCCTTCGTTCGAAGAACTGCTCCGGCACGGTCTCGAGGCCTCGCCCACGAACCAGGTCTTGGTGGAGACCTCGGTCCTCGGCTGGAAGGAGTTCGAGCTCGAGGTCATGCGAGACTCCGCCGGCGCCTTCGTCGTGGTCTGTTCCATCGAGAACTTCGACCCGATGGGGGTTCACACCGGTGACTCCATCACCGTCGCCCCGGCCCAGACCCTCACCGATCGCGAGTACCAGGTGCTTCGCGACGCGGCCCGCGGTGTCCTCGATGCGGTGGGTGTCGCCACGGGTGGCGCCAACGTCCAGTTCGCGGTCAATCCCGCGGATGGTCGTTACGCCATCATCGAGATGAACCCTCGGGTCTCGCGATCATCGGCGTTGGCTTCAAAGGCGACGGGTTTTCCCATCGCCCGGATCGCGGCGAAGGTCGCCCTCGGTCGCCGTCTCGACGAGATCTCCAACGACATCACCGGCACCACGCCGGCATCGTTCGAACCTGCCCTCGACTATGTGGTCGTGAAAATCCCGCGTTTCGCGTTCGAGAAGTTCCCCGGCGCCGAACCCGTCCTCGGCACCGCCATGAAGGCGGTGGGCGAGGTCGCCGCCATGGGCCGGTCCTTCGAGGAGGCGCTGCTCAAGGCGATCCGCTCCCTCGAGATCGACCGCGACTCGCTGGATGCGCCTCCCGATCTCGCGGCGGCGGATGACGACGGGTTGGCCGCGCGTCTCGCCATCGCCTCGCCCGAACGCCTCTGGGAGCTCGCCGAAGGGCTTCGCCGAGGTTGGACCGTGGAACGTCTCATGGAGATCACCGCCGTCGATCCGTGGTTTCTGCGACGGGTTGCGGGATTGGTGGCGGCCGAGGCCGTGCTCCGGGAACCCGGGCTCGATAAGCCGACCCGCACCGCCGCCAAACGACTCGGTTTCGCCGACAGTCAGCTGGCGCGGCTGCAGCAGACCAGTCCCGAGACCGAACGGCAGCGGCGACTCGATCTCGAGCTGCGCCGGATCCGCCGAAGGGTCGACACCTGCGCCGCCGAGTTCGAGGCCCGGACGCCGTATCTCTACGGCAGCTTCGGCGATCGCGACGAACAGCCGGCGGCGCGCCGCTCGGTCGTGATCCTCGGCGGTGGACCGGTGCGCATCGGCCAGGGCATCGAGTTCGACGCCTGCTGTGTCGAGGCGGTGGCCGGGGTTCGTTCCGAGGGCTTCGAGGCGGTCATGATCAACTGCAATCCGGAGACGGTTTCGACCGACTACGACGCCGTCGACCGGCTCCACTTCGATCCCCTCCACATCGAAGACGTGCTCGATATCTGTGACGCCGAACGTCCGGTGGGTGTGATCGTCCAACTCGGTGGCCAGACGCCACTCAAGCTCGCCGAAGACCTGGAAAAATACGAGATTCCCATCTGGGGCACGCCGAGAGACGCCATCGATCGGGCCGAGGATCGCGGCCGTTTCTCCGAGCTTCTGCGCGAACTCGGTCTGCGCCAGCCTCCCGGCCGGATGATCTCGTCGGCCGGCGAGGCCGAGGCCGCCGGCGAGGCCCTGGGCTATCCGCTGCTGGTGCGGCCGTCCTATGTTCTCGGCGGCCGTGCCATGGAGATCGTCTACGGCCCTGATGAGCTCGCCGAGTACCTCGAACGGGCCGCCGCCGTCGATCCGGATCGCCCGGTCCTGCTCGACCACTTCCTCGAGCAGGCCTCCGAGGTCGATGTGGATGCGGTTGCCGACGGCGAAAGGGTGGTGATCTGCGGCATCATGGAGCACATCGAGGAGGCCGGGGTCCACTCCGGCGACTCCGGCGCCGTGACGCCTCCGGTGAGCCTGCCCCTCGAGCTTCAAGCCGAGCTCCGGCGTCAGGTGCGATTGCTCGCCCTGGCCCTCGGCGTGCGCGGTCTGATGAATGTTCAGTTCGCCATCCAGGAGGGCGTGGTCTACCTCATCGAGGTCAACCCGCGGGCGTCGCGGACGGTGCCCTTCCTCGCCCGGGCCACCGGGATGCCGTGGGCCGAACTCGCGGCGCGGGTCTGCGCCGGCGCGAGCCTCGCCGAGCTCGGCGTCCACGACGGTGTCCCGTCGGAGGTCGCGGTCAAGCTCCCGGTCTTCCCCTTTGAACGGTTTCCGGGGGTTGACCCCCTGCCCGGCCCCGAGATGCGATCCACCGGTGAGGTCATGGGCCGCGGCCGGACTTTCGGTGAGGCCTTCGCCAAGGCCGCCCTCGCCGCCGGCTGGCAGCTGCCCGAAGAGGGCCGGGTGCTGCTCTCTTTTGCCGACCGGGACAAGACCCGGCTGCCGGCGCTGGCAGCGCGCTTCGAGGAGCTCGGGTTCGAGCTTCTCGCCACAGAAGGGACGGCGCGATTGCTCCGTGATTCCGGCTTCCCCGAGGTACGGACGGTCTTCAAGGTGGGTCAGGGCAATCCCGATATCCCGCATCTGCTGGCCGAGGGAGGCATCGACCTGGTGGTCAACACCGCGGCGGGTCGAAAGGCGGCGCGGGACGCACCCTCGATACGACGCGCGGCCCTCGACGCGAAGGTGCCCTACTTCACGACGATCCCCGGCGCCTACGCCGCGGCCGAGGCGGTCGCCACTCTCCGACGCGGTCCACTGGCCGTGCGGGCTCTGCAGGACGATCTCGCCGCCAAACCCCCGTGGGCCGCGAATCTGGGTTGATGACCGGGGGTCATCAGCCCAAAGGTATTAGGTATTAGGTATTAGGTCTTAGGCATCGCAAGGTACCTATGTCGCCGCTGAGAATCTGCGACGGGCTAACACCTCAGCCTCTTGCAAAATTCAAGAATCAGGGACCAAGGTCTTCCGACCTTCCTCACCATCAGGCCGGCGAGACGCCGGCCCTACAATGGATCTCAGCCCTTTGTAGTGCTGGCGTCTCGCCGGCACA